>Ga0307931_1000663_pt1 | contig 22315 bp, 20 predicted proteins | sample OrgLakmetageno47_FD_201816 | JGI IMG/M metagenome (GOLD analysis project Ga0307931, IMG submission 201816) | Saline water microbial communities from Organic Lake, Antarctica - #47 | ecosystem: Environmental > Aquatic > Non-marine Saline and Alkaline > Saline | place: Antarctica: Organic Lake...
TCCGCTGGCGGCGGCAACAGCGCAGCAGGCCAGCTTCGGCGCATGGACACCAAGGTGTCATCGGCGGCCAACAACGGCGTGGAAGATGCTGAGACCGCAGAAGGCTTCTGGCGGTCATCTCTTGGAGGCGTGGAGCAATGCAGTTGGTTGGCATTTGAGGGCGCTCTCCGCACATTTCTCGCTGATGATCCGGCCACACTTGAGGCTGTGCTGGTACCCCTTGAAGGTGCTGTCTGTGATCACAGCAGCGGAAAGCGCATCGGCGGTGGCACTGTAAACTTCAGTGCTTTAGCAGCGACGTTTGCGGGTGGCAACTTCAAAGACACTCTCCGTGCTATGGCCTCTGAAGCCTCCGCTGCAGAGGTTGTTTTCGACATTGTGGTTCGTGTGCCGGTTACGAGCACTCAAGGTAAGAGCAGTAACAAGGATTACGTGGTGGACGACGAGAGGTCAACGAGCTTCGTGATGGTGAAGTCCAGCGACACGCTCGCACGCGTGCGGCAAACCATCGTGGATGCGTTCATTAGCGACGATGTTGGCGTTGACGAAGACAGTGATGCGGACAGCGACTCCGGGCTCGACTTCTTGGGTGAGGGCAACTTCAGCTTCGTGTTTCAGGTGGGCGCAGGCAAATCGGGGAAGACCTCGGGGGCTGTGCACTGGACGCGTGCTCGGCGGCAACAAGAGCGGCGCGTAACCGCAGTGGGGTTGACGAACTTGTCTGTTATCGAGGATGACAAAACAATGAATATTGACCGTCGTGAAGAGCAGGCCAAGCCAAAAGAAAAACCCAAGGCGCCAGCCGAAGGATCTTTCCAATCAAGGTACACCTCGAGCGCGTCAGTGGGCGAAGATGAAGACGAGTTGGAGGACAGTAGCGGCGTGCAAATAGTGAAGAATCCTGTGGAGTTTGCTCTCGCTGCAGGCGTGCTGCACCAGGCCAAAGTGCGCGCGGCGGAAGCTCTGACCACCTCTGACGTCATGGCTGACAAGACCTTGTCCTATGCTCTTGGCGCTGCTGTCGCAGCCCGCGGTGGATCCGAGCAAGCTGCGATGCTGTGCAAGGCGGCACAAGAATTGAAGGAAAACCCCAAGTCAATCGTTGCCCAGGCGAACCTCATTTCGGCACTCCCAGACGATGTTGGCGCAGCAGTGGCAGCTGGTGGCCCTGGAGCCGCGTCGGCAGCTGCTGACGCAGCCCTGATGGCCGCAGCGGACTTGGCAAGCCCACTGGCTGACCTCAAGGCAAAAGTGCTGCGCGCGCATCGGGGCAAGAGCGCACCCAGCGATGGTTTGGGCGGGAAACGAGAGCGGGTGGTGGTGCTGGGCGGTGGATTTGCTGGCTGCACTGCAGCGGCCAAGCTCGACCGACACCCGAACCTGCACGTCACCCTCGTGGACACCAAAGAGTAAGTACTTTGACAGCCGGGATTCCGATGTTGTGCACTCATCTGTGCCAAGACGAAGGAAACAGCGTCTTGACTTGCACGAATGTGTGCGTTCTAACTGCTTCTGATGGTTCTTGTGTTGATATCATCTGCACCTCATGCAGGTACTTCGAGAACACGCCTGCTGTGCTGCGGTGCATGTCCGAGGAGAATTACGAGATGTTCGATCTCTGCCACGTGGTGCACAAAGAGTACATGCTGAATGGTGATGTGGTGATTGGCCGCGCGACGAGCGTGGACGAGGACCAAGGGCTGGTTTACGTTGGACTCAAGGGATCTTTGGGCTCGCAAGGTCAGTGAAGTGGTTCATGCCACGTTATGTTAACATCATACTCTATGGTCTTGCACAATACATCTAACACACAAAACTCCACTCAACGCCTAATCTAAAACGTCTTTTTCCATGTACATTGTAATACGGGGGCGAATGCTGCTTTTATCGTAATGGCATCATTACTAAAATGGCACAGTGCTGCCTTTCGACTACCTGTTGATTGGCACCGGGTCGCGCTACCCGTCGAACATCAAGCCCGCGCAGTCTTCGTTGAGCTACCGCCGGTCGCAATTTAAGCAAGAGCGCAAGCGCATTGCTGAATCATCTAAAGTTATCGTTGTTGGCGGTGGCGTGGTAGGCACTGAAATGGCAGGCGAAGTCATGTCCTTCTTTCCCGAGGTGCCAGTGGAGCTCGTCACCCGCAACCAATGCCTCCTGCCACGGTCGCGCGGTGCTCACCCGCTTGTGGTGTCAGTGCTACAAAATCCCAAGCTCGAAAGACCGGTAGACATCTCTTATGGTGAAACGATCGACTTTTCGCTTATTGACCACGCCTCCAACACGGTGACCACCTCTAAGGGCCGTGATCTTGATCTCAACGGGACTCGGGTGGTCAACTGCACTGGCTACACGCCCAACTCGGACTTCTTGCCTCGCAAATGGCTTGACGAAAACGGCTTCATTCTGTGCACGCCACAAATGGAAATCGAGGCGAAGGCAGTGCCTAAAGCACTTCGGACATCAGCCACTTCTCGTTTCTATTTCGCGATGGGCGACGTGTAAGTTACTCTTTTTTTGGTCGGTTCTTATCTCCGTATGCTTCTAGATTACTTTGAGTGCAGTATATCTGACATAGTCTCTCTACCTCCATCTATTCCTTCTTTCCATTACTGCAGTTGTGAGGAGTCCAAGTTTCCTGGGGGCGAGCGTATGGCAGCTGTAGCTCACACGCACGCTTACGGGATCACACACTCCATCATGCGCCTCGCGGAAGCCCGCGCTGTTGCTCGTCGTGCGGAAGCAGCGGAGGCGTCGTCTTCGGGATCGTACAGCAAATTTGGAGGAAAGTCCCGCGGCGCAAGCGCATCTGCCCCCCGAGGCTCGGGCGTGTCAGCTCCAAAGCTTTTCAAGATGGACCTGACTTCTTCTACGGGCGTGCACTCGGGCATTCCTTGGGGCGCTGTCAGTGTTGGCGCAGACCATTGCGTCACTCGACTCGATAACCCGAAATACGAAGGCTTTGCCGCAGCCTTTTTCTTTGACCCAGAGAAGGTGAAGGAAGAACAGGGGCCCATCACAAACGGTTGGATTGGCCTTGGGCCATCCTCAACGAAGTTCAGCATGATGGGCTTGCTCCCGTCTATTTTGCGGCCTGTGCCTGACAACATGCCCATGTGGGATGGGTTCAACGCCGATCGCATGACTGAAGAAGACGACGAAGACGTCTAAATGGCTGGTTCATTTCGCTCATTTTTTGCTTCAGAGTTCATTAAGTCGAATTCTGATTGTATTCTATGATGTGTGGCGTGCGACTAGACTCATAGTTATACGGGCTTACCACTGTGGCCCGGTATTTCGACCATATTGAGGGGTGATCCCGATGCCAAGGAGAACGAAATTCTTAATTCTATTACACTCATAGCTCTTAGTCTCGAAGACGCCGAAATCGCTCTAATTCCGCAGTTCAGCCAGTTCAGCCGAGCTGCACAAGCTAGCTGTGTGAAAATGACATAAATCGAGCCTTTGACGTCCAATCTCCAACGGACAAAGATTTCCGTGGATTTACGCCACGTTACTCCCGGGTACGATCAATGAAGAATAAGCCGCTATTGCGATGTAATATGGCCAACAGTGGTAATATGTTCCGCTTTTGCGGAAATTTGTCCCCCTTTAGCTGCCAGTTAGACCACCGCCACCACCACACCTGAAACCAGTTCTAAATGATACAGGTCGCACACACAAAAAAATAAACCTTCATATGTGTCATGTGTTCTATACTAAATATCAAGTAAGAAAATATACGCCAATTGCCGTATGAAATTTCAGATCCAGATCCCGTTCTCGTAGTCTGGGTTAAGACCTTATTAAGATTAAGAAATCCGCATAAATCAAGCCGAAAAAAAGATTTTAACGATACTGAAGTAATTCGCTTTCGCACTTGAAAAATCCCTACATGTAAATTTGGAGCGCGAATCACGCGTAAATTACACTTAAATCTGAAATCACGCGTAGAGTAAAACTACACAGCCGCCGCGCATGAATCCGGAATCAGGCGTGGACGTGAAACGCAACCCTGCTCATAGTGCTGGGCACTTCAATGCACCCCAGCGCTATCCCTAGATTAGATTAGATTATACTCCCCAATTGCAAAGCAACAACAACAAATAGCATAAAGCTGCGTTTTGATGAATCCTCCAGAACAAGTCTGACTGGGCTGAGTGTCCTTTTGCGCAATGTAATATTCATCTTTGCTCTCATGAACCCTGCAGGATCAATTCTCGGAAGGAGGCATAGGGTTCGAGTACGTCCGTGATCTCCACTCCGACCTATCTTCTGCTATGGCACGCCATTCCTTGAAGTTGACCGGTAGTCCTTTGCACTTTAGAGCCTTCTTTAAAGTCCGACCCCATGTCATCTCAGGGCATCCATTCGGCCTTGAGTGTGCTACCCAGCCAGGAAGCAACTGCCGCGGCGCCCGAGTCATAGGCATCCGAGCGACGTGGCAAGCCCAACGAAGAATCCGATTGTGATAGTAGCTATCAAGGTCCATGACATTGAGCCTTTGAAAAAGAGTGGCTGGACTAATGTGATGATGAAATGCATGACGAAGGCTGACACGACACATGCTACGAACGCAACGCTCATGGAAGCTACGGAGTCGGTTGAATAAGTCTTCTCGTAAGCACCAAACCTCACACCCATGAAGCTAATAGCCCAATAACTAATGGCTAAAGTAGAATTTAGAATGGTGCTGGTATCTGTATCTAGCACTAGTACATTCCCACTCCCGCTCTCCCGCTTTGGCGCAATTCAAATCCAGTGTCCAGTGACTTGGTTTTCTCTATACACTAATACACGGGATAGTGGCAGCAGCCGCAGCATAAAAGCAGTACTTGGCACGTAGCGCAGATTAACCCCTAAAAACACAGGTTAAAGGCCCAGTGTCTTGAATGGCGAAGCCAATTGTCCATAATTATCGACGAATTGACTGGCATCTCATGTTCTCCACATGACTCGTATCCTTATATCCCTATCCGTTTTCGAAATCTATCCACAATCCACTAGGTTTCGGATAAGTCACAGCGCATGCCCGTCGGTACCTCGGTGCGCCACCTTTGAGATCTCAATGTCAAGTCCAACAGCAGCGTTTCCTCTGACCTCTCGAACTGGTGATACGAAAGGCACGTGTGATTCCGGTCCAAAGACAGGCGGATAACCAAGCGAATACCACAGCATGACAGTAGTGCCCCCTAATCCCGCGCCAGCGACTACGTCAGCAGGATGGTGCCAGTTGTCGTGCACCCGGCTGCATATAATCCACCCCGACAGCCACATGGGCAAAGTGGCCAGCAAGGCAGCAGCAGGTGCCAGGCGCAATGGCGACAAACCCCAAGGCAGCGGCACCACAAGTCGTCCGGACAAGCCCGGGTGGCCGATTTTACCGAGAAGGTACAGTGTGGTGAAGAGCATGGCACACGTGCCCAGAGAAGCATGCCCAGACGGAAAAGATTGCCGTAGAAGGTCTAATTGAGCCAGCGGTAGTTGGCAAGATGCGGATTCCTCGTTAAAGTCGCATTTCTCATAAAAGAATGGACGCATACGCCCGACGTAGTTCTTAGCAAGGTCGGTGGCTAAGTCAGTAGTTGCCATGGATCCTACGAAAGCAATCTGGGCAAAAAAAACAGAAGAGCGCAACAGGTTCAATTGAGAACAGTGCTTTCATGCAAATCCAAAAGTAACATGAAATCATAGAGTCACTTCATACCACTGCAGCTCTCATATCGCCCGCGATAGGACTGAAAAGCCAGCACAATGAGCAAACCGCAAAAGGTATGCCGTAGGAAAGTTTGATCATCAGCGCGTACGGAAAAGTCTCGATCGGGAGTGTTGGGTAATCGAACCTGCATTCACAAGAGCAAAGTAATAAGTTATTAGACGAGCGTCGTTACTTGCTTATTCCAAAATAGTGAACTTACTCAGGGTTTTTCACAAATTCGCCGTCATGCAAATGCTCTCCAGACGACGGCCGGATATTCACGGTGACTGCATCATTAAAATGATTGCAAATAATAGCGTAGATAACGACTAGCCAGAGCCCGGGGCTAGATACCATCAATCTTAACTCAGTCATGAAAGATGGCGCATGCTCAGGCTCCGCTTCCTCTTTGGGAATGCTACCATATGATGAGGACATCCTACCTTGAGTACTACTGTAACTATTGGAACGATGAAAGTCTCTAGCTTCTCGCTGACCAGAGCAACCTCTACGCTTGATAAACAGGAGGCTGCTGTTAAAGTCAGCTAGAATTTGTGAATGCGGTGTCCTCCTCACTTCTTGATGGTAAAAGCAAGGTTATTATCTTCTCCGTAAAAGATATAATACAACCTGTGCAGCATTTTGCGGAATCTGCGAGCAAAATGAAAAATGAATGAAGGCAAAAAAATCAGGGATGTTCCCGAGATGACACAAAAATAGTCCACTCTCGTCAACCCTTTTGTGTGATAGCGCGAGAGCGTGCTATCCCTGACCAACAGAACTTACTTACCAATGCTAAATGCCTAATCTATGCATTAATTTATAATACGTTGATCTTCTTTGGACTTCGCTTCAGTAGCTCATATAGCTAGAGTTGTATAGTAGTTTGAACGGTCATATATTGCGCTTCGCGATTTCCCAACTCAGTAGATCACCAGAGAAGTATCGTCTTGCATCGGTGTGAAGCAAGCTTTAGCGAGTACCTTTAGCCGCCTTCGTGAATAATGGACATCGTAGTGCATGATCCCAATATACCGTTGATTGAGCTACCACTTTTGCATGAGGCTAGGGTGCCGCCATCCGGTATCTTTGCGCTTGGCTTGGTGCCATACGATGTTGTTGTACTCAACTGCCGGGTACCTTGTCGACTAGTGCCAGAGGCCAATATTAAGACAGGGCAGATTTGTGTCGCTGAACCTACACTTCGTGCACTAGCAGATTCGACTGCCTATACTCACGCGCTGCCGCCGCCTGTGACCGTCACCATCACGACCCTCGCTAACATCGCAAAACCGCACGTTGCCGGTGTTCCTGCGACCACTAAGCTGGACGAAGCTGAAACGGTGCACCTTGTCGAGTCAGAGCATCTTGAAGACATTAATTATGCTAAAGTAGCAAATGCAAGTGCTGCTACTGGGGGCTTTACCGGAAGTGCAGATCAAGCGAACCGTAGCTTGTCGCGTCACCTGGCACGGGTCTGGTGCGGCTTACACGTTTCGGAAGGCTGCATGCTTTTCGCCACGGTGCACGGTAAAGTGTGTTGCTACCGAATTCATGCTCTCAAATCAAAAATTATGGAGACTGGTAGTAGCAGCAATAGTATAAACAATAGTAACATCGACGGCAATGGTCATAATAGCTTGATTGGTAACTGTGATTCAAACTATAGCAGCAGCAGCAGCAGTGCAAGTAGTGACTCTCCAAAATGGTGCACTCTTGGCAGGAACACGACCATGACAGTAACGACATTAACCACAGGGGGAAAATACGCTGCTGCTGGTGGTGGCAGAAAAAGTGCGACACTTGATGGTGTTGAATCAACTAATCGCCTGGGACTCGCACGAGAACCTTTCGCTGGAGCTCTCGACGAGCTTTTTGGCATGCTTCGGCTAGCGATGCAGTCGACGAGTGTTGCTAGTTACAGCAACCAGTCAAGGATGGGAGGCAACGCGCAACTAGAGGCCCATGCCACCAACCGCACGTCAAATGCCACCAGCGAGGGCAGGAGACGAGGTGTTGGGAACAGCACTAGTGATAATGGGAGTATATTGTTACCGCGAGGTGCCCTCGTGGCTGGACCGCGAAGTAGCGGCAAAAGCGCACTTGTAGCGTTACTAATGGCTGAAATTGAAGAGATTGAGATTGCTAACAACGTGCGCTTTTTGCATCTTTCTGGCCTTGATCTCGTGCTGGATCCAGACCCAAGAGCTCTCCTGCGCCAAACTCGAATGGCTGCTCAGGCCCCTATCTCACCTTCAAGCGCTAGTCGATCTGATAAGGCTACATCTCGAAGCTTGTCTCTTGTGATCATCGACGATATGGACAACTTACTTGCGGCTTCAGGTGACTCTCAGGACGGCAATGAAGACAACGAGGGTAGCACTGGCACAGGAACTCAGGAGCGGACGACTTTGGCCGTCTTGAAAGCGTTCCTCGACGACCTGGCGTCCGACCAAGCAGCGGCTGTGGCAGCTACTGAAAACGACGATTTCGCAAGTGAAAGCAATGACGAGCGGCATCGACCCACTCCAGTGGTCTTTGTTGTGGGCGTAGGTTCGAGCAGCAGCGGCGGTGGAGGCTCGCGACCCGGAGCAGCCGCAGGGCTCTTGCGAGTGGGAAGGATGGAGCGGCTCATCCAGCTGCCACCGCCGTCGGAAGCGAACCGTGCCGACGTGTGCGCTGCCTTGCTTCAACGCGCTGGCCAACGAGGAGTTGACAAAGAAAAGTATAAAGCTGGAGAGGAGGATTGGGGTCTAGCTCGACGAGTGGCAGCCGCAACGCCGGGGTGAGCTCTTGGCTAAGCCATGAACCATTACGAGAGACACCTAGAGGTGTTTGAATGCTCCTTATATTCTTCAGATAACCTTATTTTGCTTCCTCGTATTTTTGTACTCTCCACTTCGCGCCCAAAAAACATTCAACGAATGTATCAGGTTTGTGGCTGGTGACTTAGTGCGCCTCATCGACGCTGCTCAGCTCTTTGCGATTGCTAGAAAGAACAACCGCAGTGGCGGTAGCAACAACCATAGCGGACTAGTTTGGGCAGACATACAAGCTGCTCTCGTAGACGTTCGGCCCTCAGAACTGACAGAGCTTGACGTGCGGCGGTTTCCTACCAGAGAGCAAGGCGGGCCTTCCTGGGACGACTTCGGCGGGTGCGAAGATGGAAACTTTCCTTTTCTTGCACTCTACGACTTAGTGCTTGTTTTGCTACTGCACTAGTAGCTTTCATGCTCTGCCTCCTTGCGCGAGCATTCAGCTCATTCGTTGCGTGCAGCACAACGACACATCCTCTTCGTTGATTTCTTCCCATCCATTCCCTCTTCACTCGTTTGCATCTTGCGTCTTTTTCTGGACCATTTCCTCACACGTGGTCCTTCCAACATGTCATCCTGCGCGGTGGGGTGAATACCATAAGGTATCCAGCCCTCAAAGCCCAAGTCATGCGCGCAGTCCTGGGGCCATGGCAAGCACCCGATGCCCACGCTGCCCTCGGCGTGCCCAGCCTCAGTGGAGCGCTGCTTCACGGGCCTTCGGGCTGCGGTACTTGCCATTTTCTATGTTGGAATGCCTGCTTAGGCGTGTACTTTTGAATAAGGAAGCGAAACCTTAGTTTTGAAAGAACTGAAGGAAAGTTGGTTTTGGCTTTTGTTTCATCCTCTGAAGTTAGGCTCCCTTGTGTGCGCGCTTCCTTCTGCTCACAACTAAATGCACATGCCTCAGACGATCTTCTTTTTTTGTGACCAGGTAAATCACTCTTGGCTACCATCATTGCAGCGGAGTGCCGCGCGAATTTCGTGCATGTTAAGTCCACCGAACTTCTCTCCAAATGGCTCGGCGAATCCGAGAGACTGGTAAATTCGCAACACGCACACACACACATGCAAAAGTTCGCTCTTTTTTTTTCGTTGTACATGCATTATTTTTTCTCTTGCAGCTGTAAACCTTCCCAAGCAAGATCTGCCTACCACTGATGTTGAAAGTCTGGTGTAAGATATTATCGTGAATAGGTGCGGCGTTTGTTTGCACGAGCGCGAGCTGCAGCTCCTTGCGTGCTCTTTTTCGATGACCTCGACGCCCTCTTTGGGAAAAGAGACCTTGAAGGTTAACTCTGCGTGATGACACGATTTCTTGGCTGACTTGCGTGAGCTTTCGATGAACCCCTCTGGGATCATGTGCAGCGATGGTCATAAGTAGGAATAGCATATTCAGCAGTACCTCGATGTGCAACTTTCATTTCGTGTTTCTGGATCGTTTACCAGGCGGTGGCAGCGGTGGCTCCAGCGGAGGCGTCGAGCAGCGGCTCTTGACGACTTTCCTCAACGAGCTGGATGGAGTTGGAGGCGGAGCCGGCAGCCGCGGCGTCCTGGTGCTGGCCGCCACCAATCGGCCGTTGAACTGCCTGGACGCCGCGTTGCTTCGCCCAGGACGCCTCCACGAGTCCCTGGAGGTATTGCAATAGTATATAGCTACATTGGCATTGCATGGTGTCTGAAGCCTTGTTTATTTCTTTTCAAAGTGTCCAAAGCATATATGGCATGTGAACCCGGCAGTAGTGTAGCCGAATCTAACCCCCTTATAATGTTGTGCCGTAGGTTGGCTGCCCTGCCTCAAGTGATGACCGCGCAGCGGTGCTGCGAGTGCACTTGCAAGGCCTCCCGCTCTCGCAGCATGATTCCTCTGATGTAGCGACTCCATCAACTGCTCACCGTGATCGTGCAAGTGAAATTCGCTCGAACAGTGTGCAAGAACTCGAACAGGGTCTTCAAGGCTTGGCGCTGAAGGATGAGAAAACGAAAGAATTCGATAATCAGTCCGAGGGGCTCAACAATTGTAGCGATAACGCCAGCAGCTCACCTCACTTGCCTGGAGTAGAAAGCGCGCGCCGCGCCTTGGCGCAGTCACTCGCGGCTCGCACCGCAGGCTTCACGTGTGCAGACCTAGCGGCCCTCTGCAAAGACGCGGCCCTCGTGGCGCTGCGCAACCACCTCGCTGCAGGACCCGCCGGGGCTATGGAAAACCTCCCTCCTGTCACTGCCGAGGACTTTGACGAAACGCTGGCGGTTGTATTCAAAAGGCGCGGGGTCAGATAGAGGTAGAAGTAAGAAATGCGAATTAGCGAATTAGTGCATAGCCAATTCAATGGAGAGTGCTATGTCCCTATGGTTACAGGGTTACAGGGACCACGGTCCTTCGAGTAATGGGGCCCTTTCCTCCAAAAGTAAGAGTCTCGTATTCTCCTGCATGTTTTATTCTATAGTGGCGCAAATTCAAACTATCAAATTATTGTTTCCAAAAATGGGAAGTAAAGGGCGGTCGAGGGCAGAGAGCGCTCAGCCAGGCCCCTGGAAACTTTTACTTCGGTTTAATGCATTTCCTTGTTTTATATAAACAAAATTCAAATGAAGTATAATGCGGCTAGGAGCATGCCAATCTATTGTAAGGTACAGCCAGCACAGATAGTATCTTCGTTAATTCTTGATTCGTGCTCCGCGTGCCATTGTGGCGTTTCTTCTCCAACGTCAACAATTTTGTCGGTTGCATAATTTGATTCGTCACTTGAGCTACTTCTACCTTCATCGTCATCAGCGAGGTACCGTTGCTCAGCATCAATGGACGAGATTTCATCACGACTCGATGAACCTAACAGAAGCTCCGTGTCTGCCTCAAAGTGAGCGCTAGGTGTTGTGTCTGATAAAGTGCTTACGAGAGGAGAGCTTAAGAGTTCTTGACGCCTTTCCAGGTGCTCAATTTCGGCATTCACGTTTGCAACTCGACTTAACTCAGCTGCACTACCCTTTTTAAAGACCAATTTATCTTTTTCGGCTGGCCCTCGTTGCAAACGATGTAGCTTCTTTTCGAGCTTCGCAAGGTATTCCTCCTGCGTTGGGTGCTGAAGAAGGTCATCGGGAGCGCAAGGCGGTGCAAGCAGCCGCGACTGTGCTATCTCCATGGTACAACTAGCTGCTAAAGATGTGGGTTGCGCAACACTGCTACAATCAGTGGAGTTCGAGCTTTCTAGTGCTTTGAAGCAGCCCAAGAAGGAAAGCCCTGGCCCGAGCGGACAATTGCTGCCGTAATCTGTGACAGATGACAACTGAAATACTTGCAACGCACAAGAATCGGAGCTGCCTTCAAGGAATCATTTGCGTGGTGCTAATAATGAGATGGATGATATCGAGGTTAACCTAAGTAGACGCCTGCAGCTGGCACAGTTCTGTTGTGCTGTACGGTTACGGCATTGTTGGCAAACGAAGAAGGGAGTGATTGTGATTGATGGCTGATGGCACGGCAACAACAAGCCAAGTGATGGAGTGGTTGATGAACGAGCTCCCTGTCTCCCTGTAGAGAACATCCCGCAGCACCCAGCCAAAAACCTTTGTCACAAAATCTTGTCGCCGAACAATGGCACCGATTCTAAGTTTCTTTGATACATCATCGTAGCATCATAGTTCTTATCCTAGATAACGTTTCATCATCTATCAACTTGTGCGCTAATTTCAGTAGCAGCGACTGTGTACGCATTTGAAAACACTGCGGAGCATGGCCAGCACTGTAGTCGACGTGGTCGGTCTCGCCGCGGCTCGGTTGCCGGAGCTTAAGAGGCTCTTGGATGACTCGTCGGATGGTCTGCCGGTGAGAGTTTATGATTGACCCAGATGCACTTTATAGTACGTGTTTGCGTTGAAGCTTACGGATCGTTGTTGCTACTTCTGATATTCACCTCATGAATTGCACCCTAGGTTCGCCACTTGCGTCGCCGTGCGACTGCGCATGACCGCCGCCATCGAGGACGCCCGAAACTCAACAAGCCGCCTATCGTCGATAATGCAGAGCCATTGAATCCCTCACCACTAGCAGCTGCTCCACAGGGCCAAGCAGGGCACCTCTCGCGCAAGCAGCGGCGGCGGCCGGCAGCGTTGTACGCATTGCACAACCCACATGCTGCTGAGGAGGCCTCGCTAGGGGAAGCGGCGATGATACAGATCACAAGCAGCAGCGCCACTAGTGTCAAAAATAAGGCTACCAGTCACTGCAACGTTAGCCAGGTGCGATGGCTGGAGACGCACATTTGGTTTGCGAAACGGTGCCGCATGGTGCAGCGCGATGGGTGGGCTCTGCCCGAGCACCGCAGCGACCGCGGCTGCAGCGCCGCAGTGGACGCGAGCCGCCACGGCTGCGTTGCTTTCGATGCCACGGCAACGCAGCCCCTCGAAGTGTGCGGCTGCAGCTTGGGGCAGGTCGCCAGCTTGCTTGCGCGACTCGGCGACCCCTCGAGCTTGCTTGCTCTCGCTGGCGGCTTGGGGAGCGACTTGAACAGCAATGCTTCATCTGGAACGGGTGAAGCCGAGAAAAAGAACGGCAAAGCGAATGCTGACTCATTCGGCCCGTTGCTTGCCATCCTGCGCGGGCAGCGCGAGGGCAACACGTGGATCCATGCGCCTGACGCCTTTCCTCGCGGCCTGCTAGGGCCTGCGCGCTTACTCTTGGACCCAGCAGGAGGCAGCCACGACCAAGACGAAGTGTCAAGTCCTAGCGCTACCACTGCTGAAGCTGTTCCAGAACCAGGAGCTGCTGCGCAGTGTGCAGCGCTCATGCAGTCTCCAGCTCCTCGACGGCTGTGGCTTTGGTGCCACCCTGCTACACGCGCTGACGTGGCCACTGCTTTGAACACTGTCCTTCGTGAGCTTGACAACCGTGAGACTAGCAGTAAAGTAGAAGAGGTGGCAATGTCCGTGGGCGCCCCACGTGGCGGTGGTGTGGTTCGCTTCGAGTTGAGAGGGCCCAGTTCAGCAGCTACCTTGGCGCGTATTGGTGTAGCAGTGCCTCGCAGTATTGGTGAATCAGGCTCCTCGGGACCGGTATCGGATGGTGATTTGTGGGCCTCAAATGTGGCTGATCCTCGCGGGCTTCGATTTGCTCCAGGAGACAATGCTGCTGCCGCTCACAAAGTTGGTACTACCAAGAATGTGAAGAGGAAAGGCAAGGCAAGAAAAGCAGAAAGCGAATCAGAAGCAGGTGATGGTCGAGATGGAGATGGAGTAGGTGCCTTGATGCAATTTTGGAGCGATCGATCAGCTGCCACGAGAGCAGCTACAGCACTCCCAGACCACGTGCTCAACGAACAAAGGCGTCAAGCCGCTGCTGCCTCCATCAAGGGGCACAGCTCCAATAGCAAGAGCAGTGCTAGCCACGACGGTGAGGCTTCGGCGATTACATCGGAGGTCTTGGTGCCGGTCGTGGCTGTTGCAAGGCTAACCCTCGACCAATGGAGCAATCACAAACACCACCACCATCACAGCAAAGACGCAGCGACATCAGTGGCCAAGAAAGCAGCTGCCCTTGTGCATCGTGGGTGGGACTTGGTGGTGCCCGCAGGGTGGGGGCGCGCTTTTTGGGTGGCCCTGACCATGGCGGGAGCGCACGCGGGGGGCGAGGACGAGCGGCACGCGGTTAGTTTTTGATTTTTAATGGGCTTAGGAAGCAATTGAATAAGTCCGTTGTAGCCTTTGTAAAAAAAAAAATGGTAACAGTTCTAGTCTATTTCTTCAGTCTGCAAATCACTCTCAACTCCACTCATTGAATTCGCACACCTATGAAACAGGTGCTCAGTGCCAGCGGCCAGCCACACTTCCCTACCGACTTTCCAGACTCGTTCGCGGGCGCTGAGTACTGGCAACCGCCTTCGGCGTTTTGTGGCAGCATGGACAGCAAAGATGGTGGCGTTAATCGCGCCGCGAACACAAGTGCTTTTGTGGCGCCAGCGTGGCAACCGAAGTCGAAAGCAAAAGGTCGAGCCTTGCCGCCTCACGCTTGCAACAGCGCTATCAACTGGCTTGCGCTGTTCTCAGCTCCTTCGTCGAGTGCTACTCCTCGTGCCCTCGGGGCATCTGCCGCCGAGTCTAAGGCGGCGCCTGCTGGAGCTACAGCTGCCGTAGGAGGTGGAGCATTGGGGGCAGCAACGTCAGCAGCAGCAAAGCTGTTGGTAGCTCGGGAATGCCGTTATGTGATGCCTCTCTTTAAAGCACCGCTACCTGCGGTGCCGCGGCCCACTCTCCTTACTGTAACGCTCATGATGATAACCAGTGGTGTGCCTCACGCGGGCGCTACCATTCACCTCATAGCTTCAACGCCACAAGCTGTCAGTTCTGCCGCGGGCACTGCAGGAGATACTGTCATGTCGAGCGATGACGAAGAAGAGGTTGCTCCAACGGTGAGCAACAACAAGGGTCTCGGCCCATTTGTGAGTAATCAAACACCTTTGAACGGTGCGGCTGCAGTGGGTGTGGCGATTGGGCGTGTCACTTCCGGCGCGTACGCCAAGCATCTCGGCAAAGGCTGCGGCGTTGGCCTCTGCACTGTCAGCGGCCTCCAGCGCGCTTCCCTAGCGCAGCTGTCCAGCTTCTTTTCTCCTCCTTGTAACGGTGAAGAAGGAAGCCTTCAGGGTATACCATATTACAACCTCCTGAGAATTGGAGCTTTACGCGTCGCTGTCATTGCAGCTCCAACAGCTGAGACACCGAGGTGCATAAACACAGCAGCAGCAGCAGCAGCGGCAGGAGCTAAAGCGAAGACCTCACTGGATCCTAGTGAACGGCCCCTAAGAAAAGTTCATGAGGCAACACTGAGCCTTTGGATTGAAGGGAGCTAAGAAAATTCACGTTTATGCACACGAGTTGAATATTACACCCCCATTCCCCATTTAGCTAGGTTACACTTAGGTCTTAGCTGTGTTGCTGTGGCTGCTGTGACCTGTGAGCTGCGAGTTGTAAAATTTACCACTACACAAAGCCCACCTCCAAAAGCGCAGATAGATACATAAACACCCCTACAACTCACAACTCTGCAACTCCCATAACGTAGCGCAATGGAACAGAAACATAACAAGCCTCACTCTCGAGGTGACCTCCGACCATCGGGCACAGGGCATTAGGAGATAAGGAGATCCAGAGATAGAATTCGATTTCATTTCTAGTTCTAGATCTACGATTATATACACAGATCGCACAAGCCCAGCTCGAGTCTTCTTGTTCTTCGTGTTGTTGAATCCCAGAGCTGAGCTGAAATATACAACTTTCGCATCACACCCAAGTCAAGTACTCCAGTAATCAGCTGTCAGCTGAAATTGAGAGGTGCATCAGCAATAGTGCCTCAGCCTCCTTCGAGCCTCAGGGACCAGGAAGATATTTGCACATTAAACAGGCTTATTTCTTTAGAGCAGCCTTGACAATCGCAGCGTCTTGGGGTTGGGCACGGTGGTCAGCGCCCACCGCGTCCGCCACCGATTTGAAGCCGTCGGCAGCAAGGAGCGCATCTAATTCGTCGTTGATGCGCTTCACCAAGCCTGGACCTTGAATAGTCAAAGCAGTGTAGACCTGAATCACCGCAGCAATTCAACCAGTCGCAGAGCAAAACGAATTTTGAATCAGCACCATACAATGGCGCACGATCAGGACGTAAGTGAAAAGAAAATATGCAAGGAGTTGGATGGATGTAGTACAAGAAAAATGGCGGTGAACTGCCAGGAACCAAAGAAATCCCTCAAGTTTAAACGCATGCCTCTAGAGACCCAGCGCTCACATTACCTGCACCAGCGAAGCGCCAGCCCGGATGCGAGCGTACGCGTCCGCACCGCTGCTGATCCCACCGACGCCGACCAGGGGAACCTGACCGTCCGTCAACCTGTGCGTGCGAATGTTCAGTGCGCAGATTGGGTTCATCAGTGCGATGAAGGAAGACTCCCTTTGGAATCTATCGATGCGCCCTTACTTGAATCATTTCACTCAAATTTCGTAGATTCCACTTTGAGGTACAGAAAATGTAGATGCTCAGCTGTACCGGTAAAGGTCGCGCAGTAGAGCAGTGGAAGTATCTTTCAGAGGTGCACCCGACAGGCCTCCTTTTTCGCCGACTACTTCGCCAGCGCTTTGCAGCGACTCCGGCCGCAGCGCAGTGGTGTTGGCGACCACAAGACCGTCAACGCTGCCAACAGCACCGTTCTTTCGGCTAAAGCAAAAGGTATTTGAATTAGGGGGGCGAAATGAATGAGTGGGAGAAATGAACGTGCCTCTAGAGGTGTATAGGAACAGCTCTGAACAAAAGTAGCATATTAATTCTCTATACCAGAGGCTTGCCACATGTGCCCGGCCGGCGGCGTCCAAATCGGGGGACACTTTCAGCAACAGCGCCGGCCGTCGCGACGGAGTAGCTCCTGAAGCCCCCTCTTTATGGTCTTGCGCAGGCAACGCGTTCCGCGCACACACTACAGCTTCCACCAGCGAGTCCATCTCTTGCTCGCGAGCTTGGCGCTCCGCATCGTTGCCGTGTGCAGGACTGGCGCGCCCTACATTCGGACAGCTCACGTTGAGCACGAGTACGTCCACCCAAGGACCTATCTGCGCCACTAAACTGACGCAATCAGCGGCAAACGCAGCGGGGTTGCTGACGTTCACGGTATTCGACGCTAGATTGGCGCCAACTACGCAACCGGGAGGAACCTTTGAGCCCGCTGCTTGGAGCCGTTCTGCCACAGCAGCCGCACCTTCGCTATTGAGGCCAAACCGGTTGATGATGGCCTGGTCTTCGGGCAGGCGGAACACTCGGGGCTTCGGGTTTCCCGGCTGTGGCAACGGCGTGATGCCGCCTACTTCCACGTACCCGAAGCCTAAGCCAAAGAAAGGGAGCAGCACGCGAGCTTGCTTGTCGAAGCCAGCTGCCAGCCCAAGCGGTGAGCGGAAGGGAAGGCCCAAGACCGTGGTATGCAAGCGTGGCCGCTCGGTGTCATCCACGGGCGCCAATCCCATCGCAAGCAATTGAAGAGCTAAGTTATGGGCGTCTTCTGCGTCGAGCACGCACAGGAGTGGCGTACCCACGCGGTCAGCCAAAGTGCTGTAGAATTGAGTCGCCCGGAGATCATACCCCACCGCTGCTAAGCCCACGGCGGCTGCGGTAGCTGCACCCGCAGCGCTGACTACCCAACCTCCAAGCCTCAGCAAACCACTGCCTTGTGAGCTGGCCCCCGATTTAGACGCAAACTCCCGCGTCATATATTCAGATTGTGATCGTTGTCCATGGCATCGCTTGAGATTCACTCCCACAAATTCAACCGTCCGTCTCGAGGCTAGAAGTGTAGACCTCATCTCGACAACCTTTAAGCTTGGAGGGTACAGCTAGCTAGACACGGAGGGCGATATAGTCAAGACCGATCAACAGATATTCTGAAGAGCAGTGTTCAGGGAGGAGGAGGACGGAGGTGTGAGCGGTACGAAAGTGAGTATAACAGCCCAGATAACTGCAGGTATTAACCAGTTACCAGTTACCCGGTTATTACACCTAACCTTACACAGTACATTTTTACAGAACGCACCAAGAACGCACACGATTCTTCTTCGCTTGGATGTGTGACGAGACGAATCTTCGGAATTCTTGAATGATCTGGCTTCCAATGGTCAAGCTTCAGGCTCAGGAGACTAAGCCGACGCCGACTAGGGAGATGATGCCCTGTCTGTTGATAACTAATCCCCCTTCCCCCTCCCCCGGAGACTCATAAAGTGGCGCCGTGCGCTGTTACAGCCAAGAGTATCGAAAACCAGTGCCTCATTAAAATCCGGCCAGGGGATCCCGACACAATTTCTCCCCTCGGGGAGCCGCGAAACAGAAAACGCCTAGAGAACACGTTCCTGAACAGATCCTCTATTAGCTAGTATAATGCTTCTGCATGTTAGCCCTCTTATTCAACTTATTCGGGGCCTGCGTCAAAACAAAACTTAGAAGTCTGAATGGCCCCTCATCTAGCTACAGCAGTAGTACTATAAGCTGCATTGCTTTGTATTTATGCCTGTAACTCCTCTTATTCCGACCCTACGGGGGCCTGTGCCAAAGAGGCATGCGTGCCTCAAAATCTCTCTCGTAGTAATCATAAGAGCTTTGCTTTAAATCTGCTTTGTGTTTCTCCCTGTTGAGATCTCCTAACAAAAACGGCTAGATGGGACTCCGCTCTCTGTTGAATATCCTTCTCTCGTCTGATTGTGCTGCACTGACGCGCATTCCCACTACTGTCCGCAGTATTTGCCTATTTGCCATTGAAGTTCGCATTAGAGAATAATCGCATTAGAGAATATTCGCATTAGAGAATATTCGGGGTCAATCGGGGTTATTTGTATTTGTATTTTCTCTGTGTATAATAGCGCGCTATGCACTAAAGCCCCTGTGATTTATCTATGATGCATAATTGAAGAGGATTATATGACGAAATAAGTAAAGATAGATGTAACTATTATTGGCCAAGATTGAGAAGCCCTCCGTTGAAGACTCGATTCGGAAAAGCATATCGTTTTAGAATGACTTTTTGTTGCCGACTTACGTATCCTTTTTTAAGGAAGTGAGAATACCCCTTTTATCGTAGCCGGATGTGCTCGCGGTGTGCCGCAATTGGAATGACCCTCCTTTGGCTCGGGCTTTCACTTTCCCCTTCAATCGATCCCAACGGAGATGAGCAGCAGCTGCCTTCTTATCTTTCACCATACATAAGTTCGTCAACCCCACTGCAGTCACTCGCCGCTCTTGCTGCCGCCGTGCTCGCATCCAGCGAATTGCACCTGAGGACTTACCTGACATGCCTGCACCAACCTGGAACACGAAGCTGAAGTTCCCCTCGCCCAGAAAGTCGAGCCCTGAATCATTGTCCGTGTCATCATTGACATCGTCAGCCGAGAAAGCATCCATAATGGTCTGCCGCACGCGTGCGAGCGTGTCGCTGGACTTCAACATCACGAAGCTCGTTGAACGCTCGTCGTCCACCAAGTAGTCCATGATGATGCTGCCGTTGTCTTGAGCCTTGGCATTGGGCACACGAATTATGATATTGAAGACAACATCTGCCGTAGATGATTCAGAGGCCATAGCACGGAGAGTGTCCTTGAAGTTGCCCCCTGCAAACATTGCCGTAAATACGCTGTAGTTGACACTTTCGCCTTGTACGCAGCCCCCCTGGCGGTGGTCATAGATGGCGCCTTTAAGTCGTTCAACGATCAAATCAAGTTTGGTTTTATCATCATCACCAGCTAGGAATGCGGATAGAGCTAATTCGAACGATGCCCAACTGCATTTCTCCACGCTGCCTAGAGTTGACCGCCAAAACACCTCCGCTGTATTGCCAGCAATGAATTCTTTGTTGGATGCTGAAATTTTGCTGTCCATGCGCCGTTGTTGTTGACCAGCTGCACTTGTACCACCCCTAGCCGACTTAACTCGCGCCGCAAGTTTGTCCAAAAAAGGATCAAAGTACGTTCGGCTAAGGTCCAAAGCCACGATCGAGAACAGACGGCGCAGTGCTTCTTGGGGGTGGATTTTTATACCCGGCATGGGCTCGTATTCTTCGCAGCAGTCCAATTCTACATCTGGGAACTGAAGAAGTCAAGAGCACGCTCAGATGTATCAGAAGGCGAAATTCTTTGGTCAGGGTTCAAATGTGAAGAAACCGTCAACGAGTTAAAATAAGAAACAGCTATCGCATAACTGAGTTTTAGAACTTCTCATACAATAGCGAAATTTTGTGAAATCATGTGCTGGTGTACTACGGAGGTGTTTCAGTTCAAACCTTACGCACGCCGTGTGGGCCCCATTCCGCGCCCTCCATCAACACAGGTACAAGGATTACTCCAGCAATATCGGCTTCAACCAGTTCCAACATACACCATGCCAACTGGAAGACATTCTTGGTGAGAAAGAAAAAGAAGACGCGACTACAGCGCACTTGCTCGGTAAGCGAGTCCATACCCTTTAAGCACTGAAAAGACAGCGAAAAGTTGGTCTAAAGGCAATAAAAAGACACAGTGCTAAGTATAATGCCAATGAGGGTGTGCTGCTGCCTTATCTATCATGCAGAGTCATTGATGAAATGCAGCGATAACAGATGATATGGCGAGCCTGCAAGTTGCGATTGAGCGGTGTCGCAGAGAAAGCAAATGACAAAACGTGAAAATCACCTCGCGGTCGATGAACGGGAGCACACCCTTAAACTTGAGGTTATCGCTAATGCGTAAGCAAATATCATGGCAGTCGCTGTGCTTGTGGCTCAGAAAGCAATCATATCTAAGAGACAGTGTTTCCGCAATTTGATCTTTATAAGGAACCGGTAGTTATCATTCGATTACCTGAAAAGATTAAACAATTCCCGCACCTGAGTAGCGTATACCAGATAGTCTACTTACTTGTAGTCGACACTTTTGCGCTTGTCATTTTCGAGAGCACGCCGCTCATCAAATAAAGGCAGCGAGCCTGATAAGCCGGCATGAAACGACGGCATTTCCTCAGGACTGTCCCCGGAGATGATCGGTGATTTGTTCTTATCATCCTCAACGCGTCCTTGGATACGTTTTGACCACAACCATCGTGCGATCGCAAAGACAAATGCAAGGGCGGGAAGTCTCAAGCATCGTAACAAGATGGCATTGGCCCTTCGGATTGACGTCGAACACATTGGGATGTTATTGTTGAATTTCTTTTCTGGCAATCACGAAGCTGAAGGTTTGGTTGTTTAGATATCTACGCACTACTACCATGTCAGTACTTATAGATACCTGGATTAAAAAGAAAAGTTCATGTACTTCATAAGGCCCCTCAGCCAATCACAAACCAATATCAGAGGCACCCGGATTCTACAGAAATGGCTCGAACGGGTACGCACAACGGCACAACAGTATCGCCCCTTTTCAGAAAATCAAGGTGATCTCTGATATTCTCATGTCTCATGTCTACAAGTAGTGCAATAACAGTGCAAGTATTTCTAGCAAAGCCGTGAAGATTTCGCAACAAGGTGCGATCAGGCCTTAAGTGCGAAGGTCTCTGACACGTTTGATGTCACCTGGCTCACTTATTGAGCGCCCTACTACGGTGCTCGAGTATGCGACATGCGGCTTCGGAAAGCGGAGAGTCGATGCACGCTTGGTTAGATCTTGCTTTTGTAAGAGGCACTGAAATCGATCATCTGAGAAATCCAACTAAGATAGACAAAAGAATTTAAATCAGGACCTGGTATAAGCTTTCGTTTGCCTTGCGTCTTAGTATATGAAACTGCAGATGATCTACAGGTTCTCCAGTATCGAAGGCTGGGCTTTTACCTGATGATTAATTCAATACAGTATATGCATTCCCATGCGCCCATCCGTTTGAGTAAAGAGAACTTCCCGCATTATGACTCGACCTTGCACATGCCTGTTGTTCGCGCCGCCTATTCGATTTTGTTGATAATTTCATACACCCCGAATAGCCTTCTAAGATTTGTGGCTAAACAAAGCTCGAGAGCAAAAGAACTCATATCACTTATATCAAGTAGTTGGTTGTAGGCCAAGATGTTGCCTGCAGGAGACTTGAGACCAATCGCTGGAAAAGGTGTTTTCCTGCGTAAAGTGCGTTTTATGAAAAATTAAACAGGTCACATTGTCAAGACAATGACATTTGATGGTATTTCCGAGCTTATCCTCCCACTCAATCTTCACATGGCCATCACTCATTTTTTCACTCGCGATTCGGTGTGTATCTTTCTCTGGCCAATCAGGAGGGGTTGATCCTGTAAACACAGTGCGTAATAAAAAATGGTAGCACGCAGCACTCATT
>Ga0307931_1000667_pt1 | contig 22271 bp, 17 predicted proteins | sample OrgLakmetageno47_FD_201816 | JGI IMG/M metagenome (GOLD analysis project Ga0307931, IMG submission 201816) | Saline water microbial communities from Organic Lake, Antarctica - #47 | ecosystem: Environmental > Aquatic > Non-marine Saline and Alkaline > Saline | place: Antarctica: Organic Lake...
AGAAGCGTGTAAAAATGAGCACATTCAAAAGCTACTTACTTACGTATCATATGTGACGATATGTGTGAAAGAGTATGTGAAGACCGCTTCCTTGGTTTTTCACAATAATTGGTCATCGCTCTCCTGCTATGGCTGTAGTCTCTGCACCAATGGGAGCTCTTGCCCAACTGGGAGCTTTTCTCACCTGTCCTTCTCTCTTATAGGCGCTAGTCCCGACGGATGCTAACGGCAACTAGCAGAGCGAGTTCATGATCAAGTCTGGGAGAAGCGCACACATCCAGAGGCCACAGCCCGGAGCCGAAGCGAAGGATGTGTTATATGTCCCTCAAAGGCCTAAAGGGCTGGTTTGAAAACGGCAGGCGGCTTTTCGAGGCACCCTGCAGTAACAACGTTAGCTCAAATTACCTCCTCTTGGGGGGATGTAACTTCCTCCAACAATAGCGCGACAGTGCGACAGTAGGGCGTTGGAAGTTGGAAGCCCCGTTAGCCCTATAATCACTATACTCTGTCTTCGTCGCCCCCTTCTTCTGTTTCATCATGAGCGAAGCACCTCTAGAGACGCTGATGAGGCACGATCCACCGCTTTTCGTGGGCTTCGATTCGGCGTCTCCTATGGCGGGTGCGCTGCCGCGAAAGGGAGCCGACCCAGCGTCTGCTCAGCTCGACGATATGGTAAATAGCATGTTGCCGCCTCGACAGTGGACGCAGGAATCAGGCACCTGGATGCAATACGCTAGCAAGGAGCCAGCCACTCGATTGGATGTGATCACGCTTCAAGAAATGTTGGACCAGCGGTTGCAGGAGCGGCAGGCGCGCGAGGCGGGCATCTGCCCCGTACGCGAAGACTTGTATGCGCAATGCTTCGACGAGCTCATCCGCCAAGTAACTCTCGATGGTCCAGAGCGTGGTTTGCTGCTGCTTCGCGTGCGCGACGAAATTCGAATGAGCGTAGACGCCTACAAAATCCTGGTTCGTTTGGGTCAACCTATATGCATGGAAGAGGGTATACCGCCTGAAACTTTGCCAGGAGAGTAACAATGATTCTTTCCAAAGCCTCCCGTTTCCTTATCTTAAAAGTAAAATATGTGCCTAGTTTTCACATAGCATGTTTTTTAATTCGCTACGTATGTGTGTTGTGGTGACGGCAGTATGAAAGCAGTATCACGTTTGGCGTTCGGAAGCAGCTCCAGGCGGAACAAGGGCGAGCTGAGCTTGACGAGGCCGTTAGCAGTTTGAGTGGCACCAAAAAGGAACTCGAGGTACAGGTTTCTGAGCTGCGGAATAAACTCGAAGTGATCGAGAAGCGAGGTGCAGAGCGAGCTGCGCTCGAGGCAAAGAAACGCAAGGAAGAAGTTGAGTTTTTGAAGTACCAAGGCCAGCACCTCGACAGCTTCTTGCGCCAGCTCGGTGCAGCAAAGTGATTCCTAAGGATGCATACACCAATCAATTCTGCAGCAATTGAAAGCTGCAGTTGTTTAGTACGTGGCGTCTTCACTTCCGTACACATTTTTTGCCATACATAGTCGCCGCCCCGCGCCCCGAGGTACTTGTGCAGAATGAACACGGAGGTACAGAAGCAACGCAGATGGAAAGCATGCCGATGTTCCTTCTGTTCTCTTATGTGAATCCATCAAATATCTTTATTTTTCCATTTGAGTTATTGTGGCGGCAGTGTCTTTAGTGCCGTTCTATTGTCGATCACACTGTCGCTGCCTGCTATCCACCCTGTAACACCGTGTAAAGAAAAGAATGTGGCCTGGACGGCAGTAAAATGTCAGTGGACTTACCATACATACCCCATTTCATAAAGAAGATAGCTGCCTGCTATCAGTCGCTAGAGTGAGAAGACTAGGCTGACTAGGCCAAAGACTGCTTGGGCCTGGGCAAGAGGCGTAGCCCACCAGGGTAACCAGGGTAACCAGGGTAGCTAGAACTAAGACTGAGAGCTCGGCACTCGGCAGCTGGGTATTCGCATTCGCCTCACCGAAATTGAAATAGATAAAATTATTGTATTCACTGCGATATTCTTTAAAGATGGCAGATTTGAGCATGGGGGCATTGAAGCTAGAATTTGGAACATGAGTATTATCATGTATACCCCCACACTCCCCTACACATTACTTGAAGTACTCCTCGTACTTAATGTGATGCTGATACTGAATTTTGTGTTTGTGCTCCGTGCCCATGCAGTTGTTGCGTTATGCAGCCAGGCGGGCACTCCTCAGAATTCCCAATGGAAGTCCAACTAGCGCCATGAAAATGTACTATCAACACAATAACACGGTCATTATTTCCCCATTGCACTCAAGCACATATGTAAGGCAGCAGTCAGTACATAAAGGTAACTCTTTTATGATCTATGACGTCTGAACTTGAGCTCTATTGCAATTTGAGTCGAGCTTTCGAGCTTTAATGCCACGCCTCGCACATCACGCTATTCAGTAGCACCAAGTGGACTCGAATTTATGACGGCAGGTTATAATGCCGGCCATGAGCAGTATAAAGGAAATCTCCCAGCAGACCTCGCAGCTCGTACTTGGCGACGAATATTCCTGGGGTTTGTTTGGTCTTTATCCAGGAGTTTGGTCGACATCAAGAAGAGCATAACTTCGAGCAGATTGATATCGCGCATGGTTATTCTTATAATCAACTATTTAAGAAATTATACTGCAGGTATTATTCTAAAAATCTTTAGATATGTGCAGATGCGCAGTACGATACCTCACTTCCTATTCCCATGAGAACAAGCCTTTTTCTTATATTTGGGAGAGTAGAAAGATAGAAAGACCGTCAGTCCAGTTCGGTCTTCAACAACGCTCTGATAGAAATCCCAAACAACCTAAGGATTTGACGGATTGACGCAGAGCGATTCGCCAAAAACTCAGCTTCTTCGAGGCCATCACCACAAAAGTCATGAACGCCGCCTTCTTAAGTCGCATGGGCAACATGCAACACATGGTGCTGCGGGCATAAAGGTGAAGAGGAGCATGCAGGCTATGCAGCATGACACTGGTCCACAGTAAGTTTCATATTCTTTTAGCGTTCGGTCTGCAACTTCTGGATCTTGCATTGGCAAAAGGACCGGATGCCCATAAACTACAGACACCGGCTGGGCAAGAACAAATCCGTGGTGATTGTCCCCTCGCTTGACTTCTTCATAAACTTGTGCACCTTCCTCGCTCATCACTATACCTCGAACTATTCTTTATCGGAAGTTTAATGATAGATATCTAGAGATGTGTCGGGAAGGTGAGAAGAAGGAGATGCAATACGCGATATCTAGCAATAAACAGGACGGCGTCAGGTCGCATCACATCATCAACATCGTGGCGAGTGAACTTCAACTTAATGATAACTCACTGATAACTCATCATACATGTAGTACTTCTCGTGCAGTACTTAGTCTTAGACAAGTGCTACTGCACATACACCACTACTCGAAGCAATTTAGCCCTTAATGAGTCATGCTACACATGTATCATCAAATTTAGCGCTTGATACCCTTTAAGCGCTACCGTAAATGCAGTCTACGCCAATGCAGGCGGCTACATCTGAAAAGTATCCAGGCCTTCAATGCCCACAAATTGGGACAAGTTTGTCACCCATACCCACCTCAAAACGTAGTCGATGCAATGGGCCACCTTGGAATTCATGTCCTGACTATCTCCGGAGTTGGGATGCGCCCGCGTCATCATTTCACTTGAAGTCCATTGATCTACCTCTCAAAAAGCTCTCTTCGCTGGAAGCATCGGTAGCCCGCGCTTTTGCTTCCGAGCCATATACACCTCGTGCCTTTAATCTGCCTCTCACACAACATTCACAAAAAGATTTACGGAACAGCGTTGCTTCCAATCGTAGTTTGAAGCGATCAACACCAGTCCTTTCTCGATGGATGTCAAGTCTTGAGCAAGAACGCAACAAGGAAAACTTTTCTAGCGTCATGGTTTTCGCTGAACTTCGGATGCGAGAGACCATTCAGCGAACGGCAGATATGCCCAGGCCAAACCGCAGCCGGTGTGCCGTTGCATTCGAGCTCTTATTCGGTTTAAAAAGCCTTTTTTCTCGGTATGAAGACTTGCTCGCTCTTATAGCAGATGAAATCCTTTGCAGTTGTTACCCTGTGTTCCGCTTGCGAAATGCCAATGAAAGTCCTCCCACGCGCACTGCTCTTGAAGCTGCAGTTCCCTTCTTTGACCTTTCAAACTCGGCGCAGACAGAGTCTGCAAATCTTCAAGATGAACTTCGCGCAGTGCAAAAGGATGGTGAAGCATCAGCGGTTAAATTATCCACACAACTTGCCCAAAGTATGGAAAAAATAGACAAACGGGCTTTACGCAACACTACATTTCGAGTGTGGAAGGGTTACTTTCGCAATGCCCGCTTGAAACGACGCCAACTACGGCGACGATGTGTTCTTCGTCTCGCTGCAAAATGGTTTTCGTGGCATAGAGATAAACCATTAAGAGAAGCTAATCGGACAGAGCTTGATGATCTTCGAATTGCTAATAGCAGGCTTCTGGCTGAAGCAAATGAGCTTCAAGGTCTCGTTCGGCAGCAAGAGCAAGAGTACCGAGATCTTCAAATGGAACAGGAAACACGCATTGGGTCTTCTTCTTCTTCAAATAGCTTACTTGATTGCAACAATGGCGAAAATACCGTACCGACAGCTGTGGTATCAAGATTATGGTTGAAACTATTGGGAATGATCAAAAGACACAATCTTGAGAGTGTTGAGAGTACATGCAGGATTGATCGAACGGGAAGCGAAAAGGATCCATTTGCTTTTGTAAGCATAAATTCAGGTTCATCCTGCTCTATATGGACCCAGACAGAAATAGAGGATACAGCATGCGCCGGAGTCCAAACGGACTTAACCCCAGAGAACGACAAGCCAGTCGTAGCAACTGATCGGAGATTTTCGTTTGCCCCGGTATCTCCCAAGAAGAGAACTGCTCTCTCATTCATGATTCCAGAGGCTACGGGTACAAAGGACGTCGAACAGCCAAAGAGACTTGGAGACCTTGTTGACAAGAAAGGAAAGGCACCGAAAGAAATATCTGTTCAGCTAGCAAATGCATTGATAATTTCAATTTATGAGGCGAAAATCAAGCAAGATCAGGACGATTTAGTTGAAGGACGTCCTCATCAGCCCTTGCCTGAGGTAATAATTTGAGCTCCCAGACTGATATGTACATTCACACAACTTCACAAGGCTTCTGACAACACATTTTATTTGTTTGGTATGGTACAGCTTGCTCGAGATATATTGATTCGTAAATACGGCATAAAGCGTCTCGCAAGCAAAGCCCTCAGGTCTTTGGTAGCGTTGTGCAAAAAGGCAGGCAGCTCAACAGCTAGACTTCGGCTATTCTCAGGTCTCTGCGCAATTCCAACTGACATTGAAAAGAACGAACACTATTCAACCGCTCGAGTCGGAATTTTTGGAACCTTGATGAGCCACCTTTTTAAAGCGCCGAAAGATGTAGGTCTTGCTATGGGTAGTAAACAGCTTGGCATCGACAGGGATTTGGTTATGACTTCTTTTGCTAATACTTTTGTATCAATTCGAAAGCGTGGTACAGCTGAATATAAGCAGACCGCTCGGGCGCTACTGACCTTACCAGCTGATCGAGTTATCAAATTAGTGGAGGGAAGCACCACGAAGTTAACGTTGATAAATGTCGACGATGCCATTGAAATCATGATGAAAGCGTGGGAGTTCGAATTCAGGCAACGATCTTTGACCACGTTTATGAGCAAAGGAAGTGGCCCAGTTGTTCCTGCCTCTCCCGGATCGTGTTCGCCCAACAAAAGGCAGAGCACATTGCTTGGTAGTCTCCTGACGAAATTTAGTTTAAAGCAAAAAGACGCAAAAGCACAACGAGAAGAGCGCCTCGAGGCCCTTTTCATAGCCTTTGACAATGAACATAACTCGGACTCATCCACAGGCGAGCTTACTCTGGAACAATTTCAACAATTCCTCGCTGAAAACATGCATATCGCAAATCTTGCGAGCCGCGATGTCCTTGAGCTTTACAATGAATGGGAAGACTCAAACGAGGAGATTGATGAAGAATGCGTTGGCAACGAAGTACAAGCAGAGCGTGCAAAAGCCTTTGTTTCGCTCGCAGTACGGAATGGGCTTTTGAAAGAGGATGCTTCAAGCAACTCGATAATTCTCTCCCCAGCACGACTCACCAACAATACGAGCACTACTGAGTTAAATTAAGAACAGCGCAGACGGTTAATGTAAGCATGGCGTTGGCCAGCTGCATCACAATATAGATATACCTCAGGTGAGTATGCTCATTCATAGTTTCAGAGGAGTCTTCGTATTTGAAGTCAATGGCGGTATCTTCATAAACACATCGCCAATATTTTTATGAATTTCTGGTGTATATAAGATGATTGCGAAAGCAGGAGGAGGAGGCGTTGATATGCAGCTACATAGATGAATTACGTGGCCACAAGCCGCTAGAGTAGCGCCCCTTGGCCGAGGTGCTTATAGCTTATGGATATATACGGGGGCATGGGGGGCTCATGAGTTCGGCTGTAGCGGTGCGTGCCGCAGCAACGCGCGCATAAGCGCATAATAATCATAGTAGCTCTGCGTCAGCTGCATATACGTAAGAGCGCGCTAGTTTCTATCTAGCGTCTGGCTGGCGGCTGGCGTATCTCTGTTTCATTACAATTCTTTCTCTGCCTTCGATAGAATTCAGGAAGTACGCATTCTCATGCGGGGTTCATTTTCTCTATAGGCATCCTGGATTCAACACGTAAAACACGGCTATAAGAAACGCGTGGTACATGGTAGGCCCATACTCACACGCCTTTCCAGCCTTTGGCCTTGAGCTCTGCCAGCTGAAATTCGAAAGACCCTATCCCTTCAGCAACTTCGCTGCTGAGAGCTGCATGTTTTTTTGCTTCAATCAGCTCCTCGCGTCGCTGCTGCTGGCGCTGCGTCCGCGCTGTCGCCTCATTGCGCAGCGCGTGGGTGTACTCAAGCCGCAACGATGTAGAACTTGGGGTTGGCTGTCGGCTTTCTTGCGGCATGCCATGAATATCGGAGGCGCTGTCGGATAGACGCGACGCTGAGGTTTGCGACAACCCATGATCTCTGCTACTAAAAGCGGTATGCCTTCCAGGAATGTTGCGCTTTGCAATGGTGCGGACGTGGCCTGGAGAATATCCCACGGTGCGAGGGCGCAATACAGATATGTCAGTATCATATGATCCCACGTCATCGTTCGTAGGGGCGCGTCGACCATACCTTAAAGAAGACAAGAACCGGAGTGAATGCAGTTATCAAATGACGAAGAAAAAGAAGTTAGCGAGAAAATATGCCTAAACATGAAAGCAACTAAGGCACATCTGATTTGGGTAGCACTGCACGAAGACTTCCGAGGAGCTCTGTGGTCATATCATGTACCGGGGATCAGCTTTGACGTAAGAAATGTGATCGTTGTCCCTCGGATTCAGCCATAATTTAACGCGTGGTGGGCCAATGTCTTGTAAGTCGCCGGAAGGGTGCGTGCCGCCTATCAGCTTGTTCAAGATGACGCGCTCTTGACCATACCTGCACAAAATTTCCACGAAGACAGCGCAACGCCGAGCAATTAAAGCATCGCGCGTACAAAAGCGCAAATTGATTAGAATTACAGGTGACATGAAAGTAGAGAAACAACACATTGGATGTCGATCCAACAATGAATGATGTATTTCGTAGACAGGGGTCACGCACTCGCTTAACGAGTCGGGCAGAATCTGTCGGTTGAAAGCTTTGCCACGGCCGCTCGTGAGCAGGCCATGCATGTGCCGCCGTCGCCGCCGCTCCATCACTGCGTCAGGTGACCGATCTGACACCATGGCGACGGGACCCGGGTTCGAGGGCTTCGGTGGTTCGCCGCCGCCCAAGTGCCTAGAGTAGGCGGCAGCCACGAAGGACGGCTCACCATTGTGGTCCACTTCTTTCGGCATTTTGAACACTACTGAGGAGGCCATACCGAGCGCGTACTTTGGCTGCTCGGCACAGGGCGAGGTGGCAGCTTCCTCGAAGCGCGTTCGCAGTTCTGGCCGTACGCCTTCACCTTTGTGGCCATTCGTTGACGCTGTCTCAGGCCCAGAAGCAGTCGCCGAGGGCTTGCTGCGAGCATTGGCGTGGGTCGGCTTTCCTGCTGGCTTCTGACTCCAATTTGGCCCCTTTGATTCTACCACCTCACGGCGCATTGAAGTTTGCTGTATAGATTTAGTGTCAACGTCGTCCATGAATGCAGGTGCCATTATGGGCGATTTAAGATACTCGCGCCCATTTGGATTTGCCCTGAAAGGACTCATCGGAGCTTTAGCGCGTGCCTTGAGTTTCGAAAGGGTGGTGATACTATTGTCATCATCGAAGGAGTCGAGACTTCCTCTGTGCTGCCTGCCTGAACTATCCACGCCCCCAACCGTGTCCATTGGTAGTAGGTTTCCTGCTTCCTAGGATGGCGGGGCGCTGAAGCGCTAAACGCTGAACACTACATACTACTGACTACTGAACACTGGACATCCGCCGCGCTGGACATCATGAGGAATGAGGAATGAGAATGAAGCCCACTCTCAGGTCTTGCTCTATTATGGTACTCGATGGTTACCGACCAACAACGAAAGAAGTCGGGCATGTGTGGCTGACTAATAACTAAGTACAGTAGCTTCTTCCCTTCTTGTATTCGCTCCTCTCATAGTACGCGCTTCGTTGATTTGTTCTTCTGCCTGTCAGCCTTCTGATTCGGGCCTCTCGGGGCCTTTGTCTAGGAAGATAACAAAAGATGCAAGTACTCCTCTTTACCTCCCACTTCCACTTCCACTTGCCCATGCCCATTGCACCTAATATTTACTAAAAAATGAAAATTGAATTGCAGGGAGAAAAGTGGGTAGGTGAATGCACTTGAATAGAGCACTTAGCGAACCACTCATGAGCAGTGCACTTGTATGGAATTCATATCCCATTTCTTATTTTCATTATCTCTGCTTCTGGACCGGGAAAGCTGGCATTCGATTATACGAGCGACAATTTTAAAACTTAAAGTCGAGTAATTTCTACAAATCCGATTGGCTGATGTCATTCAATATTTCAATGGCAATTAATCATTTATACTTCTTTTTCTACTATAAGCAGCTAAAGCTTTCATGCGCCAGCCAGGAAGCGTATGCCTTTTGCGATGTCGCTTTAACCTTCGTCACTACTGCTGGACTCTGAGGATGAGGCTTCGTTGTCTTCGAGCGCATTTTGTTCAGCAAGAACAAGCCCAACTCGTTCCGCAAGTGCTCTGTTGGCTTCACGGTAGACAGGATTACTATCACGATAATAAGTGTGCAAGCCATTGTTTCGAATGACCTCCCAGGTCTTCAGGGTGCGTCCATCAGGAGAGACCTTATAACGAAGCTGCCTTTGGGTATCGTACCTCCAACCTGCGTTTTGCTCATGTGCAGGTAGTACGTAGTCCGCTGGCATTTGTTTGTAATACTCTTCAGTGAATAGTGCCTCTTGCGTTACCTCAGCCTCTGCGACAGGTCGACAAGATATTTGATCGAGTGTTTCCTGAACTCCTGGCAGAGCTTTTGCAGGAAGAAGTATAACCATCACCATGATGATTATTGCTCCCAAAAATGGTGCAATGCTCGCATCATACGATAATTTTTCTTGAAGAAATGGAAAAATACTAGCAACCACTGTGAAAAGAGGAAAATCGACATTGTTCGCAATGATGTCGTTACTATAGATCCACACTGAGAAAAGAAAGTGTAAGATCAATCCGTACGCCCAAAGTTGATTGACGCGGTCTTGTAGCTGTCGATCAATCTTCGAAGTCGGTCGAGCGTGATACCTGAGCAGCATAAATTTGTCTGTCCAGAACAAGATAGCAAAAGCTGCAGCTGCCATAGGAAATAGCAGGGGGATAGCAGGTCCTAAAGTCAAAGCAAGGAAGGACAGCGTCAAGGCATGGGTATAACGGGTAGTTACGTCAAAGCTTGGTCCTTGAAAGACAGCGTCAAGGTCAGCTTGCATGCTAAAAGCGGGTGTCGTGAAGGATGCCACGTCAGAAGCCGGTTTTATTTTCTCGAGCTCTGATGCAGGCGTGGAACCAAATAATCTTCGAGTGCTAGATTTTTCTTTCGCAAACATCGAATATCGCGATATGATAGTTGCAATGTTGAATAGTAGCAAGACGATGAACGTAGTCATAAAAGGTGTACCAACATCAGCAAACCAGCCGCGCTCCACCCTGCCCGTCTCATTGATATAGATGAAATCTTCGTAGGCATTGTTTCCAACCCAAAGAGGCACAAGAAGTGTATTGATAATTTCAGCGACAAAAAGACTAATCAAAAGCTTCAACTCGAGCCCATTTTTGGAAATATGTCCTTCAAGCCTCACAAACTTGTCATTTGCAAAACCCAAGCCTTTGTTAACAGCGAAGGTAATCACACTTACAGCGAGCGCAAACAGTGGCTGTAGCGAATAAACTTCGAAGACCTTTGTGCAAAGGTCGCGATCAGTCCTGTAGCTCTCAGAAAGTCCATGAACCCCGACAGACTGCAAATTTTGAGCTAATAATTCACTGCAGTAGCATGCAGCATGGAGACTTGCATGCAATGGAACGGGTTCCAACGCCGTCGAAGGAGCACATGTGCCTTCATCGAATTGGGGCAAATCACATCCGGATAAGTCTTCGTTCTTTACTCGGACACATGGACATTTGAGACTAGTCAAAGAGGGACACTCAGTGCTACAAGCTTGCTCGAGCTCGCTGTCAACAGACACATTGGCATATTTCACTTGATTTAGAGACGATTCCAGAAGATAATCTTCTGCACCGATGGTCGAATTGACGTAGACAACAAAATATGAGTCTTGCAGAGTCAAATCGCATAAAGAATCCCAGTGCAGTCTGGTTTCAGACCCATGCTCCGGTCGAGTCAGGCGTAAATGCTCTGTTGCAAAACACGTATCCGCGCTAAAATTGAAGGCAATAAATGGAACTTTCGCGGCAAGATGGCATTGACCGAGGTCAGGCAGTTGTTCGTCTACAGCTTGTGCCAAAGCGGACATGAAACCAATTAGTGAAAGTGAGAGACTAAGCAATGCGACCGTTACTAGTCCAGTAGCCAATCTTCGGATTCTTTGTTCGTTCGGCCTCGTCAAGAAATCAATGTTCTCCCAGAGTAAGTCCTCAGGAGACTGAGCTTTCACAACTTTGAAAGCAGATGGCTTGCTACTTTTTCGCTGGCTAAAAAGCAATTCGTCATGTAGCTTCCCATAAAATGGACGCTTAAAGTCATTGCAGCATCGTAAAGCAGCCACCGTTGAATTAAATACCACCAAAGCTCCGATACAACTCTGGTCAATAGTTTGGAGTTTACCTTTGTTTTCAAGATCATCAGCAATAGTTTGGAGCTCGAAAGTAAGCTCAAGCTCTCTTCTCATAGCTGTGTCCCGTTTTTCGGCATCGGGGCCTATGCTCAGCACCGTTCCTTCGCCGTACATTTTGGCAATAGATCGAATACGCTGAACCTCCGTCGCCCTCCGTTCATTTGCCAAAAATGTGCCGATAGCCTTCCCGTCCGAATACACTAGTACAACCTACAAATGTAATGAAAGAAATATGAAATGAATGACAAATTAAGCAGATCATATGCATGGGTGCTGGGAAACAGGCGTACCTCCGCAAGGCCGCTCCCCAAAATGAATTCATCTCGCCTTCCTGTGAGATGTGCACTTGTCCTGACTCGGCAGTCATGATGTCTTCCATAGAGTGATTCATGAGGTATCCTTTTTACGTTACCATCGTCACCGACTTCTTCTGTTTTATCCCTACCTTTCCAGTCTAGTCCACGGAGATCAAACTTCGAACTAAGCCACTTCGTCAATTTTTCAGATGATACGTCAGATGGAACATTTGTAATGAAAACGCTGTAGTCTGAGAGAGATATAACGTCGTGAAGATACTCATTCACAACTGTGGTCGTCTCAGAACGTAAATAAAACCAGCCAACTAAACCCACAAAGCCAGCTAACAGCGTGAATAGTGAGAGCGGAAGACCAACGTCAGAGACATAGAACTGTCCACCCAGAAACTCAATTTGTTCCGTGAACAACCCTGCATCGGCTTGCTCTCCTGCGCCTATGTTAGACAGTTGATACCTCCAAAATCCAAGAGCATCTCGAGCTGAATCGGAGGTGGCATTCCCACTGCTCATAAGAAGAATTGCAGGGATATAACAAAGGCTCATGCCAGCAAATATTATGGATAGGGCACGGATGAAGACAAAGTATAGCCGAACACCTGAACCCCAAACTCCAAAACTAGAAATGTCAGTTATCCACAAGGGCGAATTGCCATTTTCAAAGGAACTTTCCCTCCCTTTGACTTCAGCTTCGTCTATGCGTGGTGGGACCCATGGTGTTTCTGTGAAATCGTCAGCAGTGCCAATTTCTCCAAGCCCCTCCCCTTGCTTCTGTGTCAAAAACTCGGACATGTAGGCCACCCAACGAGTCTCTCCCGTCATATTATGGGTCCAGTATTCGTGGCCTTCTTCACTGAAGCCTTGCGACCACCCATTGGCTTCAAAGGCATAATGCGCCTCCGCGACTGAAGGCCCGCCCTCTTTAGCCTCAAACACCATAGGTTTTACTTCAGGTTCGGCTGAACTTTCAACTTCAGGCTCGATATTTTTGTTGCCCAATCCAGAATTATCAGGTTCATAGCTAACATTGCTTTCGCCCCTGTTAGGCTCAGCATTGGATGGAGCATCAGCTCTATCAACTTCTACGCCCTCGCCCTCGGCTTCATGCATTCGTGTACTATCATGTCCGTTGGCGCCTTCAGTCCAATCAATGAGATTGCCAGTGCCGTCCACATATGCACTGCTACCCGAGATCGCTTGGTAATTTGGATCTACACCTTGAGTATCAGCGCTCCAGGATGGTTCCTCCTCTCCCGGAGACTGTTCTGTTTCCACTGCTAATGGTTCATCATGACTATTGTATTCCCAAGTGCCTGTGGCATTGCCACCACCACCCTCACCTCCGTCATTACCTGTCAACAGGGCATCAGCTCTATCAACTTCTACGCCCTCGCCCTCGGCTTCATGCATTCGAGTACTATCATGTCCGTCGGCGCCTTCAATCCAATCAATGAAATTGCCAGTGCCGTCCACATATGCACTGCTACCCGAAATTGCTTGGTAATTTGGATCTACACCTTGAGTATCAGCGCTCCAGGATGGTTCCTCCTCTCCCGGAGACTGTTCTGTTTCCGCTGCTAATGGTCCATCATGACTATTGTATTCCCAAGTGTTTGCTACGTCGTTGCCACCTTCGTCATCCCAGGTGCCTATGTATTCTTCTGAATTTTCAGTCAAACCAGAATCTTCAGTCCGTTTGTTTTCGTCATAGACTGAGCGACTATCGCCAGCAGAATCATTATCGATCCAATCACTCGAACCCGTATCATCAGCAGCAGGCGATATGCCGCTGTCCGATGTAGGCACAGGAGATACTCTAACTCTGACTGTATTTGGCTCGGCAGACGATTGGTTTATAATACCCTTTTCGTCTGGACTTACGCGCATTGCGAAGGATTTTAATCCAAGTTACACTTATGAATCTATTCTGATCATGAGACGAATTAAAACGAAGCTAACGTCGCTCTTTGCTGAGCTAGAAGTAATTTTCCGTTCACGGACACATGACACATGGTAGTTATTTTGTTCGGTAGAGTGCAGTGTGCAGTGTGCAGCACGCGGCGCGCTTCACTGTCCTCGGCATTTTGAAATCTGCGCGTTGATTGGTGCAAATCAGCAATACAGTAGTTTGAGGTATCAAAAACAGATTGGCCCCGAGCCCCGAAGGGCCAAAGCAAGGTGGCCCGTGGGAGCGAGGTAAACAAACCTGGTTGGCGTCATCACTGCGGGGACGTTCGAACGAGCTAGCGTTTGAGATGGCGCTTTGGCTTTGGCTTTTCGGCTGTACAGATCGACAGTGATGTACATTTACAGGGGGTGGTATGAACAGGCAGGAGCAACACCACAGCAAACAGCAAATCAAATCAACAAGATAGATTCTGATTCTGATGTTGTGAGTTCTGTGCTTATGTGCTTTTCAATCATAGAAAGTCACAAGATAGTAAAATAGTACTGCGCACTCGTGGACGACAAGCGTGGGCGCAGCGTACCCGTTGTGATCTTTAAAAGCGGCCCAATACCATGCCACTCTTGAAAGCTAAAACTGACAAAACCATTGCGGGCATAGACGTGGAGGTGAGACGCCTCCCCAGTGAACGCGAAAGTACTGCATAGTGCTGAAGAGGATCTCGTCTTGGCTATCTCAGTAGTCAGCCTACAATCATTTTTTTGGTGCAGTAAAGCTGAATGCTTTATGAAGTCATGATGTATAGCGTAGGTCTAGATTGGCGCATGCCTATGAAGTAGGCGGGGAATGCCGCTGTAATGCTCACTTCTTTGCAAGTGGAGCACGCCCCAAACTTGCCACGCCCCACTATAATTCCAGCAATCTGTCCTATTTCTTTCCTCTTACTCAGGTCATTGGCTTTGTAGACAAGGTAGAGCTTGACTCGAGTGGGGCGACTTACTTCACCGTGCAGTGCGCAAAAGACGGCAATGCGTGGACTGTGCAGAAACGCTACAGTCAGTTTTACGGCTTTGAACAGGACATCAAAACGCAAGTGGCAATCAACGCACCATTTCCGGGCAAGCTCTCCAAGATTACGTCGCTCACGATGGCTCAAAAGGAAGAGCGCCGATTGGGCATTAACAAGTAAGTTCCATAGTGATGTGAATGCCACCACTATTTTCGCTTGGGTGTGGTGTTGGAGGTTTCAGAGGTGGCACCCCCTCAGTACTCCAATCCTACTTTGCCGCTTTTGGGAAGACCAAGAGTGGTCGGCGAATCCCTCTTACGTCTTTGCGTACATGTGCACGCTATACTTGTAGGTGGGTTACGGAGCTTCTGCGGCAACCTCTGCTGGCTACCGTGGTGGCGCAAGTGTACAATTTCTTTGAAGTGCTGGAAAACGTGGACCTGAACGAGTCCAAGTCGTCGATGCGGCGCCACACCCCGGGCCGCGTTCACTTCGAGGTGGGGTTCTTCTCGCACGCTGTTCCTGATTGATCTTCAACCATTCATTCCTTCTATTCTACATTAGTTGGATTGAAAGATGCTTTATCAGGAATGCTAAAACCCCAATGATAATTCACGAACGCTTTCATTCACATTCACATTCTTTTCTTTCCTTTTTCTTTGGGGGGGGGGGGGGGCAGGGCTTCGTGCACAAGTTGGGTGGCAACAAAGACGACCCGTACAACTTAACCAAGGGGACGTGGTCCAAGCGATACTTGGTGCTGCAGGACGACTTGCGCTACTTCGTGGACGAAAAGACGTGGCGCAAGGGTGGGGCCCCCAAAGGAGTGGTCAGTTTGGACAATTTCTTCGTGACCCGCGAAGGTGGCCCCGGCCTCTTCACCATTCACGCAGTCCCGTGGCCGCTCATTTGCCGCGTCGACGATCCTGCGCAGGTTCTCTTTCTTTTCAAACGGAAAGCGAGGACTTGTATTGATGTACAAAACCTGACTTCTTTAGTATTGACCTACAGATTTTTCTTTTATTCTTTCTCCTTTTCTAGCACTGCGATTCGCTACTTTCGTTGACCTTCGGTTGACTTTTATTGACATTCGCGTGCAACTTCCATGCGTGATTTGTGTTCGCCCACGTGTTCTTCTCTCACCCTACAGGCGGCAGGCTGGACGGACGCGTTGAACGAGTTTGCGTACGCAGGCTACGACGAAGCGAACGCAGCAGACGTTGCCAAGCCGAAGCCTTTGCCCAAGCAGCTGTCCATGCAGTCGTCGATGGCCAACGTGCTCCCACCGTCGCCAGCGAAGGGGCCGTCTTCGGTGGAGCCTGCCCTTTCGTCAGACCCAGAGCTCAGCGACTTGTAAAGAAAACTATTGTATATGTACTTCACACACGCGGATTCATGTCCATTAACCCCCCGAGCGATCATTTGCGTTATTCCGTGCGCGCATGAAAGATTTGCTTGCAGACAAGCGCACTTGTTCAAAGCCAGCCATCAGCCTAGAGCCCAGAGCGCCCTTGTATTTCACGCAGGGTCCCTTCTTCATAACTGTGTTCTAGTTCTGGTCCTATGGGTATGGGGCGCTGGCCAAACTTGATCTGCAGACCGCAGACCGCAATACTTATGCACCTCTAATACCTAACACCCAATTTTTCTTGATATTGATATGAGACACGGAGCTCAAGTTTTCGTGTGCTGTGTGCTGTGTGGTCTTTAGAGGTCGAAGCCAAACCCCTTTATTTCTCTTGGCGCTTTGCGTGTCTATGTCTGCGTCTTCCCTGCTTCGTCATCCCAATCCCAGAGGCGACCGCCATTGCCCATTCTCTCTCGTAATTGCTTCCAGGCTGAACCATCTATCATTCATAAACATGTACTGTACACCAGACTCAGCCTCATTCATTCAGAAATTCAGATATCTCTCTAAAGTGTCGACTCTGAAGAAAAGTCACAAATTGAGGGATTGTTTGTTCGTAGCCCTTCGTTGGAGTCTCTGGATTGACCGGTGCAGTGACTTGGGCCCTCGTGTTGCTTGATGGAAGCAAACAACAAGATAAAGATGTGAGTGCCGACAACAGTTTACCAACGCATCTATTCCGCTTTGATGCGTCAGGCACAGTCTTCAGCGATAACTTGAGCGTCAAAAACAATACAAGCTTCATAGCTGCAAGCAGAGGTCGAGTCAATATAAGGGTCGACGCATACAAGCGACGAAGCCTCTCGCGAGCAGATCTTGAAAGCACTTTTTCTTCGGCCCAGGTCACGCGCTCTGTAAGAGCGTTGGCGGCACGTCCTGCAATTGTGAAGATATCGATAGCTGCTCCGATACTCGACAGGGAAGTAGTGTCCCAAGAAGGACCGCTAGACTGAGACTCAGTGAGTCCACCGTCTATGCCTTCGCTATTGATACATCTGTTATTCTCATCCCGTGCGAGACCGTGAGGATCTATCGAGCGAGCCAATCGGAGAAGGATAACATCAAGTTTGCCCCCTAGCGAAAAAATACCATCATCTCTAAGGGACGGCCCTTCGATGCCCACGCCATCAATTGCATTGGTAAGTATATCAGCCAACTTGGGAGCGAACGTCGACGACCTTGAGGTGTCTAAGACAAGCCGCTCGGAGCTATCCGTCATTTGCACACAAGATGAATCTGTTCCAATAGTGACTTTCATTGTTGCTTCACGAGGAACGTCCTCACTGATTTCTATTTCGACGATACGAAATGCTGCTGCTTCGAATGCGGCATCAAAGTTGAGTGAAGTGTGCAATATCACTGAGTGCAGTTGATTTAAAGGATGGAAGATTGGCACTGTATAATCTGCTACAAATGAAACACATGAAGTAACCCACTCGTGGGTATCCTCAGCCTGCGGAAATTTCGTACAGCACAATGCTACAAAGGTTACGAGGAGAAGTATAGAACCACTATCAAGAGACTTCTCGATTTCAACAGCACCATCATGACCAATCAAAAGGTCACTAAAAGCACCAGAAGAAGCGTGGCACAAGGCACTGCGAATTCTGGGCCCAGTTTCATGGACAAGAAGATCCAGTAAGATGTTAATCGCTCCAATAGGAAAATGTTGGTATAGCAAGTTTGGGACAGGAGCCGATGCAGCACCTTCGCTTAGAGCTCTACAGCTTTCGGGCAGCAAAATATCAGGATCCAATAAGAGTTGGTGTATTGACCTCTGTCCAAAGCCATCTAGAGTGGCGTAATATTCATTTGCTGTAGCTATTTTACTCACGCTGTGCGCAGCGTGATTATTGACGTTCACGAATGCAATTCGAATCAAATGCTCTAGCAGTGGGAGCATGAAGACCTTGAAGCGAAGAGCACTTGAATTTTGATCTAATTCTCGCAATGCAGCATGCGCAAGATCAATATGTCCTCGGTTAAGACCCATCTCGCTATTCGCGCGATCCACAAATAGCTCCGACTGATGCATGAAAGGCTCCAAAAATGTCGATAAATCTGGAGGTCGCGATGCCCAGATGGCGTCCAGGACACCAGGTAAGCTCATCATGGGATCAGCAGAAGATGAGTTGTCTGGTGGTTCAACGTTAGTACTAACGAATGATCGTTTGACATCAAGCAAAATCATAACGGTTAAGGACACAAGGCAGCGGGGTAGCTCGTTCGGCGCAAGAAAGCCATGCCATGTCAAATTACGCACATTCAATCCACCATTATCCGGCAATAGCATGATTCGTAATAGTTTAACCACGGCACAGCCTACTTCTCTTTCAAGTAGCTTGTCGATGTCTTCAAGAATGATGCTTAGAAGAGCCCCACCGCGTCGCTTCTTTCGATCTGAGGAGGAAACAGCTGCTGACTCTTCGCTGCGAACACTTGTGAGATCCTGTAAGACTCGCTCAAGTAAAGCTGTCGCTACGTTGAAAGCTAAAAATTGAGATGATGGCGAATTTTCGTGCAAGAATAAAGTAAACAAGGACCATATTTCATCGCCAAGAGTGGGCATCAGATAGTCGTAGAGTGCTTGAACTTCTGACGGGATTCCAGAGAAGAAGACGGAGTCCGCTTTGCGAGCACACTTTCGTACAAAGTCTAAGCCACTTACCCCCGTTGCACTCGCGTCCTCCCAGCAAATTAATCCAGCCATGACGCGCATTTCAATACCTTCTGATTCACCATCTTCGGCCTCATGGGCTGAGAAAAAGGTTAGTGCCGCGCGAGTAGCTTCATCAACGTAAAGTGGAGAACGAGCCTCCATTGAGAAAAATTGTGAATTGATGCCAATGGCGGGTCTAGAAAATCAAGGACTGCGTTACAGTATTTGTTTTGGGTGCCTGATTTGCAGATAATATATTGTTCACTACGAATTTGGGCTTGCTAGCCTGGAGCCAGAAGCCGCAGATACTGATAAACCAAGGGATTTACTTTTGACTCCTTTAACCACCACAACAACTGCTCTAGACCTAGATGAATTGTAACCTCGAAGTTCCATGCCCGTTTCTTCGTTACCAGCTTAAGAGTAAGCTACGGCGTTGCGTGCCGCTCATTTGTTGCATATAGGCTACTTCAGCTGCTCAGGCTAGTCGTCTTTGCAGGCAGGCTACATTATACAGACAGGTTGCTGCACTTCTGAAAAAAATCGAGCAGAAGAAAATTCACGAACAAAAAAAGAGGGACAAAATGATGATGTCATGTGCCTTGTGTTGGTTGTGTCGCTGACACTTTCTTGCTGTTTCTTGAGTCAGCATTCTACACGTACGTGTTCAAAAGGGTTACCCCTTGAGAATAATTCGCCCCCACTTCGCCCAAAAGCTGGACGCTATAACTTCTTGGCTGTGTTAGATAATCTGCTCTAATTAAATCTTCGCACTGCATGCTCATCAGGCGCCCATTCGTTGTCTCCATGGCCGCCTTCAGAAATCCCGGCAGCTTCACCACCATGCGCGGTGCAGCTACCAGCGAAACCGGGCAGGCGCAAGTCACACCTGCACCGCTTCCAAAGTTAGCGCCCAACTCTCCAGCCAAGACTCGAGTGCTTTGGCTGCGCAACAATTTGCGCCTAGATGATAACCTTGCCTTCGTAGAAGCTAGCCGTGCAGCGGTATCTCGCGGCGAGACGCTGCTGCCCGTGTACTGCTTAGACGTTGAGCGCAACCTGCTGCAAACCACCAAATTCGATTCCCCAAAGTGCAGTGCACGCCGTGCTTCTTTTCTACTGGAGTCGTTGACTGACATGGATGCGCGTCTGGGAGAGCTCGGGTCGAGACTCCTGGTGTCTCCGCTTTCACCTGCGGCCACTTTCCAAGCTCTCGACTTGCAATGCATTTCCGCAGTGCACGTGATGGCAGAAGTGGCGACGGAAGAAATCAAAGACGAACGCGCCGTTGCAGCAGCGTTGAAAAGTTGCGGGTCCGCGGCACCGGAGCTGGTGCGCACCTGGGACGGCACCCTGTACCACCGTGACGACTTGCCGAGGGGCTGCGACCCCGCGAGCATGCCTCTGACGTTCACGCCTTGGAAGAACAAGGTAGAAGGCTCGGGCCCGCCGCGCGCGCCAGTGGGAGCACCTGCGTCACTGCCTCCGCTCCCAAAGTTGCAGAAGCCAGAGGCTGAACCGCAAGGCAGCTTGTGCCTGTCTACTTTTCGCACCGACGACCCGACAGTGCTGGCTCCCTTCCAAACTCCAGACTTGAAAGCCCTTGGCTACTCGGCAGAAGAAGCTCAAGCAGCTGCCGTGAACGACCCGCGCACTACACTGGCGTACAAGGGGGGTGAGACGGCGGCTAAGGCCCGCATGCAAGGCTGGGCGTTTGACCGCGACTGCCTCAAGACCTACTTCGACACCCGCAACGGCCTCATTGGCCCCGACTACTCCACCAAGCTGGCGCCCTGGCTTGCCCTGGGGTGCATCAGCCCGCGGCGCGTGTACAGCGAAATCAAGCGCTACGAAGCATCCCCCAACGGCGTGGCCAACAAGTCAACGTACTGGGTGATTTTTGAGCTGCTGTGGCGCGACTTCTTCAAGTTCATGGGGGCCAAAGTCGGCACCAAGCTCTTCGAGCGCACCGGTCCCATGCCGCCCTCGAACATGCCCGCGTGGCGCGACCCTCGCTACGACCCGCACGCCATGACGGCGCTGCAAGCGTGGCGCGACGGCAACACGGGGGTGCCCTTTGTCGACGCCAACATGCGGGAACTCAAAGCCACGGGGTTCATGTCGAACCGCGGCCGGCAGAACGTGGCGTCGTTCTTGGTCCACGACTTGCAGCTGGACTGGCGCTGCGGCGCCGACCACTTCGAAGCCATGCTCCTGGACTACGACGTGTGCAGCAACTGGGGCAACTGGGTGGCAGCTGCGGGTTTAACGGGTGGGCGGGTCAACCGGTTCAACATTTTGAAGCAGTCCCGCGACTACGACCCGGACGCAGCCTACGTGCACCTGTGGTGCCCGGAACTCGCCGAAGTGCCAGCCCCCACTGCGTTCGAGCCCTGGAAGCTGAGCAAGGCCGCTCAGCCCGAGGGGTCGGCCGTGCTTCGTTACCCTGCCCGCATTCCGTGCCCTGGCTCCGCAGAATCTTACTTCAGCCAAGGCGGCAAGGGCAAAGGTGGCAAAGGCGGTGGTGGCAAAGGCGGCGGCAACCAGGCCGGCAAGAGGGATGGGAACAACAAAGCGAAAGCAGTGGACCGCCCCGGGCGTGGCAAACGCGGCGGGCGTGTGCAGTCGAGCTACATGGAGGACTATGATTGAGCTTAAAGTAGATCTAGCCGTAAGCGAACTGGGTTATTGGGGACAGCAAATTTGCCATTTCGAGACATCGCCTTGCTAGATCTAGTCGCCAAGCAGCCAAGTACTTGCTTTGCTTAGTTCTTCGGAATCGACCCCCTTGAATTACGAAGAACGCACTGCCAGTAATATATATAGATCCAGTTGCGCTTACGTAATACGCAAGAAACAGTTGCTGTCACGTGTCACGTAGCTGCATGGCCGTGGTCTGTATGCTAGTAGACTAATAGCTAATACCTGATAGCTAATTAATACTGTATATTGGATTTAGATATTTAGTCGAAGTCGAAGGTAACTTTATCTGTTATCGGGCATCGGGAATCCGTTAACTGAAATCGCAATTGGGTCTCCTCGGCTCCTCTAATGAAAGCATATTTGATTAAGGAGTCAGAACTCAGCAAGTGACAACCGAGATGGGCAAAAGCACATCAGGCCGCGCAAAGCTCAAAAATCGACGTTGAGCTTCAATTTCCATTCGAGGACGCGGTGCTCTTGGCCGCCGAGGCGCGCGCAGCCGCTGCGCAACCTGAGGCGCCATGCGTCGGTTGATCGCGCTACTCGGACGCGATCGGCTAAAATAGTATTATCGCATACATCCTTGTCTTGTCCTCTGTTTGTAGCCTCAGTTATCGCTGTTGCTGCTGCTGCTGCTGCTGTATTAGGAGTCGAAGCTGCGCCTGGTGCCGTTCCTGCGGTCACCGAAGTTAAGGAAGAAGAAGAAGACGGCAACGATGATACGGTTGATTCTGATGCGACTGCCGCTGCTGTTGATGCATGGGGTGTGGGCGACTTGGGAGGAAGCAAGTAAGCGAGCTCAGGGTCATCGGAGTCAGGCTCACTCAACGAGTCCGAGTCTGAACCGGCGCCACCTTCCAAG
>Ga0307931_1000673_pt1 | contig 22189 bp, 31 predicted proteins | sample OrgLakmetageno47_FD_201816 | JGI IMG/M metagenome (GOLD analysis project Ga0307931, IMG submission 201816) | Saline water microbial communities from Organic Lake, Antarctica - #47 | ecosystem: Environmental > Aquatic > Non-marine Saline and Alkaline > Saline | place: Antarctica: Organic Lake...
GCTGAACGATGGCTTAAAGAACTTCTGCTGCAGCACAACGAGCGTTGCGATCCACAGCGTCAACTCCTTCATTTGAATGAAGGTCTTCAGGCGGAATGATTGACGCCGCAATTTTGAAAGATTCAAATGCCGAAACGGTATTACTGGAGTCGTCTCCAGCGGTAGTTGTTGCTGCGCCTCGTTGCTGTGGCGATTCCAGCTCATCCGTAGCCACTGCGTCGAGCGCATTGTTAAATTCGGCAACAGCATCTTCGCTTGATAGTTTTGGAAGTAAGCGCCTCCGGCGCCGCGAGCTTCCGTATGTCTTTGCGTACGGGTTTACAGGCATTTTGCAATTGCTCACGACAACCTCTTCTTGATTTCTTTTTCAAACATCTTCATGAAAGAATTCTGCGAGGGCTGCAAAAAATTCTGCATTTTGCTTCCAGACCTCATACGTATTTTTCTTCATATTAGAGCGTTTGGTGGTACCCAGGTTTTGTAGATACCCTTGCAGTGCGCCTCAAATCCCCCAAAGGAGGAGGATTCCGTCTGATGCCGTGTGATTCGTGCTACGCATGCAACTCTGGGGCATTCCAAGTTTTTCCACTTTTTTTAGTTCACAACCCCGCTTTCGTGGTGGTGGACCTCAAGAAGAATCTAATAATTGTGGAATATCATGGAAGATTCTTAGCTTGTGTGGACAATGTTCTCAAAATTACAAGAATCTTCTTGAATTACGCCCAAACGCCCAAATGATACCACACAACTTCTTAGCATCCACTATTTGAAGTCTATCTGGCGACCGCAAGCATGACGTTGGTCAGGATCGAGGTGAATTGTCGTTGGAGGAATGTGTTTTGCTGTTGCTTTTTGCGCACTGGAGTTTAGAGTTATTGCAGCGCAAATATGCCACAGTGAACTCGCTTTTGAGGCGACGAGCGTTCTAACATTACGATCGTCCTCATGCCCTTCTTCATCGCCTCTACTACAATCTCTGTACTGAACTTTTCAGAGCCTGCCGGAGGCTGAGCGCGACTTGTTGCATGGGCTTTTCACGCTTCGTAACTCGGTCCCGCGAAATGATCAAGTTTGCAATAGCCAAAGCAAGGTGCGGGTCGTGGTTTTCGTACCGTAAGTCAACACGGAATCTGCCCGAATCATGGCAGGTTGTACAAATTCCTTCTTTATAGCTCACGTGTGCGCACACTTATTTCCCTTTTTGTTTTTCAGGAGCAAGAAGGCTTCAGGTCCACAAACATGTGCTGGAGTGCCAGGGAAGACTATGACAGTTGCAGTAGCAGCAGCAGCAGCCTACGTAGCACTGCTAGTAACAGCATCAGCGCTAGTCGCGGCTTTTTTGGAAACCAGATCAGTCATAGCGGCAACGATTCCGCAAAAAATATCTCCGCTCTTCCTCAAAACGGTCTTACTTTATCGGCAAGTCAAACAATCTCTACGCTGATAGAGTCTTCGCCGCCTGCTGCTGTTCCAGCAAAGAAGAAATGTTCTTCGTATTGTTCCTCGCCGACCATGACCTCCTACGCAGATGCTAGATTCGTGCAACCTTCTGCCGTGAAAAGTAGTGGACACCTCGATCAAGTAGCGGTAAATTGGCTGAATTCACAACAGGGCCATCTGTCGCACTCGAAAGTGAAGCCAATGCGATACCAAACACCAAACTTGCAGCACCACCACGATGCACAGCGACAGCAACATCAACAGGAACGTAGCTTCTTAAGCCAACTTGAATGGCAGCGAGAACACGGGCAATGGGAACAACAACGACACTCAAGTATGCAGCCCGGTCATCAGTACCATCAGGTATACCATCACGGCTGCCAAGAGCACAACCACGACCGCAATCGACAGCTGTGGTATCAACATCAGCACCAAGAGCAGAAGCAGCAGTTCTTCCACCAGCCTCAACATTCGCAGTGGCAGTGGCACTTTCAGCATGCACAAGTGTTTGAACATCCTGAAGGCCGCCACCTTCAGCAGCTGATGACCCGCCGCATGAAGGATCTGCTCTTGTGTCAATTTCATTATGGACGTCAGCAACGACAAGAATACCAGGAGAGAATCCAAGAGCTGAACTACCTGCTGCTCCAGCGAGAACAAGAGCACCGAGAAATGCAGGAACGTGAACAAATGCAGCGTGAACGTCGCAATGCTGCTGCTGCAGACGCATTGGCACGGGCATTCGGGCACCTGTCTCAACCTCTGATCGCAGACCAAGTCCAGGCATCCAAAAGCATTCAGAGGAATGGCAGTAATGGCGAAGTTGGCGGCACCATCATGGTGAGCACTACTTTTATGTGTGTAAATTTAAATCAACTACGATTGCATGAACCCTCTCTTTTATAACTCGATCGGAACTTCTTGATGGTCCTCGTTCGTTCAGGTAAAGCGCGATGATGGTAAAATGAGGCGACGCGATCTCGCGACTGGGAAATACTACATCGGTGCTTATTCGCCAATCGCGCGCATTGCTCGGGTATTGAAGAACAAAGCCATCTTATTTTTGAGCCAACTCTAAATCAACCCTCGAAAGCTGTAATATAGTCTTCAACGAGTACTTTTTGATTGCAGATTAAATAATATGACTACACAATGATATTACTCACTTCTTGAATATTTATGTCCCTATAGCTGGCACGATTTCACGCAGCTCGCCGACAGCGCATTGCCGCTGGCACTGCTCGTGAGCATGCTGGTCGACTCCTGCCAGATTCAAAAGTACTCGTTGGGAAAGGAGCGTGTCAGACCACAGGAAACTACAGCAACAACCTTCCCTTCACAACTGGAAAATATGAAAAAAGTAGCTTCATCTATGGTAGAAAAATACGAACGGAGGGCGTACGTGCAGAGCGAATGATCCGGTAAACATGCACGCGCTTCGTACTTCATAAATGAAATATTGTGCATCTACTCTTCAAGTACCCATTCACGCATTCGAATTGATCCATGTATCATGGTGCACAGGTACGAGGTGCGGAAACAATTTGCAAATTCACGCATGCGAGTCAAAGGCCGTTTTGTGAAAAAAGAAGACGAAGAATTGTTAAGAGACGCCCTTGGGCTTGCCTAGAGAAATGTATTCGCTCAAAAGAAGTATATAGTATTCATTTTTGGTTGCACTCACGTGTTGTTTCTTGATGTATGGAATTATTCAAACATAGAACTGTGTGAAACATGCAAAAAGCGAAGGAGCAGCGCATAATTCAAAATATAAAAGATACATCAAACTTACGGTAACAATATTTGTTGCTTGGCATAACCCTAACCCCAGCTAAAGTATGAGATTTGAGGGACTTTCGCAAAAATGAATTAAACATCCCCAATCCAGTAATAGACAGTGATAGCAGGTAGCAGGTGGGTCCGTAGATCCCTATTCCTATTCCCAATTCCGCTTTAACTTCAACGGCTCCACAGGGCCCCCTTTCTTCTTTCGTGTTCCCTCTTTAGCTCCTGGAATCCGCTGAAGTCCCCATTATGAATTATGTGTTTGGAATTGGTGCCATAAGGATTCGAAACCGTTCAATTGTTGCATCTGCCTCATCCACTTGCTGTGCGCCCAAGGCAGCGCAGGCCTGTGCGTGCACAGCTGCGGCTGCGCGGACTACTTGGCCACGCACCAGAGCCTGGTTGGCAACCGTGCGGTTGACATCGAGCCCGAGCACTGCCTCCACTATGCCCAGGCTCTTCAAGTGAGGGCCCAGGCTTCCAGTGTCTCCCTGTAATTTCTTCTTCAGATCTAGAATGGCCCGGCTCCCGTAACTCGCTGCGAGCGGCCCCCGAGAGGCGATTGACCTTAAATTGGTCGAAGACAAGGCCCCATCAGAGGTAGGAGCAGGAGCTGTGGTGGTGGAAGTTGAAGCACCGTCTGGCAGGAGCCACTTGTGCTTCGAGGCGACTTTGCCACACGCGCCCCCGCCTGCTTCACATCGTCCTGCTGCTAAATCTCCGAGCAAGAATTGAGCCGCAGATACAACTGATCCACACATTCCACCTGGCGGGAGGAAATTATAGTGCATACAAGTGGCGAATTTATAAAATAGCAGAAAGTGTGATGAGTAATTTTTAAAAGACGTGAAAACCGCTTCAAAAGATCGAGCCCACTGAGAAAACTGTTGGAAAATGAATCACTCGAGCTATGCGTGCACAACATATACATAATCTTACCGATCATGGGCACGTATCTTGGGTCGTCAATGGGTAAGTTGGTCAGGTACCGGAACACCTGAAGCTCTGTGATGTGGAACCCGGGTGCTTCTTGGCCTCGCACTTTCGGAGCTGCGAAGTAACGCTCGGTGCGGCCCTAATGATGTGCAAAGGTGATAAGAAGGAGGTGGAGAAATGGCCAAATAATCGTTGGCAATTTGAGAAGGAAACTTGCGACATTCAAGAATGGTGACAATGCATAGTATCTGTATAAGTGCTTGACAAATGCGTCACACATAAGGATGTATGAAGTCATACCTGAATACTGAACGTTGGGTCAGCCTTCCAATCCAGTCCCAGTTTTGTGCCATCGTTGCTGCCACCCGTAAAAGTGGTAATTAAGTCGGTAAATGCACTGGCGCTACCGGACACTAGTGAGGGAGAGTGCTCTTGGTATACCTGTGTTTGAAGAATCACACGATTGCAACGTAAAGGTTGTACTCCGAACAACGAGAAGAATGCACAGTAAATGGTGCTATGTAGAGCGGGGAAAGAGGAAAAGTGTGCAATTTGCTTCGAATTTTGTGAGTCTTCTTGTACATTTCGTTAGCCAGTCTCCTCACCGTGATGCGCCCTTGGTTCGGCAGAGTGAGCGGGCATTCGTGTTGCTGCTGTTGGTGTTGTCTCATCGAAGAGGAGGAAAAATCAGTCGCCCCCAGCTTTCCTGTCTGTGCTAACAAGAGGTTGAAGTTCATATGCACGGGAAAGATTTCGAGGTCCGTGAGCCAGCCGCCCCCTGTTTACGGGGGGAGGGAAGAATGGGATGAGGAGGTGGTGAGGAAGGACAGGAGATCAGAGTGCGGTGGAAAAGGTTCAAAGCAGAAGATAGAGAAAGAGAACGAAAGAAATGATTGTGTTCTTGAAAAGGAAAATTTATATCCATTGTTGGCAATTTCCTGTGTACCAGCAGCAGCGGCGGCTGCATATCGCAAGAAACTTTGAGTCTGTGGTGACATATAAGCAAAAGCAAAGAGGTGTGGGAATAAGCAGTGCGTCGAACTAACGAACGACGAGCGAGTGCAATAAAAGTGAAAGGTTTAACGCAGGTCACAGCGAGCCTTGAAAGAGCGAAAAGAAAATGCAAAGAAAGATTGCGCACACAGAACGCAATTCCTTCACTCTCTCACTCTCGCAAAGTCTACGTCTTTCTCATCTTTTACCCTTGCACGCAGAGCCTTCGGATCCGTGCTAGCAGGAGTGCTGCTGCTTTCGTTGGCTTTAGACTGCTGGTCCGAGCCCATGAACGGCAGCGCGTCGAGTGCTGCCACTAGCTCCTCCTTCTTGTCGGCAGCGATCTCCGCTGAAGTGAGCACTTTTGGAGACCAACCCGCAGCTGTCCATTGGTCAATCCAAAGCTCCAACAACTGTTGAGGTGATTGGGCGGGTGTGCAATTATCGCGAAGGGGGCAGAATTGATAAGGATGCTGAAGGTAGCTTTTGTGAAAAAGAACAGGCTGCGCATCCTATTAAGGTTCCCTAGTATCAATCTCTTGCACTATTGCCTTCAAGACAAGACAAAAAGAAGGTAACTCGCTCCAATACTACAAAAGCAGTGCACACTACGATGGTGATGCTCGTCTTCATACCTCAGGAAGGGGGTTATCGTGCTCGCCCACATAGGTCATCACTTGGCAGTTGGAACGAACAGAGCTTGATTTACTTGCAGCTGCTGCTGTAGTGGCTGATGGCTTCTGATGAGAGCTCACAACCGCTGCGGAGTCCCTTACAATGGCTGGGGCAGTATTGATTTTGTTTTCGTAGTGCGTTGAGGCAACGGGGTGATCTTCCCTGTTCTCCTGTTCCTTTTCTAGAGGTGGTACTGTATGCCTCACATTTTCCTCGCTAACTGCTGCTTCTGTAATTATAGTGCTCGCGTCAGTTTCTTCATATTTAGTACTTGGTACAGCTTCTTTCTCTTCTGCAGCAGCGTTGGTCTCATCGTCCTCAGCTTCTGATTCCCAATCTTCAACGGCTTTATTTACTTGGCTGTGGTCACCGCTATCAGAGCTGCGAGCGCTAGCTATATCCTCAAAGAGAGCATTGCTCTTCCCTCGAAGATTGCCACCGCCACTGCCAGTGCTGCCACTGCTGCTGCTTGTGCGGGCGCCTAGGCCGAGCCACAGAGGAGGGCGCCCACCGCCGTTGAAGCGCAGAGACTCGAGGGACCATAAGAGCCGCGCTCGAGCCATGGCGTTGGGCGTTGAAGAAGACTTTGAGGACGAGCTTCCGGTGGCGTGGCGACGGTGGTGGTGCTTCCCGGAGGAAGAAGAGAAGGGCCTGGATGAGAGCGCAGCGCACGCAGAAGGCACGCAGAGTGAAAGACAGAATGTAGAATGGAGCCACGGACAGACCAAAAGCGAGCGCGGAAATGCAAGAAAAGAGTACATGGAAGGAGTATCCAAAGAAAATAGAGACCGACAGAACCAATCAGCTGGAAACGGAGGAAAAGGAGATAAGGAAAAAGTGGCAGGGCCCTCGATGCGTTTACCCAGTTGCTGAGTCTTGCCCTCCGCCCGGTCCTGCTCCGTTGTTGGCGCTAGCCGCTTCAATTGACGCGATGGCAGCGCTGATGAGGGCATCGGCCACTGACTCAGTGGTGATAGTGGGCGAAATAAACGCCTTAAACGAGGGGTAGGGCAATGATTAGATGAGAAAATAAGGCAAAATGAGGATCGCGGAAGTACATGAATGAGAGACTAATTAGAGAAGTGCACACTTTCGAAGAAGAAAAGTCAGCAACGATACATTAGTGGCACTAGCACATGCTGAAGATACGTAGATGCTAAAGCACGTGTCACAACCATAAAATCTGACAATCCCACGCCTCCATTCAGAGCATTCTGTGGAGTTTTTCAAACCTGTGAGAGGCCTTCACCGTCCAGTGCCTGGTCTCGCACCACAGCAGCCACCTGCAATGGGCCATTTCATACACCATCAATGCAGGTGTCACTTTTTGTACTGGTTAGTTTATCATTCTGAGGTGAAGTATTTATCACATGAAGTGATGGTTCCTAAAGTTAAGCAAGGCCAAGGCCAGCCTCGAAGATACGGGGAAGGAAGGAATTAGATCTGATAGAAAGCCCACACCTCGCGTAATTCTCGATGCCCGCCACGCTCAACAAACGCAGCGAGCTCACTGGTAGTCCATTCTTTCAAAGGTTTGAAGCCTCCGGTAGGGTCTGAGGTGTCGCTGCTGTCATCAGTCATGGGAGCATCTCCCAAGAAGGACGATGACGAAGCTTCCCCAAACGCCGCTCGAAGCACCGCAATGATGCGAGGATGAGTCTGAAATGAATAGATGTCTACAACGGCTACTAAGACAAGTAGGCTGACAAGAGCTAGCCCAAAGATGGATGACAATCTCATTGTCCTTGATCAAGATATACTTCGCAATGATGTTGTTTCAGCTCGCGCTCGGCTTCGACATTTTTTCTTCTTTTTTCGAACACTTTTTTTTCTTACAGTTCTCAAGAAGTACTGAATTTTCATCTCGAGGAACGTATATCAAATTTTTGCAACGGCATTCTCGTGTGTGATTGGGGTGTGAACCGCGCTCAATGGGACCCTCGCAAAAGGTGCGCGCAGTAGCGCTGCTCTTCGGAGAGTCGACGCATGAAGTGCTTGTAATGCTCTTACACGCAGCTAAATGTTATATTTCTCCATGTGCAGCCAAGGAGTAGTATAAGTTGTTAATTCTTCCATATTCACATTTGTGTTCGTGCATGTTGTTGTTTCAGGCCCTTGCGGCGTTTGCGTTCGCCCTTTCTGCGGCACACGCCACGGGAACTTCCACGACAGAGCCTTCAGGAGCTCCTTCGCCGTTTCCATCGTCAGCGCGCCCTTCCGAGGCGCCTTCGCCGTTTCCTTCTACATGGCACCCGAGCCCTTTGCCCTCGACGCCGTTTCCGAGCGCACGGCCCACGCAGACCCCTTCTGAGGCGCCCACGCCACAGCCTTCAGATTACCCCAACCCTGCGCCCACCTGGCTGCCCGTGCCCGAGCCTTCCGCGAGGCCTTCACACGACCCTACCCCCGCGCCCTCAGCTGCTCCTTCCAAAGCTCCTTTCCCGGAGCCAACGCCTTCGCCTACTACGGGGCCTACTCCTTTCCCATCGGAGACCCCCACCTATGCGCCCACTTATGTGCCCACCAAGGTACCAGTGCCTCTGCCTTCAGCTCACCCAACGGAGCTGCCGACACCTACCCCCACTACCGGGCCTACGCCTTATCCGTCGTCTGCACCCACGAGCACTCCATCGCACCAGCCATTCCCTGAGCCTTCCTCCAAGCCTACGATCCCTCCTTCCGGGATACCTTTACCTCAACCCACCAAGAATCCCACGCCGCTGCCTACTCATGCGCCTACGCACTCGCCTACGCACCGGCCGACCCATACCCCTACCTCTGCACCTACGCACGTGCCCACGCTGGCGCCCTCGCACTCCCCTACGGTGTTGCCGTCGGAGGCGCCTTCAATTGCTCCCACGCGTCATCCCAGCGTCGTGCCGAGCTTCGCACCAACTCCTGAGCCCTCGTACAAGCCGACACACGAGCCCACGCAGCAGCCAATCTCTCTGCCGACGCAGACGCCAACTACGGGCCCCACTCCATTCCCATCGTTGAATCCTAGCGGGTCCCCGACCCCGTTTCCTAGCACTTGGCACCCTTCTCCTGTGCCCTCGCCGCAGCCTTCCAGGACCGACGACCCCACGCCAGCTCCCTCGCACGACCCTACGATGCTGCCTACCGTGCCACCGTCGCACGTGCCGCGGCCTGCGCCCACTCATGAGCCTACGATTTCCCCTACCCCACCTCCAACCAAATCCCCCACCAAGCTCCCCACTGTTGCGCCTACACTGGACCCCACTGTTGGCCCTACCCCGTTCCCCTCCCTCACTCCTACCAACCACCCAACCTACGGTCCTACGCCCTACCCGTCAGAGGTTCCCTCCCCGGAGCCAACCTCGGAACCCACTGAGCCTCCTACGCCCGCACCCTCACTGCTGCCCTCGCCGAAACCTACTTTGAAGCCTTCCCACGCTCCCACGAAGTTGCCTACAATAGCTCCTTCTGATGCTCCTTCTGCGGCGCCTTCACCCTTTCCGTCTACCTGGCACCCCTCCATGGCACCTACCGTAGGGCCGACCCCGTTTCCGTCGCAGGCGCCAACCATGGTGCCCACGCCTGAACCTTCGCAGGTCCCCTCCTCTGCGCCCACGGTGCCGCCTACGCTAGCGCCTACCATCGGCCCCACCCCGTTCCCATCAGCTGTGCCGAGCCCTGAACCCTCGCTTTCGCCGACCACCGGTCCCACTCCTTACCCGTCTCAAGCGCCCTCGGGGCTCCCCACGGAACCACCTTCGAAAGCTCCCACTCAGTTGCCCACCCTATTGCCGTCGCCAGCGCCCACTCACGTGCCCACGCCACCGCCCACGCAAGTGCCGACCAGCCACCCCACGCACCCCCCAACGGTGTTTCCCACCCACACCCCTTCAGAAATGCCGACCCCCCTGCCCTCCACCGACGAGCCCACGGGGGCACCGTCCTCGCCTCCTAGCAGTTCCCCAACCTACACGCCTTCTCAAACCCCTTCCGTGGCCCCAACACGCGCACCCTCGCAAAAGCCCACGCATGCGCCCTCGGCCACTCCTTCGATTCTGCCCTCCCCGTCCCCCAGCTCTTTGCCCTCCCCTACACCTACCACCGGCCCCACTCCATTCCCCTCCCAGGAGCCGAGCAGCAAACCTACTCTAATCCCCACTACCTGGACCCCTACCGCTGCTCCTAGCACCGGCCCTTCCGGCGCGCCGTCTCCTTTTCCGTCAACTTGGCATCCGAGCCAGCAGCCTTCGGGTGTTCCTTCACCTGCGCCTACTACTGGGCCTACCCCATACCCCTCCTCGGTGCCGTTCCCAGCGCCTAGCGCCAAGCCTACGCATGTGCCGACGCCAGAGCCCACGAAAGCGCCCACGCCGCAGCCGACCACCTCTACCGAGGTCACCACGCGTGTGACCATGACGGTGAAGGCCACGTCCAAAGCCAAAGTGAAGTCGTCCAAAGTGGTCTTTGACGCCGTGGCGTGCTCCGTGAAAGACATTAATGCAACGGAATTGTACCATTTCGAAGCCGGCAACACGTCGAAAACCTCGGACGGGATGTTTGAAGCGAAAGTAAAGTTTGACGTGCGAAAGGATCTGAATGGCACCAAGTACAAGACTGCGGCTGAACTAGGGAAGCACGTTATTGCAGAAATCGACAAAGCGATGTCCGATGGTTCTTTGGATTTGGATCTGACGGCGGAGGTAATTTAGAAGATATATGCGCGGATTTCTGTCGTAACCTATCCTTGAAAGTTGTCTGTACTTCTTTATCAAAGTCGAGCGCGTTGTATATATTTTAGTAGTTCCCTGTGACGTTGCTATTCTCACGTGTCTTAATACGCTTTATTTTTTGTTTCTTCTCTTACAGGCGGGCTCTTTGGAAGAGGCCTTCAACGCAACAGGCACCCTCGCGCGCCCCTATCCTACTTTAAACCCTACTGCGGCGCCGGTGCCAGCTCCCTCCGCACAGCCGACAACTTTGCCATTCCCTGCGCCCTCGGTGCAACCTTCGCACACGCCCACGGGCAAACCCTCTATGGTGCCTACCGTAGGCCCTACGCCCTTCCCGTCGCAGACGCCTTCGTCGGCGCCCTCGCTCGCGCCCACCGTCGGCCCGACGCCGTACCCGTCGGCTGTGCCGATCCCGGCGCCGTCGGCACAGCCTTCTCTGCCGCCGTCGCCTCGGCCCAGTGAAATGCCTTCGGAATTGCCCACTTCGTTGCCCAGCCCGTGGCCGACTATTCAGCCGACCTTGACGCCTACGCAGCTCCCAACGGAACCGCCTTCGCCCGAGCCCTCGCATTCACCCTCGCACCTTCCGTCGCCGGCGCCGACCGTCGGGCCTACGCCTTTCCCATCGCAAGCGCCGTCGCCTGACCCAACGATTCTACCCTCGAATGCCCCCAATCCTGCGCCCTCGTACATGCCTTCCTCGCGACCAACACATGAGCCTACCAAGCCACCCACTCCATCTCCTACACGCTTGCCCACGCCACCGCCTACCCTCGCGCCTACGGTAGGACCTACGCCATACCCGTCGCAAACCCCGTCACAAGCGCCTACGCACGAACCAACGCACTTGCCGAGCATTATCCCCAGCCCTCTCCCTTCGGGCGCTCCTTCGCCGTTTCCTTCGACCTGGCACCCGTCGCCTCAGCCTTCGGTCATGCCGGTGCCAGTGCCGTCGCAACAGCCGACGCAACAGCCTTCCTCTATACCCTCGATCGTGCCGTCTCCGGTGCCATTCCCTAAGCCGACACCCGAGCCTACGGCAGTCCCCACACCTGTACCTACTACTGGCCCCACTCCATTCCCGTCGTCGTCTCCTACTCAGGAACCAACACGTGCGCCCTCCGCGCTCCCTACTACCACTCCCACGCACCAGCCTACCGCCACTCCTAGTATGGTACCTACCGTCGGGCCTACCCCGTTCCCGTCGCAAGTGCCGGTGCCGCGGCCCACCTCGGCCCCGACCGAGTTGCCGACGGAGATCCCGTCGGGTCTTCCGAGCCAAGCCCCGTCGCCGTTCCCCAGTACCTGGCACCCTTCGACCCCGCCTTCGCCGCAGCCTTCCGATGGACCCTCGCATGTGCCCACCACATTCCCCACGCACGAACCTACGCCGCGGCCGTCTCAAGAGCCTACCCACGCTCCTACTGAGACCCCTACCCCTCAGCCCACGCAAGCCCCAACCTTCCCACCCTCGCATTTGCCGACTCCTCCGCCTACCCACCCCCCTACCCCTCCACCTTCGGAAGTCCCCTCGCATGTGCCTTCTTCCTCGCCTACCGAGATCCCATCGCCCCTGCCGACTGCAGCCCCTACACCTCTGCCTTCCACCTGGATCCCTACCTCTCTCCCCACCGCGGCGCCTTCGCCTAGCCCGTCGGAAACTCCTACTCCTTCGCCTACGCTAGTGCCTACCGTAGGGCCTACACCTTTCCCGTCGCCGGTGCCTACTGCAACCCCCACGCACGTGCCTTCGCCTGCTCCATCGGAAGTGCCCACGCCGTATCCTACGGAACTGCCGAGTGAAATTCCGTCGCCGCTCCCGAGTGCAATTCCTTCGATTGCTCCTACGCAGACACCCACCATCACGCCGACCATCGGGCCTACTCCTTTCCCATCCTCCTTGCCTTCGCCTACTCCCTCCCACCAGCCATCACCATTGCCGACCGAAATCCCGAGCTCCGTGCCCACTACCACCCCTTCTGAGAAACCTTCACCGCGCCCAACGCACGTGCCTACCATTCAACCAACACAATCCCCAACTCAGTTGCCGTCTACATGGGATCCTACCCCTCAGCCCACGCCCGCCCCTTCCGAAAGCCCAACACAACAGCCCACGCACTTGCCTTCGGAGCTTCCCACGCAGCCGCCATCGCCAGAGCCCACGGAAGCACCTTCTTCGAGGCCTACCAAGACGCCTACGCCAGCGCCCAGTGCGAGTCCTTCGAAAGAGCCTACGGGATTGCCCACGCTGGTGCCCACGCCGATCCCCTCGGAAGTCCCCTCTTCTTTGCCGACCACTGCGCCTACGGAGGCCCCCACGCCAGAGCCCACTGACGTTCCCACGGTAACCCCGACTACCTGGGATCCTACGCACTTGCCCACGCCCGCGCCCACGCATGAGCCGACCTCCAGGCCTACGCACGCGCCTTCTTCCTTGCCCTCCAAAAAGCCCAGCTCTCAGCCGTCAATTGTGCCGTCGCCGCTCCCCACTGCGCAGCCGACACCTGCGCCCTCGACTGCAGCCATGATTACAACGGTGGTGTCCTTCAAGATTACGACTGATTCAGAGACATCGATCACTTCGGATGTGATCTTTCCCGCGGTGAAGAGTCAGGTAGTGGCAAGCATTTTCAAGAACAGCACTGGAGACATCAAGCTGGATAACTTTAAGATTGTGAAAAACAAGACGATTGACGGTGGAGGTTCGATTACGACGGTAAGATTTTTTTGGAAGGTATTCGACAGGGAGCAGAAGTAACTACAGGAACAGGATTATTTGGTTTACTATTGCCCCAATTTATCTATATGTCGCCACATTTACTGCTCTCCCTCGCTCATACGCTCTCCCTCTTCACTTTCAAACCTCTCAGGTCCGTTTCGATGTTAAGCACGATCTCGGCTCTTATTCCACTGCCGATGAAGTTGAAACTGCTCTCACGACCTCCTTCGATGACGCTGTCTCTAACGGTCACCTAACCGCAGCACTGGCCGAAGAATGCGGTTGCTCGATGAAAGCGGACAGTGCCACTCTTACGCTTGCTCGAGAATACCCAACTCTCCCACCGACGCCTTCACCATCTCTGCCACCTTCGCTAGCGCCTACTGAGCCGCCTACGACCCTGCCTTCCCCGGCGCCTACTCACGTCCCGACGGCGTATCCTTCGTCAGCGCCCACGATTGGCCCCTCTCCGTTCCCCTCGCCCGTCCCTTCTTTATCCCCATCTAACGCCCCTACCACTATCCCTACGGAGTCACCCACCCAGGAGCCTTCCTTTCTGCCGTCGCCTGTGCCCACGGAAGTGCCCTCCGAGATCCCCACGCCACTGCCTTCCACCTGGACCCCTACTCCTGCACCGACCACCGGACCTACCCCTTTCCCATCGCCACTGCCGACGGTGCTGCCTTCCCAAGCTCCGACCTCCGACCCATCCCTGTTGCCCACTGCATCACCTACTGAGCTGCCCAGTCCTCTGCCTACTGCAACTCCTACGCCTTTGCCGACTACCTGGATTCCTACTCCTGCACCGACCACAGGCCCTACCCCATTCCCCTCGCCGGTGCCCACTTCTGAGCCTACGTTCGCGCCGTCTGCTAACCCTACGCCTTTGCCAACCTCCTTGCCGACTCCGCTGCCCACCGAAGCACCTACGAAGACCCCAACTCCAGACCCCACGCATGCGCCATCCTTACCGCCCAGCCCTGAGCCTACGTCTGAGCCTACCCGCCTTCCCACGCCAGTGCCTACGCACTCCCCCTCCATCACCCCTACCTATTTACCCACGCCAGTGCCGACCACCGGCCCTACCCCTTTCCCATCCCCGGTGCCCACGCCGCTGCCCACTGTGAGGCCGACAAAGAGCCCCACTCCAGCGCCAACGCCGGTGCCTACACATGCACCAACCAAGCAACCCACGCCGCTGCCTACCGATTTGCCGACCGTGCTTCCGAGCCCCCACCCTACAGCTACGCCCACCCATGTGCCCTTCCCCGCTCCGACGATCTTGCCGTCCCCGCACCCCACGTCGGTGCCCACGCACATCCCCACGCACTTGCCTACGTACTTGCCGACCCCTTTGCCCACACTGCGACCTACTGGTAAAAACAACGGCCACCAGCGGAATTCGACTCTGCCTGAATGTTTGAACATGTGCGAGGGCGCCTTTGCCAACTTAACCGGCGAGTTTGAGTGGTCAGCGGCGGGGGTGCTGACGGAGCTCCGTGCCATTGTGGTCACCTTGGAGGCTAACTTCAACATGATGGCGTTGGACAAGCACTTTGGCCTGGTGGAGAGCGCGGTGGCGAGCAAGCTAGCTCCTCTGGAAGCCCAAGCGAAAGCTTTGTCGAAGGACCATGAAGTGAAGTTAGGCAAGCTCAAGGTCCTGCAAGAGGCCACCGAGGCGAAAGCAGCGCGTGACAAGGCCAGTGAAGAAGCCGAGAGAAACAGCCGCCCGAGGCGCTTAACAGCGAGTGCTGCTTCATTCAACTTGAAGGCAACGCCCCGCGAGTCCACCTGGGAGAAGGCCTCTGCTCCTTTGCGCATCGAACTCACGACCCTGGGCACCACTCTAGCCTTCGTGGTTGGGATGTGGGTGGCGAACTTTGCTCACAGCGGCAAAAGAAGGGGGAGCTCAGGCGCCTCCAGAAGTGGCTTGTCTCAGCAGAGGTATGGCCAGGCAGTGAGGGCTTCAGCACCCGTAGAGGCGACTGGCCTGACCTCCGATATGACTGCGCAATATGGCGCTTTTGAGTAAAGACAAAGAGCGAAAGAGCGCGCTAAGTATTGGTCTTGCTAATTAGGTGACATGCGCCATCGAGGGAAATATATATAATAACTTCGGCACTTGACTTGTTAGGACTTTAGTAAATAGATCTCTAGTCTAGTCGCGATAATAGGAAAACGCCCACCGAATATCTAGAAACCGGAAATCTTATAATCTTGATTATGATTACGTTAAATTGCAGTAGCAGGGACCTCCGGCCAATTGCAATTACAATTACGCCACTGCGCCACGTGCTATGTGCATTGTCGATTGCCGGTTTATTGTTCATTGAATGCTGGGGTTCTTGCTTTTGCTTATTACCTATTTCCATGCATGCCAAATATCTAATATCAATCCCAAATATACGAAATGCAGCTCTGGCTGTGAAATTTCAGTTTCTTTACTTGGCTGATGGCTTGACTTGAGATGCATTAATTTGATGCTAGCAGCGAGAATCCGCAAGAAAGCGAGGCGCAAGGCCACAAGACAAAAGGCAGCTCGGTGCTGCGGAATAGCAAGAAGATTTTGAAGATCTGCCAATCCGAAAACCCGTGTGGCGCTCGTCCCTCTCAAGTGTGGGACTTCCAAGGCAATTAGCCCCCTGCTCCCTTACACGAAAGGTTCCAAGTTCATTTCCACGATGGAGCACGGGAACTCAATGTCGTACTTTTCTTTCACCAGCACCTCTGGGTGGACCACCCCGAAGCAGCCGATGGACGACCAGCCTCCGCCCTTGGCGGGGGAGTAAAGAATGGTCGCGCGCCGCCCCGGCAAGAACGTCTCGCGCACCTGATAGGTGAAGGCCGCGGTTGTTGTTGTTGTTGTTAAAAGGTGCGTCACAGAAGAAGAAAGGGGAAAGAATAACAAACAAGGAGCTGAGGAATGGAGGGGCTGTGAAACCTAATGCGACCTATTCCTAATGGTTTCACAAAAGGTTCAAGTGCGAGTGCACGTGCGTAAACGCATGCATTGCGTGCTACATAAATCTGCAAGCTAGAAAGGAAGTACCTTAGGGTCCGTGCACTCAACAATGGCGTATGCGTCGGTGTTGGGAGGTGGCGGGGCGGGGGCGCCGTCTTGTACGCTCACTCGCGTGATTTGATTCAGCACCATCACTCGATCCACCAGCCCGTGAATCACCTTTGATGATGAATGAAATAGAAGAAGTAAGTAGGAGTGAGCGCAGGCGTAAGAATTCGACATGTGGACGATGATTAATTGTGAAGAAATCCCTTCAATTTGGAATAACGCTCATGTGGCCTAGTAAGATAATTGTGAAATCGGCCTCTTTCGAAGCGTTTCTTTTAGATTCTCAATCAATATGATTACCTCAAAACCCGCACTGAGACCCGCGTAGCTTGCTACTAAGTGGCGTTCGTTGCGGGCGCCCACATCGGTGGAGTCATCCTTGAGGACCACATCACTGATTTCGAAGAACTTGATGCCGTTTTTCTTGGGCATGCTCTTGTTGTGGTGCAAGCACTTCAGAATCCCCGGCATCAAGGAGGTGCGCACCACTTCATAGGACTCGTCGGCAGGGTTAAGGAGCTGCACCGCAGAGTCGTCGTTTGGGCGCCCCAAGTTGGCGAAGTTCTCGCGAGCCATGCACAGACCGTGGGTGAGCATCTCAATGTAGCCGGCGCGGGCAATCTGTTATGGTAACGAAGTTTGCATCGTATGCAACGAGATAAAATGAGAAGGGCGAAAAAGGAAGTGATGGAAAAGATGTGGTAGAACTCAAAAAGAAGACAAATTCGTAAGAAATAGGGGCATGGTGGAATACGGAAATTGAAAATCAATCTGAAAATGCATGTCACAAAAAATGTAGCTGGGAGATTGACCGATGAAAAGGTGCCATCAGTGAGGAAAGAGGGCGGTCCTCTCTGCATGCGCGCACATGTTGTGCATACGCATTACCTCGTCGCGCAGCTGGTCGCAGAAATGGTTGATGGGCAGTGGGGTGCCCACCGTCAGAGTGTCGGGGATCTTGCCTGGGATCAGTTTGTTGAACCCATACGCGATGGCCACGTCCTCGACGATGTCTACATGATGCAAAATGTCACTTCTCGTAGGGGGCACCGTGACCGCCACACTCTTGGTGGCCTCGTCATAGGATGCGGGCCCGAGTTGCATGCGAGTGCAAAGCTCGCAAATGGTCGGAGGGTCAAGATCCACGCCGACGATGGAGGCCACTTCGCTGATCGGGCAGGTGGCAGTGCGGGTGGAGAGGCGAGGGCAGGATTCCTTGGGAATGAAGGCTTGCTTAGCGCCCGAGGGGTCCTCTGGATCGAAAGACTTCACGCCTGCTGCGCCCTCTTGGTACACCACATCGACAGGTTCCACGGCGAAAGGAGTCGAGCAGTACCTGAGCAGTGATTGTGGCAGTGTGGAATAAGTTGATGGCAATAGGAGAGGCATGAAAAACGGGGCTGTATAGATATCAACAAGTGGGGGCATTATGGAGGTGTAGCGCGAAACCTATGTACGTTACTTCATCTCTTTCGGAAGAGATAAAGTCATCGATTGAAAAATAGACCACAAACCCACACATTCACCCATCCCCCATCCAGACTTACTCGCTGAACATCGTCACTACGGTATCCAACACGATGTGTGCCTTGGTGAGATCGGTGGCCGTGACCTCAATGAACACGTCCTTGGTGTCTAGGGTAATGCGGCTGTGGTGGCTGTTGATGATGGGAGGCAGGGACATGACAGTGCCCTTGGAGTCGCGAATCACCGGGTACAGGGGCTCATCTTTGATGATCGGCACGTAGCTAGGCAAATGCAAATTGGAGCAGTGGAAAAATATGAGGGAAAAAGAAGCAACTCAGCAAGATCAAAGATTAAAAGCTTTTGGATGCAAAAAGTGTGAACATCCATTCCCATGATGCCAAGAGGTGGATAGTACGATTCTCAAAAACTTTTCTCGGAAAGAGTGTACATGGAAGCATGCACGCTCGTATAAGAATAAAGTAAGAAGAGAAGAAGCACTCACGGAGCCAAATGTTTGCATTCGGGCGCAGTAGCATAATGGTTCATGAGATCGCCCCCACTCCATGATTTGGTCTCTTCGGTCAAGGGCACGAATTCAATGTCCTTTGGCGGTTCCGCAGTGTAAGTGAAAGGGCCTTCTACGGTTGAGAGGTCGTGCGTACCCATGGAAACCAGCTTACGGCCGCGGCAAATGTTCTGGAGGTGGTTCAGGCAACAAGGAAAGAGGAGAGAAGAATGGGTATTGACGATATTTCAAGGTGGAATAATAAGCGAGGAAGGCTGAGCTATCGATTTTACGCACATGATTCGGAATTTAGGTGATTCTCGAATTGCCTATCTTTCATTTTCGCGCTTCACCGACTCCCACCTGGTGCAATTTGTCCTGCAGGTCTATGAACGACTTGTAGACTTTGTCGTCGAACTCCATGGCCCGCAGGATCGCGCAGCAGGCAAAGGGGCGCAGTTGACGGGTTGACGCTGCCACTGTTAGCACTTGGCGCTGTTGGGGCTCTACCAGGGTGTATGTCGGGGCCGGCTAGGTCGGCAAGAGAAGATGGAGATGGTGGAGGAGGAAGATAGCAGTTATTGACATGCAAGGGAAAGACTATGAGCACCTCGCGAGTCTCAGCGTGTTCTCATTTAGAACATGCCAATAACAATCGCCTAATCGCTGCTTAGTAGATGTAAATCCTCTTTTGATAGTTCGACCCTATTAAAACAAAGATGAATTGGCTATCTAGCCTGCACGCAACTGCAATGTTCAAGTTTCGTTGCTGCTTCCAAAAATGCGACCTGCATGATATGGATCTCTCACCTGGAGGCCTTTGAAGATGCGAAGGCTCCGCGCTATGCCTTCGATGCACAACAAATCGTAGCGGTTCGCGGGAATGTCAATCTTGTAAATCACAGCCTCGTCCAATGCTTCTCCCTTAGCAGCTGAGCCCTGTCATTCGAGGCACCAGGTTTAGCAAGGTTAAAGAAAAGAGCTTCGTAAAGCTGGCTACAGCTAGGCGACTACTCTCAGCACCTTGCTGCATTCTAATACTGCGTTCCTTCTCTCTCTTCGGTTATCAAACATTCATTTATAGGCCTAGCAAAGTGTGAAGTACGCACAAGCGTCTCGAATGCATTGTTCGAGAGAGGAGAGAGACGATAGTGCATCATCACCTGCTCTTTCTTCACCATTTCTGCCTCCGACGTCACATCGTCCAATTCGATACCAAATTCGAAGCACAAGAGCTCAAATTCTTCCTGAGAGCAGTGCAATAAATTGAACGGGTGAATAAGCCAATCTAGGCGCTACCTCGCGTGTTTTTGCACCCCCGTAGCTTTAAGGCCTCTCCATACTATGACCCTCATAGTATCACGAACAGATATACCGCTATGGCACGAAGTTGATTCTAGCACTGACCTGAGTGTACTTCTGGCCGAGACGAGCGAAAAGGTCGTCCCGAAATACACCGACCGTTGGCATCTTGATGCAGTTATACGCGCGCCCCAACACTAGTACGTCAACACTGAATTGGCGAGAACGTGATGAATCTGGAATGTGGTAACGTGGTGAAGGAGGGGCAACGATGATGTAATGAATACAGGGTGGGTCTGGGGCTCACTTGGCGTATCTTTATGATGTCGGATGTGATGAAGAAAGAAGAAGGTGAAGTGAAGAGAGAGAGTGGAGAGTAGAGCAAAGAGCAACATTAGAAAAGAGGATAGAGGATTAGGACTGCGCTTTCTCGTCGATTTAAATTGCCCACTGCCGGGCCCATAATAAGCTAAAAAATTGTTGTGAAGACAGCGCCATGAATGTGCACTTCATGAGTGCGCCCGTAGGGTTCAGTGCAGCGATCAATTTGATGAATGCCGCAGATCCCTCTTCGTTCGAAACCTTCGTGAGTTCAGACATACGTCGAATCCACATGAGCTCTTCTATGGCCGACACACAATGCTCGTACTCTAGAGATTACATCAATCTCTATTCCTACCATACCTCATTATTGCTTTATCCCCTATTTAGGTGGGGGAGGTGTTTGAGCAGGAGCGCTTGAATGCGGGGCGCCTAGGCCTCGTGGCGCAGCGCAGCAAAGTGGGCGCTATTCCGTCGGCAGAACTCTTAGGAGTTGCTAACGCGCTCGGGTAAGGGAGCAATTGACTCCTGACTTTATTTTCAGCATAGTTGCCTCTCCTAACTGGCCATTTCTTACGTTTCCACTTCATGATATAGATACATCTACCGAGGGTGTCAAGAGCACGGTGTGGGCTCCGATGGTGCGCCTTTAATCGCTGCTCTGGGCGCAGTGACCGAGGCCTCTGAAGCTACGGCTGCAGTGCTAGTGAAGAGTTGGGCTGCTTCGTCAAGTGCGGCGACCAGCGGCGATGGGGGCGGCAGCGGGAACGATGCTGTTTCGAAAGCGCTTAAATTAGGACAGCTCGTGGGACTCGAATGGACACTGGGTACGAGATGTTAGTGCTTATTTTTTCTAATTGTGGCAGCTAGTAGGACTTGTTTATTTGTTTGCGTCCCTCTACTTTGTTTCCAATGGTGTCAGGCGTGGCGCTTGCATCGTCGTCGTGCCCTAACCTCTCTGCGCCCTTCGTGAAATTATCGTTTCACGTCACTGACGCAAGGTAACTTCGCTCCCTCATTTTCTTTCTGTCTGATAGAAGATGAAATTACATTACTTCGAATCGCTCTATGGCATCTCTATTACATTACGACTGTTCTTATTCTTGCGATCGCCATATCTGTGGCTTCCATATGCAGCGGTGGCGCGGTTATTCAGGTAGTGGAGCTCAGCTACACCGAATTCACGAAAATGTCAGCTACGCTCAAAGAGGTCGCATCAAAACTTGACCGCCTTTAATGGAGCCCACTTCCCTTCGCGTTGGTCTCAAAGGCACTTTAAGTCGAGCCGTTCATTGTGGTTTGGTGCTATATTTTTGTTGAGCTGCATGCCGCAGTAGTAATGGGTAGAGCTTCTGACGTTTGATATCGCAGCCTTGCTCAGCGCTATGGAAGATGAAAGTGAAAAGAACAAGCACAGATGCCAATTGCCAAGGCACTACTTCGCTTGCACCTGCAATTCCGTGTACTCCTGATGTGCTCTACGATTGATCTGAGGAAATGAGAAGTCCATTAAAGCACAACACCATTGTAGTTGGTAGTATCCATATCGATATCGCATATCCATGAATATTTAATACTAATACTAAGTATTAAATTTTAATATGGACACTTGGATCTAGAATCTAGAATTCAATCTCAATCGCAAAAAAAAAAAAAGTCTCAGTACTACAAAACGGTAGGGTAAATGGGAATTCTTCTCTTATCAGGAACAGTTACACAGAAGAAGACCACAAATACAAGACATACAACAAAATTACGAGAACGGCATCGATTTCAAAAGGGATTTCATTTGATTAGAAGCAGAGAAACGCCTGTTCAGATGGTATCCTGAGCCTGGGGCTATCCTCTCGGCACATCACATCAGTAGCCAGTACCACCAATATTATTATTATCACCACCACTATCGTGAAGGGCACGGGTTACAGGCGGCATGGTTTTCGGCCACCAGCTTTTAGTGTCCGTGAGGCCGAGAAGGGCCGGCACAGCGAGGGTGCGCACCACGAAAGTGTCGAGCAACACGGCGAAGACCAAGAGGAAGGCCGACTAGAAAGACAATGGTGGTGGAAAGGGAGGACCGGGGGAGAACGGGCGAGGGTATCAGGTCAATAAGGAGTAGAAGGAGTAATAATCGACGAATTTAAAGCTTGAAACGCCTCATGTTTCATTTCTGTTTCATTGATGCATATTTTGTTAGCGCACTAGTATCATCAATACCTGATTGAGGATGAGCTCGCTGGAAGAGAACAAGCCGCGAAAAGCAACGGCCATAA
>Ga0307931_1000675_pt1 | contig 22186 bp, 25 predicted proteins | sample OrgLakmetageno47_FD_201816 | JGI IMG/M metagenome (GOLD analysis project Ga0307931, IMG submission 201816) | Saline water microbial communities from Organic Lake, Antarctica - #47 | ecosystem: Environmental > Aquatic > Non-marine Saline and Alkaline > Saline | place: Antarctica: Organic Lake...
ACAAAACAATGGAAGGTCCTGGGTTCGATTCCCGGCGTCGTCAAATCAACCCAGTACAGGGGCGCACTCAGCCAATTGCATAATGCCTTGGCTGCAGTACAACTGTATAATTCAGTTGTGCGAGGCCCCTTGGCGCACTTGGCTCAGTTGGTTTGTCGTCTGCTTAATCGCAGTCCATGAGATCTGTAAGCTTGTGGATATTACAGTTAGCCTCATCAGGTCTACGATGCTTTCAACAACAAGGTCATCGTCGGAGTCCGCCAGGACGTTATTAAACTTCTTGTGCTCTGGCTTTTGACCATCGACTCTGATGCAACTCTGCTTTCAAGCACTTTCGAGATTACTCATTCCTCAACTACAAGTGTAAAGAAAAGTCGACCTGAGCCGTGGATTGTTACAACCGTGGATTGTTACAATCGAGTGCATCGAGATCTGTAACTCGTAGATATTACAGTTAGTCTCGTCAGGTCTACGATGCTTTCAACAACAATATCATTGTTGGCTTCAACTTTTTGTGCTCTACCTTTTGACAGTCGACTCTGATGCAGCTCCGGTTTCAAGAATTTTCGAAATTACTCATTCCTCAAATTTGAATTCACGATGGATCTTCCCGTACCATTTACTTGGATATAACTGAGAAAGTTTTCGCGCCTCCCCCGCAGCGAACATGATGAAGAAACTGCATATGGCAGCTAAATGAACCCCGAATCCGACTTCCGAGCCGGGCCAGGGGATTCCTATGATGCCGCCTAACTGGCACCCTTCCCCTGTTTAGCTACTGAGAATTTTTTCTGCTGCACGCATTTTTCCAGCTCCATATTGCTTATCAGAAATACAGCACTCAAACGACCCAAAAAAGTTCCCCTAGAGGAGTACATGTCATTTATATTTGTTCCATACAAGTTCAGGTGCCCGCGCGATGCACGGTTTCGAAGCAGTGTGTTTGCTGCGGAGGAGTAGGTGCGTGTCCTTAGCACCTCAGTGCGCGGCCTTGAGATGCCCGTGGATGAGTGCCCTTCTTGTGCCCGTGGCGCGTGTCCCTTTTGTGCCCGTGGTCCGCCTTGTGTTTTTGTTTACTGCACATGCACAACAAATCTGTACTACAGTACTGTAGGTACATAAAAAAAACGACGACGACCACCACCACCACCACCACGAACCACGAACGAAATTCCATTTAGATAGAAAGGATTTGAGTGTTTTCGGGCATTATACGTGTAGCTAGAGGTGTAGGTGGTTGTACCGGCGCTGTGAAGGGCAAAGCGTGCGCAACGTTTAGGGAAACCATGCGTTATCTTAGCATGTTATTTCTGTCTCTGCTGTGCCTGGTTCATGCGAGCCAGGATGCATTGGACGTCGGGTCACTGGCAGAACCCGCGCTCATACAGTCACCAACAACTATCGTGTCCTCAAGCCTGAGGGGCTCCGCGGAGAGAAGCATTGAACCTGACCATCGTGTTCTCGACACGGATTCTTCAAATGCTACGAATACCAATGCTACTTCCACTTCAGACGATAATTTCATCACTGCTTACATTTGGGATTACCGGCCGTATGTGGTCCCTGTCATTGTGTGTGGCATTCTTTTGATCTTGGCTATTTTGATGTGCAGCCTCGCTTGTTGTTGCGGCATCACGCCTGATATACTCTGCGAAATTATCTGCTGCCCACTGTTTGTATGCGTCCACGGATGCGCCGAGTGCTTGGCTTCCATGGATCCTAGCGTTGCTGCAGTGCTTTGTTGCTGGTGCTTCTTGATTTGCCCTGATAAGAAACCGAGGTCAATGCAGCAAGATCAGCAGGTGCAGATGCAGAACAACCCAAGCATTCAAGAACCAGGTGTTGTTCACATGACACCTGGAGAAGCTACGTGGGGCGTTCCCAACCAGCAAGCTGCTCAACAACAAGCTGCGTACCACCAACAAGCTGCGTACCATCAGCAAGTTGCTCATCACCAACAACCCGCTTTCCAACAGCAACCTGTTTACCAACAACAACCTGTTTACCAACAGCAGCCTCACGAGATCCCCATTGCAGTTGCAATGCCTGACCCCAATTCTCCGACGCCTGGCAGCACTACAAAAATATAGGGCTACTTCTGGACGAGGAAAAATTAAGTCAAGCGGCAGTTGAACTGTGACACTCCAACCTCTACATATATCCCTTCCTTCATCTCCCCTGTCTACGGTTTCCGTAAGCACAAGCAAAGACTACCAGGCGATTTGTTCTCATAGCTAGCAATTATTCTTGTAAGGAGTAAAGGATAAAGATAAAGGGGGTCCATCGGGGAACTTGGGACTCGAGAGAATTAAATTTGAATTGAATGCGAAGTCCATAAATACAATAAGTTACAATAACAATAACTCACGCGGAAATCGCGCTGAAAATGGATTTTTAACGGTGCCGAAGTGATTTCGGATACTTCGTATGTCCGTAAAGATAACAACTAAGACTAATGACTACGAAGTACTTAAGAGAAGGAGAGAAGGGCCTCAAACTCTAAAAAATCATAATCCATTCACTCACCACTCACCATTGTAGCAAATATCGCCATGTGCCGAATGCCATATGCATTGAAGATGAATTAGGAAAGAATCATTGCACTCGCCTTGCGAATTAAACTTTCAAGTTTTTTCTCTCTTCTCTCTGAGATTCTATGGCAAGTCGAGTTGGGAATCCTCTTCCATTGATATCACAGTGCTGAAGCTGCTACTCGCGCCCACCGCCACTGCCGCAATCTTGCGCTTCCCGCCTTTCGTTTCTTCTTCTCCGTCGCTATCACTTGCGCCGTCTCCGTCGTCACGAACCACCATGCTGCCAGGCTTGAGAGCAGCGCTTGCGTGCGCGTCAGCACTGCCGTATCCTTTTTGCAGCGCAATCCCCGCAGAACTCCGCAACAAGCTGTTGTTGTTGTCGTGAAAGGGCTCTTTCAACCCCGCACCATGTGCGAGTCCGCTCATCTCTTCGAGAGCCATGTCGTGCGCGTTGGTGGAGTGCTTCTTGCGCCCGTCCATGTTGAGCTCGCGGGTCTCGCTGCTCCCAGCTCCACCTCCTGCTTTGGTCCCGCTCTTGCTGCTGCTGCGCGGCTCTTTGCTCTTGCTCTTGCTACGGCTCTTGCTGCTGCTGGCGCGCTTTTCTTTCTTGGTCTTTGCGCGGCCTCGATCCTGCTCCGTGGCGTCGGGCGCAGCAGGCACAGAAGAAGAGGCAGTAGCGGCACTGCCACCACCTTCGGCTGCACCTTTCTTTGGCTTTTCAGCGGCCATGACAAACCCGTCTTCTTGGTTGAGCTGAATAGCCACTTGCGCGAGGTCCGGGTGGTACTCGTGCAGTCGCTTCAGCCACTTGACGCTCATTTTCTTGCGGCCAGACCGGGCTTCCCGCCAGACCTGCTCAAATGCATTCATGATGATGACGAGAAGGTAGACGAGAAGAAAACATCGAGGCTCTTTGTGTCTCGCGCTTCTGTCAACAAAGACGAGCAAAGTTGATGAAGCTCCTCACAACGGCGCGAATGGAAAAGATGATGCAAACCATAGAACAAACAAAAGTAATACTCCATTCCAATACCTTTTTGAAGTTGGCGCGGCTGCAAAAGTTCTGGGTCATGGCGACTGTGTCTTCCATGTTCAGCACTGCATGCCACCACCCACCCGGCACAAACACCGTGTCGCCAGCGGACTGCACGAACTGGTACACCTCAAGAGTAGGGTGGTCGCGCTGCAGCCGTGGAAGCAAATCAATGAAGTAATTGATCGCTTCGTCGTCTTCGCCTTTCAACATCTACAAATTTGTCATCCACAAACACAAAGGGGCGCAAAAGCCAGAAAAAAATATCAAAATAGGTAGTAAGCATTTCAAGCAGTAGTAGGCAGCCTTCAATTACCAGTTGAACCGACAGAGGACGCCAACATTAACCGAAGCTATTTCATGCAAGCCCTCTCGACGCACACCTGCCTCGAAATCCATAGCTCAATGAACCTACCTGCTGCTTCGCTTTCACGACCGACTTCGGAGTTCCCGGCGGGAACAGGACCCACAACTTCTTGCCGTGCACCACCGTGTTCCAGGCCGAGGTTGCCAGAGGATCGGTGTGCACGCAGGTCCCACTTCGCTTGGGGCCCAGCAGCATCCACCGGTACGGGGGCCGCCGCCGCTCCCCCACCAGGGAAAACAAGTCGTGGTAGCCCACGCTGCTGTCCGGGGAAAGCCCTGAAGCGTCGGTACTACGAACAGGCCATTTCAAAGGCCCTCCAGCGCTAGGAGGAAGCGTTTTTGATTCTGCCTCAGCTGCTGCTGCAGCACTTTGGTCAGCTGCTTGGCGCCCGCCTGCTGGGTCCCGATATTTGGATGCCACTGCTGGGCGATCCTCCTAGAAAAAGGGGACGAAGCACACATGACTTACAACATTCACGGTAGGAACGCGCAAAGAAAGCTGGAAGGAAATGCACATAGCTTAGCGCATCACGCACAAATATTGGAAGTCAATGAGTAGACCCATCGTGCTCTCTACGCGTGCGGCTTACCTGGTCTGGATTGGAAGGAAAGTACTTGGGGACGCGGTAGTCGTCAAGCAAGCGCTTCGCACTTTCGTCGTCGTCAAAAGTCGAATCGAAAATGTACAGCGGTGAGTCGTCTTTGTTGTGCGCGATGTACTTGATGAAATTCCGCATGGTTACTTTGATCTTGTACCCGTCGTCGTCTTCGCCGCACTTAAACCGCCGGTCGCGAAAGTCGTTTTTCAACCGGTCGAGGGTCCAGCGATGCTGCGCGGACCAATCATCCGTGGTGCCCGTGATCAGCACAGGAAGCTCTTTTTCTTCATAGTGATGCACGAAGGCCGCCGGCGAGAGGGAAGCCGCACTTTCAACAGCAATGGGGCGGTGCTTCCCCTTCATACCTTCCTCGCGATGAATGCGAGCTAGCAAGTTATCAAAGTCCGCCGCCCGATCCGACGCAAATTTGTCGCGTGACCAGTTCTTGAGGTACGGCCTGTGTCCTTTCTTGGCATCCTCTAGTGCTGATTCCCAACCCATACCCTAGAGAGTGCCTTTACTTTAAAATAGAAAGCTCACGGATACTAGAAACTAATCTAGTGGGCTGCTAGGCCTTACAAAAATACGTCAAATATTTAACCCAAATACGTCAATCAATACGTCAGTACCGCAAATTACGTTATATTAGGGCATATTCCCACTATATTCATGGCAAACGCCGTATACAGGCGTATATTTGATGACGTGTTTGTGATGACGTCAGCAGAAAAGCCGATACGTCGCGACGTATTTGCCTTATATTATGGAGAAAATACGTCAGATGTTTTATTGTAGGGACTATGGGCTGCACTGCTGTACTCCACGCGCACCACACGATGCTTGAAGCACAGTCTACGTCTCTGCGATCTGCGATACTGCAACGCGGTAACAAATAGCTTCTGACCAAAAAGAGTGGGCTCTGGCTTTTTACTCAAAATTATCCCTGTAGCTACAGACTTCGTCGGTTTGTCGGAGCTTGGATCTGGTTGGTTGGACGGATTCACGAATTCTCTGAAGCTCTGAAGCTACTCTAAGTTAGCTAGCTAGGGTCTAAAAGTTGCCCATTGAGCCTAGCTAGCTTTAAGCTCAGTCTTGTCCGCAGTAGAGCAACAGTTTACGCTTAGATTGCTCCTAAGTTCAAGAAATGACAATTGTGCTTCCAGACCGATACTTCTATTCTCTCTTTGTGGCATCAGCCGCTGCAGTGGCTTCTCTTGTTTGGCAAGGACGGAATGGCTGGCAAACATGGCTGGGTACAGTCCTAACGATGTACGCATTCGCACTTCTGCATCAAAATCGCGTACGGCGTATCGATGAACCCCCAGTTGTTTGGTCGGCTCTGCCGTTCCTCGGCAGCGCGATTTCATTCGGAGCAGATACTCACGCATTCCTGCTTTCTGCTCGTGCACAATACGGCGATGCATTCACGGTGATCATTGCGGGGCAGCGCATGACATTTATTGCTGACCCGAAGGCTTTTGGAACATTTTTGAAGTCATCTAAAGAATTGTCATTCGTGCCAATTGCCAGTGACGTCGTAGTAAAGTCATTCGGGGTGAAAAGCGTGAAGGATTATATGCACTATGAAACATGTATGGGAAAGGCAGTTCATTCTCAATTTATCAAGCACCTTCAAAACAAGGAGGAGTTAGGCAAACTTATTGGGAATGCAACGGGTGCACTCGATAAAGCTCTGAAAGCTGATCGAATTCTTGGAGAAAACAGCTCTAAATCTGACTGGAAGTCAGTGCCCATGTTTGAGACTTCAGCTTACGCGGTGTTCGAAGCCACAGTCGGAGCTTTCTTCGGAGACAATTTCGCGACTCGGGCTAATTACGACAACTTTCGCGCGTTTGATGAAGTCTTCCCCTTGATGGTAGCGGGACTTCCCATGCCTAGTGGGGGCAAAGCAAGAGACGCACTAAAAGCGAAGCTTCAAAGCGGCGAACCGTCCTATGCCGAGGGCGCTTCTACCTTCATGAAAGCACGCAAAGAGCTGTTTGAACAGGCAGAGCGTAACGACCATATAGAGGGCGGGCTTCACAGCTCATTGCAAACCTCGATGATCTGGGCGATCGTTGCCAACACAATGGTGAGTGACAAACGAGCTTTTGTATAGCTCCACAATGAGAGTAAATTGAATTTCGCACAGAGTATTCATTGGCCTGTATTTATAATTCTATCGCAATTAATTCGTGTAGTTCTCCGTCACTGACATTATAATATTTATTGTGCACTGCCGCCCTCTTTTTGTTCTAGCCAACGGCGTTCTGGTCTCTATACTTCATCGTTCGCGATCCTAAAGTGCTTCAGGCAGTCACGGACGAAATCAACAAGGTGCAAACGAAGTCGAATTCAAGGGATGCGCTGTGTTTACCACAGCTCGACGAGCTTGAGGTCCTCGAAAGTTGCGTGCTCGAGTCCCTCCGACTCACCTCAGGCTCGATAGTAATGCGCCAGGTTGAAGGCAAAAATGGCTTGAACCTCACGTTGCCATCTACGGAGAACTCGGTGTTTTTGCGTGCGGGCGACCGCGCAGCGCTCTTTCCGCCCCTGGTGCACAGCGACGCCAACGTCTTTGCCGACCCCCAAGTGTTCAAGCTTGACCGATTCGTGGGTGAAGCAGGGCGCACCCTGGCCCGGCAGCACTTGATGCCCTTTGGGGGTGGAGTGTCGCTCTGCCCTGGCCGCTTCTTCGCCGTGCGGGAAGTGAAAGCGTTCGTAGCCCTGGCCCTCGAGCGCTTCGAGTGGCAACTCCCTGACGGCGTTGGACCGGCCTCGCCTCTGCCAGCTTTTGACCCAAGCCGTTCAGGCCTCGGCATCTACCCTCCGAAGGAGGACTTTCCCGTGTCGGTGCGCCTCCGGGTTCCTTGAGCAACTTGAGAATTTGTGTTGTTTCCTGAATGAATTTGTGTGATGTGTTTTGTGCTTTGGTTTACTTCCCCTTGCTCACAAGTAAGTGAAGACGCAGAGCTATCTGAAGTAGCTGCCTCCTTCGTGTGTGTACCTAGATATAATTCACATGGATGGTGTTCCCAAAGGCGGACGGCAGAAGTAATAGAGAAGGCGATTTGGAAGATGCCAAAAAAATAAAAGAAGTACTGTTGACTGTTGAAATTATACCGGTAATAATATTAGGACAAGATGACTAGAAGATTTTTTTTGTGACTGATGACATCAATGAGCTTGTTTCCGCGGTTTCATCTCTTCTAATAAGTTCTAGCCATTACATCATGGCATGGTGGCGCTCTCGTTAAAACGCGGTCGACTTTAGTTCGACCTTCTGCTTGCCCTGAATACTGAGCTGCCTAGGATTCAGTCACTACCACAGTAGATCTATAGACGTCTTTAGCAGGATACATCCTAACATCCTCCTGAAACTACTAGGCAAAATGAAGTTGCTGCTGTCTCTGCTAGGGCTGATAGCCACACCTCAATTTGTGTCTTCCGCTTGCTGTTGGTGCGGAAAACGCTACGAACCTTTGCCAGGCTACTGGGAAGGTGCTGAAGGTGCATCGGCTACAGACAGAATTGAGGTAGTCTTCGCAGCATCTCGCGTTGCTGTAATTGTACCGCCTGCGCTGCATCTTCACAACGGCACTCGATTGGTTGTAAAGTCAGCGAACTCAGTCGTGTTGGACGAAACGGTCTATCCATCCAGTGCTCAGCACTTTCACTCGTTTCGACTGAATACGCCACCTGGGCAAGGATTGGAAGCGACGGTATGGCATGGCAACACAGAAGTGCACCGTGCGGTTGACGGAGGCGCACCTAAACCATTGCCTCCCATTCGACAAAGTGCAAGCACGAACTATCCTTTCGGATGGTTCGTGAACTATGGAGGTTGGCTTGCGAGCGACTTAAGTCGTGGATCAGGACTCCTGACGGGCCTTGAAATGGGGTCAGTGAATGCACCAGTATCGCCTTTTGAGCCAGGTGGGCTGGAGGGCTTGGAAAAGGTGATGGCAGATGCCCCAAAGAAGTCATGGATCTTTGACCTGAAGCACGTGCACAGTGACGATGAGCTCGCAAAGCTTGTGGCGCGATTCAAAAAGCACCCTGCTCTCCGTGGCTGGTACATTGCGGATGGTAAGTGAGAGAGATGCTCACGGATGCGATATGGATATTAGGATGAGGGGGATAGGATTCGTTTCACATAACTGCATATTTTCTCAATGGCCATAACAAATGACGTGCAAATCCTTCTATTCCAAATCTTAATTATCGGTTGTATTGCAGAGCCCGACGGGGCAGGCGATTTGCCGGGAGCGCCGCTTGGGTTTCAGAGCGCGCGCTCATTGGAGCAAAAGCGAGCGCTCGTGCGGTCCTTAGACCCAAACCACCCTGCGTTCGTCTCGCTCAACTGCTTACGCGCGGCGCCATTCTATGCAGCCACGGCCGATGCCTTGTTGCTAGACCCTTACCCCATTGGCATTGATTTGCGCAAGGGCTGCAATTCCACTTATGGGGTCAACGGCTGCGGTAAATGATCTACTGTGTGTTTCCTAACACCTTCTCTCAATTGATTTTAATCACCCAGTTGTGCATTTATCTCTTTCCATTCGTATCGCGCTTAATGCTCACAATGTCTTCTGCACCCACTGACTCAACCGTATCAAGACGGCTGCGTCCATGGGTCACCTCTCGACGTAGCCGAGCGGCTCGCCACGGTTTCGCACGAGCTTGCAGAAAGAGAAGCAAGAGAAAGAAATAAAGAACTGAGCCGTGATAATGGTGGCAAGGCAGCCCCTCCTGAGGTGTGGGCAGTGCTTCAGGCTTTTGGTGGCGAAGGACACTGGGCTCGCGCGCCTTCACCCATTGAACTGCGCGCGTCGGTTTACGTGTCTCTAGTGCACGGCGCCCGCGGCATTTTGTTGTGGTTGCGCGAAGGCAACACCCCTCAACCCCTCGTGCAGGCCACGAAAAGGCTCCGCGAGGTCCGCGCGTGAGCGTGCTTGAAGTTTTCATGCACTACCTAAGTTTACACGCCTGTATTATGTATGCGCTTGTACCCGCTTTTGCTATCGCTGCCGAAAGAATGTTGTTATGGTTAATCTTATGGTTTGCTTGCTTTGTGCGCTGCTTGTGTTGCTGGCTCTGCAGGAGCTCGACACCTTATCACCGTGGCTCCAGCGCGGCCAACTCACCTACACGGCACCGCTGTACGCTTTTTCTTCAGCTTTAGGGCGCAGCACCGCAGCAGCGGCGGCAGCAGCGGGATCAAGTGCGAGTGGGAGCAATTCCTTGTCGGTGGAAACGGCGCAATGGTTACTCGAGGAGCCCAATAGAGTAACCACCGCCAATACTGCTGCATCTGCATCTCTTGCGTCGCGTCTCACGTTAGTTGTCAACCCACATGTGAACAAAGCGCTGTCATTTGTGGTGCCGAATGCCTGGCCGTCGGGATGTTCTGCACAGGCAGCTGCACCCTCAAACGAGGCTCCGAAGGGAGTAGGCTCAAATGCTGCAGAAACAAGCAGTGGGTCAACAACTGGTGCTACTTCTACTACTAGTACTAGTGAAGTGATTAGCAGCAGTGCGTCAACAACTGGTGCTAGCCCTACTGTGACAAAAAACGAGTGCCACGCGGCCTTACTTTTTCACCACGGCCAGACTTCCAGTACCTCTGCCATGTCTTCCTCTTTCAAGTGGTCCGTAGACGCCACCACGGGTCAACTGAGAGGGTTTTTGCCTCCACTTGACACTGCCGCTTTCGTCGGCACGCAAAGCGCTGAAAATGGGGCATGTGCACCGGGCGAAGAAGGAAAAGATTTCACCATTTCACCGCAAGCATCGCGTCCCAACTCAGACGGGCCTAAACTTTGATTTCGTAAAGCAGAGCGAAGCAGCGATTGGTGTGGGAAGCACTGGCACAATTTTGTATTTCTGTATTTACATGACCATTGCGATTTTTTTAATGGGACCTGGCTCTATGCCATGGGGATTAGAGGCACATAATCTAATTGGCTCACGTATCTCGCATGTCTTGGCGGATGTTCGGTTGCTCTTTGTGGCTGCCATATAGGTATCTACAAATAAAATTCATAACACACCCCAGTCGAGCTTAAATCCATTTAAGCTTAATTAAGGGAAATAATAATTTAAGAGGTCTTATGAGGCTTAAATTTAGGCCTAAAATAAGCTTAAATTTAGGCCTAAAATAAGCTTAAATACTTAGGCCTAAAATAAGCTTAAATACTTAGGCCTAAAATAAGCTTAAATTTAAGCTTAAATTTAAGGGTCCAGGCCACGGCCCTCTCGGGGTTAGGGTTAGGGTTTATCTGGAAAAGCGGTGAGGCTTAAATTTAGGCCTAAAATAAGCTTAAATTTGAGCCTATTTAAGCTTGAATTTAAGCCTGTATTAGCCTTGAATTTAAGGTCAATTCTGTTGATCCGGAGAAGCGGAAGTGGGAGGCTTAAATTTAAGCTTAAATTTAGGCTTAAATTTTGGCCTAAAATAAGCTTAAATACTTAGGCCTAAAATAAGTTTAAATTTAAGCCTAAAATAAGCTTAAATTTATGGGTCCAGGCCACGGCCCTCTCGTCGGGGTTAGGGTTAGGGTTAGGGTTTATCTGGAAAAGCGGGGAGGCTTAAATTTAGGCCTAAAATAAGCCTAAATTTTAGCCTAAAATAAGCTTCAATTTTAGCCTGCTCTAGCTTTGAATTTAAGGTCAATTCTGTTGATCTGGAGAAGCGGAAGTGGGAAGCTTAAATTTAGGCCTAAAATAAGCTTAAATTTAAGCCTATTTTAAGCCTAAATTTAAGCTTAAATTTAAGCCTAATTTAAGCCTAAATTTAGCTTATATTTAAGGGTCCAGGCCACGGCGTTCTTGACCCCTCGGTGGTCGTGCACTTAAGCATATTTAAGGGCTAAAATAAGCCTAAATTTAAGCCTAATTTAAGCCTAAATTTAAGCTTAAATTTAAGGGTCCAGGCCACAGCATTGTTGACCTCCCCGGTGGTCGTGCACTTAAGCATATTTAAGGGCTAAATTTAAGCCTAATTTAAGCCTAAAATAAGCCTAAATTTAAGCTTAAATTTAAGGGTCCAGGCCACAGCATTGTTGACCTCCTCGGTGGCTCACTTAAGCATATTTAAGGGCTAAATTTAAGCCTAAATTTAGGCCTAAAATCAGCTTAAATTTAAGCCTAATTTAAGCCTAAATTTTAGCTTGAATTTAAGGGTCCAGGCCACGGCGTTCTTGACCTCCTCGTTGGTCGTGCACTTAAGCATATTTGCGTTGCTTAATTTAAGCTTAAATTGAGCCTAATTTAAGCCTAAATTTTAGCTTGAATTTGAGGGTCCAGGCCACGGCACTCTTGACCTCCTCGGTGGTCGTGCACTTAAGCATATTTAAGGGCTAAATTTAAGCCTAAATTTAAGCCTAATTTAAGCCTAAATTTAAGCTTAAATTTAAGGGACCAGGCCACGGCATTGTTGACCTCCTCGGTGGTCGTTCACTTAAGCATATTTAAGGGCTAAATTTAAGCCTAAATTTAGGCCTAAAATAAGCCTAAATTTAAGCTTAAATTTAAGGGTCCAGGCCACGGCATTCATAGTCACAGCCCAGAGCTTATTCCTCTTAAATTGAGCTTGTTTTAATTTAAGCTTATTTAGGCTTAATTTAGGGGCTTAATTGGATTTAAGGCCAACTAAGTTGTGCTCCCATAAAATTGAAGCTATAACTAGGCCAATCTACCATTTATTGTTCGCCGTTCGCCACATTCAAAATTTAATTCAGAATTTGCGCCCTCTTCCTTTTACCTAATTTATTTCTATGTGAAGTAAGTAAGCGGGGTCTTGTCTATCACCCACACCCAGCCAAACTAGCACAATAGAGAGGCAAAATTAACGACATGAGGGCAAATCTGGGTTTGAGGAAAGTTAGATGTCTTGTTTTGAGGGCTGCCTAGAACTGCCCATTCTGATCGTCTGTTTGTTGCTTTTCGAGATACGAGAGGTCTTACGGACCATCTCCTCCTCTTCTCTTCTTATCGGTTTTCTCGTCATAAGGTAGCAGAAGCTGATTTATTGGTGCATTGACGAGAGTGTCTGCCTTTTAACAAAATCAATGCCGCTGGCGCTTTGATGTCATTTTCAAGAAGGAATGCGGCGACGTGTTGAAGAAAGACCCCTGTCAAAGAGTGCAGCCACAAATAATTTCAAAATGATACCGCTGCACAACATCAACAAAATTATGAGCAATTGCGCTATCGGCAAACAGTGGTAAAAAAGAGATAGATGCGCCCATTATTACCTCGTGCGACCGCTGTTTCTCGAGCTCTTGCTCCAAGTGATGACCATCCTCAGACATGCGCTTCACACCCTGTGGCGATGAACGCAGGAAATGAGAAAGCTGCGAGGTAGCCAAAGCATCACCGCACGCGTTCGTGTCAAGTAGTGTTACAGCAGCAGCAGCAGTAGCTGCACTGGCAGCACTTTTGGTACCTCCACGCTCGTACAAACGGCGGCCAGAAGTCGCTTCGGCCTCAACTTCTTCAACGGCTAGTGGCACAACCGGCGGAGGGTGTGGTGGGGCAGGAGGCGCGCTGAGAGGAGGTGCTGCGACCACTGGTGCCTGAAGAGGAGGAGGCACAGGCTGCGGTGGGTGCACTTTTGTAGGAGCAGGAGGCGAAGGAGAAGGAGGCGCCCCAGGAGGCGGGGCAGACGGAGGTGGGCAAGGAGGAAGAGGCGGCTGGAAGTTGTTGCTACGACGAGGCTCCGACGGAGGGCGTGGAGGTGGCACCGGCTGCTGTTGTTGGTGTTGCTGGTGCTTTTGCACGTGTGGTGCAGTAGCAGCAGCTGATGACACATTCGCGCGTTGGTTGCGCGACCGGCCGCCGCGGTGGTTGGACCGTCGGTTCGTGTTTTCGCGGCCCGGAGCGCTGCTGAGAATAGGAACTGGCACGCGGTGAGATGCCTGAAGGATCAACAAAGGTCAGGTTATGAAGGGACATACTTTTGAACAGATACAGAGGCAGTCCTAGAAATACAGCTGCGTGAAGGGTTGCTTTTGTTTGCTGTTTATTAGTGCAGCACATGAATGAAAGTAGTCGTTTGCACCGCTTTATCATTTGTGGTGCACCTGGTGGTTGCGAGGCTGAAACGGCATCAAAGGTGGTGGATACTGCTGGTGCAGCGCGCCGTGTGATGGTGGCACAGGCCCTTGCGCATGGTAAACCGATCTAGGAAACAAATTGAATCAAATACCAATGAATGTGGCCAATGAATGAAAAGAAAGCGAGAGTTTGAAAGTTTGGAGAGCGCAGTAGTAGAAGATAGCGTGCACTACATGACAATCAATGAGTACATTTGTTGAGTCTAGTATTTAGCTTACTTTGATGCGTGGTTATTGTAGTAGTCAGGCGGAACTGGAACATTGTTACGGTAGGTTTGATGGTACTGCTGTTGATATTGCATCTGAAATTTGGGGCTGAACAGATTAAGGACAGGTTCACACTTTTAAGGACGAATAAAGTGAGTCCATAGAAGAAAGCCAAGCAATTGCAAATGAAAGGATGGATGTTGAATACTATGCACGCTTGTTATGCTTATCTTTGTACATCCATCACTCTATTGTCCTCAAACGCCGCTGGTTTGCATTTAGAGACAAGATGCATGTAAATGGTTCGACAAGTCTACGGTATAATCATGGTCCCTTTGACAGAATAATCTGCGAGATGAACATAAAATTGACAGGCCGTCGAAAATCATATCGGTAAACCATTATCTGCACTGACCTCTCTCGATAGCAGTCCTCAACGAGGGGCTAAATGAAGGCTTATGAAGCTATTAAAAAAAGATGCTTTGAACTGAAACAAAACGACTAGCTCACAGCAAAATTCGAAAATATGATAAGGATAAAATATTTCTTCGGTAAAATATTAGATTGTATATTTTTGCCACGTCCACAGCTGTTTTCTTCTTCTTCTATGATGAAGAAGGCAGGCTTCTTGATGACTCTTCCTGACTTTTCTGACAACATTCATTATTGATAACCACCTACGCTACTCCTGTCACGCGCCCGCTTTTAGCTTCTTGTCTGTCAACAGCTTGGACTGCTTATAAACGTCCAGGTTTGTCTTTTAAATGCCTACCTCTGCGTAGTGTTGCCTTCAGTTGAATATCTGTGAAGTGTGGTACCTACGGCTCGGAGCACAGCCGTAAACCGCCCTGCACAACCTCCTGTGCTTATGCGGATGCCCCTCTAACCTTCCCCCTTACACATTGCATTTGTCAGCGACTCATGGCAGCCCTGGATGTCTTGACAGATGAGTGCGATTCTAACGTCTGGCGGTATGTGCCTGTGTGTTTCCTTGGTTGCCTTGATGGCAGTCATTGAAATTTGTAGACATTACTCACGTTCAAGGGCTATGTTCACGTGTCTCTCGAAAGAAGTAAAGCTTGGAAATAATACTCGCAACCAATTGGTACTGTAGTATATGCTTCATATTGCTACTTGCTTTATTCATCGCCCTTCTTAAGAGTTTTTCGCCGTGTTGACGCGAATTTTTACTGTTGTTCTTTTGCCTATACGTTACTGTAGGTGGTCCACAGTAGTGTGCCCCAAGGATGGCCCCAAGGCTCCACCTTGCTCGCGGTCCCTTCATGTGGCTTCTGTATATAAAGACAAATTGCTTGTCTTTGGTGGCTATGACGGGTAATATTGTATTAGATTTTGATGGAAGGTTGTGTAATGAGTTGTTCTGGACTACCCCCTTCCTCTCCTCTCCGGCTTTTCCTCTCATTCGATAACTCTCCACTGTTCTGTCTACAGATCATACCGCGTGAACGACTTCTACGAGTTTTGCTTCAAGAAGCACGAGTGGCGTGTGGTGCCTCCTACGGGGCAGGTGCCTCCGCCTCGGGACCGGCACGTGAGCGTGGTGTTTGGGGACAGTTTTTACGTGTTCGGCGGCTTCGACGGTGTCACGAGAGTCAACGACTTTTACGAGTACAACTTCGTCCGGGAGTCGTGGGCGCCGGTGCTAGTGGGCGCAGGCAGTGGGCCGCCGCCGAGCCCGCGGCACTCGCATGGTGCAGTGATCTACGGCCACTCGATGTTTTGCTTCGGCGGCTACGACGGGAGCTACCGGAGCGACTTCCACGCGTTTTCGTTCGCGACTAACACATGGAGCCAGGCATGATATCTCTTATGAAAGGCGCTTTGTCATAGTTGGGTTGTTGGGCGCTTATTGTACTTTTTTGCTATGTATACATCGGCCTGGATGACATGTCATTCATGCGTGCAGCCTACTTTCCCTAATTTGACCTAATGCGCACGTTCTCTCACATTCTTTGACACAATTTCCAATGTGACGAGTGCAGGTGATGTCAACATCTGGCCGGTCTCCTCGGGCCCGCTATCGGTCTACCTGCGTGGTGCACGGCCGCTCAATGATTCTATTTGGAGGTCACGACGGCAACAGGTAAGAAAAGATCGAGCGACACAAATGGATGAAGCTTACAAGAGAAGTGGAAGGTAGGGAATTGGCAAATTCATTCTATCGTCCCTAGCACTTCATGCACCATTCAACTAAATCACTCGCTTCGCGTGCTTCTGTCGTGAACTCAGGCATTTAAACGACTGCCACATTTTCGGGTTCGAAGAGCGAGCGTGGTCGGTGCTAGCTACCGAAGGCCAGGCTCCGATACCTCGCGACAGCCACGTGGCGGTGACCCACGAGAACAGCATGTTTGTCTTTGGCGGCTCCACTGGCAGGTCTTTCTTTACATTTTAGATTATGAGGGAACAGTGGAGGAGGAAGATTTTGTGTGTCGAAGGGTTGCTGTGAGTGTCGGGCACTTTTTATCCATTCGGAGAGGGACAAGCACGCGTGATGCGTGAATGTCAACTAATCTTTTTAACGTGCTAGCGCACGTAGCAGTGTACCAGCTAGAGTCTTTTTTTTTGCTTTGCCATCATTGAGTGTCTCGAAGCTAAACTTAACGCTTTCAGTATGTGTGCGTGCAGCGCTATGAACGACTTCCACGAGCTGCGCTTGGACGTGAAGAAGTGGCAGCCGGTGCACGCCCTGGGGGCGTCCCCCGGGCCCCGCTTTTGCCACGTGGCCGCGATCCACGACGACTCGATGGTGGTGTTTGGGGGCTACGACGGCAGCAACCGCCTCAATGACTTTGTCGAGTTTCACCTGGGCCCCGACTTAACCTACAACCTCGACATTCCGCCCTCCACACTGGTAACAGCGCCACACACACATCTACCTACCTCCTTAGGTTCAGGAGTTTTTTATGCTGCTTTGTTCCTTTTTGTTTTCCTGTCATATGGGCAGCTTTTGGATCATTACTGCACAAGTTTTTCATTAGCTCATCTTTTCATTCCCTTGTGTCTCTTCAACTATGCCTCATCCTTTTGAACTGTTGGCTGCTTGCAGGTGGCGGATTTGCGGTCCATGGCCTTAGACACGGGCGAGGACAACAACATGTCGGACGTGACCTTCTTAGTCGAAGGAGTGTCCGTGCGGGCGCACAAGGTGATGTGCATGCGGTGCAGCTACTTCCGCGCCCTCTTGACTGGGCCCATGCAAGAGGCGTACTCGGGCGGGCCCATTGAGCTGCCCCACTTGCGGCACGCCATTTTCATGGTCCTGCTCGAGTACCTGTACACCGACGCCGTAGAAGTGCCCTTGGACCAGGCGATGGAATTGTTCCAAGCCGCCGACCGCTTTGGGGTGGAGCGGCTGAAGCGAATATGCGAAGCAAAAATGCTGGGCTCAATTTGCGTCGACAATGCCGCTTCGATTTTCCATGCAGCCGACCAGCACAACGCGGTGAGCCTCCGGGAAAAGACCCTTGGCTTCATTTTGGCGAATTTCGACCCTGTCACCAAGACGGCTTGCTTCGAAGAAATGGGCCGCACCAACGTGGAGCTGGTTTTTGAAATTTTAAAGAGCCGCTAAACATTCAATTTTCAATTTTCGACACTCCCGCAACTGGTGGTGTTGGTAAGCAAGTGGAACTACATGTTCAAGCCGTTCAAATGCTTCCTGACATTGAAAGAAATTATGCCCAAAATCATCTTCTAGATGTTTCTTATCACGACTAATACCAATTTTCACTTAAAAATATAGCCTCCGGTGAAAGTTTTAATCATCTTGTTAGTAATGGTATAAGTAATTTGAAGGCCGTGTTAATAGTTGGACATCTTAGTACTCTAAATAACAATGTGAATTTTTTTGATGACGGACAAAACTACTTTCCCACATCAATAACTTTAATGTTCTTGTTGGTGGTTCTAATGTTCTACATGCGGATGCTGGATAAACTTATTAATCCTTTAATAACGAATTCAATAACGGATTTGGCGTGAACGGCAACCAATCGCCGGGCTTGGGTTCTTGTTTGATTGATTTTAAAAGTTGGTCGAAAAAGCCTTACTACTATGTCAATTGTTCCCGTGTTCCAATGGAACAACAGAACGCCTACCGTTCTCTCCAAATCAAAGGGACAAATTCGAGTGCTCTTGCTATGGACTATATTATATTCGCAGTATATGAAATGAATTTTCAATTGGACGTCATAAGTGGTAATATCAATAAAATTGATTAAATAGATATGTATCAAATAAATGAGAGGTTGACGTATGGGCTTTTATATTATAAGAATAAAAGGAAAATGAACCATAAGGCAACCTTTTTAATCTTTACATTCATATGTCAAATTTATTTTTGGACATTCAAAAAAATAAAATTTAACATAAATATACTTTTAAAATTAAAATATAATGTAACATTATATTAAAATGAATGTATCTTTGAACTTATCACCTGGACAATTAAGTAAACTGAGAAATGGACATAGAATTCGTGTTAGCAGGGCTATGTTTGGTTCTGGCGTTGATATGATAATAGACCCTATGACCTATAATAATATGGTAAAGAAACTAGAACGAGGAAAAGGAGCAGTCATTTCCATGAGTGGAGGAGAAATAGAACAAAATAAAATGGAAGGAACGGGCTTATTTGCTGGAAGTGGTAATAAAAGCGGTAAAATTTCGAGACATAAAAAAGCGTTGAAGTGGCGTGATTTCAGTGATGAAACATTAAGATAAGGTATTGATACTGGCAGATATGGTTATGAACAATTTAAAGAAGCAACAAATCCTATAAAATCAGAAGGTAAAAAAGCATTAAGGGTACTTTCTAAAATGTTCGGTGGTGAATTGGATGGGGACGAGATGGAAGGAGAAGGATTTTTTGACGACATCAAGAAAGGATATAATAGAAAGGTAAAAAATAGTGCTTTAGGAAAAGCCCTTCGTGAAAGTGCTGGGACTGCTATAGGTGATGTATATGATAAAGGAGCGAAAGAATTAGGGGAAAATACATATGGTAAGCCTATATCTCAGTGTATGAGAAATAAAAAAGGTTCGAATGTTGATACATTGACTGGATACACTGGCTTAGGGCTTCGAATGGCTGGTGATGGACGAATGAGACCCGCAGTAGTAAGACCTGATTTCTCAAAATGGGAACTTGCTGTTGAAAAATGTCCTGGTATGAGACCCGCAGTTGTTAGACCTGACCCTCGAGATTTAAAGAAATATTTTAATAATGTGAAAGGAAAGGGCCTGAGAATGTCTGGCGGTAAATGTGAAATGTGTGGCGGTTCGATGAATGACAAGTTCCTTTTCTCAGATATTGTTTTATAATTAATTTCTAAAATAAATAATGACATATTTTAATATAAAATAATATCTTACATTATATCATATTAAGATGTTATCAAATTTCGATATCTCAGATTTGGTTGTTAAACTCAACATACCTAATTTTAATGGTTGCTTTTATAAAGATACCTTGAAGAAAATTGAACCTTCAAGCAGTTATATCATATATCTAAATAGTGAATTTAATGAAATGAATTAACGAAACTCTGGCAGTCATTGGGTAGCATTATTGACAGATGATTTACAAAAAGCTATATATTTTGATAGCTATGGCGAAAAAGAACCTAATGAAATTAAGAATCTTTTAAAATCTAATCAGTACAATATAGCACATACCTCTAAAAATATTCAGTCTCTTATATCAAATCTTTGCGGATTCTTTTGTCTAGCTGTTATTTATTTCTTCACTATTAGTAAACATAGAACAAAGAATATTATAAATGACGCTTCTATATTTCTTGCTTTATTTGAAGACTTGGATTTAGTAGATGATATTTACAAAATACATTTATTTTAAGCTTGTTCTTCACGGATACTAAATCAAAAAATTGTTGTTTGATAACAATAATATCAATATGAACAAAGACAACAAAATAGACAATAGATTTAAGATTGAGAACAAAGAATTACGCTATTAAGCTTATAATTCGTGTTCTTCATTTCTGATCGGGTTGCTATTGTTGAAAGAGATGGATGATCCAACACTGAAAGAACCGCTAAAAACGCTTAACATTATGGTGGGTATTTCAAAATAAGCAGAAGCTCCTTTATAATATTAATGATTCTTAATATGTCTGTTAGTAAGCTGAATACAATTCAAACGAATATTTTCTTAAAAGCTATCTATTGAAGAACTCCAATTACTCATTTTATATAATTAATTAATATATTTATTTCATCGTGTTATTTTAAAATAAAATATATTGTTATCTTATACATGGAAAATAAACTTTTCAATGATGATTGCTTTAATATGCTTGAAAAAATGGATCAAGATTCTGTAGATATGGTACTAGTTGATTTACCATATAGACAAACGGATTGTGATTGAGGTATACAAATAGATTTAAATAAGATGTGGAAAGAACTAAAAAGAATATGTAAAGGTAAATGTCAATTTGTTTTTTTTACATCTGCTAAATATGGGATTGACTTAATAAACTCCAATAAACGATATTTTAAATATGATTTAGTATGGAAGAAACATAATATAGTAGGTTTTTTAAGTTGTAATAAGATTCTTTTAAGAAATCATGAAATGATATACATATCTATTAATGGAAACATAGATGATATTAATATTGAATTCAATTTAGAATTAAGAGAATACACTAAGAAAGTCTTAAAATTTATAGGTCTAAGACATCAAAACAAATAGAGACTTCGTTGTAGTCCCCTCCTCTGCGGGCGGAAACTCTTCTTTTGAGCTGCACTCTCAGAGCATGGAGGAGCGTGCCACTTTGGACCGCTACCATCACTTCCATGGCCACTCGGGCATGTGCGCCTGATTAGCTTCTTAGGTCTCGTTTGCGCTGCTTTGCTTTTCTTCTCTACCTGTTAGACATCTAATTCCGGCCCTTCGGGGCCTGTCTCAAAACAAATAGAGAGAGAATTAGGACACAGAAAAGCGGAACACTTTCTCCAGAGAGTGTCAACCTCCCAATTTTCTTTGCCTACTAATAAGACATATGATGGATTGATAGATAAATATAAGATATATGAAATGGAAGGATTCATGAAGTACGAAGATTTGAAAAGTGAAAATTTATCATCATCATCCATTGATAATCCAAAAAATCAAAAGGGAAGCCTTACAAAGTTCATGAAGGGGGGGAAATTAAAGGTGGCGTCTATGGACCCAACATTTTAAGAAGTAAAAGAGACGACACAAACACTAGCGAAAGATTCCCTAGAAGTGTTCTAAAGTATCATCAAGATGACGATAAATTACACCCTACACAAAAGTCTTTAGGATTATGTGAATGGTTGATAAAGACTTATTCCAATGAAGGGGATTTAGTGCTTGATTTTTGTATGGGAAGTGGTACAACGCCCCTAGCATGTAAGAATACCAATAGAAGATATATAGGCGATGAAAAAGATGAAGCTATATTTAAAACAGCAAAAGAAAGATTAAATTAAGTTACAAGTAATTTCTGTTAAATTTTAGGTGGTGCCGCCGCCTCATTTTCACTGGCGCCGACATTTGAACCGAATTATTACCGAGTGGCTCTGGTGGCTTTCTCCGCCCCCCATTTTATAAAGTATTTCTATACACTCTCCCCCTAGGAAGAGTTTTGTAAAATAGGAGACGGAGGCGCCAAAAGGTGGCGTTTGTGTAAGAGATTTGGTTTCTTTTCCTTTTAAATAGAGGCGCCACTGTGTAATATGAGGCGGCGGCGGTTATTTTTAGGGTGGCGGGTGGTTCTTTTGAGACAGGCCCCGAAGGGCCGGAATTAGAAGACTAACAGGCAGAGAAGAAAAGCAAAGCAGCGCAAACTAGACCTAAGAAGCTAATCAGGCGCACATTTTTGGTACTAAATAAGATTCATGATATATATATACATGTTCTTCCTTCCTTTGAGGGAACGGATTCCTAGGAACTTCGGGCCACCGACAGATGATGAACCCTTCCGTTATGAATTTGCAGCACCGCTTGGTACTTGAATTATCCGTGGGACTCTCGTCTGATCAAAGGCAGGCACAATGGAGGATTGATTTATTTTGGCAGCAGCTACAAGCATTGTCAGCACGATCTTGCCGATCACTAGCGCGGAACCTGCACTCTTCGGGGTATACGCAGTCGACTTGCTCTCAAGGTGGAGGGCCTTGCGAGGGTTTCGAAAAACGCTGGAGGACGACCACGACTAGCATCCGTGGCGTTTGATGGAAGATATATGGGTTTAGCTCTTTGATAGGGAGGGACCGCTAGGCCACAAGCGGCCCGCTTGCATGTTGTTGTTT
>Ga0307931_1000678_pt1 | contig 22125 bp, 20 predicted proteins | sample OrgLakmetageno47_FD_201816 | JGI IMG/M metagenome (GOLD analysis project Ga0307931, IMG submission 201816) | Saline water microbial communities from Organic Lake, Antarctica - #47 | ecosystem: Environmental > Aquatic > Non-marine Saline and Alkaline > Saline | place: Antarctica: Organic Lake...
TGTGCATCTATGACTGCTGTGTACTTGTCTTTCTTTGTTTTTGGGAGAGTATTAACTAGACTAGACTAGACTAGAATTACCTTGTTTCTTTATTTTTTAACTACCGAGAGGAAAGGGCCACGGGCTGGAGATTGCCTTCTCGAATTGGCATTAGGCAGTTCGGCTCAGGCAGCAGCAGTGGGCAGCAGCGGTGAGCAGTGCGCAGTGACATTTGCCTCTTGCTCTTACCTCACCCTCACCCTCACTGATGTTCGTTCGGAAAGCCAAAAAGAGATCCTCGAAATGGCGCGGTGACAAAGGAGAACCGAAGTGATTGCAGGTGGTGTCAGGAGAAGTGAGTGGCCAGCTAAGGAGTAACACTTGACTGGTAGGTTCAGTGCAGGCTCAGGTTCAGCATGGTTTGTTGCCTTTCCCTTTCGTTCTTCTCGCAGTCCTTTGTCCTTTCGTTGGTTTGTTTGGGTTTGTTGGATTATATTTTCCGTTTTAACCTGTACCCAAGATACCAGATCGTGAGTGATGCGTGATGAGCTCTGATAAAAACAAAAAAATGGCGTAGAAAGCACACCGATAATGTAATCTCTGAGACGCACGTATGCAAGATTCAATGAATAAATGATGAGCGCCTACGATCTCTGGAGCGCTATATAGTTTATATATGCTTGCTTTTCGTACTGCTTACGCACAATCTGACTATTTTGACTTTGCAGTTGAGACACTCCGGCAGGCCTCCCCTAAATTATTCATTACTACACGAAATATACGGAACCCGGTGAAGCTCTCCCGTGTTACCGCTGAGGTTACCGTTGAGGCTATAATATGGCAGACATTGACTACTGGTTTAAGACCTACTCCACGCGTATCGGTGAATACGAAACGAAGGTATCCGCTCATTGTGTACAGTTCAGTTCGTTCATTGCTTCCCGTGCATTTTCCTTCAGAACTACTAGGATGACGATGTGTGTTTCCTTACTTGTGATAAATAGGTTGATGAAGTAAGCGCGACTGCGCCACGGGGCGAGCAAGTGTCTGCGTGCACCGCGGCCGCTGCTAAAGTAGAGACAGCGAAGCGGTCGCTTGACCTCCAGTTGCGCACTGTCCGCGACGACGACGCCAAGGACGGCTGGGCCTCGCACATCAGCGCAGCCGACGAAAGATTTGCTGCTGCGAAGCGCTCGTTAGCCCTGAAGAAAGAGCAAGCGGAGTTGTTCGGGAAGGCTGCTGCGGACGGGGGTGCAGGTGGCAACACTCCAGGCTACAAGGGCCCGACCAACGACCAGTACTTGGATCTCACAGACAAGGTCCACGACGACATCGACGCTTCCCTGGCCAACACCCTTCAAGTGGTCAACGACACAGAAGACTTGGCGACGGCCACTGCAGAGCAGCTGGCGAAGCAGCGGGAGCAAATTACCGACGTGCACCAATCGGTGTTGAGCATTGAAGAGGCTCTGAAACGGTCGGACGCTTTGCTTCGCACGTTTGGGAAACGGATGGCTACCGACAAAATGATTCAATTGTTTTTCATGCTCAATGTGGTGGGAGCGGTCGGTCTCATTGTGTACATGGTTTTGCAAGACCAAGGGATTGGGTCAAGCGACGACGGGGGGCAAGCCGCAGACGACGCTGTTCCGGGAGCAGACGATACCGTTTCTGCTTCAACCACCGACGATGGCACAGCCGCCGCTGCTGTCGCACGTCATTTCTTGCGGTGGTAGCGGCGTTTGGCCTGGATTCACTTCTTTTTGGAATTAAATGCGGTGTTCTCTGTCATGAATAAGGGGCCTCTTCTGTGTTGTTTCCTGAAATTTTATTCTAAAACTTACCGACATCGACACGATCAACATGAGTTTCAAGATTAATTGATTCCACTTCAGTTCAATTCTGAGAAGCCAAGACACCGCGGATTACAAAAGAAAAAAAAGCCCTACTTATCTCAAATTTATCCACCGGGCTTTATTCCTTTATTACTTGTGTCTTCATTAATTTTTTTATAATCTCCGAATTGCGCTCGATGCGAAGTCATAAGTCATTTACAGCGCACTGAAGTCCCTTGGATTGTCGCGGCCTCCTTGGAATTCATTATTGAACATGCACGGTTTTTCCCTGGGGATATCTTTAAATCAAATATCTCATTTGGCATCTGACTTTTTCTTTCGTGCTCGTCCTTCCTTCTCCTTGCTTCTTCCTGCTCTATTGCCCTGCTGATAGGACGGTACCTTTCCTACTGAACATTTTTTATTGCGTGCGCGTGCTCGTATTTGCTGCCTATCACTTCGGTATCTGCGTGTCTGAGGTCAACATCTGCCCTGGGTGAACGACCTGGCTCAAAAGTCAGGCGCTGCATCAAGCTCATCTGGCGATTCCTTTTGGTCTCCACTCTGCCGTTGCACTTTACCGAGGGGGTCATTTGGATCCACGAACAGGGTACTTCCCTCACTGTACTCGCCGCCGCTGGCGAGATCAGTCAACTTCACGTTGGACGGGGTCTTTTGCTTTTCCATGGAAGGCATCACGAAGTCCGTAACTGATGCCGTGAGGGGCGGCACGAATTCCTTCTTACGGGACACCCTAGCCCCCAAGTCCATGACGCCAATGTCTAGCATTTCGCCCCCAAACGCCACTTGGGCCAAGGCTTTCTCCGGCACGTCGCACAGTAGCAAGTTCGACTTCATGGCGACGATGTTCACCACGGCCAGGAACAAAAAGTCCACGCCTTTTTCTTTCTTGTTGAGCAGCAGCTCCGGCAACAGCTCCGATTTGCGGTCCATAATCACGGCGTCGTCAGTGGTTTCCACCACCGCAAACCCTACCTTGTACACCACCCCTTCTGGCCCAGCCAGCTTGAAGACCTTGCAGTCACCGCTGCACAGCTGCGTGGCGGAGAGCCCGAAGAGGTCTTTGGACTTGGCCTTGAATTGTTTGGAAGCCAGCAAGTTAATGTCGTCCACCCCTGCAATAATCGCCAAAACTGCCACCATGGTTTTGTCCCAGTAGGTGGTGGTAGGGCCCTGGAGGTTTAAGGTGTCGCTGATGATGGCGCACAAGAGCATGCCTGCAATGGCCCTCGGGGGCTTTCGGCCAGCGGTCAAGTACCCGTGAGTAATAATCGAGCTCATGGACCCCCAAGGGCGAATGTCGATGAAAATCGGCATTTCCGTCACGATGGTTTCGCTCTGCAGAGCATGGTGGTCGATCACTCCCACAATGCGTTTGGTCGGAATTGCAGGGTTGAGCTGTGATGTTTGTTGGTGGTCTACGAGGCACACACCGGCGTCGGGCTGGGACACGAGAAGTTCTTCGATTGGTGGAGGCTTTTCCAGGCCCCAGTACTCCAAGCAAAATACCGTCTCGGAATTGATTTCAGAAGCTCGTGCCGCAACACCCCCGTACAAGTCAGCAGCGCCGATGGCTCCCGCGATCGAGTCCATGTCTGTCACCAAATGGCCGCAGAAAATCGCGCTCTCCAGCACGGAGGGGAAGTACACCTTGGTCGGGTCACCAGCTTGACCGCCGAGGCCATTAAGGAAAGCTTCAGCTTCGTCGTGGCGAGCAATAACTTCGCGCTCGAGCTTTGTGCGCTCGCGCTGGATGCCAGGCGCGCCCTCGTGGTCATACTCTTTGAACTCGTCGGCACCGAGGTTCAGGCTGCTTACGGAGCGTTTAATCATGATGAATCTGCGAATGGACGGCCTTTTAAAAGTTCTTTAAACTTAGAAATAAGGATCGAAGCAAACTGATTCAATCTGCGCTGATGATAGACAGCTCAACAGCCAGGTAGGTTGAAGTGATTGCTTAGGTCGCGTATATCTTGAGTCCTAAAAGCAGTGCTCAAGGCAGCCTTCGTGTTGAAAAAAGGTACTTAGGCCACGCACGCACGCAACTCGAATCACAGCAAAAGATGACGACGCAACAGAATGTTCTGTACCGCGGCCTTTTTTCTCGTTCCGAGCAATCAGCGAGTAGCAAAATGGCCGAGTCCATCCCCAACACGAACGCCCCTGCACACGAACAATATTTTACGATGCAGAGCCCATGAGAGGCATTTGTGGCTAAAACGGAAATAGAAAAAAAAAGGCGCACTTGCTACATGGACCTGGGCTTTAGTTCGGCCTGATCCAAAAGTAGGCATTGCGCTCTGGAGGGCAGATGGCTGCGTGCCTAGAGAGGAGAGGGTTCTTGCCCTTCAGCGGTGGATTTGGCTATTGTACTTTAAAAGAATCAGGCTATATAAGAGGTTAAAGGAAATAAATTGATTTAAGATGATGAGGAAGGGACTAAGGAAATGGGAGCTCCCATTTTTCAAGCGACTTGCCTCTCGACTTTTAAAACTACTTGTGTCTTGTGTTGAACTCGAACTTGAACCTTGATTCAAACTATTACCTAACACGAACCCAATAGGGAAGTCAACACTATTCTGGTAAATAACCTACTTCTATGGCACACGGAGTCCCCTCATACCTTCCATATCTTATACTGTGTATTTTACCAGGGTTTAGAGGGCAGAGGGCAGATCTCCGGAAACAGAAATAGCGAATTTGAGCATCTTTTAAGCTTTTAAGCCATATACAGAACTCGAACTCGAACTAATACAAACCCAAATGGCACAGAAGCAAATGCTGCGGGAAGAAGTGGGAATGTGCGTTCGTTGCGCAAACAAAGCGAGTGTGGAATGATTCAGGAGGGGGAGGGCCATAGGCCAAATTCCTCGGAAAATTTGCAAAAAGCGAGGTATTTGTGGGTGTTGCGCACTCCGGAGAAGAATAAAGAGGAAGGCGCGCGAGCAAGGAAGCTCGTGACATGCGGAACACGAAGTCCGCTCGGCAGAGGCCAAAGTGTTCCTTTCAGCGCGCAAGGCGCCTATTGTTCTGCCCCTGAGCCATAAGAGGCTTTGACGGGACAGGAACTCCTTCCTCGTTCGCAGAATGACAGTGAATAAAAAAGCCCCCCTCAAAAATACAAACAGAGGCATGCAAGCAGGTCGCTTGTGGCCTAGCGATCCATCCCTACCACAGAACTAAAACCATATATCTTCCATCAAACGCCGCGGACGCTCTAGTCGTGGTCGTCCTCCAGCGTTTTTCGAAACCCACGCAAGGCCCTCCACGCCTCCACGAGCCCCTTTCCCTTTGCGACTCTTTCCACCTTGAGAGCATATACCATATAACAGCATTTCCAAATATGCCTCTTGTAGCCACGTAGTTCGAGATCTCTTATCAATAGTACTTCCCTTTATTCCGTTTTTGAGTGCTCACTGGATCTAATAAGCCAAAGCCATGAACCATAAAGAAAAACTATTATTCCCGTCTTGACTGCGCAAATGGCATCGGCAATAGCCGAGCGACGACGTGGACTTCGGCGTGAGCATAAACCAATGAAATCATGCACATATCCATGATCCGAAGTAAAGCAATAGCGACACAGCGAAAGAGCTAGCTCCTTATGGTTTTCTGGAATCAAAATTAAAATTGAAGTCGGGCAAGGTAATGCCGAAATTTCGCAATTGCTTCGCAAGCCAACCTTCGATATAGGCCGATGCGCCCTTCACCTCCACAAGAGTGGGTGCTGACGCTGCAATGAACTCGAACTCAGGGTCCTGCGTTTTTTTAAAGCATAAACAGAACGCGTGAGTATTCATTAGAGCACTGAGAAAAAATACTCAAGAACAAGCAAGAATCAAGTGAGCAATCCTATACCCAAACATCCGTCCGACCAACAGGCTCAGGAAGCGCTTCTAGTAACACGCGAAAGCACTTGATGATGCCAGGCCACTCACCAGCGCTTTTCCAACTCCTTCCATTTGCGCCAAGGCTCGCGCTACAAACGCCAGCTGAGCGGGAAGCACGAAATCCGGTAACGATTTACGGGAAGCTGCCGTGGCTGCGTTCATGTCTACGGGTTTCACCTCGGCTCCTCCTCCTCCTCCTCCTGGCATTGCTGCCACAGCAGCAGTGTCCACAACGGCAGCTCCTGCTAGGGCGGTGGCAGGCGCTGCTGCCGAAGCCGCTGGCCGACTTTTTTTGCCGGCTGAAGAAGGAGTAGTTGAAGCAACAGCACCAGGGAGGGCCAGCTTAGGTTTGCTTGCTTTGGAGCGCACGCGGCCCGAGGCAAAGTTCTTGCTGACCATTTCGGTGATGGCCTTCATGTCGGCCTCGGGCCTCAGGACGCCGAGTTGGTTGAAGGCAGTCACGCATGCAGGCGCGTCGAGATCCACGATGGCCTGAGAAGATAAATGGGATGAAGAAGCATAGATTGGATAAAACAAAGGTAGATATCAAACGATATCGACGGATGGCTGGAAAAGGAAGACAAACGATGACGAGTGAAAACATCAACAAAATATGAAATGGAAGAATGCACGAATAGAGTGACTACAGAAAAAGCTTGCACCAACCACGCATGTACTTCAAACCACTCAACCTACTGCATCCTCATGCTTCCTCTTTTTTGTCCTTCTTCCCTAAGCTAACCACCGCTCACCTCAATGGTAGCCAGTACACCATCGCGCTGAGTCTCCGACAGTGCGCAGGCTTGGCCGAAATCGTAAAAGATGAGCCGTCCACCGGGGATCCCACCATCTACGGCCAGGTTCCCCGGGTGAGGGTCGGTGTTGAAGAAGCCGTGCTTGCAGAACTGGTACAGGTACGCTTTCGCTAAACTTGACGCGAGCTGCTTGCGGTCGTAGCCCTTCGCTTCGAGGGTTTCTACATCCGTGACTTTTACTCCGGGCAAAAACTCCATCACCAAGAGTTTTTCCGTGCACAGCTCACTGTACACTTTGGGGGTAGTGACCCAGGGCAATTCGGCGAAGTTTTCAGCGAAACGAGCAGCGTTATTGGCCTCATCTCGGTAGTCGATCTCGCGGTAGAGCACCTGGACGAGGACATGCAGGTCGCAAACAAAACAATAATTACATCATTATACTGAAAGCGAATAGGTGAAGGATGAAAGACGCGTCAGTCTAGAAGTAGAGGTATCGAAGACACAAAGAGACGAGATGAAGAAGGTCGTTCTCCAGACCGAAACAGAAGGAACAGAAATGAGGCAACTTCAACCCCACACCCATACCTCGGTCGCTTCGGTGTACAAGTCGCCCCATTTTTGAGACGCGCCACCAGCACGAAACTGCAGGCGGTCCATCACGCCCACCAACTGCTCAAGTACCAATAATCAACAAGAATAGAGTAGTCCAATGTTAGAGATTCATCGCATAGTGGAATGATCTTCTACTTTTGGTAAGTGTCAGCGAATCTCTCAAAGCGTGCAAGAATGTTGCAGTCCACTGCAGCATCGTAACGAAATTTCCTTTTAGGATTTCTATATTAAGCTCTTTGCCGAGTCTTGGCTTACATTTATGCAAAACCTATGTAAGGGTGTAACAAGAGGTGAATGAAGAACGAAGCCCACCTTGCCGAGGAGCGCCAAATCCAAGTCGTAAATGGCGCGCAGGCCTTCCCGCTGCACTTTCACTGCTACTTCCAAGCCGCCTTGTTGGCTGCCGCTGCTGCTGGTGCTCGAAGAGGAAGAAGAGGAAGAAGAAGAGCTCACGGCGTTGGGGCGCAGCACTGCGCGGTGGACTTGCCCCAAACTGGCGGCCGCCAGGGGGGTCGTGTCAAACTCCAGAAACAGCTGGGATGTGTAGGACGGAGAAATGGAGATGAAAGGGGGAAGGGAGTCAAGAAAGAATGGAGATAGTGTAAAAATATCCAGACGAGCTTGAAGAACATTAAAATGGCAATGCTGGCCTGCGATGGTGCTGTTTGAGTACGTTCACGAGGACAGATACGAGAGATAGGCAATCAGCAGATAACCACACCAATACACACCTCATCCAGGCTTCGGCCAAGGGCGGCAGCAGCTAGAGCCGCCGCTCGCGTCCCGTCAAACGCCGGCACTTTGTCTTGCAGCCTCGTGAGCCCCCCTAACATTTCAGGAGGCAGCAAACCTTCGCGGCACGACACAATTTGCCCAACTTTCACGTACGTTGGGCCCAGGCGAATCAGCTCGTCCGCGAGCTTCACGCCCGCTGCCGTCCACGCCTCCGTGCGCTTCTCCGCGCCCCGGCTGAACTTCGCCCGCATGACGCTCGGCGTAATCCGCGCGCAGCCCGCTAGCAGTGCTCGCGTGCGGGCTCCCGGTGCATTGGCGAAACGTCCCCACTCGGAGGTGGCGTCCAAGGCTTGCCGAGCGCGCATGTCTTGCTGTGCGCGCCGCCACCGCCAACCTGCCAGCACCACCGAGAGCACAGCACCCACGACGGCCATTGTCGCGCGCCGCACAGGTAAAGGAAATGCAGCTCCTATGGCGCCTGCAGTGGCCGCTACGGAAGCAGCGTTCGACGCGATGCCCTGCGCCAGCCACTGAAGGAAGCCACCCGGCGGAGGAAAGGGCGGCAGGAACTTCCAGCCTAAAGCGCCGGCCGAAGCTGCAAGAGGTGCCGCGTGGAGACGAGCCGCGCTTCGACCTCTGTTTGATTGGTGTGGCAGCACAGCTAGAGGCCGCGCCCCACGCGCTTGGGTTGAGAGCTGAACAGTGCCCAGCCGGCGTGCGCTGCCGAGTGCTGCAGTGCTAGGCGCGAACGCCTGACTAGGTACCACGAAGGCGGCTGCCAGCAGCACGACGAATCGAGACAAACTCGCCATCGCTCCTAGCCTGGTTAGGAACAAAGGCTTAAACTCATTTCAGTCAAGTCTAGTATTGAACGTTACTCGAAATGGGTAGTTTCGGGAGAGTAAACATGGATGAATGACGTTATTGCGACTTGCGCTCGAAGCAATCGCCACCTTAAAGCTAGGTTATGCCGGGCTGGCACAGACAGGTTCTGAACACTCACCTTCAGGAAAAACGCGGGTGTCTCGTCCACGGGCGTTACCTCTGAGAAGCGCACAAGTACGCCTTTTTGTTCACCAACTCGTGCGGAATACGAGGAGCGGGATCTTCGGATGATGTGAAACTCGGTTCAACCAGAAGATGAGAGGAAGAACGTGTTGTAATATAATATGTCTGAAATACTAATCTCGTGAATGCAGTCATCTCAGTAATTGACGTCGGTGGTTCAAATGAGATCTAGAGATATCATAATCTGACGACGGTAGTTGAAATGAGATCCGAAGATTACATACGATAGGTCTGATCTAAGATCATCACATTCTGACTCTAAGTACAGTCGCGAGGTAAGGCAAGAGAATGTCTGATATGATTTGTGCCATATTCATCTCGTGAATGCAGCCATCTCAGTAATTGTTGCGCTTGGTTACTCGTGAATGCAAATCACTTTCAGCGCAACTTTTTAGGGTGAGCTCACATTCGTTGTATTGATGGCAACGACAAACAACTTGTTCTTTTCAAAGCCTTCCTTATGAATTGTTGACCGCGTAAATCGTTGCGCCTGCTAAACCGATGAAAAATATCGCGATGGCGTTTTGATCGCGTTACAATTGTAACATTTCAACCTACGGTACGAGTTCATAACTTGAATACATGTGCAACCTACAGCATACAGTAATTCGTATATTCTTCCCGTCAAACAATTTGTCTCAAAATGCGATTACTTCCTGGGTGGTACATTCTGAATTCTCAGAATTTATACTTGGTGTAGTAGTGTAGTGTCTACCGTCTCACACAGAGGAGGTTTGGGTTTTAGGTTTGAGCTGCTGACGCATGGGCGTTTGCCCATACGAGGAAGGAGACCCAAAATCAATTTCAAAGCGAAAGAAGTACTTAATCTAAAAGCGAATTGCGCTTTATGATACACCCCCAATTCACGTAGTTGCACTACTAACTACTAGGAAGCTAAGGAACAGAAGTGCGCGACAGTGAGATAGTTCATAGAAAACAGGACAGCGAAATACAAGATTCTGAGATGGTAAGTATTTCTCAAGATGCCTCCTCGTTCTTGCTTTCAATTGACTATTACCTTCATTTAAGTAGAGCGGCCATGTATGGGCGCCTATCACGAGCTATAATGGTTATGAGAGCGGAACTCGGTAGCGAACTAGGAAAGCGGGGTAAACTTCGTGCCGATCATAAACCATGTGCACTGGCGAGTCCCTGAAATAGAGACAAGCAACACAAATAGCACCTATTCGTTAGTATACATAGCAATCTGAGCTCGATTTGAACATAGGCAGCGCAACTCCCTTAAGCTTTGTTTCGCTTCACGAATTAGCAAAGCAATACAAACGAGAGGCAGAGTTCTATTGGTAGTACTCACTTGAGAGGTGGGACGCCAGCCACTGCTGAAACCGAATCAAACCCTTTGCTCGGCCGAGCGATAGCCTGCGATTGGAAACAAAAGGAAGTAAAGAAGGGTTTGAATTCAACGGAGTGAAACAAATGGAAGTAGACTTAAAAGAAACGCACACGAAGTTTCGTTCGCACGCATGCACAAAGTGACAAAGGAGACACCAATATTGAACGAATGTAACCGCAGCCTTGTGAAGCACAGCACTTACTTGTTTGGGCGTCGTCCCCAGCTCTTCGTTTCGACCAATGGCAGCCCAGCACAAGATAAGCTCTTTCGCTCCGCTGAGGCCTTTGCTTGGACCACTTCCGCTGTTGCTCCCACTCAAGCTCAGTGCGCTGTTCATCCCGCTTAGTCCACCCACTAAGCCACGTGGTGCGCCGGTGCTAATACTGCTGCTGCTGCTATTGCTACTTCCACTGCGCCCTCCGGCGTTATTGATTGTGGTGGCAGGAGGACACACGTGCGCGTACTGGTTGCGGTCCGAGTAAGACGCCTTCACCGCAAGGTACGTCGCGCGGCCCCATAAGCTGTGCGCCGAAGACAAGCGAAAGTCGAGGCCTTCTGCGCAGATGATGCGGGGGTCGGTGTAACTCGTTCCGTGCCACAGCCATCTCTCGTTGCAGCCGGAGGCGTCGCGCACACACCCTGTGAACCACCCCCCCATGGGAGGGGCACCAGAGTCAGAAGAACCCTCTGAAGAGCCGTCTTCTCTGCCAATAACGCCTCCTCCTTTTCCTTCTCGAGCGTTGGCCTCTCTGCGGGCTCGGACTTCCGATGCCACTGCACGCCGCGCTTCAGCATAGCGACGAAAGAGCTGAGGGCGCTCGTTGCGCCACACCCGCTCGACTGCGGCGCCTGGCAAGGTGAGCTGCAACCATAGGGACACGGCTCGGAACCAATCGCCAGCTTCCGCGAGCACACCGAAGTCTTCCTCTTCAGCTGTGGGCAGAGTCGCAGGATCTTTGAGTGCTGCGCTCGAGTAGTGCTCGCAAGGTAAAGGCCACACTTCTACTAGCTGCCCTTGGTCGCTATCTACACTATCATTGTCACTTTTACTTAACTCCAAGTCGTCGAAGTCTGGTATTGCAGCGCACGGGGGTGAAATTGGTGGTTGAGGCTGCGGTGGTGGTGGCGGTGGCAGTGGCAAAGAATGTGGCAAAGTCGTGGATGTATGGTTAAGGTCAGCTGCGCGCGTCGAGGAGGAAGAGCTCCAGCATTGTGGTCTCATGTCAAACGCTTCTAGCCGTTTCCTGCGCGCTTTCTCCCTGGCTGACGCCAAGGCGGTCTGGGCTGCCGTGGCGGCGGCATGTGCAGCGGCTAGCGAAGCTCGGGCCTTGGCTTCAGCGGTCTGTGCAGCGACCAAGGCAGCCTTGCGCTCAGCGGCAATGGCCTCTTCCAAAAGACTGCCACCACCACCGTGACCAACGAAGTGGTTTCTACTTTCATCGTCTTCACTGTGATCAGCATCATTGCTTGCTTCACTGTAAACACCCGGACGATCGTAGCCGTCTGTGCTTTCGCTGCGACTCTCGTCGTGACGGCGGCCCTTGCTGGTAGGTTGAGGTGATAGCGGTTGGCTTGATCGGTGAATCACGGCTAGGAGAGCTCGGCGAGCAGCCTCAACGCCATCGGCCTACGAGTTTGAAATACACTCAGAAACAGAAATTAGCGTAAAACAATATACTAACATACTAGTAGGGATAAGGCTAGCGCAAGAAAAATACACACGGTCGAGTTCGTATGCATTAGTATAGATTCAACGAAGCGAGTCAACTGACATCAATATCAAAGTATGAATGTCATGTGTCGACCTCGTGTACCTGGCAAGTTACAAGGACGAGCTCCCGATCTGTGGCGCTCAACTCTCCGTGCTTTGCCGCCACACCGCAATCGTCAATCAAAGCGTCTACCCCAATGCCGCGGCTTGCGGTCCCAGCCCCTAGATCCAAGCCTTCGTCCAGCCATTTCGCGTGCTTGCTTTTCGCCAACCACGAGTGGTTCGCCGCAGCATCGCTGCTTCTCAGATGTTGCCCGAGCCTTCCTAAAGCTGCAGCCGCCGCAGCAGCCGTCACGTCAATCACTGCGCCCGCCGCGCCGCCTGTCGCCGCTCCCGTGGCCATCTCCATGGCTGCACGAGCCCCGAGCCGTCCACCCGCTGCAATCACCGCCGCTAAGCCCAGGTCCCCCCGCACTGCCCGTGACTTGGGCACGTCGCGAAGTTTCCTCCTGGGCAAAGGGCCGTTGGGGTCCCAGCACAGTGCCAAACTGTGAGTTGGCAGAGAGCGCCACAGCGATAGCGCTGTTCCACTACTATTGCTGTTGTGCTTGTTCTGTTTCTTGCCCATGTCATTGTTGCTGGTGTTGGTATTACTGCTGCCAACGCCGCTGCCGTCGCTCTTGTTGCTCCCCTCGCTGTTTCTACTGCCAACGCCACTGCCAACATCACTGTTCCCAGCATCCTCACGAGCATTGCTGGTGTAGTTTCTCGAAGCCCAGGGCAGTGGAGCAGGGGCCTGGGCAGCAGTTGCCATGCGAGGTGGCACTCTCACCAACGCTCTTAAACGAAACGCAAACACTGCATGCTCCGGGGGTGCCTCCAAAACTTCCTCGTAAGTGACACTAGGATGGGAGTGGATACTACTGGCACCATCTTTGGCATCTCCTGGGTCACCAGCAGCAGCACTTGCAGCACCTGCTTCTGTTGCACTGCGTTGGTGCGAGGCAGTAGCTACCACGGTGCGCACTCGCGGTGCCGCAGTGATTTCAACTTTTACGCGGCAGGTGCCACCTTCGCGCCGAAACGACGTCGCAACCTCCGAATTTAAAGGTCTCTGGCTACCTGTCAGAAGAACATGACTGCTATTGTGACCACTGTTGCTGCTACCACCAATCCCCACTGCGGCTGGCGTGCTCTGATTCCATTCGGTGGAGAAGGCCAAGCGCCACGGCCAGGGATCATGAGGATCGCCTGCGCGGCGGCGGCGAGGCTGAGACGATGGAGAGCTGTAGTCCGTGAAGTCGCAACACTCCACCTCGTGAGATGAATATTTAGCATTCAAAAATAAAACAGGCCTCACAGAAGCTAATTGAGACGACAAAAACACGGCAGATTGGGGCGTGGGGGGGAGGGGGGAGTACATTGTACGAAACTTTCCAACTTCCTTTAAAACCACACACTCACACGACACAATGCAGCCATGCATTCGCAGGGTGTCTCTCCTTCAAATCAAAATATTGCACATTTCATCGATCTCACCTCCCAGCCGTGCACGCCAGGGCAGTCTTCCCACAGGAGCATCACCGCAACTGGGCCCGGCGCGTAGAGACCCGAAGGAGGGAGCCATTCCAGGCGAGGAGCTGCAGGGGACACGAAGACGACAGGAGCAGAAACTTGCACCACAGTCCATATGCTGGCTGCTGGGGCAGCAGATGATGAGAAGGAAGAAGTGCCAGCTCCATCTGCTGAACCGCTATTCGTGTTCATTGAAGTTGATGCAGGACTCGCCCTAGCTGCGATGGCTGCTGCTCGTGCTTTCGACGCCGCATACGGCCCGAGCTTGGCGATGGCCAGTTCCTCGGCAGGAGACAGACTTGCTCCAAGGTGACTTTTCTCTGTAGAACTTGATGGCCTAGTCGCCTCGTTAGTACTGGTGCTTTCAGTCCCCGTAGCCTCGCGAGGCTGCGGCAGTGCAGGTCGCTCCAAGCGTCGCACGATGGCACGGCAGCAGCGGCCTCGGGGCAATCGGTTGAACGTCGCCGAGCTTGCCCGACCGCCCACCACCACTACGGCGCGGCGTTCGACTACCATCGCAGTAGTTACATCGCTAGCAGTATCAGTGCTTATGCCGTCGACGGCGAGTACTTCAACCATCACCTTGTCGCGACAAACGGCAAGGCATTTAAGGACAAGTTACGATATATAGGGCTGATGAGATCATACGAATACAGCTCTCATAGCGCGTAGAAGAAATACGAGGCAAGGTATTGGGACCTGCTAATCCATTACAAACTTAGCTCATTCGCTACTTGTTGACAAAAACTCACTTCAAAGGCTCCACTGGGCCACCCAACTCGTGCTGACGGAGCAGACCAAGCAACGCGCACGCGCCCCGTCAAGAAAGACGACACTTCAGCCACAATGGGCAAGCGTGTTCGAGTACCACGCAAAGGCGTAGAAGCTGAATTAGGATGCTTGGTCGGATGAAGTGGCGACGTAGTGGCTTTCAGCAGCCACGTTGCGAGCAAAGGTGATGACGGCGGTGATAAGGCAGACTGGTGATTGCCGTTCTCGTCATGAGCCCAGGCATAGCTAGAGTCATCACGATAGCCGCTGTGCTGCAAAGGCCTCAAAGTACTTGCACCGTCACTGTTTTTGCCGTCGCTACTCAATTGTGCAACTAAATTGGCCCGGTGCTGCAACCGCTTAGCTCTTCGATTGGCCTTGCGTCGGCCATCAACTGCTTCAATGACAATCTCGAGCCCCAGCACCGCTTTGGTCATCAACGAGCTCGCAGCGCTGGTGGCTTTGGCTACGACAAGCTCAGATACTGTTTCTTTCCAGTCATAATATTTGCTCGTAGTGGGGCTGAGCTCTGACTGTGAAGCGACCAATGCTTCTGCGTACATTCGCTCCTCATCTGAGCTCACGTCCGAGTATTCTGACGCCATTTATTTAAAAAGTAATTTTGTGCCAGCAGATACAAACATAATCGCTTCAAGCTAGCACATGAAACTAATCAAGTATTCGTTTTGACTCATACACGTAATTATAAGGGTTGTAAGTAAGTAAGTTGTAAGGGCATTATGGCATTATCCTTGATTCCAGGTTAGGTGCCTACTGTGGTTTTTGGCCGCAACCCACCTTTGTTGCTGATGAGTGCGCCAGGGAAAGTGTACTATGCGAGCAAGCAAACCCCACGTGGGGGAAATAGCCAGCCGGCGCGGAGCGCCGTCCCCCATCTGATTGGCGAGTCCAAGATTCTTAGCTCTGCAATCCGCAGACCAACTTCGACCTCGGCGTTATCAGCGAATCACATCCCTTGAATCAAGCAGCCGCCAACCCGCGAGCAGCTGCCGAGCAGCTGCCGTGGAGTGTCACCCGTGTCAGCATCCCGCGTCGTTTGCATAACAGCAAATCTGCTGACCAGAGGTGCTCTCGAACTAATACAAACCCAAATGGCACAGAAGCCAATGCTGCGGGCAGAAGTGGGAATGCGCGTGCGTTGCGCAAACAAAGCAAGTGCGGAATGATACAGGAGGGAGAGGGGCATTGGCCAAATTCCTCGGAAAATTTGCAAAAAGCGAGGTATTTGTGGGTGTTGCTCTCACAGTCCAAGACGCCCAAGATCCTTCTTCCTTCGGGAATAATTTTTTTCAATGGCTCCGTCTCGCCGGGGTGTGGGGTGAGCCTCCCTACGAGAGCCACTTTAGCTTTCGCTTTGCCCCCAAATACACGAACGTATTTAGAGTAGTTAGGTACGTAGGTAGAAACGTAGTGATGATCAAGCCCTTGCACCCTGCGTGATGCGTGTAGTGTGCTCTCAGTTTAGGTGGTGCCTCACCACCCTCTTTTCCCCGAGCGCAGTTTACTTGCTCCCCTGTAGCCTATAATTCTTGAGCTGGACTTCCCATTTTTGTGACCCCGGATTAAAAACTCATCGCTTTCATTTGGGATTTTGGATTAAATTCCTTTGAATCGAGTGAAGCCTCCGCGTGTGGAGGGGTTCAACATAGACCTAGGAGGATACATAATGGCTGGGGTGGTGGTGGTCACAGCAAGTCGCGTCACCTTGATGTGCAACGCGGCATGCCTTTCCGCTAAAACCTTTAAATTAACTCCGTACATGAGTCTTTGTCCGTGAGTGCTTGTCCAGGATAATTTCGAGGAGAGTATGGACTGAAAACTGGGCTAACGTCAGGCGAGAAACCTACACGGGTGCGCGATGCCTTGCCTTTCGAGCTTTGGACATCTCCCTTTGCGGACGACTGTGAACTTCTCTTCAACTCCCGTGAAGATCTCATTAGAGGCTCCAACCGCATACTGTCCGTCCGGCGCGGGATGCGGAGTACGAGGCTGGGGACACTCCGGACCTCGTTTTGGATTGTGGGGGCACGGTCAGCTTCACTCAGTCCTTCGTCTATCTAGGGTCACTGCTCCATCGCGACCTATCAGATCATCATGGCGTGGATGATCGAATCAAGAAAGCCTCCAAGGCCTTTGGTGCGCTACGTGATTATTTCTTCAGTACTCGCGATGTGTCTGTGCGGCTCAAAGGGAAGCTATTCTGGTGGTGTTCTGGCGGTACTGCTGTATGGGTGCGAATCGTGGTGCCTCACGGCTGAGTCCATCTCTCGCCTGCGCAACTGGCATAACAAGCGCATACGAGAAATTTGCAGGGTGGCGATATGTCAATCGTTTGTCCACCAAGTATCTTCAGCGAGCTTTCAGAAGCGTACGGGTGTCTTCTCGATTGAGTACTACCTCGCAAGCCGCACTCTACTCTGGGCTAGCCACGTCGCACGCATGCCTAAGAGTCGGCTACCCAAAAGGCTCATGCTTTCGTGGGTACACGAGCCGAGGATAGCGGGCGGTCAAGAGATGACTTATGACAGATCTCTAGAACGGCATATGAAGTACTTCGGCCTCGTGGACGACGGCGGTAAAGCGATCACCTTTTCGGAATGGGCAACCCGGGCGCAGGACCGCGCTGGCTGGCTAAAGCTCATTACGAAAGCGCCTTTCAACATTGGAAAACCGCAGCTGCGGCCACCTCGGTGCGACACTAGAGTGACACCAGAGGAGAAGCGGAGGTTCCTGGCGCGGCGTGCCCAAGAAACTGAACAACGGCGTGCTCTCTTCAATGCAGAAACAGACGCAGAAACGACTTAAGTCCGGTTTCAAAATTAAGGGGTTACGACCAGAATCGCTATAATATAATTCTGAGAATTTGAGTGGATTTCTGCATTAGCAATTATAACGCTCCTCCGGAGTGGCTGGCGCCAACATTCTGAGAATCAGGATCCGAAAGAAGTGGTCGCAACGACGACGACGAAGGGAGCGTGTACGAAGGTTATATGACTTGAATCGTGGATGACTTCAGTGATTAAATTCGCATTGTCATCCTCCACAAAAACTCCAGGAACTGTAGAGTCATCATCAAGCGAGTCAATTTCTCTTGGAGCCTGTGTGCAACTACATATGCAGTGTTGTTTTTCGTCACAAATGCTGCAAGTTTGACCACGCAACGTCGACGTACTTGCGTAAATTTCTTCTGGGCGTAAACCCTATCACTGTCCTTGGAATTTGCGCGAATTACTTGAAAGTCTTCCTGCGTTATGTCTTGAGGGATGTACGTACTCGCAGGGCCGGGCTCATTGATTAGTGCCATCGTATGAGAATGAAGAGAACGTTGACTGCGACCTCGACCAATGATTTTCATAACACCACTGATAGGTGCCAATGTGACCATGCGGATTTCAGCCCAAGATGCATCCTTGAAACAAGCTGGAACGTCGCCGATACCAAAAGAATTTGCAATTGAAAATTTTGGTGGCGTATTCAATTGAGTGTTATTCAAGGATGTGAAGCACGATTTACAAAAGCATAATTGGAAATTGCCGCCACGCTTGCCTTCAATGACTCCGCGAGGTGCGAGGTGATATGGCAACATAAGCAAGTGCTTGCAAACGTGAATCAATTTTTAAACATCATAATCAGCGCGAATCGCGTCAGGAATATCGTTCGTCCGGTGTAAAAGTTTGCAAAAAAATGTCGGTCCAGCGTTTGTTCAAAGACACATCATGCGTGTCCTTTGGTCGACACAATTCATCGCAACATGCGCAATTACTCATTTTTCTTGAATTACTCGTTAATATCCCTTTGCACGCGTTCTTTCACAGCATCACTTATAGGCGCTTTATGGCCTTCTTTACGAATACATCGTTCTGCAGCGCAGCAGCGCTGTGTGTCAAATCATGAACCTGTTTTTCAACTTCAGCGCTAACATCTTCGTCGCTCTCTTCATCGCCGATGCAAGACATAGATTCAGCATATTCCGAATGAGAAATGGAATGCACTCGGTTCCACTTCTGGATTTCTTTATCGTATGATGATGGTGTGCTTGAGCGCTGTCCATTCTGCAGTCGAATATTATTACACTGCGCTAGCGTGGGTAAGCAACCCATCTTTGCATGAAGTTCATGTATCAGTGCTAATGTCTGTACATCTGAGTGTTCTTGATTCCAGTTCGATATTGCCTTAGTCAAACTTGACGCCGCAATTGTGCGCTGACCATTTTGTATTCGAGTATCATTCAACTGCACTATGTAGCACATTTTGTCACGCTAATAGAACAATCATGTCACGCACGTCGAAGCCACAACAGTCTATCACGTTTTGTCACGCACGTACGTAGCAGAACCGCTGCGATGATGAAACAACATTCAAATCAGCAAAACATACATGTAACCGTACGTAAGTACTACAAGTGCTGTCCGTCGGAGTTTGCACTTTTGAACGCACGTATAGCAAAATCGCTGTGATGTGCAAAAAGTAAGAATTGTTCGCCCGAAATCGCTGTGATGTGCAAAAAGTAAGAAAATTGTCCGCCCGAAATCGCTGTGATGTGCAAAAAGTAAGAACCCCGAGCCCGGCTTCCGAGCCGGGCCAGGGGATTCCTATGATGCCGCCTAAATGGCGCCCTTCCCCTGTATAGCTACTAACACCAGTCCTCCCCTCGGGGGAGGCGCAAAAAGTAAGAATTGTCCGATCAGATCCTGATAATACAATTCTGAATTCTCAGAATTTCATTCTTAGTGGATTTCTGCATTTGCCCCAGTCAGACTTGTACTAGAGGATTCATCAAAACGAAGCTTTATGCAGTTTGCTGTTGTTTCCTTGCAATTGGGGAGTATAATCTAATCTAACTCCGACGGAACTCTGACACCGGAGCTCGTGGCTATCAACCCAGAATCGCATTGTAGGACTTCAAAAGTGACGATAACATCCCACGGCCCGTCTGTGAGACCCAGTCATGCACGGAGAGCATCGGGGGAGTGAATGGATTCCTAGGAACTCCGGGCCACCGAAAGATGATGAACCCTTCCGTTATGAATTTGCAGCACCGCTTGGTACTTGATTTGCCCGTGGGACTCTCGTTTGATCAAAGGCAGGCACCATGGAGGATTTTTTTTTTTTGGCGGCAGCTGCAAGCATTGTCAGCACTATCTTGCCAATCACCAGCGCGGGACCTGCGCTCTTCGGGGTATACGCTGACGACCCGCACTCAAGGTGGATGGCCTTGCGAGGGTTTCGAAAAACGCTGGAGGACGACCACGAGTAGCGACCGTGGCGTTTGATGGAAGATTTATGGATTTAGCTCTGTGATAGGGAGGGACCGCTAGGCCACAAGCGGCCCGCTTGCATGTAATTGTTTGTATTTTTGAGGCAGGCCCCGAGGGGCCGAAATGTATTTTGAAGGGGGGGGGCTTTCCTACTCACTGCCACTCCGCGGACGAGGAAGGAGTTCCTGTCCTGTCAAAGCCTCTTATGGCTCAGGGGCAGAACAATAGGCGCCTTGCGCGCTGAAAGGCGCACTTCTGTGGCCTCTGCCAATGGAACCTCGTGTTCCGCATGTCACAAGCTCCTTTGCTCACGCGCCTTCCTCTTTATTGTTCTGCGGAGTGCGCAACACCCACAAATACCTCGCTTTTTGCAAATTTTCCGAGGAATTTGGCCAATGCCCCTCCCCCTCCTGAATCATTCCGCACTTGCTTTGTTTGCGCAACGCACGCGCATTCCCACTTCTGCCCGCAGCATTGGCTTCTATGTCATCTGGGTTTGTAATAGTTCGAGTTCGGATACTGCGTATGATAGCAAAATGAACCCCGAGCCCGGCTTCCGAGCCGGGCCAGGGGATTCCTGTGTTGCCGCCTAAATGGCGCCTTTCCCCTGTATAGCTCCTAATACCAGTCGCCCCTCGAGGGAGACACGAAAACAAGCCGCTGTATCTTCAGACTACGGACACAAGAGTTCTGTGATAACTTCGAGTAGGGCTGAAAAAAATATGTTGCACATATATTGTTGGATGTTCAGTGTTTGAGGAACATCACAGAGCTGGAATAGAACGAGAAAGGGAATGCACCAATCAAAGAGAAGGACAGAAGTATGACAGCCATATGCTAGCCATTTGGTTGTCTGGCGCGGCAAATGTGACGCGCACGCAGTAGACGTGGCTAAGTCAGTGCCAAGGTAAGCCACGGCAGCCACCACAACACAATTGTCAGAAAAAGAAACACAGATAAGGCCCAGTTACTTGCACTCCTTGCTCCTGTATTCAGCTTAACCCCTGGGGCCCTACGGGGCCCCCAAAAGACCCCTCTTGCCAGAGTTCATAATAAATAAAGATATCGACATGGATGATGCATACCTAACCTCCCAAAGATATTCAAATTTTCGGTGCCAAATAAGTAATTTTATAAGTAAATATGTAACAGATTTCCCAATTTTTTTCCGAAAATAAAGGACTTTGAATAACCAGAATTCAAACAATGGTACTTTCTCGCCCTAATGTAAGGTATTTACCACCGCATATACCGTACTTACTTAATTATTTACTTATTTGGGTCAAAACCGTTACTTATTTTACGAACCCGAACTTCGAGACTTCGATTGAATAGATCCTATAAATTAAGTGGAATTTCGTTCGTGGTTCGTACGTCCGTTCGTGGTGGTCGTCCTTTTTCTATATATGAAATGGAGTTCCGTTCGTGGTTCGTTCGTTCGTTCGTTCGTGGTACGCCAGTTGCGGGTGAAAAGAAACACTCACCTTAAGAAATTGAGGGGTAAAATTTAGTGATTTTTAAAAGAAACTGAGGGGTGTTCGCTCCAGTTTCTAGAAACGAGGGCCTTTCTGCCCTGCCTGTCCGCTGGTCGCCTAAGAAACTGAGGGGGTCTCACGCGGAAATCTAAGAAATTTCCTAAGAAACGAGGGGGTTGGCCGTTTTCCTGCTTTCTTATCACCCGCAACTGGCTGTACTGTAGTTGTCTTTTTTTGTACCTCTTCAGTACTACTGTACAAATCAATCGTACATGTACAATAGACAAAAAAAAGCGGACCTCGGGCACAAGAAGGGACACGCACCACGGGCACTACACGGGGCATTCATCGACAGGCACCTCCAGACCACGCACCAAGGCGCTAAGAACACGCACTTGCTGAACAGATACCGAAATAAGGAAAAGCGGACCACGGACATAAGAAGAGACAAGCGCCACGGGCACAACAAGGGGCAAGGGGCACTCATCCATGGGCACCTCAAGGATGTCACCGTCCAGTTATGCTATATATACAAAGAAAATTCTTTAAGTAGTTATACAGAACATAACTATATATTATGTTCTGTATAACTACTTAAAGAATTTTCTTTGTATATATAGCATAACTGGACGGTGACAGGGGGTGTCAATTAATAAAAGTAAATCAAATCATAAGTAATATCCTTTATATGATATAGTATCATGGATATAATACACAATACATAACCAACTATAAGAACATAACCGAAACAACAAAGACAAACGAAACATAACCAAACCCAACGAAACATAACAGATACAACTAAGAGGCATAACCAAATCCCGCATAATCTCGCATAGACTCATAGGATACATAACCGAAACAACGAGGCATAACCAAATCCCGCATAATCTCGCATAGGCTCAAAGGATACACATGTTATATCATTAATACTACATAAAAAATCTTTGAATATCATTTAATACTAAATAAAAAAATCTTTGTATATTATTATTGCTCTAATATAATATAATTATATAAAATATACATGAGATATAAAAGAGAATCCTCAAACAATCTATATAA
>Ga0307931_1000679_pt1 | contig 22121 bp, 19 predicted proteins | sample OrgLakmetageno47_FD_201816 | JGI IMG/M metagenome (GOLD analysis project Ga0307931, IMG submission 201816) | Saline water microbial communities from Organic Lake, Antarctica - #47 | ecosystem: Environmental > Aquatic > Non-marine Saline and Alkaline > Saline | place: Antarctica: Organic Lake...
AAGTGCGCGCCATGGACGCGGTACCGCCCGGAGGCGGCAATTACTTGCTTCTAACGCGCGGAGGCAGAGTGACTTTCTACGACACCCCAACTCCGCCTTCCCCTGCTGCGAGTGCTACTACGACGGCAGCAGCAGCTGCTGCGAGTGCAGGATCGCAGTGCCCCAGTGGCCACACGCTCCTGCCATTCACGATCAGCGACTCAGTTTCTATCAGGTGCGATGAGTGCGACTGCAGCCTTCCTCCGGGCACTTCCAACGTGCTTAGTTGCCGCGGCTGCGACTACGATCGCTGCTCGTCCTGCTCAATTGCCGCAGGCGTACCTTCAAGCCCTCCAACTACTAGTTCAGTCAGCGGCAGCGGGAGCAGGAGCAGTGCGGTTGGTACCATACCCACACCATCTGCTACAACAGCAGCAGCAGCAGCAGAAGGAGGAGACACTGGCCTTTTGCAAGAAGGAGACGCGTGTGTGCTCGCTGCAGGCTATGGCGATTTGCCAGGAGATGCTGCACGAGGTCCGCTCATGCCAGGCGGGCCGCCCGGAGTGGTGTCAACGACGGACGCCTCGAGCAAGCCCTTGTTGGTGAGCGGTTGGTGGTACGAGCGCGCTGCGCTATGCCGGCCAGGAGCCCCCAACGCTGCGTTGCGACCTTCTGGCAGCCCAACCAGGCGTTTGGCCGTCGGAGACAGGTTAAGACACTCTTAAAACCGATAATAGCATGCCTCTACGCGCATGCTTCTCATCAATGTGGCTAGATGCGGTGTACTTTGGGTTCTGAGCAGCTTCTTTCGCGCTCTATCTATCGTTCTTTGAGAAAGTATACTATTCAGTCACATTTTGCACTCTTATTTTTCCAATCGTCTACCTCATTTTGTAGGTGTGAGCTGACCCCAGATGCGTTTGATTACGACGATGCTTCTGACGGTCCCTTGGCATTTGGTGACGTTGGAGAAGTGGAAGAAGTTGAGGACGATCCTGATGACAACATGCCATACAACGTGAGCTTTAATGGAAGAACACATTGGTAAGTGATGGATATCTTTCAAGCTTTCATTTTCAGCAATTTTTTTTGCTCCATTCTCCTCTAATTTTCCTTTGCGTGATTCAAAGCCAATTATTCTTGTGGGGATTGTTTGTTCTCAGGTATAATCTTCGCGCGGTGCAGCTTGTTGGCGGGTCAGGAAGTGCCCTCGGCAGTGGCAGTAGTGGCCACGGAGAGCGCCTAACGGTCGAATTGCTTCGTTCGCTGGCTCGCAACACACCACTGATGTTTGCGCCTTTGGGTGGTTCCTATCCCTCCAACTGCGTGTTTCCTGCCTCTGTGACATTCTTGCAAACCAGCGGTGAAGGGACCCGTTCAGCCCAAGTGCGATGGCCTAGCGGGTTCACGTATTGGGTGAAATTGAACGATTTGGCGCTACCTTCAGCAGACTCATCTGCAGCTTCGCGACTGCCGCCGCCGCCTCAGGGCTGGCTCCTTCTGCGGCCTGGGGGCCCGGGAACACCAGCAGTCGCGCAGCAGTCGACTAGCTTTTCAGCTTCTCGCTGCTCTTTGAGCAGCAGCAGCCAAAAGACTCGTAAAGGTTTGCGTTGCTTTGGATGCGGGCATGGTCTCTTGCCTCCGCTAGAGTCGGCACTGCGCTTGAACCCAAAGCAAGGGTACACACCAGGCAACGCAAACACCTTGAAAGTAGGCCAAACTGTGCTGGTTGCGTCGACTCTTGAACCTGCGGTGGTGGTGGCGCTGGTCGATGCTACGAATGACGACCTCGAAGACAATGGAACAAAGAGGGGTTTGGCAAGCAGCAGTGGCACAAGCAAAAGTGCTGCTGAAGGTGCAGTTGATGCGCATAAGAACGCTCGCGCAGAATTGGGCAAGCGAGCTGTGGTGGTCTTCCCGAACGAGCGTGACACAGTTACGACTTTTAGCGACGATGAAGAGGAAGAAGAAGACGCACGTTTTTCGTTTGAGTGCTCCGCACTTCTGGTACCTGGGGTTGGACTCGACGAGATGAAGATGATCAATGGCTTCCCCCGCAGTCGCTACGAGAGTTGGCTGCTGCATCAGCGTGACGTCACCGCCGCAAAAGCTGCGTGGGATGAGGCGCCCTCTTGGGAAGGCCCTCCTGGCTCGACATGTAGTGCAACGGCGCTCAGGAGTGGCAGTGACTTTGCCAGTTGCGTGCGTGGCCATTTGTTGCACGCGCACTGTTTTCAGAGGGCCTTGTTGGAAGGTGCCGGCTGCCCCGTGTGCCCAGAGCCGCTGTTTGTGCCGCGGGTAGAGCGCACCGACCGCGCCGATGACGATTGCCGCGATGTAGTTGAAGATGGCACTGCCTCTGCGAATAGCAGCAGCAGCAGTGGCGGTGGCGGCGGAGGCGGTGGGCCCATTTCGAGGGAAGCAAGAACAGGAAGCGCAGCAGCTGACGCACTGCAAGCTGCTCGCGCAGTGGAGAGCGAAGCGGCCGCGATGCTTGCACCATCAAGCGGGAAGGAGAATGGTGGTGGGTCAGTAACTTCCATCCGATCGGTGGCGGGAAAGCAACTGCGTATGTGTCCCTCGTGCTGTGCAGGCCCTTTATTCAACGAAAACTGCAGCGATATGCGGGTAAGACAAGTTCAATGGTGACCTTGGTACATTTCCATCAATTCATATTCCCTCCCATACCTATTCTCTGTGTGTACATCTGTATGCTTATCCAGCATAGGTGTTGTAATCTTCGAAACTAGATTCTTATTTTCGAACACATTACCTGAACACCCTCCCCTCCTCTGCCGTATTTCATCAGGCTCACCACGGGCAGTGCCCCAATTGTTCGAGCAAAATTCGAAACGCCGACGCCGTCATAGCGTCCGCCCTCGCTTCGGTGAGCTTTAGCACGAGTGTGATGGCCCTGTTACCGTCTTGCCCTAATGGCAGATGCAAAGGCGCGAAAGTGCTGTTCAACGGCTGCGCTGCTTGCGGCCACCTGTTTGCTGGCTCTGGTGATAACGAGTGGTGCGTTCGTAGCCCATATATTCCTGTTTCGACGAAGCTATTTCTTCAATAATCCTCCTTCACCCACTGCTCACATTACTGCACGTGCACGTTTGTGACTTTGCTTCGTCTCCTCCTTTTTCTTCTCCTTTGCCAGGGATCGACTTCCCCTTTGGGACCCGAATGCTGCCTCCGATATGGCCCTGGATGCCAAAGCACGCAGTGCAGCTCGCTTATTAGCAGCTCAGGTGTGGGATGAACAATGCAACTATTCTTTTTTTGTTCTTTCTTCTTTTTTTTAAATACTTCAAGGCTCAATGATTCGAACATTATCTTTAAGGCGCGTTTTTTTAGTTTTGAATACGTTTGAAAATGTCATGTTGCGTTTATGTCTTCCTCAAATCTTACTCTGGAGAGCTTTTATTATCCCCACCTTTAATATTTTTTACTGCAATTTGCAATAATCAATGCGTACATTTTTCAAACGGCCAGGTTCGTTATGAAGCATCGCATTTAGAGCATGAACGCCGTGCCCTTCGTGCTGCTCGCTCGTCCTTGGCCCTGTCAGCTGAGGATTTAGTGGAACTGGAGCCGCCGCTGCCTCTGCCACCGACGTCTCGGTGGATGCCCCCGAAACCACCTGGTTGCGGGCCAACATGTGGGCGAAGCCATTCTGGTGACGGGGATTGCTTGGTGTGTGGCCAAGGCTGGGGCAACCACAACGGCCACAACTGCAGCGGTGGCCGCGGCCGTGGCTCGTGGCGCGTTTGAGGGCATCAGAGGGAAAAATAAAGCACCCTTCTTTTATCCGCGACCCTTCTCCACGACGGAATTACTGCATGCGCTCAATCGGGATGCACATGCCTAGAGAGAAGGCCAAAACGACAAGCAATTGAATAAACACCAATAGCGCCGGGGTTTGTAGTTAGTAATGTGGGTGAGGTCTTACTGCGTATGTCAGAAGCCAGAGGTTAGAAGTAAAAAATCCTCTCTTGTAGCCTGAAACTTGAAACTTACTACAACAAGGAATTGCCATTCTGTTTCTTGCGACTATCGGAACGCGGCAGCGGGATTCTCCCGGAATTGCATGTAAGACAAATGTTGTGTTGATAAAAGCAAATGCAGCCGCTTATAATAATTCCATGTATTCATGTTTAGTTGAGTTGAACACGAAGTTTCTGTGGTGCGTAATGCACTGTTCTTACTGCTTACTGTAGTCATGTTTTTTTAAAGCTATGTTGCTGTGAGGATGTATTTCAGTCATTTGAATGAAGTATTTTTATATGCTGTTCTGCAGCCTTCACTCTCTCAGAAGAAGTAAAATATTTCTACTTAACTTTCTAACTCGGTATCCTCTTTACGATTTTGACTTGCGCGCAACGCACGCGCATACACTTCTGCCCGCAGCATTGGCTTCTGTGTCATTTGGGTTTGTATTAGTTCGAGTTCGAGTTCTAACTCGGTAGGGAGGGAATTAACGAATATTCGAGTAGCGCAGAAAGCCAGTGAGTACAAAAAGAAAAGAGCGCGCAGGACGGAGCCACGAGCACCGGCGAATTCAATTTTCGACGGTGAGAAAGAGACCTTCGATCTTTGATGCAACAAAGCCCGAGCAGAACCAAATGGTTTTTGACCAATCACATATCAGGAATGTTCTAGCTAGAGATGTTCTACTCCGTTTGTTCTGCTCGATTCTCTTTCCCTGAAAGAATTCTCCTCATCCTGCTCGCCCGTAGAAGTGATTATATGTCTGTTCCAGCCGTAACTCCAAGTACCGTTCAACTGTCCGTGAGTCCGTGACTCCGTGACAGGTATAAGCTGTGGACGACTTCTACTTTGAGACCGTGTTACACGCTATGCCGGAATCGCATGGCAGGCGTTGTTCAGTCGAAATTTAGGAAATAGGCTCGTGTATTGATTTTCATTATCTAGACTAGCTAGCTAGCTCGAGGCACAGGATGTTGGACAGCGGAGCTTAGCACGAAGTATTTACTCGGTTAGGAAAACTAATACTAGCGTTCTAGTCTATAGCTGGCGAAGGAAAACATCTTCTGTTTGGACTTATCGCAAGCCTACAGCATTCAATTTATTCTATAAAGTATTCAAAAATCTTAATGAGGCTCTTCTTCGACGTAGTGTTATTTTTATATGGTGTTAGTAGCAGTACTAGTAGTGTTAGCAGCAGTGCCCGTGTTTACAGCAACGCATGGTCATCCGAGGCAGAAGGCGATGAAGCTCGCGCTTACCCACAACGTCTTACAGGCGTCGACGATGCTCGTTTGGCGATGTATAGCGCGGTGGCAGGCGGAGCTTGGCTTCAATGCAACCACAACAGCACTCGCGTGCCGCCAACGCGCGTGAATGACGGTTATTGCGACTGCTTAGTCGACGGACTAGACGAGGTTTGCTTATACTTCCATCTTGAACAGAAGGCTTTATTTTTGCATTCACCTTTTATAGATACATGTGAATTCGGTTCGACGTCTGTCGTGCACCACGAGCACATCATTAGCTCAGTAAAATGGACCTGAACTTCTATTTTACTACTCGTTAATGCAGCCCATTGATTTTCTCGTTGTTTTTCATCCACGCATTTGTGCTTTCATCATGGCACACGGTAGATTGCAACTTCTGCATGCAGCGGAGTTGCGCAAGAAGACACGCATTTTTGGTGCGCCAATCGAGGCCTTCAGCCAACATGGCTCCCGACCAGTCGAGTCAGCGACGGGGTCTGCGACTGTTGCGATGGCGCGGACGAGCTCATCAACCCACACGTCATGTGCCCTGATACATGCAGCGAGGGCTGGGAAGAGGTGGCGGAGCGGCGGCGCGTGCTTCGAGCAGGAGCAATGAAACGAGCTGCGTTGGTCGTAGACGTCGCTGCAGAAGTGGAAAACCAGAGGAAGCGGCTTGAGCTTATGGACTCGGAGGTGCGTGCGGTTTTTGCGACTTACACGTCGCACGCCCGAAACATTTTTGTTGAATCATGTGCTAATTGACGGGCGTTCGCTTTAGCTTTCGCATAATTGCTTCTACAATTTGACATTACGGAAAGGATAAGTCTGTTATTTTACACGCGGTTGCGATGGTTTCGCCTTTTGTGACATGTGTGTGTGTGTGTTTGAAAGGTTCGAATGGTGGAAGCTTTTGCTCTGTCGCTGAAATGGCACGAGGGAATTGCTCTCAGCAAAGAGCGCTCACGGCGAAGGTTTGGCTCTTTACATGTTCACAAAATGTTACTCCACCCTTCTCTCTTTCGCGTGCGATGCTATGCTCCAGTAAGCATCGCTCGCCTCTCCTCCTGTTCTCTATTTCTTTCAATCTTCCAGTATGTTTTACCCCTTTCTGTTTCATATTCCCCCCCCGGCAGGCTCGAACTGTTAGACCAATGGGTGGACGGCGCGGATCGCACGGTGTGCGTCGAGCCTGCACCCAAATACAACGCCAGCGCTTCCCTCGCTGATCGCCGCAACTTCAACCCGAGCGTGAGCGCACTGGCAACGGCCCACCACGACGACGATGAAAATGCATATAAGGCAGCTGAGAGCAATGCCAGTGAGACCAAAGGTGGCTATGCTAATGGTGAAGATCCTAACCAGAAGAAGACATCCGCTGACGGAGGCAGACGAAGTTCTGCGGTCCAGTCAAGCAAAGAGAGGCAGGCGGAATCTCGAAAGCGGAAAGCCCAGCAACTGCATGCCCTCAAACAAGGCGCTACTTGCGTCACAGCTACGGTATCTTTTTTCTCTTTTGTTTCATGGTTCATTCCGAACATCAAATGGGAAGAACATATACTCTTTAAGTTTCTTATAAAAGTACTGATTGGCGCATTTTGTTTACGATGCGCAGAATGCGAGACTGCTTATATCGGAACTCTTTACCTTTCCCCTTCTATTATTTCGATTTCTCTTTCCTTGTCCCTGTTTCTCCAGCGCCCTCCAACCACCATGACCAAGAGCTGGTCGGCTTCCGAAGCTCCAGTCGCTCGGATCAAAGCGCTCGAATTGGCCGAGGGGCCACAGGCAGGTCTTTCGCTAGGAGTCTACCTCGAGCGGCTCTTTTCTCAGGTAGTATATCTAGTGTGTGCGACCTCAATTTACTGCGTTTGTGTGCACACACATTTATGAGCGTTTCCATCACACTGCTATTTTGAAAATACTTTTTCCTATATAATTTGACTGCCTCTTGATGTTGTTCTCATTTAAATTACCCATGTCCTGTTAATTTTTGACCCACCCCCTCTCTAAACGCGTCAATTTTACGGTGAAACTTCCAATCCATGCTACTAGGCTCGCAAAAAGAATTCCCAGCGCTTTGCGACTTCTCAGCAGTATCTCGACGAAACCACGCTTCTCAGTTGGCTCATCAACCATGCCGGTTTCCAGCAGCGCGTTGCGACGCTTGGGTTGCTAGCCGTTGGCACCGCTGCTGCGCCGCTCACCTGGCCTCTCGGGTGGTTGATGCGCCAAATGGCCAGGACACGCGCTGGCGAATACGTGGTTTACTCGTGGACGAATTTCACGGCAACAATAGCAGGCGAGCTAGGAGACGAAGAAGCTCCAGAAACAACTTCTCGTGATGGGTTTGGTGCTGACATTGAAACTGCGTCACCACTTGAGCAATTAGCTGAACTCACCAGCGGGGAAAGCCTCTTCTATGACAGTCGCTACAGCAGCAGCAGTAGGGTGAGTAGTAGCAGTAGGAGTGGCGGTGGCGTGTTGCATTGGCTGTGGTCGAAGCGGCCAGAATGGCGGCGGTTCGGCTGGTTGCGGCGCCTGGTCTCAACCTTGCGGTCTGTGGTTGGCGTGACGACCTGGGCCCGGCAGGTGGTGTGGCATGCGCCGTCGACGGTGGCTGGCCTGGTTGGGCCCGAGTGGACGCCGGCGTGGCGGCGGGGCCTGCTGAGTTACACTTATGACGTGGCCTTGCTGAAGGCAGGTTTACGGAGCTGCGAGGTAACCGATAATGATTATATTCATTACGGTATCTAATTATCGTGTTGTTGTTGTTGTTGTGAATGATGCTTGCAGGAGTAGGTGTGCACTTCGCTTTGTTAAATAAAGCAAACAATTAGATGCAGAGATAAAACAACTGATGTCAGTTCATTAACCACTGCTGGTGTATGGGGTAAAGTCGCATACTTAGTATGCCGCTTCAATTCATTTTTCCTCTTTGTTTTGCTGCCTCCTTTGCTTCGAACATGTGCTTTCAACAACAATATACGTGCGTAGATGGAGCTCGAAGTAATGCGTGGTGGTCGCGACAAGCTTTCGGCGGAGCTTAAATTCTACGACGATCCCATGAACCCAGGCGACCTGTGGTTCCCTTTTCGAAGCAAATGTTTCGAGTTCCGAGCCCCGCACGGAAGCAGCAGCATTGGCAGCAGCGGTCGCCACCACAGGACTATGAAAAATGCCACTTACGAATTCTGCCCGATGCAGGTGCGTAAAAGACTACTTCATTGAACTTCTATCTTGCACAATCCTGTGCATAATTCACTTTTAAGGCCTTCCTGCCTCTTTCTGAGCATTTTCCTGATCTGGCATTTCGAACATTCAGTGTTTACTTGCATATTACCTTATTTCTTTTGAATTGTGTGTCTGCGTGCAATTCTAAACGATTCCGCACAGGAGAACAAGATGGACGGTTTGTCCCTCGGCAAGTTTGAGAAGTGGGGCCGCGTTGGGCCATCTCGAAATCGCACCATCACTGACCTCGAGCTCCATTATCACCTCGGAAGCCGTCAACAGTGCCCTGCGGCAATGGCACGAAGCTCCACGGTAAGTGATTCCAGTAAACACACGAAAGAATGATACACGCGCTAAAAGATGAAACATTTGAGAGGGATATATAATGAGACAGAAATATATTGACATGAAGTCAGGTTTGATTAAGGTGCAGTTCAGTAATTCCTAAGCATCGCCTGGTGATTTCCGAAGATTCACAATATTGCAGTGTCTTGCGTTGAACGCTTCGATCATTTGTACAGGTGAAAGCAGTTTGTGCTGAGAAGCATGCCCTAATCAACGTAGTGGAGACTAAAGCATGCCACTTTAAATTTACCTTCGGTGAGTTCAGCTAGTATTTGGGCATTCACTTTGGCTCATGATCATTTCTCTTTATACTTCACATTCCAAAAGTTTTGAGTATTCTAGATCAAATACGGGGCACAGCAATAACTATCTCTAAATTCTAGTTAACAATCCTTTGACTTCTATGCCCATTTTTGCTCTATTTAGGAACCCCAATTGCGTGCACGGCTGAAGTCGTGGACGCAGAGGAAGCTGACTTACCCGATGTACCTGAGTTACAGCAGGGCATGCGGCCATAGAAACTCTTTGGTGACCTTTTCTAGAATGCCTACTGAGTATTGAGAATACAAGCCCGTATGACTATCATGAGACTGAACCAGTAACGGAGAAAACCTACGGTTTTCCCGGTTTCGTCCGAGTTCGCTGAAATGCCCCTCTCGATACCCTCAAGTACCAAGGTTGCTTTCTTCGTGGCGGGCTTTAGGTGGAACATATGCCCTTGCATATTTGCATACTTACATACCGGGAACTGGTGTGTGACAAGGGGCCGGGGGTGGCACTAGGGTAGGATATACCGAACTGCCGTCCAGTTTTGCTTGCTTTTGTGTTTGGTGATTGACAAGAAAAGCATTTTTGCACCAATTAGCGCCTTCGTTTAATGACAGAACACTTGGTCAGAACAAAACCGAGATATCCGAGAACCGAGACCTTTCTCGGATCCGAGTTTTGTGCACATCTGATGGGGATCTTCACAACTAAACTCGGATATCTCCTCTGGGAGGGCGGGTCGTCAGGAATGTTAGGCTCTTAGGCTCTCCAAGAAGTCCACGAGTGGTTGAAGGGTTACACGCTATGTGAAGGAGCAGACTGCTGCGAAGGGTGCAAGGCTGTGGCTATTTTTCATGGCTATTGATCTTTACGGTAGATTCTGCGTTCTTGACATCACTGGTGTACACTGATTCGATATCGCGGTGCGCTCTTTATCTTCATTGACATCTTGGCTACAAGCTCCAGATCAAGGTATGGTGGATGTTGGAACACTATCATCATTGCAGTCCGCGAAGCATTACATACTTACGTATAATTATTGATTTTTGAAGTGTGATTCTAGTGGAATGGTTGAGTCCAATAATGCCAAGTGCTTACCTAGTGTATCTCATTTTGCACGTTTACAGTAGCTTGGTTTGACACAGCGGCCCTACGGCTTCACAACATCCTGAGTGACAATGTACACGTTGTAAAGGGCTACACTTCCAGATGCAGATGGCATCGAATGAGGATGCAGTGTATCCATAGAATGGACTCGACATTGGGACCGACAGGACCGATGGCAGTGCAGACTACTCGTTCACGCAGTCTATTCGTTCACACCGTTGTTGTTCCTTCAGCCGGATGTTGGCTTTCATGAAATGAAGAGACCAATTTGAGCAGGAGAAGACGTGGGTCCACTCAGGAAGTGGATCGAAGAAAAAAAATCGCAATTGCGAAGCTATTCTTGCTCGTGAATCCAGTATAACGCAAAGCCGCAGCTGAGTGCGCGCTCAAATACTTTTCGCAGCTTCTTTGGGAATAGGAAGACGAGCAGCTGGATAGTTCGTTCTAGTTTCCTCAGTGGCAGTCGTTTACTGATTAGGTTCTCTTCCTAGTATAAGCTGCTTTGCTTTGAATTTCCGCCTGTTGGGCCTTCTAATTCCGGCCCCTCGGGCCTGTATCAAAAAAAAACAGAAAGATCGAGGAAAGGAAGGTAGAAAAAGAGGAGAGGAAGGAAGGTCTAGGAGATTCTGGTCACCAAACCATGATCTTTCGTGGTGCATGGAAAAGAAGCCCGCCGCAGGCGCAGCCCGCCGAAGGCGTCGCTTGATGTACACAGCAAACATTTTTCTGGCTAAATGGAAAACCGAGTTGGCTCCTCGGTTTTTTCGGTTACTGGACTGAACTAGTTCGAAGTCCGAAGTGCTTGATTCTCCTGCTGTCTACTATGATGGCAGTAGCAGTGTAGCTTCGAGTAGCGCATAGCGCCATTTACTAGGCCCTTAGAGGTCGCTTGCGCTAAATTAAAAGGCCGTCTGTAATGTCTTAGCGTTTAGTCTTATGTAAGTCATGTCTAAGTCCTAAGTCGCGTTTGTATCGCAACGGCATCGGCGTCGCGACCTCTTTCTAATTTCACAAATTACGAGTGACGGAGCTATCAGTGGAGCCCAATGCAAGCAGGCCAGTACGCGGCAATTCGAAATATATTTATGCCTGCAGTTTGTTCTTTGCGGTGAACAAGTGCTATAAATGCGCGCAAGTTACAGTGTATCTCTTAGGTCAAACCGAAGATCTAGGCTGAGCCGGATTGCGCTGTTTTTCGAGGTCCTGGTCAACGGGTTGAAAGACAAGCTCCTCGTTGCCATAGTCCACTATGTATGCTGTGATGACGAAATACCACATCGCGCACCCCATGATTAACATCATTGTGTATTTGGCGTAGAAACTGGTGGCGTAAACGCCGTCGTTCACAGCGTCCGTTTTGGTGTCGCGTGGCGCCAGCACCATGTACATGAAGACTATCACATACCAAAACCAGAAGCAGATGCAAGTATTGTAAGGCTTGTTGTACAGCTTCGGGTGGCGAATTCCGCTGTTGCCCGTGTAGAGGTCGAAGCAGCCTATGCCGCAGACCAATAGATAAAGCCACATCACGAAGACACCAATGCCGACTCCAAATATTCGTTTGGGCGGGAGCGAAGGAGTTGGCGATGGCTGTGTTGTGGTGGGCTCTACTTCTGTGAAGTCATCGTCAATGATTAGAGCCCGGTCTTCATTTTTTTCGTCCTGCCTTGTGGCCTCGGTAGGTCTTATATGGTAACCTCGAAGCACGCGTTGTTGATTGTCCGATGTGATAAGTCCTGCATCAGGAGTCGTTGGAATTGATGGTGCCCCCGCAGCTACCGAAACTAGAGAAAATATTAACAGCGGCAGTGAACACTGCTTCATATGACTGCCTGCAGCACCGTTGCGCTTGATGGCGCGGAAGGAGTTATCTCTTGTAACCGTACACGTTCGGTACTTCAAAAAGTGTGGAGGGTACAGGGGGGTGGTTGATTTCGTAAAAAAAGTCCACCCTCCCTCGCTCGGCGTCCGGCGTCGTCGTCGTCCATCGATCACACTGCTCTTCGTTCTCTTCGTCTCTTCGCGGGCTCCGCTTTTTTAGTCGTCTTACTCCAGCTCCTTATTAGACTGCCTTAGCTGCTGGTGTAAACTATTTAGCACCGATTCATCGATGCCGCACTTCACTGGAGGGGTTGAAGTAGATTCAGAGGTGAGTCCATGGATTCATAGCTTTCGTTCTTTTGCCATGAATCTTGGTAGCTTCTCTCGAAGCTTTGCGTTAGCTCGAAGATACCGATGTACGTGATGTTGGTGTAATCTAACATGCCTAGAAGAGGTTACCTCAGGAAATCATTGGTTGTGCTTGAGTCTTGTATATTTGTCATTCTGGGATGTCCACCATTAGATTGCCGCCGATTTGGTAAATGTGAACCGCTTTGAGCAAGCGCAGCTGCAAGAGGTCGCTACTCTTGTATTGGACCTCCTCCGTGATCCCCGGGGCAGCGCGTTCCAGGTGAACGCCTTGCTCTTTTTTCTATCTCCTTTTTCAAAATCAAAGTTTTAGGCGCAGGATAGAATCAAAACGGCTGAACCTGGTAGATGTTCGACGCGGAAAATGTGGTAGCTAGCGATGATCTCTTGAGACGCAGACTCAATGTATTTTTTTACGGAAGAGCCAGACTTGGTGCGCCTTACATTCACCTACTTAGCCTTCCTCTCACTCGATTTACGCAAACACCTTTTACGCGGCTGAGTAGGAAAGGCTAGGAGGTTTTGCTGCAACGCATGGAGTAAACCCGGGTGCGTTAAAAAATGTCGCTCGTGGCCTGGTGGTCTTCTTCAAAGGAGCGGCCAGGCACAACCTCGCGGCTACCCAAGTTGTTTCCGACTGCCAAGAACTCGGGTATTCCAAATATGGCCGGTCGCACAAGAGGCGCACACTTGTTCTGTTTGCTGGATATGGCCTTTTCTTTTTTCGCGAGTAGACTGATCGAAGTGGTCTTTGTCTTCCCTCATTCTCACTTCATTCTGGCTGTAGGCTAAGCGAAGAAGCTACGTCGACTCTTTCGGGCGCATGGGCAGGAGCACACCACGCGCTGGCGTCGGCAGCAGTGAAAAGCAGCATCATGGCCAACCAGCTCGTGGACATGGAATGGAAATTTGGCGTCACTGCAGCCTCTGACGAGGTCGATTCTTTAGAAACTCGACCGTGATGCGCCGATGCCCTTTCTTCCATGCTTTGCTTATTTTACCCTCTCTGGCCTTATTTAATGATGATTTCTCCTGTATATACTTCTCTTTTTTTTTTCTCTATTCCTATCCATAAATTTTTACCTCCCACCCTTCAAACATCAACTTACCTGGTAACATACCGAAGCGATTTCACCACTCTCCACCTTGAATCCACAGGTGGGTCAAGTTGGGTCCACGTTTTTGCACCTGAAATTAGTGATAGATTTGGGGAGCGGGAAGCGCGAAGACATCTTCATGGAGCTGACTTTGCCCCAGTTCTACGAATTCATGGCTGACATGGAGAAAGCGAAAACCATGGTGGACTTTCTTTCATCGTCATAGCCCAGATGGCCTTTGTTGTTTGAGTCGCTTTGAAGTGGGGAGTTTTTTTTTTCGGGCCTAAGGCCCACTGACATATAATTCTGTCCCGGATCTGGGTAGTGCCTTGATTATTCCTGATACAATAAAAATATTCACTAGGGAGTTCGCGTTTATGGTCCTATGGCCCATGGGTTTCTTATCGATATTAAAAGCTACAGTAATATGCTAAACGGGCGGTATGCATTCAAACAAGGCTGAGATACCCGTTTCCGCGGAATTCCCGCGCGGTGGCTAAAAATTTCACTTCACGTGGTATTTCCGCGGGTTTTCCGCGGGTTTCTGCGGGATTTTTGTGCCGTAGTCATAAAGGCACTGCCAAATTCCCGTCGCGGAAATCACGTCTGATTTGTAAAAATTTCCCTTTCCGCGGGAAACTTTAGCATCATCGAAGTGGCTAACGGTTGAACTTCGAAATGCTTAAGACGTAGATATAGCGCCTTCACACGTGATTATGAGCCGTGCGGAGGGAATGACACGGCGATCGAGGGGCAATAGAGGGTAGTATGTGCGAAACCGCGATGAGCGGGGGCACAGAAGTAAGTGACAAACGGAGCGAACGTAGTTGTAAGTAGAGCGAGCAGCGATCTGTGGAATGTTCTCTAGAAGGAATCGGCGAATTACGGCAGTAATTCGATGTGAATTGAGATCTCGTTCGTATCGTCAGTCGCCATAGAGGCCAACAAAAAATTCGAAAGTACAAGGAAGACCTCGGAGTGGGAGAAATCCTGTTCGGCTGATCACGTGAGCAACCCTGTGAGGAACTTCGAACCTCAACTTTCAAACTTCAAAAGAAACGAAGGAAGGTGTAATTTAAATTCAACGCACTTATTACTTATACTCTGCAGCTGTGAAGAACCCCTCCATTTCTGCTTTCTCCTTGGGTGAGATATCGCCACTTCGCTCACTTGAATATTCTGGGCTTCCTGCAGGAGAAATCGTGGCAAATTTACGAACGATAGAGCACAATAGGGGCTATGGAGACCTGATCAGTAGCAGTGGTGGCGAAACAGTAGTGAATAGTGCTGAGTCAAGTGCTGAGTGCTCTTGTGCTGAGGTACAGATACTGCCACGCTCACTCCCTATCATTCGTAAACCTAATTACTGAAGGAACTTGAGACGTAGGTTTACGAATGATAGGGAGTGTGCCACACTGCCACGCTGGAGCAGAATATATTCAATATTTCGATACTATATTAGCGCATTCTATCTGCTTTCGTTTCAGACAAAACGACAACACCGTCGACCTTCGCGACTCTACACCATCTCAAACTGCAACAAGGTGACCATCGCAAGCTCTGTGTGCCTACAGAGCACCCACGTTCGCCGGTCTAAGCTGTACTTTTTTAAATTTTCATCAGGTCGTGTCTGGCATGTGGACGTCAACTTTTACTATTGCGCTGCTGGGCCTGGCTGGATCTGCTTCTGCCTTTTCACCGATGCCACGCCAGCTCAGGAGCATGAGGGCTACTTCTAAGGTAGAGTTTTGGAATGGCGGTGTTTCTACAGCAATAGTACTATTATATTATACCAGCATTAATGCCAACATAATTCGCTATTTGATGTATAGGCTGAAGCGGGCGACTGGAATGATCCAGCAGCAGCGCCGGCACCTGCTCCACCCTCACAAACCATGACCGGAAACGAGCCGCCTGATTGGGTAGGCATGCCTTCGCCAGACAACTACAATTTGCAGAAAATGGCTCCAAGCGAGGCTGCAGAGCAAGCAGCTGCTATGGACAAACTAGCGAAGGTTAGGATGCAATGTCTTGTAAAATGGAAATACTCGACAGTGTAGACCACCTATGTCTCGTACATTATTTTCCTACGCAAGGCTCCCTAATGCACGCGCGCTCAGTACCATTGGCTTCATTCCTCATTCTTCAAATTATTAATGTGGAATCATGACGCACAATTTGTGGTTTCGACGATGCGTGTATTCTAGGAGTGGCGCTTTAATCGGCTAGACCGGGAGTACGAAGAGAGCAAGCTCCTCGGCTGGAGGACGCAAGCCGAAATCATCAATGGCCGGTACACACTTATTCAATGCGCGTCTCTCTTGCACCGTGATATTAATTTTCTTCTCTCTATTTTGATTGTTATCAAAGAGTACAGGTCGCACGATCGTTCGTTAGAATTACTTGTACAATCTCTTAGATCAGTTCCATCTATCTGCCTCACTTGTGCTCTCTTGTTTTTTCTGCAAAGGTCCGCAATGTTTTTTATCGTGGTGGGCCTCTTGACGGAAGCTTTCAGTGGGCAGTCAATTCCTGAACAAGTGCTGACGATGCTTGAGACCTTCGACATCATTGATCTATCATAAGACATTATTTTCTAGGCCCTCCGTCCATTCAACCCAGTGGTAACCTGGCTTGCAGCAGGCGCTCTAGCCAACTGTATTTAAGCAATGCGCTCCGATACTCCCGCTGTTATCTCTGTTTCTGATTGAGTTGAATTGGGGATTGGTTCTTTTTCCATTCCCTTCGTGTGTTCTGGTTGAGTTCGCTGTAGTGAGTGTGTTTTCATGTGCGCTGATTTGGGGCTCGTTTTTACTGTGGCAGAATCGCCTATCCAGCTGAATTCATTTCTATTTCCATGGAGATGCCCCTGGAGCTACACCCCTTGATAGCCATGGCATCAAAATCGATAATTTTTCTGTTTATCGGCGTTCTTGAACTTTAATCCAGCAACTAGTAATCTAGAACAAAGTACTAGTATAAAAGATAAAAGACAAAGACAAATGCTCTTTAATTGAATTATTAATAATATTAATCGTCTTGTGATATAAACTGCATTCGAAACGGAAATCTGAAGCCCTTATCCTTCCGAATGCTTACTTCACTATCTACTCAGAAGTGCCTTAACACCTATGCATATAAACTATGAAGACAAAGGCGCTAGCTTGAATGATTAACCTGCACCCGCTGTCCAGCAATGCCACGAAGGCGAGTACAGGTCATGATAGAAAAGCACATAGGATTGTTCAAACGCATGCACTATTAGTGTCATGGAGTCATTTTTATTAAGGAGCCGACTCTGCAGCTTCGACTGGCGCTGCACCCTCCTCATCCTTGGATGTGGGAGCTGTCGCTATCCTACTAGTGGATGCTTCGGCTGCATTCGAAGCTTCGGCAGCCAAACGTTCTGCAGCTGCGTCCTGGTTTGGTTCGTACGACGACCCCAGAGAGCCTCGACGGGTGGACCCGGGTGAGTACATGCCGGAGTCAGGTGACGGTGCCAACGGAGCTTCACCGTGGGGCGGTTTCACGCTGGCGTTTGCCTCGGTGTTGATCATAGGATGATGCATGTCTTCTACCATGTGTTCGTCGTACAAGTGCGCGTCCTGCATTTCGTGCGTGTGCTTTAAATGCGCTTTGTTGACAAATACTGAGTCCATTTTCTTCATTGATTTCCTTTTCTTTCCACCTTTTGAATCCTCACCCGCGCTAATAGAACTCCTCGACATCGAAATACCACCACCCATGAGAAGTGAGCGTGGGTGATATGGCAAGAATTACGTTAGATGACTTGAAGAAGTAACGACTCAACTGATGCTGTTGCTGAAACGATCACTCGTTTCTGGCATCTAATAATGACGCAGCCCCACACAAAATATGATAATATTTATACTGCCTCCTGCTAGCTTTTGCACCACTCCTCACCTCGTTGCCTCGGTGATGAGCAAAATCTCGTAAGTAAAACGGTTCTTGAGCTCGTAGCTTCGTTAAATAATACGTACCCTCCCTGTGCCACTGTCCGATGATTCCGGATTTTCTTGCGCTAGCTTTTATAGAGTAAAAGCGGTTTGTTGGGTAAGCTCTTAGGTGCTCTAGCTGTTTCAGCCAAAGGTTAGCCTTTAGTTGCGGCGTGCGGAATAAATTGCCGTAAGGTAGCTGTCATTCTAGGCTTGTTACTAGCATGCAGGATGACGACGACGACGACCAGGACGAAGAGGAAGAGGAATTGGATGAGGAAGAGGAAGAGCCCGACAATGCAGCCCTCCCACCATGTGAGTGACGGGCAGTTAAAGGTCGTGACGGGCCCACAAGCTTGTAATCTTACCTAATCACGTCATATTGGAACCTTGCTTGCAGTCTATCAAGAAGGTGACCACTTCGGGTTGCTAGCGTTTCGCAATGAAGACGACTCTCTGCGAACTGCCGACCAACGAAAGCTGCAGGTGTGCGATGACTTGTGACACCTTAGGATACCCAAGTGTAAACTTGCCTTATGTTTTAATTCACAAACATAAGACCCATTCGCACGAGCGGTGTGGCTGGACTTCAATTGAAGCATTTAATCGTCGTGTCACATTGCACTCATGCTGCCAGTTCCTTTCTCTTGTTCGGAGTTGGCTTCACGTTATTTTGCCCACATTTACACTCGGTGCTAGTCAAGCTTCATGCTTAGCAATCCTGACACGAGTACTTTTTTGTGATTCTCACCTCTTGTCCAATTATTCGCTTCCTTTTTCATCTCGTGGGTGTTGTTCTGCTTTTTCCGTATTCTCAAGTCTTCAAATTTGCGCAACGTGGAGCGCATCCTGGAGAAATCGGGGGGCGAGCTCGAGGAGCTGGGTGCTTATTTGAGCGACCTTGCTACCTTCCCTACTTTCCTATTCGGAGAAGGTTATCTCTCTCTATCCTCTTTATAAATATTATTGTAATTGGTTGCTCTGCTACGTGTGGCTACCCCGTCCATTGGCATTTTCGTCAATGTTTCATTTGGCCGTTTGCTTTAAGCCACGATGCCCTTTTCCCTCCATTCCTTAAAATTACCCACAACGAACCCATCCTAAGGTCGCTATGAGCTAGCGCGTGTGTGGTCTGCGCCGCAAATTCTTGTGACCGCTGCGCAAGAACCGGAACCTGACGAAGAAGAGGACGAGGCAGCAGCAGGTGGAGGCACCGGGGGCCCGTCCGAAAGCATTTTTGGGTCAATTCACGGAGACCGAGACGACGATTGGACCGATGACGAAGACGACGACGGTGGTGGCAAAAATACCGGGCCAGTGCAGGAAGAGGCCACCGTGGATACTGTGAACTACGTCGACACGGTGCGTTGTGTATTTCGATAGCCGCCCCCCGAGTGCTTGAAGGAATGTGTCGATTCCACAAGAGTGGTCTGTAACGCGTCGGAGTCACGTTTGCCTAATTTTTCAATTTTCTTTCGTTTTCATTTTAAACCAAAATGAGCACTGACAAAGTCTTTTGCTATTGTTGATACTATTCGTGTTATTATTTAGGTTTTGGACGTTTACGAAGAAGCGCTGTCGGGTCTGGAAGCGCGTGACGAAGGCCTTCTCCAAGACCTGATCAAGGCCCACGACGAGAAGCCTGTGAGCAAAGAACCAGAGCTCAAGCTGAAAGCCACGAGAGCGAAACGCTCTGCCGTCGCAAACTTTGAGGTAACTGCTATGGTAATGCAACATGCTTTTTGCTTTCATGTGCTGCTCATTCTAGACTTCATCGAGCGCATAAAATCAGCGTGCGGCAAATCTTTACCTCCGTCTATTTCGATCTGTATTTGCCTCCTCCCAGGTTCGGTCTCTGGAGCGCCGCGCAGAAGCCGCTCACGGCCTCGTTGCGCTCTTGGCCGACCTCGGCATGCCTTTCTACACTTTGCAGGTTTGGTTGCTTAAACCAAGGGGAATGCTTGATTCGATTCGAAGTCTTCAACTCTTCTTTTGCCCATGAATAAGTGTGCGAAGCGTGGGTAATTGTTTAGGAAAAGTGCAACCTTCTGCAATTGGCAATTCAGGTCGTCTCTTTCCTGTAATATCGCAAAGTGTGTCTGCGTTTTTTTGCTGTACATCAACTTGGATCATAAATTGTGTGACTTGGTGCTCTAATACACTAATATAGCACGCCGAACAAGCCCTCGAGCTCGCCGACCTCGCAGCCACCAAACAGCGCGAAGAAGCCACCTGTGTGGAAGCCGATGCCCAGGCTGACGCTGCTGCCGCCGCCGAGAAAGCCGCAGAAGACGCGCGATTGGAGGCCTTGGGGCAGGCAGAATTGGCCGCCCTGCAAGCAAAAACACCGAAGGAGGCATCCGAGGATACTAAAGCCAAAGGAGGGAAGGCATCCAGAGGAAATCGCCGCACGAGTAGTGGCGAATCAAGAACTTCGTCAAAGGAAGACAGCAGCAGCGAAGACAGTGGAAGTGGTGAAGCTGTTGAAAGTGGCGAAGGTGGTGACGACGATCAGGAGAAGGAAGAAAGCGGAGGGAATTCCGCGGAAGAAGAGGACAGGGACGAAAAGAGTGACCGAGAAGAGGAAGAAAATTTTGAAGAGGTGGCTAAGAAGGGAGAAAAAGATGATACCGAAACAGAGAAAGGCGCAGAAAAAAAGGCAGTTGATATACACGATGAAGGAGCAGCAGCAGCAGCGGCAGTGGTGCCGGCAACGTTATCAACGACACCTGTGAAGAGGCCATCAAAGCAAGTTTTTGACGCTGTCACGGGCCAAGTGATGGATATAGAGGTTACAGGAGCTCCTACAGAAGACGAGCCTTTGTCCGAAAGGGGTGCACCGACATCACCATCCAACGGAGAAGTGCTATTCACTCCTTGCCAAATGCGCTCTCGGGCACTCGTTGCTAGGTACGACGGCACAGGGATGCTTATCGATTCGTTGTTGTCACGTCTACTGTAATTCTGGTGTTTGTGTGGTGTCGACCTTCCGCATGTCGAACAACCATTCACCCTTTGCACTCTTGCATTTTCACATCCCTATTACCATCATCGTCGTCGTCGTCACAGGTTGTGCGTGGAGCAGGGGCTGCTGAAAAAAGCCGAACCTCTTGTGGCGAGCCTCGTCCGTCAGAGCACCCTCAATGACGCCATGGATGCTGCAGCCAAAGACGAAGTAAAATTGCTCCTATTTTCTATACTGTTTTAGTTTACTTCGCTTTAAAGTTGTCCTCTTTCTCCTTTGTCGATTATATAATCTGCATTCCTGTGTTTTTAAGACAAGACTTTCGATACTCTTGTCCTCTCCCTTTTCTTCTTCTCTGCCCTTATTCTTTTGGCTGTGCTCGTGCCTTTTCGTGCGCATTATTTTACTTTTTCTCTTGTGCAGTGTAATACATACAATCCTCTTTATTTCCTTTATCCTTCTTTGTGTTTGGCACAGTTGCTCGCGGTGTGCGATCCTTTCGCTCTGGATGGTGCATCGGACGAAGAAAAGGGCGACGAGCCCGCTGACGTCGCCGCGAAAAAGGCCGAAGAGCAACGAGCAGCCGAAGAGCAGCGCAAGCAAGACGAGGCCGCTGCTGTAGCTGCAGCTGAGGCCGAAGCCCGCGCGCTCGCGCCATTGGCTGAGGGTTGGGACGAAGCTTTGGACGAGGCCACGGGTGTGGCCTATTACTACAACACTTGGTCGGGAGAAATGCTGTGGGACAAGCCCATCGACGCCGACTTCCAACAAGACAGCACCAAGGAGAATGGCATTGAGGAGGCAGGGGGGGCAGCAGAAAGCGCTGTCGTTGGTGGTACTACTAGCAGTGGCGGTGGTTATGCAAACGAGGAAGCGTGGAGCAGTCATGAAGTCGGAGGGTGGGACCCAGAAACAGGCGAGTGGGACCCGAGCTTAAGGTGGAATGAGTGGGGGCAACCGATTCCACGCTCGAAAATGGAGGCTGCTCCTGACGGCGGTGGTGGTGATGACGTGAACACTGAAGGTAAAGAAGGAGGAGAAGGGGTCAATGACGAGGCAGACACGCCAAGTAGCAGTGGAAAAAAGCCGAGGTTTGGAAGCATGTTCAAAGGGGCCGTCAAGCGCATGACTTTGGTTAACACCTTCAGTAAAAAGCCTTCACAAGAGACGCTTGAGGAAGTGAAACAAACCAACAAGGCTGAGGAATTAGACACAGCAAAGGATGAGGCGCCTGGCGGCGATGAAGTCGAAGAAGAAGGAGGCTCAGACAATGATGACGATGGTGATGACGAGCAAGAGGGCGGTAGCGCAGCAGGAGATGAGTCAGAAGAAGAGGACGAGTCTTCATCGTCATCGGAAGACGAAGAAGAAGAAGAAGCCATTGATTGGGCACGTTGGGGTGTTGATTTCGATGCCATTGCAGCGGTACAGATGCTATTCACTTGTTCGTGTTTACTTGTCTGTGCGCATGTGAATGCCTCTTTACGCTGATGCTCTGTTGGTTGCCAGTTTTACTTGAACCTCGTTTTTTGTTCCTCTTTCTTTACTCCACAATGCCTCAATTACACTGTTGAAAGCTTGTGTGATCCAACATCTACGTCGTCCTTATATTCACTTTTTCCATGGCTGTCTCCTGCTCAGGTGCGCCTCTCCATGGAAGTGGCCGAGCTTCGCCTCGCGCAAGGGCGGCTCCGAGAAGCGCGTCGCGTGGTGCTCCAAGGGGCGGCCCTCCTGGACGCGGGACTGGAGC
>Ga0307931_1000683_pt1 | contig 22055 bp, 18 predicted proteins | sample OrgLakmetageno47_FD_201816 | JGI IMG/M metagenome (GOLD analysis project Ga0307931, IMG submission 201816) | Saline water microbial communities from Organic Lake, Antarctica - #47 | ecosystem: Environmental > Aquatic > Non-marine Saline and Alkaline > Saline | place: Antarctica: Organic Lake...
AATATATAGGATTGGCCAACAGCCATCAATAGAGGAAGATGAGAAAAGGAGTTGAGGGTTGGAAACTAATATGATATTTATTTTGTGACGGATTTCGTAAGCTCGCAAGATGCAAGACCGCAAGACGGGATTACGATTTGAACTTCTAACGGCAAGAGAAAAAGCTATTTCTTCGTGGTTATGATCGAGTGCTCCTCCCAATTCAAAGAGACAGCCTTATCGCCATCCCGCCTTTGAGCCCTGAGCCCGAGAGAAACTGCATTGAAATTGAAGACCAAATGACGAAATCCGCCGATTTCGAGTTCGAAATTAATTCGTATTGTACTGACATATAACCTGAGCAATTCAATAAGCAATAATTGCATCCTTGATGTAGTGGTAAGTATGCGAAACAGAGGTGAATCCACACGGAGTGAAGCTCAAGTGGATAAATATCTATTGGAATATGATCCCTAGCATTATCACTCACACTCACACAAACCGAGCTCGAAGAGCTCTGTTCACTGTTCTAGTTAGCTGGAGTTCTAAATCGAAATTTGAAATGATATACGTTTATGATGCGTTTAAGTGAGAATTTTATAGGGATTTTTGTTTATTGTACATACATCGAAATTCAGATATCGGCCACTAAGTAAATATCAAACTTGAATAGGTCCCTTTTAAATGGCCTTCGATTTATCAGAAAGCGATAATTTTAGCTTACCATATGTTACTCGCTTCTTCAACCCCTTACGGCTCAAACCCCTCTGGATCGGCAGCCAAGCGCAGGAAGCGCCACATGTGGTCGCGGCCCAGCCTCGACACTGAACTGGTCAGCACAATGGGCGTGGTGGAGGGGTTTAAGCCGTTGCTCGCTAGCTTGCCTCGCAGTGCCTCGATCGAGCGCTTCAAGCCCATGCTTTTCTCAGCCGCGGCCGAGTCCTTCTTGTCGGCTTTGGTGAGCACCATGACGTAAGTCAGAGGCCTTGGGCTGTCGGCCACCAGTTTCATGAGCTCTTCGTCCGCAGCCACTGGACCGTGCCGAGAGTCAATCAAATGAAAGATCACCTAGTAGGAAGAAGCACAAAAGCCAAATGAGGGTATGATGAATACATCAAATTGAATATGCATTAAATTAGAATGGCGGTCATAGCGTCCTGAGGATACATAAGCACACAAGTGAGGAGAAAATATATGATATTTTCAGGCTCGCAAGAGCAACGGAAATAGGTCAAGTGAGAATTACATTGAGATTGAAGTCACTGAAAGAAAAAGAAAGAAGGTGAGGGCCATATTTTAGTACCTTGAGAGTGGGTCTGGTGTAAAAGTAGTCGGTCATAAACTTGGCCCATTCGTCGCGCACTCTTTTCGGGACCTTCGCGTACCCCACTCCCGGTAAATCCACCAGGTTAAACTCCCCTTTGGGTTCGTCAAACGTCGATTCTCCGTTCACGTTGAAGTAGTTGAACTGCTGGGTCTTGCCGGGCGTCTTCGAAGTGTACGCCATGGCGCGCCTCCCCACCACCATGTTCACCAAGCTCGACTTCCCCACGTTGGATCGCCCCACGAAGGCTGCTTCAGGAGGGCCTGCTTCGGGTAAGGTCTCCGTCTGGGAGGCATTGAGTAGAGGGAAAGATGAGGGAGAAAAGATGGGGCTATGACATAAGTGATTGATCAATTTAGTGATGCAGAATGTTTGCTTTTTAAAATCACCTAAATTAGGAACAAGAGCTTGTTATTTCAATGCAATATTCACGCCACGCACCGAAACGGCGCCCATCATGAACCGGATCGACTGCACAGAGGTTTGCGACACCATTTCGTAGGTGTCTGCGTCCGGCGGGCAGCCTACCGTACCCAAGGTCTCCAGAGCTTCCAGAAACACAGCCAATTGGCGGCCTTTGGCAGCCGCACGGAGCAGCGAGTTACCGACTTGGGTGGGCACTGTTAGCCGAGCGTTGGTTCCGTAGCCACTCAAAGTAGGACGACCTGAGGGTTGCTGGTTGCGCATGTTGGTGATGCTGTGCACTTTCCATTCCCGCAGAGCTTCCCGAGCTTTTTCCCAATTGCCTACTTTCACATAACCTCGAGACAAGGCCGCATGCAACAAGGGCACATGCTCAGCCCATGGCAGCTGCTGCTGTTGCCGTTGCTTGGGAGCCACTGCCGCCTCTGGTGATGGATCGCTGCTGTCGTCCACTGCACTCTCGGCATTTAGTGAAGGTGGGGGTGCATCTAGGAGGGCGTAAGTATCCACTAGCTTGGCTGCTTCATCTACCAAGTCATTTTGGCACAAGGTCTTCAAGAGCTTGAACAAGCTTCCCGCGCGAGCATTGTCAGCCGCCCAGGGATCTGAAGCAAGGTCTTGAAAACTGTCAAGGCTGTGAGCTGCCAGCAACTCTTGAGCGAGGTTCAGTCGCCCCAACCGAATCTCGCCAAACACTACGGCTTTCAGGAGGGCACCTCCCTCGAGCTTCAGGAGTCCTCGTGACACCACAGCGGGGTCTGTGCACTCAACCTGGAGCCGTTTAGACGCCCCCACGGCCTCTAGAGCTGCCGCAGCCTCCAGCAGCTCCGCAAGCGACGCCGACTGGGGATCTAGCGCTACGCGCACTGCTTCTGCCTTAGCAGCGGCTGCTGACGCCTTGCCTGGTCCCACGGGTGCTTTGAACGCGGGCGCTGCTGCTGCTTTGCGCGATGCCTCCTTGGTCTTCGACAGCCGCTTTTGGCGAGGTGATAGCTCCAGCTCCGATAGGTCTTGATTGCCCTGACGACCGGTAGCGTGCCGGCTGAGGCACCGGGCATAATGCGTGGCTGATAAAGAAGAATGCCCAACCGCAGCTCGCGGGAAGCGCCGGGATGCAGCAAGGAAAGCATTCGTTCCTGGCATAATAGTGGCTCTTAATAACAGCAAAAAGGCCATATGGTAACAGCTCATGGGTTAAAGTTTCGAATCGATCGGAAAAGATTATGCTCCTTTACAAGAGAACTTTGTCGGAAATGTATATATTTCTCCCGTGCTGCACGAAGAGCTAGGCTGCGCGAAGTCAATTCATCATCTGCAATAGCTGATGATAGCTGCTTTGCTCTACTAGCTAGCTAGGCTAGCTTCGTCAAGCTGAGAAGCCGTAAACATCAACAAAAAACCTTGGCGAATCAAGAATGAAAATATCTTGAAGACGTCTTCAAAATGACTTATTTTTGCATACCCTGTGAGCGGCCTAGTGGTCTAGTGGTATGATTCCTCTTTAGGGTAGAGGAGGTCCGGGGTTCAATTCCCCGCTGGGCCCTTTTTCTTTCGCTTTTCTTTTTCTGTGAAGAAGATGACCACTCGCCATGCATTCGCATTCTCCATTCTTTTGGCATGTGGTCCGAACTCGGGCTCGAACTAATACAAACCCAAATGACACAGAAGCCAATGCTGCGGGCAGAAGTGTACGCGCGTGCGTTGCGCGCAAGTCAAAATCGTAAAGATGATAGTGTGTAGAGGGCAGGAAGCATAATACTTCCACCCCCTTCTAAAGTGGAAACTGTTCATGAAATAATTTTGAAACCGGACTTAAGTCGTTTCTGCGTCTGTTTCTGCATTGAAGAAAGCGCGCCGTTTTTCAGTCTGAACGACTGGACGAATGGGCTAATATTAAGAAAATACCACAGCCCCTTCGCCGCATGCAGAGTGAGGTCTGTGCCAGAGAAGAAATCCCGAAATATGAAATGGGACTGCAAAGAGACTTAAAGGAATAAACACTACGCGACTTTTCTTGCTTGCGCAAGTGGACACAGATCTTTGGATCACTCTCGTTTTGAAGGAATCTATAGTAATGAGCAAGAATAGATGCTATTCGGAGTTTGAGAATAAAAACTTTCCAGTATTCGAGCGGATTCATCCAGTCCTTTAGCGCCTGAGTCAAAATCATAAACGGGGCCTGTGTAAAAACGTTCTCGAGCCTGGGCTAGATGGCGGCCCCATCACTTGAGTACACGCCTCGGGGTAAAATAGAATTGCAACTTCTTTGTACTCGATTTGCACATGAAAATCATAGCTGTCAAACTTCAGAAGTGAAGTGGGAATTACTACAAAAGCCCAGAGAACTGCCACGTGGATATGGCACGTGACACACGAACAAAGGCTATCACTCTCGCAGACTTGTTTGTAGTAAAGACGCCATATGGAATATGGAGCCTTGATCGGCCTTCTGGAGGGAATTTGCTAGCGCATATACAGCTCAACTGCATCCTTTAATGCGCCTTTGTGACTGCTGTAGTCTACATGTCTTTCTTTGTTTTGGGAAAGTAATCACAAGACTAGACAACCGTACTGTAAGTAGTATACAGCGTATTTGCCGCATTGTGCGTGTAACCACTATCGTACATCCAAGAGCGTATTTTTTGTGCTTTCATGGATCTAACAGCCTTTCTATGTAATGGCTTTGCTATTCATTTGAATATCCCACTGAAGCCGAGCGCCATGGGCCATGCTTGCTTGATGGTTTTGTGATATTAAGCTTCCACTTCCACTTGCCCCCCCTAAAATTTTATAGATATATGAAGATAACAAGGGTGTGTATAGGACAGCCGCCATTAGTACACAGAAGGACTAGCCCGCAATGGCAATAGGCTGCTTGAGCTCTACTCTAGCACATCCCAACGAGGGTGAAATCCTGGCCGGGGGATCTCCAACGGACATGTAGCCAGTCGGACAGCTATCTGGTCTACTCGTAGTAGCATCCAGCGAATTCACTATTCCTTCGGAAAGATTACATAAATAATCGAAAGGCTCCTTCGAGTGAGTATCTGCCAGTTTCGTTGATGCCTCCAACTAGCAACTAGACCAGACTAGGCCAGACCAGACTAGACTAGACCAGACTAGACGACCAGACTAGACGACCAGACCAGAGACCAGACCAGAGACCAGACAAGACTAGACTAGGCAAGACCTAGACCTAGACCTGGACTAGATCTACTAGACTAGACCTAGAGTAGAGCTCGGAACCTGCCCCTAACCAGGCTCTCTTGTGAGGTTTAGAGGTATCTGCTTTGCATAAAATCAAGTAGGTGCCCTAGGCTAGAAGCCAATGAAGCCATACACCATATAGCTCTCGCGGCTCGTGATTGCCGATTTACTACTTAACTTTGTAAGGATATAACATGGGTGACTTAGTACATTCATTTGATAATTTTACTTGGATTTATAAATATCGAATATCAGCAGGTAATTTTCAAAGTCTTGACTCAACCAAGGTCGAATACTACTCTACCTATCTTTATACCTCAAGGTTTCGTAGCGAGACTCACACCAATCATGCTATCCCGGGTAGCCAGCTTCTCGAGCTCTTCCTCCGACCAATCATCCGTCCCCGCTGGCCGCAGAGGCAACACCAGAAAACGCAAGTCGGCAGTGGAATCGTGCACAGTGATGGACACCTGAAACAAGAAGAGATACAAATTTTATAATGTGGGCAAAAATACAAGATGCTGGTCGTTCCTGCCCTTGAAAAAGGAGATGTATACATGATGAGTCAAGGAGAGGGCCTGTCCCATTCCCCCACCCCAAACTTCTTCTGTACACATGTACTGGTAATTCACCCCACCTCAGGCGGGACCACCAATCCAAAGGAATCTTGGAGCATGGCTCGAGGCTCCCGCACAGCCCTAGCCCGATACGCTCGGCTCTTGTACCTATTAGCGCACATACAAAGCACAGGCTCCGCAGCTTTACAGAGTATAAACATGATTTGACGTGACTGACCTCCGAATAGAAATCAAAGAATAAGAAAAGGCACACGATACAGCCATCAAATCGGGAAAGGATGAAGGAAACGGGGCAAGGAAATTCTTACCAAGGAGGCGAGAGGCCGAGCAGAGAGAGCGGGTAACACGAGCAGAGAGTGCACACAATCAAATGGTGCTCTGATTCTGAGCAAGCCACAATCTGGCACACGCAAAATAAGCACACGTACACACGCCTGGATGAGTTCACTTGCGTTTTAAATTCAAAAAAGTGAACGCTGATGCTGGGTCGTAAATCTGCCTGGTGATTCCCCATCTTTTTTCATGAGACAACAAGAAAGGGATGTCCTGCTCACAAGTACGAGACGGCGGGGATGGGGATCATACTATCACCCGGACCACATTTTTTCGCCAAAAAACATTGGAATATGAAATCCTTAGTAGTGTGATGGTATAAGATGTGATGCAATCGCCGCAACGAGCACCCACTTTGAGTTTGGTGGGGGTGGTGGAGTTGATGGTGTTGATGCCTAGTTCAGCGGCAGCTTCCGCTGGGTTCGACAACAAACGCGCCTTGAACGCTGGATCAACCCATGCTTTCGCCACCAGCTTAGCTCCGTCCAAACGGCGGCCGAGGCTCTGCATACATGTAAGTAGGCACATGCGCATTCACCGCACAAGATCAAATAAACATAAACAAACAAGTCAATGCATGGTAGATGTGAGCAAAGGATGACCACTAAAACACCGAAGAATGAAAAAAAAGTGAGCAATTTGCTGGGTTCAAACCTCGTTGGCTTCGATAATCTTGTTAAGTTTCGCGCGCTCGATAATCCCCTGTTTCTCGAGGATGGCAATCAAAGCCCCGCTGATGCGCTCACCCGGCCGCTCGCTGCCTTCCTTGTCGATTGCTCTCTGCTCCACCACCGACCGCGCTATATGCACATGGTCGTGTCCGTGATCATGATCGTGGTCGTGGTCGTGGTAACTGCTGTGATCGTGAGGTTGCTCGAGCGCTACAAAAGAATGCTTCGAGTCAGCAGTGGATTCCTCGGTCCCAGTTGCACTTTTTGCTGTGCTAGAGGAGGAAGCGTCATCATCAGCCGAAAGGAGCCAGGGCTCATAAACTTCCACCACTACTCGGTCGTTGGTCGCAGCTGCAGCTTCTGGCCACAGGTCTGCTTGCTTGAAGCTCACCCTGTACAAATGCTCCCGCCGCTGGCCGCCGCCGCCCCGGAAAGCGAGGAACTCGGGGTCCCCAAACACCCCTTCGAGGGACTCAACGACACCGCTGCAGCCGAAGAGGTAGCCGGGCGTGCGTAAGTGCGGTTTGCGCCACCGGACCAGGGACCCAGCGGTCTCGGCGCGCACCACCACTACCTGCCCCACTGCATAGCGAGCCACTTTGGGCTCCACCGTTGATGCGACAGTGGCAGAATTTGCACCGTCTGGTTCTTGGACGCTGTTGCAGTGCCCGAGGGCAGCGTCAAGGTCCGAGGGGGAAATGACACCTCGCTCCAGCATACCAAGGGCGATCGCCACGCTCCACTTGTCGTAGTAGCCCCAAGTAGCGTACTTGGCCGGTTCAAGGCATTCGATGTGCCTTCGAAGCTCGTCTACGGTGAGGAGTCGAGCACTCACCAGCGATACCTAGTAGAAAGAACCCAAGATATTACAAGGTGTAAACTTGATTTCAGGATGAATAATAAACAAGCAAAACCTTTGAGAACAATTGAACTCATCTCATGCGGGCAGATTTCAACACAATAATTCCAAATTGAAGGCCGGCTACTTTGGAATGAACACAAGTCAATATTCTCACCAGTAGCGCGTGGGTTAGATGCTCCCATTGCGTGAGAGGTTTTTCCGTGAGGTCCACTTTCGTGCCAAGGAGCTCCGTTACTCCACCCAAGTCATGCGGGCCGCTGAAGCCAGGGGTGCCAACGCACAAATTAAATTGCCCAGCACCATCGTCGACGGGGGGTAGGGCTTCGTCGGCAGCTTGTTTCGATGGTCGAGATCCAGAAGCTGCACCGTTCTCGTTCTCGCGTTGACGCTTTTCGACTGTTCCAGACATTCCTAGAATGATATATTAAAATCCCTGTTTCTTCTAGCTAGCTGAATGTGAAGATGATCTTCAGATTACACGCTGGCAAGACTAGATGCGAATGACCCACATGACGCTAGCTTGATTGAGCTGCGCCGCTGCGCCGTGTTCCGGACTTCCGGATTCCGGATGGCTACTTTTTCAGGTCAATCGATGACACGATGACTGACACAAATCAATCTTGGATTTTGGTTGTTGTTGGTTGTTGGTGATTTTGGTCAACTACTCGAGTGATATATTTTTTGGAAACCCAATACAGCTTCAGCCATCGCCTTGATAGCCTTGATCGAGTTCCCTACCGAATCTACATCTATAATAGACGCATCTCTCGATGTCTGTTATTTGATTTGCGAAAGAAGGAGGGCTACCCTAGCTTTGTTGGTTCGTGGATACAACGGGAACGATTCTAAGTGAAGGGGATAAAATCGGATTCTAATTAATTAGTACAGTATCTACTTAGCTAGCGCCTCGTCGTGTTGCCTGCCTTCTACAATATGTTGTGGCTCTCTCGTGTGTTATTGCTATTCTTAGCAACAAAATCAGTAGCACCAGGGAAAGTTGGGCATGAAATCGTGAAGGGCGAGCCAGGAGCTGACGTCATGGCATGCATGGATGCAGAACCAAGTGCGGAAGCTGAACTCCCCAACGCCTACATGGTTATGATTGGGCCTTTTGCTAGTGACCGCAAATATAAAAAGTGGCTGTATGCGGTGATCGCTCTGACGTCAGCGCTGCAGGAGCATGGCTCCACCGCGGATGTAGTGGTGCTTTGCGCAATGAAAGCGCACGGCGCTGTGCATGCATTAGCAGAAGAAGAAGCGCTACTCAGCAAGCATGGGATTCACTGGCGGTGCGTTGAAAGACGAAAGATATGCCTATTATCTTTATTTCTTTTATTCGACTACCCCGTCCCAGACTACTGTAGCTTCATTCAAATTATACACAAGTAAACTACCGTAGAAATATCCTTTCTCCTCTAGTAGTCTGCTTACACGCCAACCCCTTTCATATCCCTCTTTCTCTCTCTCTTTCTCTCTCTCTCTATCTCACTTCTACAAATCCTAATGACTAGCTACGTGTCGGCGCCCTACGGCAATTCTGGTTTTCACATGGGCCACTACAAGACGTGGGCATGGCAGCACACCGAGTACAATCGCATTCAACTCCTTGATGCGGATTTACTGCCACTCACCAACATGGACCGTTTCTTCGACTTTGGTACGAAAGAACGTAGACAATAATAGGAGTAATGATTATCCTTCGGTGCTGAATGCTCAAGGCTTGTATTGAAGCCTACTTGAGAGCATACCTATCTTTGTCCCACCCTCACACCACTTCCATTCGAATTACTGTCCTTCGAACTTTACTTTAACCCACTTCCTTTCCCCTCTCCACCTCCTAGGCCGCGCCCTCGACTCAGACTTCGTCGGATGCCCCGGCAAACTCTCCGTGCTCAACGCCGGGTGGTTCGTGCTGAAGCCCAGTTGCAGTCACTTCGAAGGCTTAACGCAGCTGCTGAAAAACGACCACAAAGGGTGGAGCACGGAGAAAGGCTGGGGCCATGCATTACCCGGATGGATCAGCTCCGAAGGAGCCAAAATGAAGGTAATTGGTTGTGTTATTTGAATACATACGCACATCAGCAGGTCCTTCTTTGATCTGTTCTAACTTCTTCGTATCTCCGACATTGTATTCTCTTTCATCCTTCTATTCTCTTTGCAGAGAGACACCCTTTTCGCTTCCTCTTTCTTCTTCCTTCACTTTCTACTCCCCTGAATGTGTTCTCGTTGCCTAAACCTCCTTTTTGTCCTATTATAACAGGCGGGGTGGGACTTTTTCGACGCGCACGGCAACCAGGGGCACATGTACAGCTATTTCCTGTTCGACGCCCACGACCTCACCCTCATTTACGCTGACAAGGTTTTGGCGTATCGCAACGGCACCGCTGCCTTACCGGGCAACGGCATCTCCGTGCTGGAGCCCAACCACCACACAAGCTTTGCGACGTCAAAGGAAGCCACCGATGCATTGAGGAAAGACATTTACGGCGCGTACCCGTGCCCTTTCCCTCTGAAAGTGAAGGCTCGGGCCTACGTGCACTTCACGGGCAACATGAAGCCGTGGACTAAGTACAACCCAAGCAACCCGCAGTTTCAGGCCTGGTACGACGCAGTCACGCGCTCGGGTGCTGTGAACCTCCAACGAGACGTCTTTGCTTGAGGCCTTTCAATTTTTTTCCTTCTTGGGATGCCAATTCGGAATTCGGGCGATAAACCGCCATAATGCTCTACGCCGCATAATTACACCGAAAGCGTTTTCGGTTTCTATATGTATAACCTCCTGGCTATACGGATGTAGATCCTTTGGCTTTTAGAACAAGGAATATGCAATACTATACACAGCGAAATGTCGCACGTGCGATTTACATTCATTTAGAATTACGCCGCTTTACTCATACTCAGGCCTCCCTTTAATTCTTTATAAAAAGTTATGTCGTCGTTTTCAAATGTATTTGTGATGCCATTTACAGACGAATCTGGTATTTCAATAAAGCAAATCAAAAACCATTCGAATCGAAGGAGGCCGAGATCAGGGATGACGCGCCCTGAAAGGAACTTCGTAGAGATGCCCGAGCCCATGCCTCTGAGGATTCCAGCACAGGTTCTCTCTGACCTACAAAACGACTTTCTTCTTCCTCGTCATTATTCTCAGTCTCACTATCGGTATGGCACTGGCCCTTATCATTTGAAAACCGCTGCGCATCAGCCCGGCGCCGTCTCGCTCCCATGGCTTGAAGCTCAGTGTTCACGGCATGCTGAGCGGCGTAGCCCGGCCGCCTTGCTGGTGGCGGTGGAACCATGGCGGTAGTGCTGGTGGTGCTACCACTGCGCTGGAGGTGGTGCTGTGCACTCGTCGTCGTCGCGCAAGACAGCCTGCTCGGTGATTGGCTGGATTGAGGCTGCTTCAACGACGATGGGATTAACACCGACGAAGACGCGGAGGACAGTGCAACAGGAGCGTCCGGGCGCGGCGGGCGAAATGACGAAAGCGAAGAGGAAGCTGAGCGATACCCAGAAGTGCTCCCAGACGACTGCTTCTGGTAAGTGCTGCTCTTGTTCGAGCTTAACCCTGAGCCTGGCAGCGGTGGCCTCGTTGGCACTAGTGGAGGGCGGCGGCGATCGGGGAGGCTCCAATCGTAAGCTGCTGGTGGCGCTCGAGGTTGAGGCACATGTACGGCAGCGTAACCCTTGTTCCCGCTGCTCTTGTTTTGACTGCCCCCAGCGCGGTAGGAGGAGCTAGCTTTTGGTGTGTTCGAAGTAGTAGCAATAGGAGGAGTGCTTCCGCGCCGCCTCCACTGCTGTAGTAGTAGTAGTGGCGCCTTGTGAGGAGCCGGAATAGGGCGCGGTGGCGGTCCTGATCTTGGATAGGGCTCGGTCTCTCCTACAGGGAAAGGGTCGGACGCAGCGATCGCGAGATAGTCGGCCGTTTTGCGGTGCCCAGTGCTGGAGTAAGTCGAAGACGATGAAGACGGCGCACGGAGAGTTGAGGCTGCAGTAGCAGTGGCCTGAGAAGAGTTGCGTTGGCGCCTGTGGTGCCGCTGGTCCCGTAAAAGGCGCACGAGCCTTGCTTCACGCACTCCTGGCAAGAAGGCAAATCGAAACCAGCGCCAGAGCAGAGGTCGTACGTGTTTCAAGACTCGAAATCGCTTTGCTCTTAGCTCTTGCAGCTGCGGCAAGGTCTGCCATGCAATGAGGCACGTGCGTTGTAGCCGTTGAACGTAAGCTCGCTCGCCCTCCGCCATGCTGGCTCGAAAAGCCACCTGCCGTCGGCGCCGAGCTATGGAGGCTTCCCATTGGCGGAGAGCATGCACTTGCCGCCACTGCCGCAGAGGTAAGTTGCGCCGTACCTGCTTTGGCGCGTACTCTGTGCGGCGACCTAAGATGAGTGATGAGGACGTCAGCGGCGGCTGAGGTTGATGTGCCGGCGGCAGGGGTGGCGGGGGCGGCGGTATAGGATTAAGCTTTGGTGGTGGCAGTGATGGCGGCGGCGGTGGTGGTGGAGGAGGTGCACGCGCAGGGCTTGTGTGCTGCAAAGGTATGGCGCTTTCAGGCTGAGCCGCTCCTGCCATCGACACTGCTGCTGCTTTTTGTAGTGGTAATACAGGTTCAGGAGTTGCCTCCAAAGGTGGTGCAATTGTCAACGGAATTGACGAAGTAGCTGCTCCAGTTCCAGAGGGTGCTCCAACAGGCACCTCCACGAGTGGAAAATGTGCCTCTGCGCTGGTGTTAACTTCCTGTAACTCCGAAGTATCACCTCGGTTGCGGTGACGAATGTTTTCTGCGCTTTCCACATCCTCCCTGCTTCGCTCGTTTGCATCATCATCTTCCTCGTTGTCCTCCTCTTCCTCAAAATTGTTACCTCGCAAGCGTGTCGCCAAAATATCAGCGACGTAATCTTTCACTATCATAGCTTTGTCACCACTTCTGCTGCTTCCAACCACCTCTGCAGCTGCTTCACTTTCGAACTCATCATCGTCATCGTCGTCGCTGGCAACTACTTCTGGCAATGGTGCTGAAGGCGCCCCTTTCTTAAGAGCTCTGCGAGGCTGGATGGGTGGTCGAGTGACGTCTTTTCTCCCAAGAGCCCGCTCTTCCCTCGCCCAGCGCTTATTCAATGCCCAAACGTGCCACCTTCGGCTGAGGAGGGCCCTCGCGAGCACACAAGCGCTAGCGTGGTTCAACAGCGCTTCCCAGCTCACTCGCAACAGCCGGCTCCGCTGCGAGACCAACTTCTCGGCACGGGTCAACCACGCTTGACGTGTCTCTACAGTGTTTGTTCGCCATTGCCGCAGCACTTTGACTGCTAAGCCGGCTTTCGGCCAGGGGCAGCGCCGGGACCATACTTGAAGCAAATGAGCGAGGACTTGGTTGGTCGTCGTTTGCGTGCACCACTTCCGCACGGCCATGAACATTTGCCGCTGCGAGCATCGCATATCAGCACGCCAATCACAGAGCTTCAACGCCATTTCCTGCTGGCAGCGGCGGCGCCACAGCCTTATCGCCCTCGCTAGCCGCAAAGCATCCCCTATGGAGCGTCTCCTCCTCTTGACCACAGCATAATTCCATAGAGCAGCGAGCCCCGATTCACCAGGCGGCGATGAAGACGATATTGATCTTAAATTGAGTGCACGTCGATCTTCTGCGTGGGTTGAGTGTGCCTCGCCGTTGCTGGATGGGTAGTCTTGGTCATGGTGATGGTGCTCAGCCCAAGGACCAGCAGAATCTATCCAAAAACCAGGATCTAAAGCCTCGCTCGGGTGCTGCCGCGCCCAACGCATCCACAATCGCGCCGCGGCTCCGCTTGACAACGACGCACGCCACCCTCTGCTGCTGCTGCTGCTTGCGGTATTCCTGCTGCTTGTAACGCTGCTGTTGTTGTCAATGTGGCCAGCTGCTGCCGCCACAGTGGGGGGAGGCACAAAGTGCCAGACTCCTCTCAGCCTTCGCTGGTCGTGGAAACGTTGTGCTCGCTCCAAGTTTCGGTACTCTACCATGGCCGCACACGTGCGGGCGTGCCACACATGTATAGAAATGCGCGCGCGCTGCTGCATGCGTCTTCCCAAGGCTAGAGCTCCCGTGGCAGTGCGCTGTGCTCGGGCTTTTGCCCACTGGTGCCACTGCTTCAAGCCACTTCGCAGAGAGCGTGACTCAAACACCACTGACGCACGCGCACAGCTCACAACGCTATGTGCCATCGCTGCTGTGGCATCACTGTTCTCTGCACTTGACCTGTCACTTTTCTTGCGCCTCTGCCGAGCCCCCGCTGCTGCATATTCATCGTAAGCAATGTCGTCTACGGAGGCACTCTCATCGCCTTCCCCGCCGTCCTCATCGTCTTGAGAAGTTGAAGACGAAGCTGTAGATTCATCACCTGCAGCCGAGGACGAGTACGAAAGTGGATGCTCTCCAGCGCCAAAGTGAGCTTGCTTGGTGCCAATCCCACTACTGCCGCGCCTTCTCCTCTGACTATCACCACTTCCGCGGCGGTGCCTACTTTGCTTCGCAGCGTTAGCACTTTTGACTACCTTCAAGGCCGCCTTGGCCACTAGCTCCATAGCAGCATCGACTTCAGATTGTTTGCTGGACACCGCTCCCTGCTTGCGCCATTCCTGTGACCGAGATGAAGCTTCGCTCTTGTGCTCCTGATGAAAGGAGGAGGCTGGCGATGCAGCAGCAGCTGCTGCTGAGGTCACTCGGCCTGTATTTCTGAAGCGTCGGCGCGGGCTATGAAGGTCAGCCATCTCGTCGTCTTCGTCCGAATATAGTAGCGCATGATCAACACCGCCGGTGTCTGAGCCCAAGTATTCGGTTGATGATGCAGCGTAAGTGCGCACATTTCTGCCATTGCAATTCCCGTATGGACTCTTTCGACGAGAACAGCTAGTACTTGAAGACTCCTGTGGTCTTGTGATATGGTTCCTCAACGGACTACCACTAGTATAAGGCCCAGATCGATAGTGCGCACGCAGGCCAGCTGACCACTCTAGTTCTTGGCTGCCGCTTGTAGAGATAGCTCCTTCATCGTTCTTACTGCTGATGTCCTGATCACTACATTCATTACGAGACGTAGTTGTAGCCGCTCCAGCTTTCACCTCAGCCCAACGCATCGGCTGAATAGGTTTCCCGCTTTCGTTGATATTACATTGTGCCGTAGTACCAGAGACCCCCACTTCAAACTCTACACCCTCAGCTGGAAGTGAGGATGCCTCAGGCACCCCCGGAGCAACGCTGTTGTCTTCGGTCCTTTCTGCGCTAGCAGTGCCAGCAGCAACTGCTTGTGTAGCAGCCGATTTCAGATGCTTGGCTGCGTGCCAAGCAGCTTGCAGAGCAACGTCAGCAGGGTCGGTTGAGTTCGCTGTAGCCGCAACGCCTGCAGAGTAGCGGGATCCTCCCTCGTAGGCCGCCTGCAACTGCTCTGCAAAGGGTAACTCTACCGTTGGCACCTCCTCCGAAGAGGGAACCATCTCGTTGAGTGTGGACGGCCCTGGTGGCGACTGTGTCTGTGAGTCGTGTGGCGGAGTAGCGACAGGTGGCTGTTTCGGTAACTGCGGCCTTAAGTGTGGCTGCGTAGATGTCGTGAATACATGCCGTTGCTGTTCCCGTGCGAGACCTGCGGTAACGGCATGGTCATACGCGGCGGCAAACATTTCAAGCTCTGTGTTGGTAGCGCCGCTCGTCACACCTCGCATCGTGTGCTCCAAGTCCAAAAGGCGTGATCGAACCGAATCAAACCCCCTTGCATCATCGTAAGCATCGCTAGCAGCTGCGTTGACACCAATGCTTGACGAACCAAAAATCCTCTTTTGAGCCATGCTGGAACCTGAAGTCTCGAAAACTCCTTCCTTTTGTTGCAGAGAAACACGGTCTCCGTAACTCAGTGCGTAAAGCTCTTTTCTAGAATCCATGTTTTTGTCCTCTCGAGGTGCAGTGGACTCGTCACCATGAGTCTGAGCGCTGTTGCTGTTGCTAGCATTGTTCGTATTGCTGCTGCGATTGGCATTTCCTTGCTCCCCAGAGTTCATAGTAGGTAATGCTTGCGACTGCCCGATCCAAGCTTTTTCTTCTTCCTCGACATCGCACGACTGTAATCCTTCAGATTCCTGTACTGATCCTTCGGACTCGACAATGGCTCGACGAGCAAGGGCAGCGCATGTCGCGCGCACGGCGAAAAGTTCATCACGGCTCAATCGAAGACCAGAAACCGATTGCCGCAACTGTGCCAGCACAGCCAGAGGATCGCTAGTCTCCTTCCCTAACACTTCTGCGCTGCTTTGATTTTTATGACTGGTGCTCAACTCGCCCGAACGCTGCGCCTCGCCTGATACATCTGGAAGTACGTGAGATGAGCACCCCGCGTTGAGTGGCAAGAAATCTGCTCCTTTCTCCACCTCAGCCAAAGTCTCACGGGCTTTGGCAGCATAGGCAGCTTTTACAGCTTCTACCTCAGCCTCAGCTTGTACCTTGGCAGCAGTCGCTGCATCTGCTTCCGCCTGCCTTTTTGAATCATCACTCGCTTTGAAGCGAGCATACCAAACGGGCTCCGGGCTCTCTGGTGCAGTATCAATTGGTTTAGCAAGCAAAGCACGCGCGTGTGCCAAAGCTGCAACGGCAGCATCTTCCATAGAAACTGCACCAGCCGCTTTCTCCTCGTGAATCTCTTTCGTGCTATAATCGCCATGCTCAGGTTCAGTCTCAGCCATTGCATTCGATGTACCAACATCGGTCGTAATGGTTTTTGGCAGCGGCTCCATCTCTCGATCATTGTGAAATAAATTCTTTACACTGCTTTCACTCGCAAAAGTACTTTGGTCCTTACTCCTATCACCAGACTGAATATTTGGGAGCTGTTCAAAGAGCGGCGGTGATAGTAATTCTTTCTCATTGCTGGCATTATCTCCACTCAAAGGAGGAGTAAGCTCGAGCCCCTGATGATTTAAGGCGGCTCCAGCGGGGGTAGCTCTATTACAAGGACGCTTGGTCGGCTGTGGAGTGCAAACACAGGGCCGAGGGCCAGTGTGATGCATCGAGTGCGCAAACTGAGGGTTGTTGGTCCCAGCGTTGTCGGAGTTATTACGAGAAAGCCCTATGTCGCTGTCACGTTCATAGTCGGTCGACAAATCTGAATCTGCTACTATCGCGAAGCCTTTATGCGGTGTTTGCGCTTTTGGGCCTGCCTTCAGTGCTATAGTGGCGCCGAAATCTTCATCAACTGGAGGTGAAGTCGTCTTCACGGAATGCACAGGGCGTTGCTGCCTCGCCTCTGGTGGCAGTGAAGCCTTGAGCTTCGAGTTGAGGCGGCTCTCTGATCGCCGAATTAAAGCTGAGCCTTCTGAAGGATCAAAAGGTGTGCCGCCGACGCCACTAACAGACCATCGCGGTCGCACTTTACCATTGCCGCTCTGACTACTTGCATTGGGGGATGGATGAGAATGCCGCGTCCCATTGCCTATGCTGTCTTGAGTAGGTGAAGGTGACGAATTCTTCTGCTCTGCCGAGGATAATGAAGATGTGGGAACTGGCATTTGTGAAATAATATCTTGGGCTTCGGAAAAGGCACGGCGAGCAGCTGCTGCGTTCCGAAGCGCGCGTGATGGGCTATGGCTACTACCGGTAGAGCCATCTGTCGAAGAAGAACCCGCTGGTCTATCAGAGCTGCCAACTACACTGCCAAACTCGACGCTACTATCCACGCTGCCGCTAAAACTGCTAGAAAAGTGTTCTTGAGCTGGACTCCCGTCAGTGGTTTCATTCAGTGCACTGTTCCCAACAAAAGTGGCACGACTCGCGTGAGCGTCCTTGCGTCGATACATGCGAACTTCTTCCTTCGTTGGCGCCTCACGACTGTCTCGAGCCGCTGCATGCAATATATGCTCGCCATCTCGGCCACCGCTCGGTTGATTACGCACCCTTGTGGGAGAACCAAGTGCGACGACAATCCCATGGAGGTCTTCGCTTGATAGCCAGGGAGAATGCTCGTGCGCTCCACGTGTTCGACTCGCTTCGTGCGAAGCCATTCGTTCCTAGCTAGCTAGATGCTTTCAGTAGTATAGCTAGAGGTCATCAATCTCATTAACTGGCTCTCCGCTACCTCACAGCCCATTTCCAGCTTTCTACTGCCTCACTTCCAACTGCTGCTTGGGCTGGCCCGATCATATTTCAGCATCAGCTAACAGTTTTAGGGCCAGAGTGAAAACAGGAAAATCGTCGAGAAACGAAACACCCAAGTCCAGTCCTACAGTACAGTACTTTTGGGGGGCTGTTTCGCATGGCACTCAAACCAAAGGGCAAACACTCAAAAGTCTCAAAAGTAGAAACAAAACATAGAACTACTTTACTTAGCTTCGAAGTTACGTTTTGTTTCTCGTGAAACAAACGCGGAGGGCGCTGGGAAAGTCTCTGTTTCCATTCTTGGAACTAAGCATCGCTATTCGCTACGCTCCTTTCAAAATTTCCCCCGATTTCACTCGAACTCGAACTAATACAAACCCAAATGACACAGAAGCCAATGCTGCGGGCAGAAGTGGGAATGCACGTGCGTTGCGCAAACAAAGCAAGTAGGGAATGATTCAGGAGGGAGAGGGGCATTGGCCAAATTCCTCGGAAAATTTGCAAAAAGCGAGGTATTTGTGGATGTTGCGCACTCCGCAGAACAATAAAGAGGAAGGCGCGCGAGCAAAGAAGCTCGTGACATGCGAAACACGAGGTCCACTCGGCAGAGGTCAAATTGTGCCTTTCAGCGTGCAAGGCGCCTGTTGTTCTGCCCCTGAGCCAATAGAGGCCTTAACGGGACAGGAATCCTTCCTCGTCCGCGGAGCGGCAGTGAATAGAAAAGCCCCCCCTCAAAAATACATACAGCAACATACAAGCGGGCCGCTTGTGGCCTAGCGGTCCCTCCCTATCATACCCATATATCTTCCATCAAACGCCACGGACGCTAGTCGTGGTCGTCCTCCAGCGTTTTTCGAAGCCCTCGCAAGGCCCTCCACCTTAAGAGCAAGTCGACTGCGTATACCCCGAAGAGTGCAGGTTCCGCGCTAGTGATCGGCAAGATCGTGCTGACAATGCTTGTAGCTGCCGCCAAAATAAATCAATCCTCCATTGTGCCTGCCTTTGATCAAACGTGAGTCCCACGGATAAATCAAGTACCAAGCGGTGCTGCAAATTCATAATGGAAGGGTTCATCATCTGTCGGTGGCCCGAAGTTCCTAGGAATCCGTTCCCTCCCCTGATGCCCACCGTGCATGACTGTGTCTCACAGACGGGCCGTGGGATTTCACGCCCGAAAGCAGGCAAATATAGACTGCCCACGACTCCACAGGGCCAATTTGAGACAGGCCCCGAAGGGCCCGAATTAGAAGGCTAACAGGTAGAGAAGAAGAAAAACAAGGCAGCGCAAACTAAACCTAGGAAGCTAATCAGGCACACAAACCCGAGACGTCTTCTATTTCTCAATCACGCGATTTCTATTAGTGGGTATTTCGTGAATTTCGACTATATCGTGCTGCTTCGGAAGATCGTATGATTTCATATACCAACAAGAAACTTCCTCTAAAGAGAGCTAAGTAGGCGAAATGTGAATCCACGACCTGCGGACGAAGCCGGAGAAACGGGACTCGGCGCCTGATTGTTTCGTTTCTCGAAACAAGAAACGCCCAGGGGAATGCTCTGGTCTGTTGCGAGAAACGAAACGCGGGCGAGGATCGTGCTTCGTTTCTGTTGTTTCATTACCGACGTGTTTCAACTCGGTACCAGATCAGTCCTCAGAGGCACCCTTGGTTTAATGCTGTCATTTTCCGTTTCGCTTTCCCGCGCGCCGTCGCATCCAGGCCGCAGAGCGCAGAACCACCAATGATGCAGGCCCTTTACGAGACCTCAATCGACATATTGAAGTCCATAGTTGTGAATCCAGTCATTGGCCACAGTTGAAATAGATCTTCAACCTCAGCGCAAGTATCCGAGTACCTGGCCTTGCGCTGGCGTACCCCTCCAGTAGCTGACGCGGTATGTGGCGGTGACCACTGGCACCGACGGCTTGCGTCGCGTACTACAGTGCTACGCAAACTCAAACTATCCCATTAAAGAAGAGTGAAACCTCGCGTTTAGCCCGATCGTGGAGATGGGACATTTATAAAAACTTCACGGGCTTATGGCTTCAACTTGTAGCTTCAAATCGTCACATTGGCTCCCTGATGTGACTACGCAATACACTCGTTGAGCACAATACTGGCGACTGATTCTTCACCTTTTAGCCAAGGCCACTCCACCCTGACAACATTCATCCTTTAAATGGTGGCCGCCCCTCAACATTGGCATTTTCAGGATTGGCATTTGGGCTGGCTTCGCGACTCCATTTCAAGCATGCACTTGCTCTCCTTTGCAGCATCTGTAGTGCCTTTCAATAGGCCTTCCTGAACGGAATAGAACATTAATTGCCGCTTGGCTCCGGCGCCACGGGGATCGCGTGCGCCTGCATGGTTACGCTCACTCCTTTACGTGGCTCGTGCGCTCATTTCTGCCTACCATTCGTGGCAGGGCGCGCGCTTGGTCCTTGTGGATGACTTCAATGGTACGAAGTTGCCTCCTCGTTTGCGGCCCTTTGGCCCCAGAGGAGTACTCTTTGGGCACGGTCCATGCTCCTGCTTGCGCATACAACGAGTAAAACCGCGGTGGCGCGGTGAAGCGGTGAATCATATGCTTGTACGCGACTTTCGCACGAAGAGGTGGACACGCGGATGCATTTAATAGCAGCAAGTGCCCTCTATAGAAGTAATGCTGTCCTCAGCGCAGCAGCATATGCCCCAGCCCCCTCGGCGCATGAGACCTCCTCGACCACCATCCACGATATGGACGACGTCGCGGGAATCGTCTAATGCGCCAAGGTAGACGAGTGCGCTCACCATGCCAAGCCAGGTAGCCATGCAATCCCTGGCGACTGTGGAATATGCTAGTGGATGACGCGACGCTCGCGACTGCCGAGGGCTGTTATATCGCAATAAGGGCATGACGAGACAGCATACACTGCTTATCTGCACGCTCTTTCGCAGCGATCTTGCTGGAAAAATGTGCACTTCTAGGCAGTCCCAAGCGGCGACCTTGCTGAAAGACCTTTCGCACGGTCAACGAGACCTCCAGCACCGCCTCGGGCGGGACACAACGGTTTAGTGGCGTGTGGGACACGTCACGCGTGGTGCGTTGACATCACGCCCTTGTGCCAGCTGGGTGCCAACCCCGGGTGAGCCTGACACGGAAGGTGCTTCTGTCTTCAGTCCTCTCATAACTCGGAGAGCAGTTTATCGCAGCCGAGGGCTCGATCTGCCAGTGTTGGTGTACTACCAGGCGTGGTGAGCCACGGGCCCCTGTTTAACGGGGGCACCTGAGTAGTCGGTCGTCAAAAACAAGCAACAGTAAAGTCTCGAAGAGGCTCGCACTGGTGGGTGCACAATTACTGTTGCCGGTCAGCTGCGTGCCGAGGGCACTTTCAGCATGCACCAACTCTCGCTGGGTGCTGTGGGCATCTCCAGCGGGTGCCGTTGCTGCGTGCCGCGGGCACCTGAAGCGACGCCAACTTTCGCTGAGTGCAGTGGGCACTTCTAGGCCATGAAGTTGTTGGCAGTGAACGTGCTACAGCCCGTTCCATTCGACAAAAGGATATTTTTCATATGTCTTAGTGAAAGGAACAATTATTCTGTGTTCTGTGTGACCATCACAGTAGCACTCATGCATGACCTTGTTGCATCGGTGCTCATCGTGCAGTGCTTCTCGTTGCATCTCTCTTCCACAGGAAAGGAGCACTCAGACGTAATTTGACCTCCGAGCGCCCACACGCTGCGCCGATGCACGGCCATGCACGATTCTTCCATTTGGCGATTTCGATGGAGGGTTTACGTTTTCTTACGTGGCATCGAGTTCAGCAGTTCAGGGGCCGTTCACAAGTGCCCACACTATGAAGCTATCAAGAGCGCACCGCACCAGCGCTTACAATGATGCTGATCTCGCCACGTTGCTGGACCTCGACCACAGCGAATTATCGAATCCTGAACATTCGACATTCGTCTGCTCAACCTTACAATGTTCGAAATAGAGCCCTTTCGTGCTCGCCGACACTTGCCGACACTTGCGTGATCGCCTTTTCTTTCCGTCAGTACACTGACTCGTCTCGATGCGTTCGGCCATAGAATTTCTTTGCACGCAGCAACGTCAGCGCTCGCTAGTGAAATGACAGCGCCACTGTTGACACTCTGGAAATCTTCGTGTACGGATTACTTACTTTCACTTCATGTGCTTTAATGGACGCATGGTTGAGTCATACATCGTCTACAGCACCAAAATCTTGGCATTGGACCAGCCAAGCACGAACTCGTCGAGATCAACTCAATTGGGATGCTGTGATAGCCGTGAATTATTCACCTAGCAGTTCTGTTTTTGGTAATTGAATACAACGATCCAATACGTCAATGTGCCAAATGAAATTCAAACGGGGCGAACATTGGCACATGCATAAAAACTCCAGCTGCCTCAGCTCGAACGTCAACTATTGAAGAGAGTTCAGACATACATCCCAACTACGGCCGAGTGGCATGCGAAGCCAACGTGGCGGAGAATGTTCTACCAGCGCGCTTTTACACAACGCGCAATGCGATACTGTAGTGGCTGATATCATGTGCCTTGGTGAGACCACA
>Ga0307931_1000684_pt1 | contig 22054 bp, 20 predicted proteins | sample OrgLakmetageno47_FD_201816 | JGI IMG/M metagenome (GOLD analysis project Ga0307931, IMG submission 201816) | Saline water microbial communities from Organic Lake, Antarctica - #47 | ecosystem: Environmental > Aquatic > Non-marine Saline and Alkaline > Saline | place: Antarctica: Organic Lake...
GGCCATTGCCTGCACCATTACTACCCGCTACCCGATGAATGGACGGCTCTCAACGCTAGTGCCAAACAACTTCCTGTTGAGAACGTTATTTGGCATGCGTGGCATGCATGTCAGTCGGTATTTTCTTCCATTTCGCTGGTTTGAAGAGCACTCCCTGTAAGTACAGGTACCGGCAGACCGGTTATAAAAGATAGGTCGGTGGATACATAGTGGATAGTGAAGATAGATTCGAGAAGAGCTTCGCAACGGATATCATTGAAAGGGTAATTCCAGTCTTATCACAACGAAGAAGGTCAATTTTCACCACCACATGTCTATCATCAATGAATCTTTTGGATCTTCTTAACACTCACACCAAAGACTTCAACTGTTCAACTGGCTTGTCGAAGATGGAAGATGGGTGATGAAGAGTATTGTTCAGAGCTGTCACTTGGCGAGAGGCTTCTTGAAAGTAGGGGCTCGGTCTTGAAGTTACAAGCGATTATTGGCTGCCCGACTGCAGTTTAGCCAGCGCGGTGAGTTCTCAGCATGGAAGTTAGCCCTGTCGCCAAAAATATTGGTTTTCGAGACATTTTGGAATCGGTTGAGTCAAGCATCAGTATCATTTCCAGTGACTGCTGAGGGCGTGGCGTCTGTGACTCAGGGGCCGAAGAAAAGCGCTGCCCGCTCTTTGGTGGAGGAAAACTCTAGCGTGAGCACAGGAAGAGTCTCGTAGCGAGGAATTCGTGTGCTTGTCACCATCAATAAACACCGACGGAGAGTGAGATCTTTCACAAGACATCGTCACCTGCTTCTGCAAACTCAAACGTGATAGAGGCAGGGTGTACTTTCAATATGTACTCGCAGTGAGATTGGAAGCAGTAATTTTTAAAAGCATGACCTGCTTGGTGGCCAGTAGCCGCAAAAATTTTCGAGACCAAGCATTTCTTGTGGACAATTTCAAAAGCTACCTCAGAGACTGCGGTACGTGAGGTCAACACTGATGACAGTGCCGCCGATTTCAGATCCTTTACAATGAGGTGAAAGCCCCACGACGAAGTCATTACTCAAAAGAGTTGCTTTGCATTGACTTGGACGAAAGCACTATCCTCCTGCGTAGGGCTGTACGCTTAGCGCTTTGAATATAAGTCAGTGGTAAGCTTCACTTGGAGCCGACCTCTGTATTTCGGGCACCAACTGTAGATAACTGCGAGTGGGACGCACTGTTTGTTGTCCTGGTCGCCATGAACATGAGATGGAAGTCAAGCTGTGAAAGCGTCTTCTTGAAAAGCTCAGTCACTTTCAAAGATATTGCCAATTATACTGTCTACCGTTGTCCTGAGGATCATCAGTAGTGATTGTCGTAGTGTCGATGGGTTCGATGGGGGGAGCACTGGAAAAATCTTCTTGCCACGAAGAAGAGCCAGCGTACTTTTCTCGGTCATGAGAGCGGAATCGGTGCACATGATGTATTGAGATTGTTAAGTGGATATCCTTCGTCCAGTGCAGCGATTTACAAGAAGTCTGGAGCCCTCCACAACCTTCCTAGAACGGGGGATGACAACACGACAACGCGCTCCGAGATGTTCTTATTCGGTTTTTAGTGTTATTTCGGTCGGAACGTTACTTATTTTTACGAAATGTGTGGGCCTGATCTCTGCACCATCATGCATCATCTCGTTATCATCTCATGTTGTCGATATAGCAATTGTTTCTGCTCTCGTACCTGAAGACTTATCAGGGCAACGCGCTTCGCGGCACCTTCGCGGGACTCGTCGCATAAGAGCACGGTCGCTTCGCGGGACTTCTTGTGATAATTTGCAGCAGCTTCGCGGGACACATTGTGTGTGCTATCGCTAACACTGTCAATAATAAGTAAATCCTAGCAACTAGCAACTGTCAACGAGTCCTCTTTAGGTACCTTATTTCGGATCATACGTCCAGTGCTAGCGTCTAAGGAACATTTTGATTCTACACCATTACTAGATTCAAAATGAAAATTTTTGAATTTCATCGTGGAACGTAGCGAGAGCCCTCGTTCCAATAATCGAAGCGGCGGTGGACTTAAATGTTCTAGGATCAGTGAAGCTGTACTATCCCGGATACATGCAGGATGATAAAACTGTAGGGAGTTCTTGTGATTTCGATGAAAGGGCTGAAGTTCGAGCGTCAACAACATCAACATATGTAGTGGCAAGTACTCAAATTGCGCTCACCAGTAATCTAAGAAAACATACCATTATCACTCTTGGAAATGATATTATTTTAAAGTGCAGCAACCATATAATTCAAACTGGTGTTATCATCAACGAAAATCAAATTGGCCTCTCAATCGACGGCCTGGGCTTGTATAAGGTCGACGGCCAAAATGCAGTGAGATGTTTCTATATTGGTGGGAGTGGCGTCAATGTGATTATTCAAACTCTTGAAATATCTCATGGTCACGGTAATGGAGGCTGTCTGTACATATATGAAGCTACTGTCAACTTGATGGCATGCACGATCTCTATGAGTGATGCTATCAGGCGTACAGGACCGCACATTCGAGGCTGCTTGTACATCAGTTCTGCTTCTGTAAGCTTTATGTCTTGCTCTATTTTAAACCATGGATTACGCCAGGACCGTAGCATTGCATTAGACAGTGGATTTTTTCTCCTTGCTGGAACCTTATTCTCCAGCGATTCTAAGTCCAATCGTGGCAGCGACCTTTACATAAGCACTGATAGCAATGTTACTTTCCTCGGCTCTCGCTCCAGCAACGCCAGTAAGAGAACCAATGAGTGCTCAAGCTGCGGCACTACGTATCCAGCTGATTTGTTAAGTGGCGAGTGCGTGCCTTTCCCTACGCTTGATCCTTCATCGAGCCATGGCAATATAGATGACGAAGCCTGCACAGACGCCTCCATTTCTGCTTCTTTTAAATGTGAATTGCCTCGCAGCAGTGTCGTCTCTCAGCCAACAATACATGAGCTTCAACTGATGCGTGCACTTCCCACGTCTCAGCCAGCACCAGCCATAGAACCGACTTCTCTCCAAGCTGCTGAGACTCTACCGCCAATTTTCCTAGCTGCCTTTACAGCAAATGCAGTAGCAATCCTTGCTAGCATTGTCATTATGGCATCGTGGTACTTACGTCAAAAATCTTCATCAAATTACACAGAACACTCAAGAGATGATGCATTGCACGATGACGACGATTACGACAGTGCACAAGAATCTATTGAATCAAAGTCTATCAGTTCTCTCGAAAGTGTCAGCAAATCGCCCGCTTCCGAAAGTTTTCGAAGTTATGAGGATGGTTTCGTATCGTTTGCATCTTCATCTTCAGAAGCGACACGAGAATCGCATGAAATTGCTTCTACTTACGGCGCAGAACACACGTTCCTTGGGAGTTCAGAACATGGCGACGGTGGACTTTATCGTGGGAAACCTCCGTTCGACGTTTTAGTATCTCACCTCCATCGTCATGGTCTCGAAAACGACATAGCTACAAGCGTTGCAGGATACTTGTCTCGCACCTTTGGTGTACGCAGTGTTGGCGATTTCAGACTCCTTGAGGAAGCAGATGTTGTGAAAACTGCCGAGGACGTGGGACTTTTAAAAATTCCGGCATCAAGGCTGCGGATAGCGTGGCGATGAGGTAATTGCTGCAATATTTCCTCTTCTTCTACTTCCATCTGCATATTGCTACTAGTAGCTCTCTTTACGGCTTAAAAATACACTCCAGCACTTTACGTGTGACTGAGGAGGTGGATAAATGCCCACAAAGTACTGAAATTCTCACTCAGATTATCTTTGTCATCTCACAGAACTTCACTGCTTGTTAAGCCAGACATCATAGAATTTCTGGTGGCAAGTGGAGCTTTTATGGTTGAGGCAGAGCAGGATGATAGCCTCTCCAAGAATAGCACTCATTGGGAATTAGCGCAGGCACTCGTGAGGTTCGCACTACCGTCTTCGAGTGGGATGTGCTTATCGATATGAGAAGAATCAGGGAGACGAAACATATATGCGGAGTGCTTCTTAGGGGAGTCTCCGAGTCTCTTACTCGTAGCAAAGATTTTAATGTGGAGTCGAGAGTTCAGTCGGTGTGTGAGTGTGTGAGTGTGTGTATCTGTATACCTTCAGTGGGCTCATGGCACATAATCCCGACTGCTCGGACCAAACGACTCGGTTCTCCGATTCTGCAGAAAATGCAGAACTGATTCGGTGATTTGTTTACGCTGTACCGAGGTATCAGTTCTTCGCGAGCGTGGTCTCGCTGTTCATTTGCATGATTTTTGTACTGTTCGCATTATCTTTTCCGCTCTTGATCCTGCCTTCGTTAACACTATCTCTTTATTATACACTTCGGGGCTTTTGCTAATATAGGGGGCACGTCGCTATCTCTCTGCTCTTAATCCACATTTACCAACATTCAATAACCTCCTGAGATGCCTGACGGCTGATGGACAACACGAGAGTAAACCACCATTTGTATTTGCGCTCAAGGACACTCAGCTCCGTCGGACCTGTTCTGAGGGATATAGTTATCTGCTGTTATGTGCCGTGACATGCCGTGCGGGTGTTTCTTTGTATTTGCTATTTGGGGAGTATCAAATTCCGACAGCTCTGTCTATATTTCACAAAAGCCAGGAAGCACCTGGACTTGAAGCAGAGACAGCAGCTTCTTGGGGAAGCGCAAACTTTTATGATTCACGCAAGTCGAAATCCCAGAGTCCACACTGGCCCCTGAATTGCATCTCACGCCAGAGCTGCTGCTTCACTCCTTCTTACACACCGGTTCCTTTCGTACTTATCTCACACCAGTATTCCACCCGCTTCAATCACGTTCTTGATGGCTTAACCCCCATCCAACAGCGCCCCTGATGCTCTCAAACTGTACTACTAGCTAGTACGTACAAGGCCTTGGTACGTACAAGCTTAGCTAGCTACTGCAGGGGTACAAGCGGTACAGTGTACAAGTCACCAGTGTCAGAGTGTCAGTATTGTATTCAGTACTACTGTACATATAAGTATCACATTAGCGCAACTGCAATGCAACATTTTTGGTGGCAACGTCTCATCAACGACGGCGTGACGTGTTATCGCGCATCTCCTGCTTCCTAGCTAGATTGCTTTCATGAATCTTGCTTTCTAGCTACAGTAGAGGTTTTGGTAGCATCAAAAGGACACGGAAGCAACAGTTATGAAGCCAGCTCTTCTATTTAATATCTTAATTGCGGTCTTATGCCCTGTTGGGTATGCATTTTGCCATTCCCCTATTCATATCCCTAAAATTCGAGTAGAGATCTATTCGAATGCACCACATGATGACACCGGTGACGTGCAATTCAACGATAGGAATGGCAGGCAAACTAGGTATCTCGGAGGTATCGCAAGTTCAGCGAAGAGCTGGGGACAACTCTGGCGAAGTAAAGCGAAAAGCTTCAAATTTCGCCCTATGTCTACCGGGAAGAAATCGAAGACAGAAAAAGCCGACATTGATACCACCGTGAGTGTTCCGAGGCAACCAACGTTCGAAAACAACTCCTCTCTTACGTTAAGCATGAACCTACCTTCCTGGCTACTTCCCGTGATAATTGTTCGCGAAAAGGCCAAGCTCAAACGGAATCAGATAATTTCTTCTTCCAAAAGCCTGCTAGGGAACCTGAACCTGTTCTCTAACACGAACGCGCTCCGGTCAGACGATGCAAGCGACGATGAGGGTGACTTGTCGTATTGGGGTTATGGCTGGCCTAGTCCAGGCACTCAATCTAGGCTCGGAGGATCATGGCAGATTGCGGAAGACTCTCTGCGCGCCCTTTCTCCTGAGAGCATGTCGCTGGCTGCTTTATCTTCACCGCAGACTCCTCAAATGTTCACCGAAACAGCTCGAGCTCCTTTGATGTCAATGGAAAAGTCTACAGAGGCACCTTTACAAGATGGAGGATTGTTGCAAAAGCAAATTGAAGGGATTGCTACTGACACACCGCCGCTTATGTCGCCAACGCCAACGCTACCTTTTTCACCGTCAACGTCGTCAACGCTTCCTTTAAATCGTAGCCTCACGCGCACAAGACAAATCCGTAAAGCAGCGAGCTCCGTTGCGGGCAGGGCATGGCGGCGATTGTCGAAGCAATATTTAAGAATGAAAAATTCTTCAAATAGTCCGGCAGAGGCAGAAGCAACAGCAAGCGACCTTCTTGCTGCTTATGCAATTTCCCCAGATGATTCAGCAAGGCTCGCAGACTTATCCGATGTCGTGTACTTGCCTGATCTTCATGAGGTGATGCATTTCTGCGCATTGTAATCTCTACTTTGCTTCCACTCATTATGAAATACTCATTGAAGTGATCCTGAGCGCAATATCTTACCTTATAGCATGATTCCTTGTGCGTGCATGCATTCATTTATCAACACAGGCTCTGAAAGCGCGAGGGCTTGCCATTGTTGCCAACGGCACTTCGCGCGACTTGCGGTGGGCGGTGGTGGATGGGGTCAACGCAAGAGGCAAGCTTGAACGCAGTGTGGTGATGAGCGGCGCAAGGTAGGGAATAGTAAATGAGATGTGTATTCTCTTTGAGTTCATTTTCTATTTTTTCTATTTGCAATGGCTTTACTTCCTTGATAAACGCTACTAACCATTACGCACGCTGTGTGTGAACGTTGGGCTGCGGAATAATGAAACGCGTCTTTCATGTTGGAGGTTTACGCCGGATTATTCAGACCCTCTTCTTGACATAGGACGATTATTAGCTGCTCTCGGCCAATGCCAACCTACTCCGCTTCTCAACTCGACTCTGTCTATGACGCCCGAAACAACACCTCTTGCAATTTCAAAAGTTTCTAAACGAATTGGCATTGGTAGTAAAGAGAGGAGAAATATGGGAACAAATTCTTCTGCAATATCCTTCAATATAACGTCGTACAATGAAACCAGTGTACTCTTTCATGCTGGCTTATTGCAAGTGGCTGAAGATTTACTCGTAGAATTGATGCCTTATCTCAACGCCTGCCCTCCTACCGCTGAAATACGATTGATAGGCCACTCTTTAGGTACTCAACTGAATGATTTGCGTGTCATTGCATTCGATTGTCTCGATTTCTTTTTCTTACTTTTGGTATTTTTGATTGCGTCGAACTATCTTAGAATAACGTAGTCATAGTCAAAATTGTTTAGCTTCTTACCTCTTTTCGCTTTTTGTCAATTTTTGTGCACACCCAGGGGGCTCAGCTTCGATCATTTTGCGAGCTTTATTGGCTGTGCGCTCGGGATATACACCTGATGCTGCAGCAGCTGGTATTCGCCCTCCACTCCAGGTACAATCACCAATAAATTCATGAATGATTTATGTCCATTCTGCACGTGTTCTGTTTTTTTTCAATTCGCACGATTGGCTTCTACCACTGGCAGGTGTTTACATTTGGATCTGTGCCAGTAGCAAGATTTCGAGTACCGACTACTTCAACCACCGCTCCAGATGCCGATATTCGCACTGAATTGTTTCGCCTCGGCCTCAGCAGTCGCGATTGCCACGAATTTGCAATGCCCTGGTGAGAGATACAAATAAAGGAGGTGCACAGATTACGTAACCAGCTTTTATTGTGGTTTGCTTTTGCCTCTCATTTTCTCGTTACAATCCCGTCGTTCTCTTTCGTGGTGTTTTAAACCATTATTCTCTGCATGCACCAAATTAGGGACCCAATTCCGCGCATGTTGAGTGACGACGACTTCATGGGAGCATGGTTGAGAAACCGGCCGTACACCACCAAGCGAATAGAACAGCGTGCCGCCATGTTTCAAGCCCTCTTTCGAGGTGGTTGGATCTCAGCCAACGCTACGGACGACTCAATCAAGAGTGAAATTGACACTTCTTCTAACGATCATCCCAAGGTGAATTTGCGTGCTGATGTAACTGCCAATAGCAGTGACCAGGCCACTACAACTGTCATTCGCAGTGAAGAAACAGGCGGAGACGGAGATGTTGCCGTGACTTTGAGTCCTGTGCCAGAGGAATTTGGCAGCAGCGATGTGACGGACTTATTTGCGTCGAATTCGCAAAGTTTTGAACACGTTGGAACGATGCACGTGATTTTGCCGGGAAGCCGCCGGGTGAGGCTTTGTGACTTCTTTAGGAGATTTGATACAGGACATGAAATACTGTCTCATTGCATGCTTACAACTACATGCAATAAAGCAAATGTACACATAGTCCCATGAATGTTTTCATGTTTGCTGGTCTGAAGCTTTTTTAATATCTGCCATCTTACCTCTTTGATTGTTTGGTATTAGATGAGCCGAGGTGGTAGGTTGCTGTCACGAGGCGCCCCAAAAGTCTTTCACTTGCCTGCATACAATGCTGCCCATGCACTGAGAACCGTCTTGCCTGGAGATCAGGTGAGAAGATCAATGGGTTCATCGAGTGGCGCTATAGCTTCTATGATCAATTCAATATGTTAAATTCTGAGATGCAATTTCTGCTCCTAGGTCACGGGCGGTATATTCGGCCTTACGCCTCGAAGCTTCCTGAAAGCCTATTGGGCACATTTTGCCTACGCAAAGGTAAATACCTTGATGCCCAACATTTTAAGATTATCATTTTTCCTCAGCATACACCCGAGTTGTAATTTCATGAGAACAAACGTATTTTCCGCATTTTCTTCTGCTTATGTTTCTGTTCTTGGTTTGCGGTACTGGCATCAGGAATTGGCCGCTGCTTCTGACACCAGGGCGACTGCAAATTGTGAAGCTGTGAGTTGGGATGAGGTTTTCGGAAGCTTGAACCAGGGGTCGCCTGAACATCGAGTTCGGTCTGAGGATGTCGCCATCCAGGAGACCAAAAATGTCGATGAAGGCAACTGAAAACTGAAGTAAAGTCGCCATCGAAATCGGGTTTATTTGTAGTTCTTTTTTTTGAAAGTTGCCTAGGAAACCTAGATCCATAGTTGGATATGAAATATGCCGCCCGTCGTTCTTATTAGTCGCATATCTACGCACGTGCGTGGCTGAAAGGTGGTGCAACGTGTTTGCTATTCGAAAATCCCCTCTTCAAATGGGGAACGGCCCTTTCCTAGGACTTATAAATACTTTATATATGGGGCCGGTTTGTAATGACTTAGGGAAGCTAGAGGACTACAAAAGGGCTGACTAGCCAGGATTCGATGCGAATCCTTTGGTGATTGATGGCGGGTATATCGGGATGGGTCAACGGCTTTTTATACAGTACCATCAAAGTACAAGCGCGGCATCAATTTTACTCGTCGACATCCAGGTCAATTGCTGAGGCAACCGCAGTGTGAGTGGTACTGGGAGCTGTTTCAGTAGAAATGGCTGCTTCTTCGCTTGAAGCTGGATCCTTCTTCAAAAAGTTGGAAGTCGACTTCAGAGCAGCGAACGAGACCGGAGATTTGTTCTGCTGTGTATTAGTAGCTGCACGGGTCTCGTCTTTCCAGCGTTGAAATAAGGCACCTGATTGATTGTTAGTTGTAGTTATTGTGTTCGCCACTGGCACTGGTTTCGACACAGCAGTCAAGCTGTCTGCAGCTGGTGCAGTCCTATTGGGTGCTGCAGCTGAAGTCATCTGTCGCCACTTGCTAAACATCTGCTTTTGGCTACTGTCGGATTCATTGCTTGGGCTATTGGAAACGTGGGCATTACTGCAGCTGCTGCGATTAATTTCAATGTTGTTCGCTCTGTCGCTAATTGTGCTTTTTCGCCAGCGCCGAAACATAGCACCCGTCGAGTTATCAGGCTCTGTTGCACAGCTGCTGGTTCCCATGCTGTTGCTGTTGGAGCTGTCGTTGTTACTACTGGTGCTGCTGTTGCTGCTGTTGCTGTTGCTGCTGTTGCTGCTAGAGATGCTCTCTCGCCAGCGTTGGAACATAGCGCCTTTCTTGGAGCTCTCATGCTCAGTTCCAGCGCCCAGTCCTGCCTTTGTTTCCTGACCACCAGTAACAGCATCAACAGTAGCCGCAGCAGCAGCAGAAGCAGCGGTAGTTGCATCTACCTTTAAATTCGATTGACTGCTACATACGTCGCCGCTCTCGCTTACATGTGCACCCCAATGCCCAAATGGCCGCACGCAAGCATTGTTATTTGGAGGAACGACATCATCACTGCAATTCCTACCACCACTGCTACCACTGGGATTCACACTGGCACGATCAGTGGCTGGCGTTCGACCGATAGGGCAATTATAAGGGTGGCACGAAAATCGCACGGTAATGGAGAGAGCAGGGCCTGTGTCAGCACTGGATTCTACGTCATGGTATAGGCCCGCAGGCACCAGCAAACAATCGCCTTCGCGCAGAGTGACGATGCGCGCGCCTAACAGTCGTTTGTGCGCTTTTCGAATCTTGCGGCGGGCTCGATTGATACCATGGCTAGGAGTGCTGCTAGCACTTTCGTTGCTGTTGCTAATGCTGCGGCTTTTGTCTTCACTGGTTCCTGTCCCTTCTTCATCTCTCTCATCCTCGGTATCATCAGCACCGTACACGGACTTCAAGGATCCTTCCTCTAAAAAGTCGTGCGTTTCACCGGACGACAACACCTAAAAGACAACGCAGCGCATGTAAGCCATACTTGATTTTCTTCTAAAAAATATCCAGACGAGATTGCAGAAAGAGTGCATTGCTGGAGAACACGAACGAAAAAATTGGATCAGGTGTAAAGAAGAGCAAAAGCAGCTGCCAAAGCATTATCATTTTGTGCACGCACCGCTTCAGGCAATGAACCTTGGTCTATGGCATTTTCAACTGCTTGTTCGCGCGCTAAGAGCCACCTTTTCGTGCCAGCAACCTGAGAATTCAGCAAGGTGTCGAGGATAAGGATGACAAAAACGAGAGCCAAAAAAAGGAGCAAACAGTAACGGCTCAATATACAAACATTTGGTGTGATGTGGGGGTGCACCTCAAGATGTATACCTTACGTGACTGAGAAAACAAATCAAAAACCAATCAACACCTGAAAGACGAGCGCGTGAACCATGTCTACATGTAAAGGCGTCCGCGTGCCTCCGGCTCCAGCCCACACCGATGCGTTCTCCACGCGCACCCTGCCAGTGTTGCTAGTGCTGCTAGTGCTGCTATTTGCAACGAGTTGCGCCGCTTTCGAAAAGGAAGGCCCTAACAGGGAAGCCAACTCTTGCGGTGACAGTTTGAGCCCGCCGCGCATTTGCCAACCGAATGCACCACTTCCTGGGAAAACAAGAAGTAAACAGGTTTAGGGGAAGCGCTGATAAACAAACTACGCTGATCTCCTTTTTACCTTGCTCGTCGGGCGTGCCCCTACTGCTCGTAGCTACGAGCCACTGCCAATACGCCATGGAAGGTTTCACTACAGCTACCTGCCAGAATGGAAAAAAAAAAAAAAAAAAGGAAAAATATTATCAAGAGAAATACTGACAAGGATATACCTTTAAGGAAACGGCAACAATCGCACATGAAGGGTCTATCGTTTTTATTTGCCAAATTTTAAGTACTGAATACAGGAACAATGAAGATGGATGGTGTGCATGCGCACTTCATCACGGTGAGCGGAATCCGAAAACACCGTGGTGTGCTTAGGCGACGCCGGCAGAAAAGTCAACGGTTGTCGCGTAGTCCATTCGAGAGCTTCTCCTCGCCAGCCTGACAGCGGTTGCTTGCTGTTGTGGTTGCTACTGCTGCTGCTGCTATTTTGATGTCCTAATATTGCACCTCGAGCTACCAGCGCCTCAGCATCGAACGATGCATCTTTAGTAGAGAGGTCTTCTCCTGCAGTGGAGCATACTTCTTTTACTCGTTCTTCGTGTGACTGAAGCAGCGCTGCGAATCGTGCCCACGGCACTCCTTTCCCTTCTTCAACTCTGATATCTTCACCGGAAGATAGAGTGTCCAGAATAGGCGGCGATATCCACTTGCTACTATTACTCTTAGGAGCCGTAGGTGATGCTGACGTTGCCGCAGACGAAGCCTCTCTTTTGACTTCATCTTTGGCTTCGATTTCGTCTTGCTTCAATTGGAGTTGTTCGCACATGAGCTCGAGCGCTAAGTGCTTCTTATTGACCTGTATGCAACCGTTGTTTTGGAGAGGGTAGCATTCTTCGAATGAAAGAGAACATCCTTTACGTCATCTTACTGTGCTTAGCGGTTACAATATATGCAACACGCTTTCATGCGAAAGGGAAGACTATCCAAAGCGAGAAAGTTGCAGCAAATTATTGAAGGAGAAAAATATGCTTTGGAATACCACCCACCATCCAGGCCGTCAAGGCAATCCGATGGAAATGAGCTGGTGCGACTTCATGCTCGAGGCCCGACTTGAACACCACCAAGCGATCAATCACCGGTGTGATCACTTCGAAAGCGGAGTTTTTGTCATCTGCGTTGCTCGTGGTTGTTGTCGTGACGTTGCTTACATTGCCACCACTGTCATTCGTGGGTTCTTGCTCTTCCTTTTCTTGTTGTGCAGCTAAGACGTCCGAGTCCAGCGACCGAGGCCAAATGCGCAACTCGCCGCCGTCAGAAGGCTTTTATACACCACAACACGACACGCACGCGCAAGTTTGTTGAGCATCAGAGAGAGGAGCAAATCAAAAGTTGGATTTAAAATTGAAACATGATGGCATTCCTCTATACTACAATTCAAAAAGCAGCTGCGAAAGCGACAAAGAAGGGGCCGCTCTGACCTGCCAGTTGTCGTTGAGGTAATAAATGCAAGTCAGTTTGCGGCCCGCATAGTCCGACGGAGCAGCATCGCGGTGCTTCACGTACTTGGACCCACCTCCTGTGGAAACGTCACCAAAGCCGTTGGAAAGTCATGAATACAACTCCATTATGGAAGGAATAGGAGAAATATGCCATCGATAGAAATGAGAAGGGTTGAATAAGGTATGAGGAGCCAACTGAGCAAACCTGGATATTCTGCGAGCATAAAAGTGCATTTCTCCATGCCAATTCCTAGGCGCTTTTCAAGCCCCAAGCGCAAGCACGCATCCACCCAGGTAGTATGGGCGTGCAAATGAGGAGATGATTGCTTCAAGTTCGAATCTGTTGCTGGGCGAAGGAAAGTGCAACGGTCGGACCGTTTTTCGACCTAGCAAGCACATTGTACCAAAACGGAAATAGAAGAGTTACCACGCAATGCATTTTCTCTGCATAAAAGATTATTTTATTCAGTACCTGGAGAGTGCTGACTAGCGTATAAAAGGAAAAGAATACAGATAGGAAGCTGGGCTAGATTATGACTGTACTACACGGAAGAACAAAATCGCACCCACCTCAGTCGAGTTGGCTGAGCCTTTGCTGATGGTAGCAGTCTTCATGCTGGGGCAATGCTGGCCCTCCGCTTCAGCTCGAGCTTTTCGAGGATGTATATTAGTGTAGCGAGAGATGTTGTCGCGTACGGCGAAACCATTGGACTCAACCTGTGCAAGCATCCGGAGAACAACGTGGCGGCAACAAGATAATTATCACACAATATGGTGATCGTGAATACGTAAGCATATAGACGAAACCCATGATGTGTATGCGGATGTGAACCAAAGATGGACTGCGCAGTGATATCTAAAATCTAGAACCAACGCACCTCTTCAGCCATGGCATCCAGCCAAGCATTGAGAACAGTCGTATCTTCATGAATCGCACTGCTCGTAGTATCCATCGCTCTAAAACAACAATTTGTGTTCGAAAAAACAACGACCGCGATTGAAGCAACGGTCGTAGTGCTAATGGTTTCTTCTATAGAATGATTGTGTTGCGAGCAAACCTCCCAGTCTAGTAGCGGCTAGGACTTCTGCTGCTAATAAGCCAAGTTCTAGCTGTTGATCATTGATCATCTATCTGTCGGTCGGACCGTGGGCAGGACGGTTCAAAAGCTGAAAACGTGAAAACGCAATTTAAAATTTCTCTAATATAATATCTATCTCTCAGTTGCCTTTTTGACTCTTGCGACTTCATACTTCATTAGATTATGACATTCTGACATCTAGATATCCCCTACTAGATACTAGTATATCCCACATCCCCTGATCTGCTATAAACAGAAACAGAAACAATATCCGTGAGGAGGTGCTATTCCAATTGAATAGAAATAGAAATAGAACAGCGAACTGCGCAGACAGATGGAGTTCTCGTAAAATGGGCAGGAGATAATTCTCCTCATTACACGAGGGATGAACCACCTGCACAAACTTCCTCTCCAGCCATTTGATGCCAAGTGGCCATAACTGCCTCGACATGGTGCCGCAGCATCTTTAGCTCTCCCTGGCTGTAAGCCGCGTTGTGCCCACATCGCAGCGGAATCAGCACGCCCAAAGCTCTCGAAGAAGACGAGCCCGCGATTGCTTCTACCCCCAATTCCAAGCCTCCATGTACACCAGCAGCAGCACCACTACCACCACCAGCACCATTAGCACCAGAACCGAGCAATGAGGGCAAATCGCTATTCGGGTAACGAGCATTTCGCGCTTGCTGCGCTGATACTTCTCCCCCGGTGCGGTGCGCTAATAAACGCATCATGCCCGCTATATAACGCACCTGCGACAGAGAGAGAACCGTCACAAAGAATTCAGGCGTTTCAATGAGTCAACAAAGAGTTTTGGTGAGATATGTTAGGATGTGTTCGACAAATGGTGTTCTCTTTATTAGCTCTTCATAGTTCCTCTAAGCTCCGACCCCTCTCGTAAAGAAATAATGTAGGGAAACAAGAATATGTTTTCCCTAGGGTTAGGGTTATGCCTCATGCAAATCGGCGCCCAGTCCTCCTGCATCTAATAAAGCGTCCAAACCAACGCTGACGTCAGCGACCGACAAGAACCGGCTGTCTTCGCCCACGGGGTCGCACCTACATGTAGTGTTGTATAAGCCCAAGACAAATGCACATGCACAAAGCGGGAGCCAGAAAAACAAGTCAGGGACACTACACTACTGTAAGCGGGGCGTGACAAAATGCTAAAAAAGCTTGGGAGCAACAAGAATGGTTCAAGTGCAAGCGCTTCCAAACGACACTTTTATGCATGGAGCTCCTTTGATAAGAGCCTCATTACACACACACATATAACATTAGAGCACCGCCCCCACGCACCCATGCAGGCGGGTTACGGAATCGCGAAACGGCACCATGCGGCCACCACCACCAGCAGAGGAGGAAGAAGAAGAAGCATCATTGTCCGAACATGTGGTGGTGGTTGGCCCAGCCCACACCACTAGGGAGCAGGCCCAGGCTCGCACCCAGGGCAAACCTTTGGCGGTGGCGTGGCCTAGAAGCTGGCCGCACCTGGCAAAGTAGCAGTAGTACATAGTGGGTAAAAAATACATAGGGGCGAAGAAAGAAGATGAGCTCTTTAGTACACTTCGTACTATGAAAACAAGACACGAATCGACACGATTGAGGGAGGTTGAGAGTAGTTCAATGAAGAAATGTTTGCTTGCAATCTCTACCTGCCGTCGCAGCGTGCCAGCAACCACCAGCACTGCGCGACCAGCGGCAGAGACGAAGGGGGCTTCACACTACCAAGACTTCCTTCTCCTCCTGGCTGATTCATGAACCCGTGAGTGTTCGACCGTAAAGGACTTGTGTTGTTTTTGCTGCCGTTGTGACCATTACGACCTCTGTTGCCTCGTTCTTCGTCACCGTCGACGTCCTCGTCCTCGTCGTCTTCTTCGTTTTGAAGCACCGGCAAGTCCCATTCTTCCTCTTCATCGATGCCCAAGCCACTATCACTGCCCATATCCTCGTCGTTATCGTCCTTCCTGGCTGCTGCTGCTGCTGTTGTTGAATTAGGGGCCAAAATTCCAGTGCGATTCAACACATCTGCAGTAGAGTATTGTTCTTCGCCTTCTGGCTGTTTCTGAGGAGAAGAAGACAGAGGCACCGTCTGCAACAGCGTTACCTCACCGCTACTGCCACCGCCACTAGTGCCACTGTGGTGATGCCCCAGCATCAACATGGCGACCAAGTCGCTCTTTTCTGTGCAACCCGCGAGGTGCAAACCCTGTGCCGCTGCCGCTGCTTTCAACTCTTTCACGCTGTAACGCGACAACAGCTCCGCAGAGGCATAGGCTTCTGGTGGGGGCAGCACAATCGAAGTAGAAGGAGGTGGAGGTAGAGTGGTGGTTTTGGCGGCGTTTGCCGAGGTTGAGGATACAGACGAAGGCTTCCGATTGGTGGATTCCTTGGCCCGGCGGGCGACCCGGCGCAAACTCTGCAAACGAGTAAAGAAACCCCAAGGTCAGGAAAACCGAGGCAAGGAAAAAAAGGAGAAAGGATGCAAGAGCAGAAGGAGAGGTCTAAGCAGCACATTCAAAGATGTCACAAAAAAAGTCAGCCGTGAAAAAAAACAAAAGTTCAGAAGGTTTTTTTTTTGCTACAATTTCTCAAATGTGGTTTACCTGAGCAAAGTGCACCACCATCGCCTCCGTCAATTTCGGAGATGTCATCAAACCATCATCATTTGCAGCGTCGACAGAAGTAGCGCCTCCGCCTCCTCCTCTTGCATCATCATGAGCGGTTGCTCGAGCCACCTCCAGAGGCGGCAGCGACGGCAGACGAGGGGCCGAGTGTCGAGGTGGAGGTTCGTTGAGGTATTCTGCGAGATTATATTCGTGCGGCAAACTGGGCTTGATGGCCGCGGGGTCCCCGAGCTCCAAATACAACGCCAACTGTTTGAACGAGAGAACAAAAGTAGCACAGAAAAAGGAAGCGACGAAAAGTAAAGCAAATAAAGTGATATAAAGAAATAGGCCGCAATAGTCTCGTGATTCATCTCCTCTTCTGCTTCCTTTCATCCATCCACACTTTTGACACTCATTCAAACACGCCTGCAGCCGCTTCCACACTTACCCCGCTCTTCAAGCTTCCTGGCTCGGCAATGATGGCGTCATCCACGTCGCTGGCGAGCACCTTCGCTTGTACAGGGGCGCGCCAATAGGCGGAAGCAACGTCGGTGTTCCAGCCGCACGCAAAGAGGCGCAGACCGGGCACTGTCCATCCGCCTACGAGGTACTGTGCGACCTAATGTAGTATGATGATGCATTGTAGCATGTGGTATCGGAGCGAAAATCCGAGACCACAAATGCAAAGTCAAGGCGCAGACATCAATAAGACTCAATCAAGAAGTAAAAAGCACAAGACGAAAAATTGAAGCAAAAATCAAGGAAAGGTAAGTAGAACATAGAAAGGGCCCAGCATGGAAGTAAAATTAAACTCCCAGTGAGCATGTTGGCATATGCACATGTCAGTGTACCGCTCCGAGGTTGGCGAAAGTCCGGTCGACAATCAAGAGGTCCACGAGGTCTTTACATGTGGGGTGCGCCGCGGCCTGGCACGCGCACAGGCCTCCAATCGACTCCCCGTGCAGGGCCAGGCGGGACACTAAGGTGATATTATATTGGTATATACAGTTCGTTTCAATGAGATAAGAGGGATGGGGGCATGAAGCATATTGGAGAACGAGAAAGAAATGCATTAGGAGCCAATCAAAGATTCGAAGTATCGTTTGAGGTGATTCAAACCATAAAGACACTACATCTTGAAAGTGCATGCATTTTTTTCTCCTGAAGCAAGCTTTTTTTTTTCCGTTCATTTTTACCACCAGCTTGCAGCTTCAATGCTCGAATGAGAGCCGCCAAATCGTCGCAGTTGCGGGAGGGAGTAGGCGTGCCGGTGCTGCGTCCGTAGCCGCGGTAGTTGAAGAGAATCACCTATCATGCAGTTTCGAAGCCACGAGATAGGAGCGAGAGAGTGAGGTTGGAATACAAAAAAATAAAAACAAGAGAAGGGTCAGAAAAAAAAGTGTGAATGGCTTGAAAGAAAAGGAGAAACAAGAAAACCAAAGAAACACACACACCTGAAATCCGAGGCCTCGGTAAAAATCCAGCCAATCAGCGCTCTTGGGGCTGGAATTGGCGCACTCGTAGAGGCCCGCATTAGGGTTGCAAAACACCACGGCGGGCTGGCCCCGTTGCACCTGTTTAGGGGGGAGAAAAAGAATGGTGAAAAGAAAAAGACGGTGCAATAATCTACTAGTAGATGGTAAATTATAAACGGAAAGGAAAAGAAGAAAAGAGAATAACAAGTAGAAAAGTCCAACGCAGGTGCACAAAACAAAATGAAGAAGAGGTTATAAGAGCATGCACACAACAAAGACATTTCTTGGCGCACATGTAAACAACACCTTTCTTACCACGCCTCGCCGAATTGTAGGCACTTGCACGTTGCCTTGCGTAAACCAAGAGGAAGATGATAACGAGGCTGCAGTGCCCGTGTCAGGATTCTCATCCTTGGACCCAACCACAAGTGGCTCCGTGTTGCCGCTGTTGTTGCTGCCGCCGCCGTGCATCGAAAGGCTCAGGTCATCACTGACGTCATCGTGATCGACCCCAGAAGAAGGAGGAGACGCCGGCACCACGCACACGTCCACGAGGTGGCTGGCGAAGCGCAGGTAGAAGCACTTGGCGTGGAACCGGGCAAGCACCTGTGAACCCAGGGGGGGGGGGTAAGTGCACATGTAATTATTTAAGAGAAGAAGAAGAAGATGATGAAAAAGTGGTGGAGCGTAACTAACATAGACTTGTGAGGGAGTGGCAGATGCAAGCGAAAATCAGATGTACACGCCAACAGATTTCCTCTCGCACTCTTGACTCATACGTCCCTTTTCCACTGCTCTCATGTCTCAGCTTTACAGCACATCATATCACTACCTCGCCCCGCATGAGGTCGAGCGAAGCAATCGAGTCGGCGATGGGCTGTTTCGCGTCCCGGAGCGAGGCAATCCACCTGTTACATGGGGGGTTGGAATAAGAACGGAAAATTTCGGAGGAAAAACGCTGAACTGTGGACAAAAGGATGGGGTAGTGCGCGCTATAGATCAAAATCTAAATGAAAGTCTTTTATCGTCTCATCCGGAATGTGGGAGTGCGCACAGAATCGTGTATCATGTCTTTTGTCTTTGTAGTCACAAGTAAGTCACAGGCCGGTGGGGCCTGTTTGTTTCATGTCTTATTGCCCTCTCTGATATAATATATCTTTGTAAATACCCGAACGGCCCGCCGGCGGCTTCGCTCTTCCCCAACCTCAGCCTCAACCGCGGCGCCAGCAGCCGCAGCCGTCCCAGCACTACCAGGAGGGATTCAGCGGCCTGTGCGGGGGTCTGCAGAGATGACGAGGATGCCCCATTTCCTGCTGCTGCTGCTCCTGATCCTCTTCCTTCGCTTTGTTCGAAGGAGCTACTCCGAAACGCAGCATGCCGCTGCCGGAAGTCTCGCATGGAAGGTGCATTGATGAGATGCGAGGAAGACGGCCAAAGGAGGTTCACAAGCTCCTGCGCTTCGCTCAACTGATTGATTAGGATAACAAGAGGAAAAAGATTGAAGGGGAAGAAGTAGGAAGAAGAAAGAGGCGAAAGGGATGAGAAGAAGGGGTGTGAGTAATCCAGTGAAACGCAATCATCTCAACTTATTAAGATAAACTTCTACTTTTTCTTCTCCTTTTCTCATCTCACCAGTCGGTGCAGCGTCAGAGCTTCAGCAACAGCCCCCTGGTTCAACCGGCTCTTCACGCTGGGGCCCGCACCGACTGCGGCCGCTCTGCCTTCGAGTCCCAATGACGAGGAGGTGGACGACGAAGATATGCCAATGAGTTCGAGGGCCTCTTTCAAGGTGTCCACGACTTCGACTTTGAACCTGAACACACACAAGCACCATGGCCAGCTTTTAGCAACATGATGAACAGAAAGACAGGAGTAGGTTCATGGATGGCATTGCATAGCGAAGCAGAGAAAAAAAAAGCCACAGTGAATATTTAAAGCCAAATAATAATTGTGGTAATGATTATCATCACCACCAACTTCACACTCTCATTGAAACCACAGACACATTCAAGCCATTTCTTACCACTGCGCTTCGCCATGGCGTTGCGCAAAGGCTGAGGGGTCCAACGACGACGACGACGAAGAAGAAGCATTTCCGTTGTATTGATGGTGGTTGCTGCCTCGCAAATCTTGCGCCCAAGCAGCTAGGCTCAAAGTAGCGCCTTCCAACTGCCGAATAGACATACAAACAGAATTGAAAGAGAACATGATATAATAGAGTTGTGAAATTCTACTCTTTTTTTTTTCCGTAAGTTTAGGACGGATAGCTCTGAGCCTTCACCCCCTTAATAAACCTCACTCTATTCTGTACCTTTTGCACCAGGCGCCGGCTGTAGTCCCGCTCAATGTCCCTCTGCACCGACTTAAAGCTCCCCGGAAACGACAAGTACGACGCCACCAAATTCCCAAAGAACCAAATGCCTAAAGAAATAATTGAAAGGAGGAAGATGTTCAGTGGACGTTCGTGAGAGGAAAATCAAACAGGCCAGAGTAATATTGAGGCAAAAGAGGCTGCGACAAAAAAGAGAAGTGCAAAGTTCTGGAAAGCGGCAACATACACCGCAAAGAAGCGCACAAGGCACAGGAGCTCATCTATTATTTCTTTCGTGTCTCCTCCATCTCACCCGTAGCCAGGGCTACGTAAGTCCCCTGTTCCCCGAGCACCACAGCCAACAGCCGCAGGGGCGCAAAGAGCACTAGAAAGACCGCATAGCCGCCACACGCCACCAGCACTGCTCCACGAGGAGACGAAGCCAAGAGGCTCAGCGGACTGGGGAGGTGGTCGGCGAGGGGATTGGCGGGCAGCAGCAAGGTGCGGAGGGCAGGAGACTGCACGCAAGCGTTGGCTCTGTACAGATGTGGTGCACATGTATTTCAGAAGGATAAGCCAGCAAAAGGAAAAAAAAAAACAGTCGAGTAGGAGTAAGCCATCAGTTAGTGTGTTAGAGGAAGAAGTAAATAGAAAAAAACGAGACCGGACTCACTGCTCGATCAAAAGAAGCAACCCTACTACAGTGTCTGTACTGGTGATAGCTACGAAGTGCCCACAGACACTTACAGGCGCTCTAGAAACATGTCTAGGCCGAGCACACAGCGCCCAAGCAACGACAGCGTCGCAGGTGCAGTTGCTCGGAGAGGCGGTGGCGAATGAATTGCTGCAAGGTTCCCAGGAGCAGCAGAAACTGCGGTGGCTGTGGTAGGGGTGGGAGGCTCAGCTAATCGCGCGATGGTTGAAACGGAAGAGACAAGAATTGCCGGAACGCCAGAAAGAGGCGGCTGGCAACGCGAGGATTAGAAAAGTACTTGGTCGCACAATTTCACCTTTGAATGAGACATTCAAGTAGAAGTGAGCTACCTTAAGTATAATTATTCATGTATCAGATGTGTTGCATCTGTTATAGACGTGCCCCTCGTTATGGCTAACAACTTATTTCTTCCGTGGGTTTCATTCTCAACCTATCAGTCGAGCCACCTCGGAACAATTAATAAAACGCCGTAGCATATGTTTGCTCACCAGGACCTTGCGAGACTTGTAGGCGCGCAGTGAAGGCTTTGAATCTTCCAGGAGTTATTTCGCGACCGCCAACCCAACATTTCGGATCGATCCGCCTCGCCCCAGTTGTCAACTGCTAGAATGAACTAATGTAATTAATTTTAGAAATATTTTGGATTCTTCGTCCTTCTCGTTGCTCTTATAAGGGGAGTAATATCGTAATATCCTTTGCTTCAAGTCTGTACAGTGTGAAGTGTAAAATAACGTAAGTATGAATGGTCAACGCGAATGCACATGCAGAGCGAACTCAGAGGTAGTGGTAGAATAAAAATTTCGTGATAACTTACGGTACTCGAACAACCGGGTTCACGTACTCGTGTTAACGCGAGTATCGAAACTTCTCTGTTTGGCGCGACTCGCAATGTGCAGCTAGTCACACGAAATGACCTGTTAGCACGGAAACTTTAGGGTAATGAGAGGTTACCACGTTTAGAGTTCGTGGCTCTAGAAATTTGACACAGGCCCCGAGGGGCCGGAATTAGAAGACTAACAGGCAGACAGTGAATTCAAAGGAGCTTGTACTAGAAGGGAAAGCCTTATCAGGCACGCAGGCGCGAGTTCCTTTTTTATTTCCAAAAATGGGCGAATGCCGGGAGGTGCTGGGCGGCGGACCAGCACCTCCTTCGAAGCTATAAACGCTTCGAGTGCAACCGGGATCTCAAACTTAGTGAGGTAAGGTGTTTAGAGTATC
>Ga0307931_1000685_pt1 | contig 22048 bp, 31 predicted proteins | sample OrgLakmetageno47_FD_201816 | JGI IMG/M metagenome (GOLD analysis project Ga0307931, IMG submission 201816) | Saline water microbial communities from Organic Lake, Antarctica - #47 | ecosystem: Environmental > Aquatic > Non-marine Saline and Alkaline > Saline | place: Antarctica: Organic Lake...
GAAAATTTGCAAAAAGCGAGGAATTTGTGGGTGTTGCGCACTCCGCAGAACAATAAAGAGGAAGGCGCGCGAGCAAAGAAGCTCGTGACATGCGGAACACGAGGTCCACTCGGCAGAGGTCGAAGTGCGCCTTTCAGCGCGCAAGGCGCCTATTGTTCTGCCCCTGAGCCATAAAAGGCATTGACGGGACAGGAACTCCTTCCTCGTTCGCGGAGTGGCAGTGAAAAGAAAAGCCCCCCCTCAAAATACAAACAGCATCATGCAAGCGGGCCGCTTGTGGCCTCGCGGTCCCTCCCTATCAAAGAGCTAAACCCATATATCTTCCATCAAACGCCACGGACGCCAGCCGTGGCCGTCCTCCAGCGTTTTTCAATATATAGGATCAAGGGTTCCACTTACCCTTGATAGGATATTCACTTACCTAGCAAGATGACAAGATTAGTCCAGAAAATCAACGGATAAGTACGACCTCGATGTTGTTTGTTGTTTGTTGTTTGCTTTTTTGTTGCGTTGTTGCGTAAGTATGCTGGTTGTTAGTTCTTGGATGGCGTTGGTTGCTGCGTTGCTTGTTGCTTGCTAAGCTAGCTAGCTAGCTAGGTGGAGTTCATTCTCTAGCGCCTTCTCGAAACAACAAGGAACGCTTATCGGCAACCTTGCATTGTCTAGTGTTTGGTCAAAGCGCAGTCTCGTGCTTCTTCTCACTTATTCTCGAGCGAGTCTAGCGAGTAGCGTGTGAATCATCCGAAACCTAGTGTGTTCACCAGAAGGAAAAAAGGCCGCCCGTAAGCGATAATTTGAGCATCGTACAATACACCATGAGTGATGCACAAAAACGCCTTCAGGAGTTGGTGGAGTCCCTTGAGGCGTCAATGAATTCTCTGGGTGGCAGCGCGTACCCGCTAATCGACGCCAAGGTTAGTGAAGATGAGGAAAAGGAGTGGGGGGGGTTAATCCTAGGTAGTGGTCGTCATACACACCGACGACGATCACACATGATGCCCATTGATCGCTTGAGGCAGGCCTGAAGGCACCTATAAAAACACAAGGATGGTAGTCAAGTTACTGACAGGCATCCTGATTTTGAGAGTAGGCAACTTCACATCTCCATGCTTCATGATTACTTAATCTAGGGACACACGACGCTTATATTGTGAGTGATTTGTGTAACTTCAGCCTCCAAACTCTTCTGCTCTGTGCGGGGATATGTTGATTGTTGTCTTGTTGTTGTTGTTGTTGTGATGTGGTGGCAGACCTTGGTGCGCGCGCTGGTGTTAACGCTGGACACGTTCGAAGAATTGTCCAGAGATCCAGACCCAGAAGTCACCAAGCGCATGCATTCCCTCGAGGCCAGGTACATGTGAACATGTGCACAATTAATGGATGGGTAGGATACTGCGCAACATGGTGGTTTCGTGACACGGGTATATTGTCTAACACTTGACCAATACATACCACATACAAGAAATAGCTCTTGCAATGAACGCTCCAATAATTCAAGAAATTGTCTTGATTACGCAGCTCTTTCCCACTTTCTATTTTTGTCTTGCCGCTATCTCCCACTTCTTCACTTCTCCATGCTGATGTGTCATTCTTCTTCTTCCTCTTCTTCTTCTTCGTCTTCTTCTATTCTGTGCGTGTGTATGCGCTCATTTCATGTGCGGTAACAAAAGTGTGAAAGCGATTGGCATGAGCATGCAAGGTTACGAAATGGCTGCGGTAGAAGACGAGTCTTCCGACAAAAATGCCGAGCCTGAAATCGACCCGTTCGAATACACCCGGCAGGTACTATTAAAGATGATGATACTGACTAACGATGACGACGATATCGACCTTGAATTGAAAATCACAAGAAAATATTGAAGATACATGTTGCCTCCCTTTCCATACTTGTGCCCTTTTGTTTTTTCAATTATGCATTTCGGTGTTCTGTCTCTCAAAACAAAGACCCTTTCTTTTCTATGCTTCTTCCTTCATTCTCTCTCCTTCTTTCTCATTACTCCCCTCCCTTTGAAGGTGCAAGAGCGCATGGACCAAATGGAAAAGAAAAACGCCGAAGAAAAAGCCGCCCACGAGCAACAGCTGGAAGCGGCCCGGCAGCAAGCGGCTCAAGCCGTAGCCGCAGGAGAAGCTGCTGCTCAAGACGCCGCGGCAGCACGGCAACAGGTAATGTAGAAGAAGAATAAGAAAGAAGTAGAAGATGAAGATGTAGACTACAGGGTGGCGTTCTTGTGAGGAAGGAGGTGGCGTGGAAGGGAGGTAGACTTCGTAGTGATGTCGTGTTGACATGAAGCACGCGATGTTCAACGATACTGTATTTATTATCTTGAAGGTGGTGATGGCATTGTTTGAGGCGACGGTGGTACTACCACACCTCGCTTCTCGCATATCTTTTTTTTTCTTTCTTGGTAGTCCTCATGGTGCAATCTTTTGCACTCATTCTTGCCAAACAACATCACCAACAGGCGCAGGAAGCTGAAGAAAGGGCAGCGGCAGATCGGGCAGCCGCGGCGGCTGCTGAAGCAGCAGCTGCGCTCGCTGCAGAGGTACAAGTCGTGGTCGACTTCATTGTCAAAACACCCGTGTGTTCTTTTTTAGTCTATCTTTAGTGACTCCACGCAGAATGATAATATTTTGTGTCGATGATGGTGTAATAAGTAGTAATAACACTCCTCTCCTCATCGAGTGAATGAAAACCTCGTGAGGAAATGTCATCACCGTCGCACTCAACGTACTTCTGGTATGTTCCGATGACGTACCCCTGCGTCTATTATCATACCAACGCACCCACTTACAGGAAGCTGCAGCAGCGCTAGAAGCGCAAGCCAAGGCAGCGGCAGAAGAAGCACGGCTGCGGGAAGAAGGTACAGGGTGGGTATGGGTGTATACGTGGGTGTGTGGGTGAGTTGTTGAGGAAGTGTGAGCATTGGTGGGTATACTTGGTACGCTCAACTGCACAAGCATACACGCTCAATTGTCACTCTCAAGCATCACACACACACGTCAGGTGCTTCGGCTGAGCTAGTAGCAGCGCTTCAGTTGCTGCATTGCTACGTTTTACTTTGTTCCTTCCTTCTTGATAACTCCCTTCCTGTTGCACGCATGACCACTGCGCTCACTGTCGTATCACATTGAACATCAACAACAACCACCACAGGCGCCTCCGCTGAATTGATTGCCGCCGCAGCCGCCGCTGCAGCCGAGGCCGTCGCCGCTGCCGAGCGCATGGCTGCTGAGGCTAAAGCTGCCGAAGAGGCTCAGAGGAAAGCCAAGGAAGAGGCTGAGGCCGCAGCGGCGGCGGCCAGTGTTAGCGCAGCCTCGGGCCCGCCCTCGCCTAGTGGAACCAGCCACGACTTTCATTACGACGACCCAGATGCGGCCAAACGGTGACTTTCTTTTCTTTATATATTTCCAAGGGTTTGGATACGTTGATCGCTAGCTTTATAGATGTATGTTACGAATGTATAATTGCGGTGGTGGTGCAAATAAAAAGAGTGCCATTTTGACAATGGCAGTAGTATTTCCAGTCCTAACGCTATTTTGACCAAAAACATCCATCAAAATTTCGAGTACAAAGTTGTGGTCTTGGTTTTAGTACTACTACAGTATAGTTTAACTATCTCTGCTGTCTTGATATAATCTCTGCTGCTTGCTGCTGGCCATGTGGTGATGCACACTGCTAGGCACGCCAAACGCGAAGAAATGAAAGCCAAACGCAAGCGCGCGCGCGATCGGTGGCACAAGGCGATGCGCATGGTCTCGCGCGCGAACCGGGTCAAGAAAATCACGGGCATGATCAAGTTCGTGCCTCCAGCCAAAGGGCAATCGCTGAACGAGCGCTTGCAGACGTTGGAAAACGCGAGCCGGAAAAATACTTCGGCGATTGCGCGCATGGAGAACAGCATTGAAGCTTTGAATGATTCGGTAACCTCGCAAAGTATTCGTTTTTTTTTTAACTTGACGACTTCAGTATCGTTTTCACTGTTTTCATGTCGAAGTGCGCCCTCTTCTTTCGTGGTCTATGCAACTATGGTTTCTTCTCCGTTTTCTCCATCGCCATATTTCGTTCATTCGTGGGCGCGCCATTCTTCGGCTGCAGGTTCGGAATTTAGTGCAAAACGTGACTGGAATCGACGAGAAAATCGAAAAAGCAGCGCCTAAAAAACCCAGCGCTACCTCCAAACTCAAAGGCTTGAGCCGACTGACCACCCCGTCCAAAGTCTCCCGGACCAGCAGCATGAACAGCGAAGCGATGCTGGCGGCGAGTCCCCCCTCTCCGGGGGAAATGGGCAAAAACATGTCCCCCGAGGAGCTGTTGGAGCTCACCCACGAGGTAGAGTAGGGTATGCACTTTACATTCACCACTGGAATTGAACCAGAGATTCTCTTTGTGTGAGCGGCAGCGGCAATAGTAGTACCCCACCTCTGCTGAAAAAAAAACATGCTCGTCGTTCAGTGTATTCATCATCGTTGCCACTGTTGTTTGAATGCCAACTACGTTGAAAAAAAAATACACACACACACACAACATCAACGCAGGTGGCGGACGCTGACGGCGATGTGGGCGAAGAAACCGCGATGCTCTATGCGGTGGCAGTGCAGCAGCGGATGGAAAAGCCCGAAGCCCGCGAAGCCCGCTTGAAAGCCGAAGCCTTAAACCCACGGCTGAGGGCCCAAGACCGCTGGCACAGGGCCATTCAGGTGGGTAGAAGGATTGGGCTTTGGATTTGAGTGCTTGATTTAACTTGTTGGTGTTGGAGGTACATGCTGCTTGTTATGTTGGCGCGTGCAAAATTTCAACATGATGCGAGTGTGCGTAACACTTGTATCTCTGTCTGTACTGACGCGCGTCCAAAATAATGTCCTTTTTCTTTCAAATCACATAACTTGTTTTTTAGTCCGTTCTTCATATATATATGCATTCTATACATTAGGTGGTGCAGCGCATGAATCACGTCCGGAAAATGAACCGAGGCGCCTTACACACCCGAGCCGAGAAAGGGCAGTCGGTGGTCGAGCAGCTGCACCATTTGGAAGCCAAAGTGCTGAGGGACGAAGCCATCAGCAAGCGGCGGATTGAAGAGCTGGAAATGTCCATCAAGTACATGGCCGAAAACATTCAGGTACGTTTATTATTTTTATCTTAGGCCAGAACTCTGCACATACTAGTAGTACATGTGCACGTATAGTAATAGAAGTAGGAGGAGTAAGAATGGTCGGAAGTCGATGGGATTTAAAAAAGGAGAAAACATCGTGTTGTTTACATGTTCCTTTTTCTTCTTCTTGTTTTTCCTTCTTCTTCTTTCTTTTTTTTGTTCATTTATTTTCCGATCGAACCATTCAGGGTTTTTCGTCGGAGCTGCACACGTGGCACGACGAGTCGATGCAGAAATGGGACGCCGCACAATTTGCGAAAGAACAAGAAGAGCACCCCGAAGCAGACAAGCTGAGCCCCGAAGAAATCAAAGTGCGAGCCAAAAAACGGTGGAAAAAAGCGATCAGCATCGTGAAAATTGGCGTGCGTCTGGGCGGGTCTCAGGGTTTATTGAAATCGTCGAAGAACAAGGGGCCCAGTTTGATGGACCGAATCAAGCAATTGGAAAAAGACATGACCAAACTGGTGATTCAAAGCGACGACAAGGTATGTGGAAAAAGTTCGGTTTATATATTTTTACGGAAAAATACAGAGGGGAGGTTGGCAACGAGAGACGGAGGGAGATAAGACGAATCGTTGCACCTTGTTTTTCCAACTGATTCTGCATGAGTCACATGACCAGGAGATATATGACTGCTGTTCTTTCTTTTAACACCTTTTTATTTTATTTTTCATCGATTTACAGATCAAGTCGCAGCAAGACAAACTGTCCGGCAAGCTGCCCTCCATCTTTGAGTTGCAGCAGCAGGCAGCCGCGAAATCGCAACAATTGGAAGACGCCCTGCAGCAGAACGCGAGCGAAACGCAAGCGCTGAGAGATGCGTTGGCGGCGCTACAGACGGGCAGTGACACGTATGCCACGATCCAAGTGCTCGCCAAGGTAAAGGATTGCGTGGCACGTATGGGTGGGTGGGTGGGTGGTGTTGTTGTTGGGGGGTGGGCGGGTGTAATGGATAACTTTTTGGGATTAGAGAGAGAGAAAAAGAGCAAGCAAGCAAGAGGGAGAGGGAGAGAGAGGGAGGGATGGAGTTGAGAAAATGCGAAAGTGGCCTTGGTTTTCACATCTTCATCTCATCTTCTACTCCGTCTACTTCTTTCACGTCTCATGTGTCCATTCCCTTCCAACGGATGTTAACAACACCAACTTTAGGAGCTCAGCAAGCGGGACGGAGAAATTCGCAAGCTCACTGACCAGAAAGCCGACAAGAACGAGTTGCTGGACATGGCGGAACGGAAAGCGGACCGAGATCAGGTAATTCTTCAACCCTAAAATCTAGGGTTATTCCTAGGAAGTCTTTCCCTTCTTTAATTTTTTGTGCTTCTTTTTGTTTCTACCTTTTTTTTTAATTTTAATCTAATTTTTCTTTTTAACTATCGTTCCTGCCTGTCCACCATCACTCAGCCTCCAATTACGAATTAACTCTGTTTATTTGTGTCTCTGTCCCCACCATCTCATCATTAGATGAACCCCCTCAAGTCCAAACTGACCATTTTGGAGGAGCAGTTTTTGGAGTACACCCAGGGCCAGGAGGCCACTTTACAGGGGGTGGTCTCGCAATTGATCGAGGCTTATCTGGCCCAGGCGCAATTTCCCAGCGCAGACACCGTGGCGATGAAGGTATTTATGAAAAGGAGAAATGGGAATGGATGAGGGTCTGTGAGAATGAGTGGGTCGTGAGTTGGTTTGTGCTTCATGTCTTACTTTTGACGCTACAAAATTTCTCCTCAATTTCAAGATTTTTTCTTGCCTCTTTCTCTTCCCCATCTCTATTTTCGATGGTGCCTGTGCATTCGTGTTTTGTTCCTTTTTCCTTTTTTTGGCGGCGGCGATGTATCGTATATACTGATCTAATACTTGATGCACGTATGTAATATTACATTAGGTGGACGTGGAGGCGCAGCTGGCGAAAGTGGCCACGACCATCGAGTCGCTGTTTACAGGGAAGGCGGACAAATTGGCGCTCACGGAAGCCCTCGGAGGCAAAGCAGACAAACGAACGGTCGACGACAAGGCCGACGCCAGCACGGTGTGATTTTAATGTTTGTATATTAGGGTACTGAACTTAGGAATGAGATGCTTAAGTACATAGGCGTTTAAATTTCCCCTTTTCCCCCTTTTTCCCCCTTTTTGTTTTCGCTTTGAGTAACTGATAATACAGTCATCATCGTGACTTTTTTTTTCTCATTGTTTTAACTTCTGGCCTAACTGCCCATCTGATTATTTCCCCTTCATTCCGTTTGCCCATTCACTCATCAACTCTGTTCTGCTATAGTTGGAGGCAGTGCAGGCGTTTTTCAAAAGCAAGCTCGCAGAATTGGCCGCCTTGTCTGAAGGGAGCGCTTCGGAAGACGACCTCAAGGCACTGCGCGCAGCGCTGGAGAAGGAGTTCAAGAGCACCATGGCCGACCATTTCGCGAAGAAAGAAGAAGACAAAGCCTTAGCGACGAGCCGCTGTTTGACTTGCGGGCAAGCAACCAACGAGCAGGTGAAGAGAAAAAGAGCGAGAGTGTGAGAGAGTGTGTGCGCGCGTGTGTTTCTGTTGGTGATGCTCTCTCAGTAAGGGTAGTTATATCGTACCACTGAATACTACACGAGAAAGATAGAGTGAAGGATCTTATAGTTAGGTCGAAATAACATTTTTACGTCTTCCTATCCGTGCGTGTTATGCTATCATCTGACTACAGCCCCACCTCTTCTATTCCAGGTGCCCGTGGTGGGAGCGTATGCTGCCAACCGCTCTCAACTCCGGCCGCGAGGCCCACAGAACAAGCCAAACGGGTTCCAGGTGTGGGTGTAGAATGGTTGTAGGTGTAGCAGTGTGTCCGTCTTGGTTGACTAGATGTGCGGGAGCGTTCTGTGTGGGAGGTATTATGTTCGGTGTGTGAGGTTGCTGTCGTGTTCCAGAATTTACTTCTGTATAATTTTGTATCGATTACTTCTCTTCAACCTTCAACTTTCAACTTTCGTGTCTTTCGTCGTCCACTTCTAATACTACATTAGTACTCGCCGGCACCCGACAAAGTGTACGGCGGTGGCTTTCAAATCCCAGGGAGTGGCAACACCAACAACAACGGGAGCATTGCCTCGGGCCGCAGGTATTCCTAAAAAAAATTCTGTCATTGATCCATTGCTCTCGGTCTCTAGGAAGCTTTTTATCGGTTTGAGCAAGTATGGCCTGTACTCTTCTTATTTTTCACTGATGAACCACTCACTTTCCTCAGCCTCTCATTCTTTTCTCTCATCCACTTGCGTCTTCATATACGCACACTCAGCCTCTCTGCCCTGAAACTCTCTTCTCTGACCTTTTCTTTCCTCTCCATTTCACTGTCTGTCTTCGTGTATTCATTCACCGCAGCTCGTGGGGCGCAGCGGTGCCTCAAATCCACCAAAGCAATGCTTCCATGACGTCCACGCCTGGCCGCAAACTGACTGGCCTCGCAGGGCCTAGCCCGAACCACAACCACAACCACAACACGAGAGCTCCAGGAGCTGCTGGCCTGGCCATGAACGGTAATCGAGCGCTGCCGAGCCCCAAGATTCCCGGAGCCAAACCTCTGTCGCCAGCGTTGGACCCGGGTCTCCAGGAATGGTCCGCGCTCGCAGTTAAAGCCAACCTGGGCGCCATTTAGAAATGGTACTTTGGGCTTAGTACTGGTCGATTCGTTTATGTAATTGTGGGGAAAAATTAGTGCTCTGGATAATAATGGGCAATTCCCTCCTGTTCTTTGTCCTTCGTCGTTACTTGTGGACATTCCAAATTAACATGATGCGCCACTTCAAAAAATTATCAATATCAATAATCAATAAAATTGGCGTTGAGTTATCCACCGTGGCTGTGTGCTCTTTGGTGATTCGGTGGCTTTGCCGCGATCTCGAGCCCTCCAGCTTCTCTCACCGTGGCTAACTCCGGAATCCGGCTCGCCTTAGGGACTTAGAGCCCTAAAGCTAAAATCGTCAGGGATTAACCTAGCATGCTGGGACCCGGAGGTATTTTTCGCCTTTTTGGGTGTATGCAGCATACAATGGCGTATTGCATTTTCATCGAACACCGACCAGCTTACAAATGCCATCGTGCTCTTCAACCACACCTGTTTGCTCTCATTCTTCATGGCCACGCCACACACCACTCCGCACTATATTGTGGTTATTTTGGCACAGGCCTCAAAGGACAGGAATAAGGCAAAGGCACTTGTACTTCTATAAGTTGCTACCACCGGCTTCGGCCTTGCCAGTGCTCTCTGGTTAATTCGTGCGGTTCTGTAGTAGCTTTGCCGGAAATGTATTCGCATGGAACTTTACGGGCTTCGCAAGCAAAAAAAATGTGCATAAATATCTGTAGTATTGCCGGCAAATATTATAAACGTAAATTCTACAGAACCTATTCTTTCGCCGCCAGGCGTTTTGGCGGACTATCAGGTAATAGAGCTGGCTAGGGTACTAATACATGCTTCGTACCTATAGTACGACATTTGGGTTCCGTAGCCAGCCAGGCCTTGTTCTGAGAGCAGTGCTTTTATGCTGCTGTAGTTTACAGGGGCAGATATGCTTCGTGGACCTAGGACGTGACACATGAACGAGCACTCAGTTCCGCCGACTTGCTCGGAAGAATGGCGCCAGTTTCAGCCTAAATTGGCATATTGGAGCGAATTTGCTAGCGCATATGCAGCTCACGTGTATTCTTTATGTGCCTCTGTGACTGCGGTGTACTTGCCTTTCTTTATTTCTCGGGAGAGTATTAACTAGACTAGACTGGACTAGGGGGCATATCCCTTTATTTGGGAGGTCTGAGATCTGGGGTGTATTATGCATTAACAATTCAATAAGGTAAGACTTGAATCGGGAATTGGTTTAAGTGCACTTATTCCACCATGGCGAAGTGAATAATAACTGATTTTTTAGTGGCCACCTTTCTTCTGTGTGGACAAGCATCGTACTTGTTCTCTTTCTTGACCCGTATTGCGCTTTGTCTTGGTATTTCCGTAATTCCTGGTTCTCCATTCGTCACAGCTCTCTGAATATGGTGCTGCATGTGTTGTTTGGCGCGTGTTGCAGGATAATTCATTTTTCGTGCATACACACATACACACACGCCACATGCCTACAGCCACTCCGAGGCATCCGCGTCCTTCATCTCCACGCCAGTCTATAACATACCGCGATCTACTTCAGATGTGTATTTCAGGAGACCAAATTACTCCCTGCCGTCCATTGTATAGCCTTGAGACGCTGCCTTTTGAAACCACCGCGCTGCCTCAACGGCGCTTTGCGCCACGCCATGGCCAGTTTGAAAACGGGCTCCCATGACTAATTGCGCCTGCGCGTACCCTTGATCAGCCGCCTTTTTGTGCCATCGCATTGCCTCCGCGTCGCTTCGAGCAACCCCACGGCCGCTGTGAAACTGAAGTCCGAGATAGAATTGAGCCTGCGCAAGCCCCTGATTAGCCGCCGCCTTGTAACACCTAACAGCCTCCTCAAAGTTCTGCGTTACGCCGCGGCCTTTCTCATAGTGGGCTCCTAGAAAACATTGCGCCTGTGCAAACCCTTGATCAGCTGCCTTTTTGTACCACCGGAATGCTTCCACGTCACTCTGCGCCACACCACTGCCTTTCTCGAAAAGGGTACCCATGTTACACTGCGCCCGCGCAAGCCCCTGGTCGGCAGCTTTCTTATACCATCGCGCTGCCTCCTTGTCGCTTTGAGACACTCCACGGCCGCGATGAAATAAATCTCCCAGATTACATTGAGCCTCCGCAAACCCATGATTACTTGACTTCTTGAACCATCGTGCAGCCTCCACATTGCTCTGTGCAACTCCGCGGCCTTGATAGTAAAGCGTTCCCAAGTTATTCTGAGCCAAAGGAAATTCTTGATCAGCCGCGGCCCGCCACCCATTAACAACCGCGTCTAATTCGCGACGTGCCAAGCCTGTAAGGGTAGACCAAGACGCATGCCCTCGCTCCACCATTCGATTAACGACCACGTACCGTCGGGCGGCCTCTTCGGAGAGCTTTTCGGGCCCTACAGGTAGTGGGGTGCGACACAATGGGCACGCTTGATGCACGCCAAGTTTCCGCAATTCTGCCACGCATGTGCTGTGGAACACGTGAGAGCACGGCAAAGTGCAGGTTGGCGACTCTTCGGACATCGTATCCAAACAAATGGTACACTTTGCGATGATATCACTAGATGCATCCCTATGAGACTCCAAGGGGTTGCGATGGTGTGGCACCCGGTCAGCTTTGGCTACGCACAACTGCTTGTGGCTGGCTTTCCAGTGAGCCCGCTGGCAGTCTCTGCTGCAGTACAACACGAGGCCACACCGGGCGCAAGCCGAAAGCTTGGGGGCATTCTCACTTCCTTCGAGTGCGGAACAGTTACTGCAAACTCTGCCATCGGGCACGGACAGCTTCTTGTCTTTTCTCGTGGTTGACATTGCGAATGTCGAGGGTCTAAAGAGACTCGGAAAGCTAGCAGTTCGGGCTAATGGGCAATTGACGCACTGACGCGTGGGGACGCGACGCGACGTGCAATGTTGGGGATGCGAGAACATGCGATGCTCGATGCTCAAAGTGAGCATACGTACTGCCTTTGACCTGAATATGCACTTTTACTCCTTTTGCTTTTGATCACAGTGTAGTGCGGTGTCATGTTCTGTGCTATAAACGGACTCACTGCCACAATACTACACACTAGTAAGTCGTTCAACTGCCGGAGTGGCATTATCCACGTTGGAGCCCCCGTATTGCATTAAACCTTTTCCTTTTGAAGATCAAAGATTAGTTCATGGATATCGAGATGCCTTTCTATTGCCATGTGGCGTGTGTCGTGCGCTTTCTACGCGAGAGCACATCACCAGTCGAGCTTAATTAAACCCAAAGAAGGGGTTGTTTTCAAACCAAGCGCATTCCTGTTAAGACAATGGTAAAAAAATCATAGCCGTAGCGATGAAGGGCAACCGAGGGCTCCCTAGCAGCAAGCCCCGGAGCCAAATCTTTGTCGCCAGCCTTGGACCCGGGCAAAATGCAAAATTCGGTGCTTTCGGGTAGATCTGGAATGAATCCATCAGCGTTCGGTCTTCTCATATCTCTTATCCTTGCAAGAAACCAAGGGCGTGCCGATGTGGCGATGCCTAGGGTGCTTCTGTTATTTGTTACCCGGAACTGGCCAACGCCATTGCTAGTGGTCAGCAGCGAAGCAAACAGCAATGACCCCATTTGCCCCGTCTCCCATCTGAATTCTAAATATAAATCTTTTTGTTTATAACGATTATATTCGTGAAAATGAGAACTTCGCGGAATCGGAATTGGCACGGAAGAATTTAAGTTCATTCATAGATTCAGAGAAGTTCTGGTTTCGCTTGCTGCATCTCACCCTTCAGCTCAGCGCCGGACTGTTCATTCTTTTATGAAAAGCAATGCTCTTCGAAATCAGAGTCCCAGATACATCTCTGTGTCCTTCTTGGACGATGCCCTCTGAAACCACCTCGCCGCTTCTACGTCACTCTTAAGTACGCCAAGGCCTTTCTGGTACATGCGATCCCGAGGTTATGTTGCGCATCCGCTCGCCCTTGTTCAGCTGCCTTTTTGTGCCATCGCGCTGCTTCCAAATCGCTCTTTACCACGCCAAGGCCGTTCATATAGAGTTTTGCAACGCAGCACTGCGCCTCCGTATCTCCCTGATCAGCTGCTTTTGTGACCACCGGGCCGCCTCGACATAACTTTGCGTCACACCCCGGCCAAACATTAAAAGTTCCCCTTATTCGATTTTCTCGAGCACATTCCTTTGATCAGCTGTTGGAGTATAATCGAACAGCGCCGGTTTTTCGTTGGTGAATAGAAATGGAACGGAACCGAAAGGAGTGTTCGTCTTTAATATACTAACGAACCAAACTGTAACAAAAGTCCGTTTCCTGCCGAATTAACGAACCCAAAGCAAGGCCACTCCGATTTCCTGCAGGAAAAAAATCAGGAAAACCATAGCCTTTTTGCCAATCTCGACGCGCAAGGAAATACAGGAAAACCATGAGTTTCCTGGGAATCCACCTGTTCTCCAGTGATTTCCTCTTCTAATATTGCTTCTTGAATAGAAATCTTTCGTACGGAATTCCCCACTTCGGGATGGAAGTGACGTCGGTCGGTAATTATTGACCAATCACAGCCCGGAAACGCCACCAGGAAAGGACCAGGAAAGCAAATCGGGAAAACCATGGACTTTGATCAGGAAATCGGAGTGGCCTTGACCCAAAGCGAAAGAAAAGTGTGGTTCCGACGAATTAACAAACTAGAAACAACGAACCCGGAATAAGAAGGCTAACAGGTAGAGAAGAAAAGCAAAGCAGCGCAAACAAGAACTACGGAGCTACTCAGGCGCACATGCCCGAGTGGCCATGGAAGTGATGGTAGCGGTCCAAAATGGCACGCTCTTAACGAACGGAATGGAAAGAAAAGTTCCGCTCCAAAAAGTTAGTGAACCAACCCGGAACCGAATGGAAATCCCGTTAATTCTTCGGCTCCCTAAAAGTTCCCGGAACTCACCCAACGAAAAAACGGCGCTGTAATCTTATCTTGTCTATGTAGTGAGTAGTGAGTGATGAGTGATAAGTGATGAGTGATGAGTGATGAGCGAGAATGAGCAAGGTAAAAGAAATGTTGTTCTAATAAAGAAATCTTAAATATTATTTGCCTCCGAACGAACGTACGAACTTCAAGCTGTCAAGCTACAGTAGAAGCCAATAACTGGAATAGATCAACGTAGTTTGATGTTTAGTACTGACTTGACCAAAAAGTGCCTACCAAGGAAAAATCTCTGTCTGTTCGTTGGTCCGTCCGCTCGAGAACAAATTGGAGGCCTCACAGAAGCTGTGCCCCTCCAGCGCAGCACCTGGTGAAGGATGCAGTACAGTGTCGGCTTCGGGCGCTGGCGATAGAGACGACGACGACGACAGGGAGGAGATGATTTTACGACAGTCGGCATGGGTCGTTCACGCAACAAAAAATATAAATAGGCACAGCTTAAGCTCTATTACATCATAATATAACGCTCGACAAGTATTTGTGCGAACTAATTCATCGATGGTTGTGTTCTTAGGCTTTTACGCCGCAGCAGAGCTCAGCCATTTTGTGGAAAATTGTGCCGAGAGTGCCTGTGTCGGCAGTAAAGTGGAAAAAGTTCGGTAAAAAGGGATTTAAGATATGGCCTATAGAGTCAACGAGACAACTGTTTGTTGTGCAGTACTACGCCCAAAAAAAGTGCCACTGCTACAAGCTCCCAGCTAGACGACCTCTACGCAGCACCTGCTTCAGCACACGCTAAGAGTCTGAAATCAATCATCTACAGAAATGTCAAAGTGGTCTATAGTACTAATGATGGCGCAGTACGCGGAAGCTTTCAGCCCTACGGCAGCGTTTGGGCGCCGAGCATTCAACCAACAACGCTTCAAAAGCTCAGCAGTCGCGCCATCCTTGCCAATTCTACGCGCTGCTGTAGACCCTAGTGACATCATGGTTCGTAGCTCCTCAAACGCCAGCAGTGGAGACTGTGCCACACCATTCTAGTGCATTCTTCAAGGATGATTCATTTAGTGATTCGTGATATGAATCATCTTTCGCTGATCACGGTCTAGGGAGTCGTATTCTTGGTTGCATCTTAGGGCAGAATTTTGGTACACACACAAATCACACCCCTCTTTGTGTAGCATTGGTGGTGTTTCACATGCACGCTGTTATCTTGTTGTTGTGGTTATTGGTGGTGTGTGGGTGTTTGTATTTGTCTCACGAACTAGGTGGTGATGAATGGCTTGCCTGGTGCCATGGGCAAAGAAGTGGCTGCGGCTTGCATTCGGCGAGGCATGAAACTAGCCCCGGTAAGTATCTTCTGCTTTGAGACATAATTCTCTTGTCCGTTTTTCTTGTGAACAATGGTAGTTTTTAAAACTTCTAAGCGACGCACTAATCGTGCATGCGTGCAGTTGATTGTGTACCAGTAACGGTAGCTGTAAGCATCTTTTTCGAAAACGTCGCTACACTTCGCCAAAAATTGCCACCTTTTTTTTTCATTTTATGCGTCGTGTGCGATGTATGTGCCTTGTTCTCGGCCTCTGCTTTCTATGCTTTATTGGCGCCTGCGGTGGTGGGCTACTGTTATTGGGATCTGGCGTTGGCTACGTGTAATGTGCAGGTGGCTCTTACAGGGAGTGCCTTTGCCGGCAACACTGTAGACGTGATGGGATCAACGGTACAAAAAAGAAATAACCCCATACTTTTATTTGGCGTTTTTCCTCAATAAGAACCACATGTTTGATTTATGTTGAAAGACACGTATACGATTTCACTGCCTCTTTTTTTTTTTTTTCACAACTCTTTCATTACTCTTCAAATGACATTTTCAATGTCAACAAACAACTACGACTAGGTCACCCTGGCCGACGGCACCGATTCCGACGCCGCTGACGTGGCAGCCCATGAGGCCAAAGAAGCGCAATCCAAGGCCGGGTGCTCGAAGCTCGTGTGCATCGACTACACACACCCTTCCGCCGTCAAAGGCAACGCGGAGTGGTAAAGGGGGTGAATAAGTGTTGAGTTCGGTATTGTTCATCGGTGAGGTCGATTCTGCACGCACAAAGTATTTATCCTTGCGAATAATGTACGGCACGCTAATACTGCGAATACTAGTATATTATCGACGCCTTCCTGTGTTCCCTATCCTCCCTCTCTATAAACACGAAAGGTACATGAAGCACGGGTTGAGTTTCGTGATGGGCACCACCGGTGGAGACCGCGACAACATCAACGAGCAAAACATGCAAGCCAGCAGTTGCAAGGCCGTAGTGGCGCCAAACATGGCCAAACAAATTGTGGCACTGCAGGTACTGAAGAGGGCGGAGGAGAGAGGAATTTTGCACTCGTATCTTTTTTACTTATTGCTGTCGCTGACACTCTTGAAAACAGGCTTGCTTTGAAACAGGCTTGCTTGATTCATCTTCCATTGCTTTTCTTCGTTTGCGTTCGCTGAATGTTTGGTGTACCACTAATATTCCTACTACATGTAAAGGCGACGCTCGAAGGCATGGCTTCGACTTTTCCCGGAGCCTTCGACGGTTACACGCTGAGCGTAGAAGAGTCGCATCAGGTTTACGGAGAGTAGGAAAACAACAGCAAAGCATCATCTTTTACTTTTGAGTGTGTGTTTTCCCGTATTCATTCAACTGAGGTATTCACGCAATTGCCTAATCTTCTCCACTCATTTATCATCTTCTCGACACTCTCACCAATCCTATCAATCCTTTTCCTCTTTCTTTCTTCCCTCGTTTCTCCTTCATTTTTTTCTACTCCCTGTGCCCATTGTTGTGTAGTCCACCAAAGCTGACACTTCGGGCACCGCGAAAGCGCTCGTGCGCGCGCTCAACACTTTAACCGCGGGCACCGAAGACGACGACGCTCTCGAGGTGATTGAGATGGGGTGAGGTGGGATGGGATGGGATGGAGGTGGGGTGTATGATGGGGGGGGGGGGTAATTGACGGTAAACGCAGATGAGAGTGAGTGGGGGTGAGTGTGCGAGAGTCTTATTGTTTTGTGAGTGCTTGTGTTTGTGTGTGATGTTGAAGTGGTTAACGGATTTGTGCTTTCCTTTCTTTGCAGCGCGCTCTCGATCTTCATCTCGTCTCTGCCGCTTTGCTTCTTTGTTGCATCCTTTTCAATACTTCTTTTCAATACTTGTATAAAGGCCCGCATCAAGCGCATCCGCGACAAGGAAGGCCAGCTCGCGTTTAAGGTCCCCGAAAGTGCTCTCAACGGCCACGCGTTCCACACGTACACCCTGAGGTACCTGCGTATTACTGCAGTAGAAAGCACGCACTAGCGTATTTGTACTTCGGTTTGCAAGGACTTGTATGGACTTGTATAAATGATATTTATGGATGGTCACTGAGGTACCTGAGCCGATGCATAAATGTTCTTGTACAGTACATGTTTGTCCGACAATGTGTCAATTCAAAAACGTTGACTTTCTTGCTATGTGTGCACTGATGTCGAGTGGAGTGAGGGGGGGAAGGCATTCAGGAACCGAAAGGTTAATCTCAGAGTTCTATATAGGTCTTGGAGCTTTCCTAGTAAACTTGTCTGCCCTATTCTCACCCTCCTTTCTTGCTTTCCTTACTTCTCCTCCCTGGACATGCACGCCTGTGCCATCCTCACCGTAATTCTTCATTCTTTTGTCTTTGTCTGTCTCCTTCAAATCAGGAGTGCGGATGGCTCCGTGTCGTTTGCCCTTGAGCACAACGTGTGTGGCCGCGAGATTTACGCCGAGGGCACTGCCGATGCAGTGCTGTTTGTGGCCGCGCAAGATCAAGTACGCTGATAATGTCTCCGTTTCTTCGTGTCTTTATTCTCTTCTTGTTTCCTTTTCTTGCACCATTTAGGCCGTTGTGCCACTTTGTGTCATTCTATGCTCATTTCTTATCACAACTTCTTTCCTGTGTGTTCTTCTTTGTTTTCAATCCCGCCGCCACCACTGCCACCTCTAGGCCGCGCCCAAGTGTCTTTTTAACATGGTAGACGTTTTGAAAGCGGGGGCCATGAACTAGGCCCATCAGAATACTGAAGGGAAGAGGCATTGGAACGATGAAGTGCTCGCACTATTCATGGCCTGGCCATCAGATGAGTTCGCGGACATTGACACCGCATTTGCGAACCCGAGGAGTGTGTCAGTCAGTGGCGCTGGGTACATTGCGGATTACGCAAGGGAACTATAGATCTAAATCAGTTGTAACCCCCCCTCTTCTTTCCTATCACCCCCCTATGACCTCCCAAGTCCCACAAGCCCCCTTCTCCTAGAAACGAATTCGTATTAATTTTTACTTCATCAATAATGTATAATCGATATAAATAACATAAATCACGAATCCCATATCAGGCTTCGAACTCGGACCATCTCGGCCTTGGTGCTCGGTGACTTCCTTTAATGATAATACTTCTTGGAAGGGAAGCACCACGAGCACCACCACCACCTATTTCCGTTTCGCTGGTCTATGTATACAACCCGTTTTATTTTAAGCCCCTTATTTCAATGGTTGAGGTAACCTCAAAAGTTTCAGAGCTAAATGCCAGGCGACCCGAAGTAAATGTCGCCGTATCGTATAGCAGATAGCAGGCAACAGGCAACAGACGAAAGCTTCTTAGCTCCCCTAAACTCGGTGCAGACGTGGGGCCACTGCCGGCCATCGGCTCTTTATTCCGCAGGGACGTGCAGCTGGCCAAGCGATTCCGCCAAGAACGCAGCTACACTGCCGAGTTTGGCCTGAAAGAGCGCGCGTATATCAGTGGCACTTAATACTTTGGCAGGCAGCAGGATGCGTGAAAGAACTCAAAAGAATCCGAAGCTGAGAAAGCGTGTACCAAACGAGAATAATTTCGTGAATTGCGCGCTTTAAGCAAGATCACGGCACTGTCTTAGAATGCGCAAGTCTCCCCTTTTGCCACCCTCAGAAACCGCACCTTTAACAGTCCAGCTGGCATCTCAGTGTCAGCATAAGCGCACAGCAAGTAGGCTCCACCGCAAAGGCCCGCCACGGCCACCTTTTTAAACAGAAAAAAAAAAGAGCAACATTTACACCCACATAGTGATTCCGCCGGCGCCATCCACAATACATATCCATGGCAGAATCAATTGGAAAAAAGTCTGTCAGACGGATGAGGAGAGAGACGAACGTAGGAAAGCAACCAATCGACTCACCTGGCCGTGTTCCAGTTCCAGCAATAACACTTCAAGGGCCCCCTCACTGCCTGGCGCCCAACCTCCGCGGCTGTCGCTGCCTGCAGTGGTGGCGGTTGACGGGTCGGAGTCGCTTGCAGTAGAAGAAGGGCTGTCGCCTGGGGCATAGGAATTCCCGCTTGCGTGAGCAGTAGCAGCTGCAGCCGGCGCTATTCCACCCGCAAACTCCGTCCAAACGTTAGACACAATGGCCCCCAAAGTGTGCGCCGACGGCCCTGTGTGTTCCCCAAAAGTCGTGCGCACAAGTAAGGAACAAGGAGAGGCGTATACTGCAGTTGAACCTACAGGAGCCGGTTGTGTACTTTTGGAAAAACGATTGTGGTGATGCATTCATTAAGGCAGTCACAAACTTTCGAGAGCAAAGTGCAGCTAGCTATTCGCTGCTAGGTCATGCTCGAATGCACATCGAAAAAGTAGTGCTGAATTCGACACACCTGCGCTTCCCTCTTGAAACCCTGAGGAACCCAGGGCGGCTCCGTGGCGGTTCATCAGCACCGCGCCTCGCACCTGCATGGATTTGAAAAAGCCCCTGAAATTTAAGTCTAGTTGGGTAGAGCAAGATACCACAATTAGGAGACTGGCACAATCCTTCATTTCTATCATCCATGGGAGGTGGGGACTAACAGAAGGGAAGCTGCTGAGCACCTTTCCCTTCGGTGCGCCTCCAGGCAAGTCAGGATGCACAGCTTTCGGCTCAGTCAGCTGTCCGAGCACTGCCGGCAATGTTGACACGCGCAGCATTCTCTCGCTCTAGATGAGGCCTAAGCGGTTCGAATGCTCTAAAGACCGTATACTGCAATACTATCTACTCAAGAATATACTTAGCTGACTTCGTATCAGCTCCTTTGGTGCTGGTTCTCGTGCACCACCGTGGTTCCGTGCTTGAGGCTCGAGGCTCGAGGCTCGAGGCTCAAAGCAAGGGTACCAGGTACCAGGGTACCCTTGTTCAAAGTAAAATTCTGAGAATTCATAATTGTATTACCCAGGATAGGATGCTGAATCTGTTTTGACCACAGGGGACACCCTAAACCAAAATTGACGTCATTGACAAAAATTGTTCCACGGCCATACGTACAAGTTTACAGGTAGTTCCGGGTGTTAAGAGGTAAGAGGTTGTCACGTTAAGAGAATAAAGGCTAAAATTCGGTACTTCCACTTGTTAGAAATCGTTTTCCTTCTTGTACTATAGTACTAAAAAACGTGAAGAGAGCGAGGGCTGAGGCCAAATTCCCCCGCCCTTATTACCCGGAACTACCTGTACGAATTATTGCATGTTTTTTGATGCACATGTATCAGCAAGGGTGGCAAAAAAAGTAGCATTCTGATTGTGGGAGAAGTCCTTGAGTCCGTATCAGAACACGTTCAGATACGAGACAAATATAGTTGTTAGTATTTCAATCATGAGAAAGAATATACCGCCAATGAGGAGCTTTAAGGGGTATACGCAGACGACTTGCTCTCAAGGTGGAGGGCCTACCGTGGCGTTTGATGGAAGATTTATGGGTCTAGCTCTATGGTAGGGAGGGACCGCTAGGCCACAAGCGGTCCGCTTGCATGTTTCTGTTTGTATTACTGAGGGGGGGGCTTTTCTTTTCACTGCCACTCCGCGGACGAGGAAGGAGTTCCTGTCCCGTCAAAGCCTTTTATGGCTCAGGGGCAGAACAATAGGCGCCTTGCGCGCTGAAAGGCACACTTTGGCCTCTGCCGAATGGACCTTCGTGTTCCGCATGTCACGAGCTTCTTTGCTCGCGCGCCTTCCTCTTTATTGTTCTGCGGAGTGCGCAACACCCACAAATACCTCGCTTTTTGCAAATTTTCTGAGGAATTTGGCCAATGCCCCTCTCCCTCCTGAATCATTCCGCACTTGCTTTGTTTGCGCAACGCACGCGCATTCCCACTTCTGCCGGCAGCATTGGCTTCTGTGTCATTTGGGTTTGTAATAGTTCGAGTTCGAGTTCGATTGTATCATTCGTACAGTAAGGGCCGCAACGAAATGGCGAACGCTCTCCGCAACAATCGAGTTGCACTACAGCAGTGTTGTTGGTACGCACCAACGACGATAGAAGTTGAACTGGGAGCTATAATGCATCAAAGTGTAAGCGGAACAAGCAGAAGTTCCGTTTCAGCTTGGGTGGATACCTTGGACCTTCTTGGTTGGGGCTTGGAAGTTAAAAATAAGATATACGTCGTCATTGGAGACGATCTCGAGCGGCATCTGAAGCACTTCGGCCTCGTGGACGACGGCGGAAAAGCGATCACCTTTTCGGAATGGACAACCCCGGCGCAGGACCGCGCTGGCTGGCTGAAGCTCTTCACGTAAGTGCCTTTTGATATTGGCAAACCGCAGCTAAGGCCACCCCGGTGCGACACTAGGGTTACGCCTGAGGAGAAGCGGAGGTTTTTGGCTCGGCGCGGCCAAGAGACGGAGCAACGGCGCGCCCTCTTCAACGCAAAAGCAGACGCAGAAGGGACTTAAGGCTGGCCCCACATTTATTTCATGAACAGTTTCCACTTTAGAGAGAGAGAGGGGGGCGTCGTCTACTGTGCGGTCGTTTGCAGCCCAGGAGTCCTGAATCATGGAGTCGTGGAGGTAATTAAGGGCGTAGTATATTTTCTTGGCTAAGTGTTTCACTCGTGCTAGTCGCTACGTGGTTTTGTCTGGGTGGAGCCTTTTGCTGCGTTTGTGGAGGCGTTGTTTGACGTTCTTCTGGGTGATGGGCGTGCCTGCTTGGAAGCCGAAGATGGAGCGCATGCATGATTCGGAGCGGTGATCGAGTGGTCCCGTGAGTAGATGTTGATGAGAGGGAAAATCCTATAAGGCGAATTTACATGGGAAATCCGGAGTTATCGGCTTTTGAGCGGGCATAGCTCAGCCAGATCGATTTTACCAGAGCTGAAAAGTAGCTCAAAATGCTTGCCTACTGCACTACTTTTTGGTAAAATGGTTTTTGTTTGGATCCCAAGATTCAACCTTTGAACCTTTTCAGGAGGCTGCCTGTGCAGTACAAAAGCTGTACACCATGAAAAATCATTGAAAAATGTACCATGGAGCTACGGAGGTGCATCCTTTAACGCGACCAGAAATGTATAGCGGCCGCGCATTTGAGCGGTACTGTGCGAAGTATTG
>Ga0307931_1000687_pt1 | contig 22032 bp, 28 predicted proteins | sample OrgLakmetageno47_FD_201816 | JGI IMG/M metagenome (GOLD analysis project Ga0307931, IMG submission 201816) | Saline water microbial communities from Organic Lake, Antarctica - #47 | ecosystem: Environmental > Aquatic > Non-marine Saline and Alkaline > Saline | place: Antarctica: Organic Lake...
CTCTTTACGATTTTGACTTGCGCGCAACGCACGCGCGTACACTTCTGCCCGCAGCATTGGCTTCTGTGTCATTTGGGTTTGTATTAGTTCGAGTTCGAGTTATGCGGCTGTCGGCTGTGGCTTTGCGCTGTATCGGCATATGGTAGATTTATACTTCCTCCTTATTGGGGGGGTATACAACTGCATCCGATGAAATTCAATTAGAACCAGCCACGTGTTTTGCATAAATTTAAATCTGATAACACAGAGAAGCCAAGTCAGGCGTACAATCACAGATCTCTCAGCGCCCTCTGGTAGGAATACACTGCAGAACCCGCGCGGCACCCAACTGCGCCACCAAAACACCTGCCAATGCGCCCACGGCGCCCTTGCTGTGGCCCGGAAACGCCAACAACCACCCCAACGGCCAAAACGTCCATGTGCTTGGCACGACGAGCAGCGGCGAGGACCAGTGCCACGCTACCACCAGCGTGTACAGGGCGTATTTGGCCCGAGTGACCATGGTTTCGTAGCGGGCTTTCAGCGCGTTTCGCTCGTCTTGAGGAGAAAAATAGAATGGCAAAGGGCGTAAGAGTCTAACGGACTAGTAAGAAGTGAATCGTGTACACTAGTGTGTGCGGTCTTCTACTCTCGCAGGAGCAATCTAAGCTAGAGGTGAGAGGAATGAAGCAGAAAGCTAATGTAATAAAAAGGGCGCCAAAGCGAGCTGCGTATAATGCCTGTGGACTAGGATGCAAGCACCTTTCATGACTGCACCCTCCTTTTCAAGAGCGATAAGCTGACGTTCCAGTTTAGCTCGCGCCACAAACGATTCAGGTCCGCGATGCTGAACAAAACAAACAGAAACAGAAACGCATAGCATCGCCCTGCCATCAGGCAACTCTAACAGGATAGATTACTCAATAACGGGGAGCCAACAGACTGCTACTGCTACCATAGATACTATGTGATTGGACACAACTTAGGCTAGACGCCGTGATCAAAGAATAGTGCAAACACATTAGAGCCCTGGATGAAGCACCTCACCTTCTTCAATTGGACGCGTACTTCGTGTGTTCGCACAAAGTTGACGCGAGCACTCTCACTAGGTGCCCAGGAATAAGGCGCCACGAACTTGACGAATACCTCTACTAGCAATACAATAAACCATACTAAAGCTAGCCCTCCACTTATTTCTAACATGCTGCTGCCCATTGCGATAGCTGGTTAGTTTACGACACTATGTCTTCCTAGCCGCGCCGCGACGACAGCGAGAAAAAAGTCACCCGAGAAAAGTACGATACGTACTTCCGTCGTAAATATCGTAATTTTACCTGTTACTCTTCGAGCAAATCCTGCTACAGAGTCTGTACGTCTGTACGTACTTACTGTACTGTAGCTGGCAGAGTCCTAGCTAGCTAGCTAGCTAGGGTAGCTAGCTAGCTTGCAGAAGCTAGGACTAAAGCCTGTAAAGAGGTCTGTGCTTCGTGACACAAAGGTCCTACGAGCGAGTCACTTGCTATCAAACGATTGTGTGCAGAAGAAGACTTCTTCTCAAGATGCCGCCTCCAGGTAGGACGCTTTTCTCTATGGTGGTCTGTTGGCTCTTTGAGTCCAGGGCTATAGCCTTTTATCCCTCATCGAGACTCCCACTTCAAATTTCCCGCGGCGGACTGACTACGCTTCATGCTGGTCCTCCAGTTCCTCCAAAGCCCGTGGGCGTATACATGCACGGTGTCTCTAAGCCTACCCTGGTGATTGAGACATACCTGGATTTTTGCTGTCCGTTCTCGAAGAAGATGTTCGACTGCCTGTACTCTGACGTGATGCCTCCTTTGATGGAAGCTGGCCAAATAGATTGGCTGTTTCAGTGCGTCCCACAGCCGTGGCACCCGCAGTCGTCGTACATGCACGAAGTCGCCCTAGCTGTTAAATTGGTTGACGAGTCGAAATTCATGCCAGCGGCGAGTGCTCTCTTTGCGGCTCAAGCGCAATTTTTCGACGACGCGACTGCTGACAAGACCCGCAACCAAATCTACGACGAGCTAGTGGCCGTTGTAGCAGCTGCTGTGCCAAGTTTGGATTCAGACGCAGTTCGCAGCCACGTAGCGCTCAAGGGCTCTGGCAACAGTGGCAACCAAGTTACACAGGTAATTTGATTGATATGTGTGGTGCTAGCGCTAGACACACAATACCTTGCAATACGTCACCAAAAGTTGATTGAATAAACCTCACCATTCACTTCCTTGTCGTCAAAATTTCACAGTATATATATATTGGTAAAAATTGCTTCCTGTCACAGGAATTTAAATGGTCGGTAAAGTATCACCGCGCCCGAAGCGTGCACGTGACGCCGACCGTCTTTCTCAATGGCCTTGAAGCACCCGACATCAGCAGCGGCTGGGGTCTCGGCGAATGGAACGAAAAGATCCAGTGGTTTGTTGACCAGGGCAAGAGCACTTAATTCGTTGATGGCACCTGGCGCATAGAAGCCAGTGCTAAACTAAAGTCCATTCCTATAATCCGGACTTACCAGTAACTGGTGATCCCGCCCACAGCCAGCTATAGGTATAACTAATGACTAAAGCGCAAGTAGCCGAAATAGTTCCCAAGTGCTAAATGCGCCGCTACATAGCACGCACCACACCTGGAAAGCGATATGGCTTATCTAGAACAAAGGGCAAAGCAGAACTAAGCACGCAAACCTCCATAGCCACAGCCACAGCAGGGCGCCGCTCGTTGCTGCAATGCGAATTTTATACACACCAGAGACCAGTAATACGTGATACACAAGGAACAGAGCGCGAACAAAGGGCGGTTTAAGGAAGCACCGTGTTCTACAAGGGCGAAGAAACTATACGACATCGGCTGTCAGGAGAATATACATAGCATTATGATAAATGCCGTAAATTTAGCTTAGATTTACCTCGAAACTCCTGCCGTAAAAATCAAAATGGATATTTCAAAATCCCTCGAGAGTTAGCCCACTTAAGGTCGTTACTTGTTCCACATTTCCAAAGTAACCTATGTATCACGAGAGCAAGAGAGGACGAGCACCACCAGAGTTCCTAGGAATCCGAACAATATTTGCTTTAGCTTTGGAATATTTGGCGTGCATGGAATTCCCACCAAATCAATCAATCAAGTCATCTTGTTGGCACTTAAGAAGAAAAATAAGCAATATCTTTCGAAGAACTGCCAAACCTCTGCAACTTGTGACACAAAGTGCGCTCGGGCGAGTCCCTCACCATCAAGTTTGGATTTGAAAAATATTTAAACAGAATGCCACCTTCAGGTACGTGATATCCCGCCATTACTGTACTTGAGGCCCACAAAATTTGCCGTGATGATGGATTGACTGCCTTTGCGCACTGAACTTCCAGCTCCGCTTAAGCCCATTGGCACCTACATGCATGGCGTTGCAAAGCCCACCCTGGTGATCGAAACGTATATGGATTTCGGTTGCCCTTTCTCAAGGAAAATGTTCGACTGCTTGTACAAAGACGTCCTGCCTCCATTGATGCAATCTGGACAAGTGGACTGGTTGTTTCAGTGCGTCCCACAGCCTTGGCACCCGCAGTCTTCGTACATGCACGAAGTTGCGTTGGCAGTGAGGCAGTTTGACGAACCCAAGTTCTTGCCAGCGGCGAGTGCTCTTTTCGCGGCCCAGTCTCGTTTTGACGATGATGACACGGCTAACAAGACTCGCAATCAAATTTACGACGACTTGTTGGCGGTAGTGGAGGCTGCAGTGTCCGGCCTGCATGTAGATGGAGTTCGCAGCCGAATTTCACTGAAGGGTTCTGGGAACGAAGGCAACAGGGTTACACAGGTGATTTCAATGTGGAGCTGAATATCTGCTGTTCATACTTCTGTAATTGTACATTGAAATTTTAGAGCATTGTCTGGACTTCATCCTTTATTCTTTCTACGTACCATGTGCCACCATGAACATGTCTTTGATGATTCGTTTCAGGATATGAAATGGGCAGTGAAGTATCACCGCACCCGCAGTGTCCATACGACGCCAACCGTCTTCCTCAACGGCATCGAAGCCCCCGACATCAGCAGCAGCTGGGGTTCCGATGAGTGGAATGAAACGATCACGTGCTTCCTGAACCAGAGCAAGAGCACTTGGCGCCAAGAAAGTGCTTAGATGCCAGTGCAATTGAAGTAATTCGAATTGCCTGACGTTTTCGCCCCCATGGCACTATTCCAAGGCGAACGATAACCGGCACTAGCGCATCATTGCATTCAACAACGAGCTTTAACAACTCTTTATTGTTCATATCTTGATTTCTTGGGGAGGTCTGTGTTCTTCGTATATAATATATGTTTCGTGTTTCATGAACATTCCCGTGTTGCATACTTCTTAACCACATCACATTACTGGACCATCACTTTAGGGATCAACTCATTACTTTTAATAATCCAGTTATGGGAAATTGCGGACAAGAAGCAAGAAGGACGGGCCTGTTTTTAAAAGCAACCCCATCACATCCACGCGATTTCAAACTTACAACACGGGCATTTTTGGCGACCAGATATGGCTTATGGGTGATCAACTATATGTGTAGACTGACAAGAGAACAACAAGAACGAAGTAAAGAAAGAAGTGGAGGCCAGTCTAGAGGTAGTCGCATACTGCAGTCCATATCGGTTAGGTGCTTTTTGTGGCTGGCCTCTGTGAAACTGGACTCGGACACCTGAATTTCGTTTTCCCTGTATAGCATCCGATCCGAGATGGCCTCCATCTCACGCAAGCGCTTTGCTGAACAATGAATTGATATGGCCCTGGTCAGTCAAGCACCACTACAACTATCTCAGGGACCAATGCCGGTGTTTTCATTCGACTCATCGTCGTCGTCATCGAGAAATTGAAAGAACGACAACCGGTTTTCGCCATTGTTTCCTGGTCCTGACTGTACACCGAGGTTCCGGTTGTCTAGGCCGCCAAAAAGAGCACCGCCGCCCAAAGCAGCTGGTGCCATGCCTCCCAATGCACCACTGCCAACGCCACCAAGAGAGTTGTTCTCGACTGGCAACTCGCCCAACGAAAGAAATGCGAGTGGAGAGGAAAGAGAGGCGTCCATGTGGTTCGCGTTACTTGATGAGGCACCACCCGTAAGCATCGTATCATCGGAAAGAAATGCTCGCAGCGAGAGTTGCGTGGCATAAGCCCTTCCTCCTCCTGTAGCAGCTGTAGCAACTGTAGATGAGGGCGAAGTAGGCAAATGCCGTTGCATCAAAGGCGGCGAAATCACCGACGGCGACAGTGGTGGAGGTGGCGGTGCTACTGCAAGCACCACTTGGGCACCGCAACTCGAGCAAAACTTGGAGCCCGCCAACAAGCCGCCACCGCACTGGTGGCAAAAGCGCGGCTGGGAAACTGCGGCAGGAAAGCTGCTATCAGGAGCGACTTGAAGCGATGACGTATGCGCATGCTGCTGCTGTTGTTGTTGTTGTTGTTGTTGTTGCTGTACTTGGTGCTCTTGCTGTTGTTCTCGATCTGGCCATGCATTAGTTTTTGCAGTGTCCAAGTTAGAGAATTGCGTGGAAGCATGCGTACGAGGGTTCGCTGAGAGAGGAACAGTGGCACCTGTGTCACCAACGGCACTGGCAACACCCATCACTGAAGCCTGCCCTTGCAAAGAAGGTTGCTCTTCCTTTTCTTGCTTTTGACTGCAGCGGCGCTCCTCTTCTGCGGCTTCGGCGCTCGCAATGGCAGCCAGCGCTCGAGCCGTTTGTTCGGCATCGTCTTGCGCGTGGCGCTGTTGCTGTTCTTTAGCCCACTGCGCTTCTTCGCGTCGCCGCTGCTCAACCACTTCTAACGCCTGCACGAAAGGCACAAAGAAGACGACGACGTGGGCGTGAAGGAAACATATTGGATGAGCATACTGTGGTCTATACTAAGAGGACACAAATAGGATAAGAAATCGGCACACTCAAGAAGACGCTCGCAAACAATCGTCATACGAAGACAGCTCGCCACTTCACAAAGAAGAGGGGGTATTCATTTTGCAAAATGTGTGTCTACAGATGTGTATCAATACCTGCAACCGGCGCCCCTCAGCTGCAGCGGCACGCTGTGCTTCTTCTGCTGCTTCTCGCTTGGCTGCTGCGGCAGCTTCCTTCTTCCGCTTGTCTTTTTCTTTCTCCTTTTCTTTTCCTTTCGCTTTCTTGCTACTACCTGCTCCGCTGGGGCTGGTCATAACAACAGGAGCTGCAGCAGCAACGGTACCAGCATCACTGCTTATGCTGCCGCTGCTGTCAACGGAAGAGAGTGGGGCGTTATCGCCGCTTGCGTGCTTGCCCGGTGTGCTAACGTTGGTTGTCTTTGCGCTACCCTTCGAACTGGTGGGCGAAGTGTACGACGACGATGAAAAATCCGATGCCATCACATCGCTACCGCTACTGCTACTGTTGCTAAAATTGCTGCTACTGCTACTGCTGCTGCTGCTGGAATTTGCCTCGCTCTTTTGGCCTTTTTTGCTGCTGCGTGGGCTCTTTTTACCCTTGGCGGTTGGCGTGCTAAACTTGTTGTCGCTGGCAGCCTGGTCATCGTCTAGCAAGAGTTGAAGGAGGTCGTTTTCGTGCTGCCTCGCCGTTTCTTCGGCGCGCCACGCACTGTACACTCGCGCTTGCACCTGTGAAATAAGCCAAGATAAGTGCATGAGAATCGCAGGACGTTGTGCAAAACAGGATGCGCAACAAAACATTAGAAGAGACACGAAAGGCGCCTACATACATTTGAAAAAGCACCAGCAAGGGTTCCCCTGGTACGTGTTTTTTTTTTTTTGGACAAACCTCTAACCGAAGGCCGTTGCTGAGAAGTTGTAGACCATGTTTCACGCGATACAAATCGCGGACCGACACACCACCGCCACCACTGCCACCACCATTACTACTACCGCCATGACTATTGAGCGCTCCGCCTAAGCAACCACCACCGATGCTGCCGTTGTTCCCGAGCCCTGTACTATCGCTTGAATTGCCGCCAGACAAGAACCCAAAACCCGGTGAAGTATGGCCAAAGAGCAAATCGCCAACAAATTGCTTGTTCTTTTCTTCTGAGCCTTTGCGAGCTGCTTCATTTGCACTCGTGCTGCCACTACTACCATCACTGCCATCAACATCGCTGCTGCCTTTGCCAAGCGTGCGTGAAATGACCACTTGTTGGTGGTTCAACAACCCCAAAGCGTCGAGGCTCCAGTCGTCGTGTGCTGCCTCTAAAGCTTTGCCCCGGGCTCGAAGCACCACTTCGTCGCGTTTCAGCTCAGCTGCAGCGTCCACCTAGAATTGCCACACGATAATCACCCCCCCCCCCCCCACACACACACACACACATGAGGATGCGCTTAGCATTTATGAGAGACAAATATTTGGCGAATGAATAATAGGCCAAGGAGGCGAATTAAACGATATACGAGTGTAAAATGTCCATGCAATTTAGAAGAGAGACAAGTGATGTACCCTGGGTAAAGCCAAAGAGACATAATCCTCTTTGGAAGACATGCTCACAAACACACACATATACCTCTGTAAGCAAGAGGTCTTTTAGAGCTCCTAGCGTCGTCGCGCCATCGACGAGAAGCTGAAACTGCTTCACTGGCCGAGGATAGGTGAGGGTGTCGACCACCTTGAGTTTCAGTTTGTCGAAGCAGTAGCCGCAGCACACTATGACCGACCCTGGTTTCCCGACACACGGTTTGCGCACCAGCCCATAGGCACTGAGAGGTGCTTTGGCCCCGAGTGGCGCCACAACGCCCTTGTCGGGCTCAGTGGATCCCAGCGAAGAAGCAGATGGCCAAAGAGAGGTAGAAGAAACTGAAGTAAAAGAAGAATGCGACGTCACTTTGCGGGTTGGCGGAGAAGGGCTTGAGGGCGGAAACAAGGCATTACTCGTCGCTCCTGCGCTATGGTGGTGGCTCAGAGATGACAGGCGGGCTGCTCGCGCGGCGACCGCTGCGAGCGTTGGCATGGACTGACTGCCACTAGCGCCACCCGGAGCGAGTTCAAGGCTACCACTGCTGGTGTTGCTACCAGCAGGCGATTTGGCGTTTTTGCCTTTGTTTTTCTTGGTGGCGCTACTGCTACCACTACCACTACTACTGCTTCTATTGCCACAACCAGTAGACCCACTGCCAGGAGTGGCCGCCGTCAACGCAGCGAAATCATCCACGAGAGCACTTTCATCGAGGAGCAGGAAGGCTGCTGAAGCTGCGCTTCCAGCGCCGCTGAATTCGGCGAGCGGCCGCAAACCGGTCGCTGGATCTACATTGCCACTATTTGACATTCTCGGTGGCTGCCGCCCACCGCTCAACGTAGCAGTGTTGGCATCGCTAGAGTTGACAGCCGACCTCCCTGCTACAGTCTCTGCGGTTGCTGGAGGCCTCCCAGCCGTAGCAGCAGTTGAAGGAGGAGGAGGAGAGAGCGGAGCATCGCCAAATCGCCCACCGGTGCACACAAACTTGCCGTCGGCGCCGCGGTTCAGCACAATTGTCGACGACGACGAGGAGGAAGAGGACGAAGATTTGCTGTGTGACGACAGCGGCGACTGCAACGGCGGCGCAGGACTGCCGCTGCTGCTGCCTAGGCCTGAGCTCTCGTGTCGGCTTTTGGCCTTGGTAGGCTGCTTGGCCACTGCTCCCCGCCCAAAAAGATGCACCAAAGAGGCACAATTTAAGGTGTTGAGTGCGCACAGGCAGTGTATTCTCACAGACTATCTCATCGCACGACATGTATTCTACACACGAAAACGAACATTGAGTTTGACTGCTGACAGTAGTGAGTACTGTAGCTTTGGAAAACCTATAGATATGTGTCCTCGCTATGCATGAAAAAGCTTCAAAGGACAAACCTGGAAAAGAGATAAGCGAATCAAGAAAGTCTAACCTTGTTCGAGGCTAGTTGTAGCATCAGTCACCAACACCCGGCAATTTGCACACATGACTTGGTCTAGGATAGCATCCTGAAGATAGTGCAGATAATGAAAATGTGAATCTGCTGTGGATTCTACATCGCGAGAGCCAACCATCGTTGAGATAAGAGACTGAACACTGACTTTCGACTGCTAGCTAGTGAATGAATTAGTTACCTTTTGGACTCTACGAAGAGCTGTTTTTGCCTTAGGATCCAAGCAGTCCCAGAACTCGGCCAACCCCTGTGCAAAGTTGCAATTCGAAAAGCATCATCGGTGTCAAGTCGTTTTTGCCTGTCACTGCGTCCGATGATAGTAATTTACCACCACCGACCAACCCGCACCGGGCTAAGCTATTGAAAATGTAATCAAACCTGATTTGGCGCCTTCTCGGAAGTCATAGTAGCTCTCGTCTGACTTGTCGAGCTTCACGCTAGCCAGGAGTTGTCCACGAAGCTGCAGTTGTCGCTACAGTTGGTTTGATGATGGCGAGTGTTCACAATACAACATTAGAGAAAACGCCGTACTTTACACAACTTGATATACGCCTATAGCCATTCTTACGCACTTTTTAAAATCTGTTGTCGGCTCTCCGCCATGGCACGGGGCTCACTCTTCCGGGCTTTGTCCCTGCTAGGATGTTCTATCAGCATTGGTTTGTGTTTAGAGAACTAGTGAAGTTATTTTCCTGCCTGCATTCAAAGTTGCTATTGATTCCCTGTGCGTGTCTGTAACGATATAGGTTACTCGAAGTGCTTGAATGATTGCATGCAACACGGCCTCTGCAGCGGACCTGGTAAGCTCAAAGTTAGCGCTAAATTGACGGCAAACATCATTTGAACATTTGGCCGTATTTCAATTTATACTAGAGATAATCTAGGGCTTCATTGATTTCTTTAGGTAATGTTGTTGCATCAGAACGTTCGCACAATTTTCATTTTCTTGTGACTCCTTCTGGTACGTCATAAACAATCACGGGCGGGTAGGTACGGACGCGTTTTGCATTTGCGAGCCGGGTTGGACCAAAGATGATTGCTCCGAGCGGCTGTGTCCAAAAGGCGACGATCCCGATACCCCGAACCAGGTTCTTTCGATGTGCTGATTGTAGGAGTAGGTGTAGGAGTAGGAACTAGAATAAAGAGGAGACCCTAGCGAAACCAATATCAGGAACTCCTACTTTCTTCGCCTTCAACAATGGGATTCATTGACATTATCAATTATGGAGATGGCATTTTTTTCGTACTACGAAATGACATTACAAGTCTACTAGCTAGCCTTCGTGTAGCATTTTTCGTGCTCTCCGACCCTTTTCCCCTTTCATCTCCAATTACTGCCTCTCCTCCTCATTCATTGTGCACTGAGCTCATGCACGAATGAGTTTCATTTGCGTACTACTATGCATCAATGTTCCACTACAGGAGCACCGCATGATTACGATATCCACGGACGCGAAATCTGGTACTTTGGGCGGTCATTTTGACTTCACCTTCATGGGCCACACCGTCGGCTTCGATGCAGCGAGCTCGCTCATAGGCCTCAAGTAAGCATAGAGAGAGGCAGACGCTCACACTCGCACTCGTGTTCACTCGAGCACGCGTGTGTGCTTGCTTGCGTCTCTAGTTCACATGGAAAAAAAGAAATTAAATATATATATATATATATATACTATTTTACTTCTTCTTTGATTCGTTCAGAATATGCTTTTGATTTTGCTCAGGCATTCCCTAGAAGCGCTACCACCTGTGAGCAAAGTCGACGTGCAACGCAGCCCTGTAAACGTTCATGGCGGTAGGTTGATATAATTACTCTCGCCAGTATTTGCATGCACAACGACTGCTCATGCGTATGCCATCGATGGTTCTGAAACGTTTTTCTTGCGATTCGTGATCAATCTGGTCGCTGATTACACCCGTTTTTTTTTTCTACACGCTTTCAGGTGCAAATTACACCGTCACTTTTCTGGAGTGGCCGAAAGGCTCGCCTCCTGACAACAATTTGTACAGCCACGACGGCGTTCCCCCCCTTGGGTTCTTCAAGTGCACCGCTGCGGCTGTTACTGGAGCTTCCGAGCCGACTTGCAAACTGAGCGACTACGGGGAAACTGACGCTCGCTTTCTGGTGGAGTACGTCATCTGCAGCAACCACGGCACTTGTAATCCGGTAAGTGGTGTACTTGTTGGCGCGCACAGCTCGCATCAGTGTTTCATTTGTCTCTTAGTCATTCTTTCCTCGCCGAGCGTCATATTATACCTTACAAAAAAAATGAACTCATCTTTTAATATATAAATAAAAACAAGGTGAGCGGCAAATGCAAGTGTGACCGTGGCTATCGAGGCGAAGCTTGTAGCGACAACGCAGACGGTATGATATACTGATAAATATACTAATAGGGTAGCATTAATTTGATCGGAAAGCTGAGGTTTCATTTAGTACCATTGCATTCTCTACAACAAGAGACAGGGGAAAACTATAAGCCTCAAATACTTTAAAACTGGTTGCTTTTGATTTCTGTCTTTCTTTCTATTTACGGCCGTACTTTTGTGGTATGCGTGGGTCGTATACAGCCGAGGATTTGATTGAACATTATGCGGATGGCCCATTTTTCTCGGGTGCGGTGATGCGCCTGAAGAGTGCTCGCGCCACTCACCAAGATTTCGATTACCTCGCCGTCGAAGGCCGGTAAGCAACAGAGTATATTTTGTATTTTCACCTCTTCAAAATGCCTAACATTGTGTATGTTTTGTTCTTGATTGGTGACAATTGGTATGTTTTATCCTTTCTTTCCTCCTTTTCTTCAGCGGCGGAAATCAGGGCGTCCTAACCCTGTCGGGCGAAGGCGACTTACTGCTTCATAGCGGCAAAATGTCTCTCGAGCACGGCAACCTCTCGTTGAGCCGCGGTGACATCGAGGTAGCCAACGGTGGAGTGCACGTGTCAGGTGGCAATGGCGTTGCCATCACCGCGGGTGGGCCTCGTACTTCTAGCGCTACTGGCGGCAGCAGCAGCAGCGGAGTAGCCCGAGGACTGTCGGTCTCGCTCATGGCCACGGATGGGGTCGATTCTGAGCTCGCCGCTTTGGGGTTTGGCGGCAACGTGGGAGGCAGCAATGGCCCCATTGGCGTGAGCTTTGAGCACCAGGCTCTTCTGATAGTGGGGGCGCCGCCTGTGACCATGGCGGATTTAATGGGCTCGGAAGGAGGTAAATCACTGAGGACAACACTTATTCAATTGATGAATCAACTCATTGATTGTCTTTTGTTTTCCTATTTTATTCTCATACCGCTGTCTTCTCTTGTTTTCTTTCTGGTGGTCAGGCGACGACGGCAGTGGTTTTGATTACGTCAGCATTGGCCCGATGCCCCTGGGCGCTGAGGCTGCCACTCCGACAGGCGCTCAACTCCGGCGGCAGAAAGCGTATCTCCGAGTGGCGCACAATGGCCTGGTCACCATGGGCAATCCGGGTATGCGATCCAAGGGACCCAATCACGGTGGCCTGGTGGTGGAAGCCGGGCCTTTACATGTGCGCGGCGGCAGCGGCAGTGGCAATAGTGCTAGTGGTGGCTTTAGCGGCAACGGTGTTTCGTCCTTTGGGGGCGAGCTGAGCGTGGGTGGGGGGCTTCAAGTCAACGGATCTCTTGGCATGGAGTTGCAACAGGTGGGTTGGTGGATGTGAAAGCACGTAAATTTATGCATTGTGGGCATACGCAGGTATTGCACTTTTTTCGTACAGTTCGAGACTTATATTTGCCTCATAGTGATCATTTTTGGCCTTGTCCTTGTCTTTCTTTCTTTGTGTCTTTCATCCAATGCAACCTCTCTCTTGTTGCAGGGGCCTTTGGTGTTGCGCGACGGCAATGCGCTCATTCGGTCACCCACATTATCGCAGCCGGCGCTCACCGTAGCAGCGGTGCCTCGCCAGGGCCAATCGTTCACTTCTTCGGTCCTGGCCCTCAGCCTCGAAGGAGCTGGAGGAGGGGCTAGTGACCAGGCGTCATTCATGCAAGCGAGCCGTGGTAGTCTGAACGCAGGCGCTGCTTTATCGGAAGTAGTCTTTGAAGTGGACGCAAAAGGGGGGATTTCGTCGAGCGGGGGCGTTCGGGTGTCTTCTGGCGGCGTGCAGGTGATAAATTAGAAATTACGGTGATTTGTCGATGAGCCTGCTCTCGTGCATTGCTATTTCTCTATGTTTCTTGTTTACTTTCGACGATAGATTTTTTTTTCTCGTGGATGGGTGCATTCAAACTGTATTTTTCAAGTTCCACCTTCTCGGTCGTTCGCGTTGATACACGTGTTTGCATATACACGCGCTTACGTTGTATGCATGGCATACTAGGTAGCGGCAGGGGGCGTTTCAGTGGCCTCCGGCGGTTTGAATGTGCACGGAGGCTTAACGCTTCAGTCGGGGGTCTTCGAAATGGCGTCGGAAGAAGGCATACATGTCTCTCAGGTAAGAAAAGTTGTTCGAGAACAGAGTGGAAAGGGGTGAAGAAATAAAAGCAGGGGCTGTCTGCATACTTCAAAGCTTGGAATTCACTTTTGCTTCACGGAACAGCCAATCCTTGACCTGAGCATCACGTTTCGTCTTATCATTTACTTTCTTGTCCTTCACCGTTCTCATGCAGGGCGGTCTGAGCAGCACCTCCTCTTCCAGCGGTGCGAGTCCTTTAGTGGCCTCGGCCTCCAATTCTGCTTTCCGTGGTTCAGTGTTCAAGCTGGATGCCGCTGTTCCTTTGGATGCAAAGACTCCAGGCTCTGATGATGACGAGGTTTACTTACAAAACATGAAGGCATCTTTGTTTGAATAGCCATGAGAAGTAATATCTTCCATATGTTCCCCGAGCTAGCGCAGTGTAGACATATTCGTGTTTTAGTCCTGTGTTTTTCTTGAGCCATGATATTTTTTTCTTTGTCCTGACATATTTTGCTTTTCTGTGCGTTTATTCTGTTTATCTATGGCCATCTCGTACAAAATTACTCTTAACACACGCACAGGCCTCCCTTGCCTCTTTCAACTTCCTCGAAGCGTCACGCTTGGGCGAGCCAATAGTCACTGTTGACGGCAACGGCCAAATCAGCGCCAAGAGCTTGCAGACCCAAGGGTCCGCCTCGGTAAAAGGGTCACTGAACGTGCAAGGCCCTGCTATATTAGGGGGAATGGGCGCGTCGGTAGCAGCCGGCGACTCGATTGTCATTGACCCGTGCGCTGCCAACACCAAGGTATGTGCTGATGTTTTTAGATTTAATGTTTTCTTGCCTTTGCCTCTATGAGGATAGCGCTCCTTGTGTCGAAAAAGATACCACCTTATTTTTCCTCTTCACCTCCTATTCTTGGACATGAAGGCTTCTTTCGTGCGCATCACCTCGGACAACGCCAAGCGAACCAACGCTTTGAACCTTAAAACGACGGGCAACAACAAGGGCTGCCAGTTTGCGGAAGGGCAGCTGCTGATTGTTTACAACGGTGACGAAGATCGAACTACGGGCGACGCAGAGGTTTGTGGTTGTTCATACACATAATAACTACATGTATCAGGTTCTCACTCTGAGTGATATTGAGTGGCCAGCACTTGCCATATCATACGTGTAGTCGCGCGCTTCCTTTTTTCTCATCTTGCCCCGATGGCGGCCATACCAAAACGAAACAATAAATCCCTACAGATTCCGGCGGGTAAGAGCGTGCTGTTCGTGTATTCTGCACAAGCGGGGCCTGGCTGGGTGCCCTTGACCACTTTAGACGCCCGGAGCAGCACCTTAGATGGCATCACAAAGTTCACTGCGGCTGCGAACCTGGATTTGGGACCATTCAGTTTCAAAGCGCAGCAGCTGGTGGCGGCAGGACAAGAAATGGGCCAGGTAAGGATTTTGTTAGTCTGTGCATGCCTTGCGGTAATCGTATAATGGAAATTGTTCTCTTTTACCTCTCATTAGCTAACAAATTAAATTGAGAGGATGTTAGCGTTGCAAATCTCATGCTTACTGCTTTCTTTCTTTTCAATGACACACACATGAGCTCAATCTTTCTTTCTTTCTCCTTCCCTCTTTCGACCTCTCGCTCTTGATCTTTTCGGTGTGTGCTGTATGAAGGTGGCGCTTTACGGTCCCGGTGGATTGTTAGTGGGTGAGTCCGACTTGTCGTATGCCAGTGGCACTCTCTCGGTGCCGAGTTTAAATGTGCAGTCCATCGACAGCAGCGGCGTCGACTTCATGGGTTCGCCTCTCACCAATGTGCGCGTGCAGTCTGGCTCGCTCAGCGGCCTCTCAGCGGTGAGAAAACGAAAACTTGTATTCATACGCGACATCTAGCTCGAAAAAATCCAAATCGTTATGCATCAGAACGAAACTACTAAATAGAGCTTTGACCAAAACGTTGGTCGCCTGAATTCTCATATTCTAGAACTCAGCAAGATATCGGCCTCACCGCTGCGGTGCCTTCACACATACTTTTATTCCTGTTTGCTTCTCTTTTACAATCATCTAAACATTACCCAGGTGCGCACCAAGGACTTGTTTGTGGAGTCCTTATCGCAAGCAGGAGGCGCGGGCGGGAACCATTTGCTCCTGTCGGACCCCACGGCGCCTGGAAAAGTGACCGCCTCAACTGATCTCAAGGTGAGAAAGATTTCATTTACATTTTATGCTTGTTCGTTTTGAACTAAGGCTGTGCATTGAATTCCTTGTGTAGATAGTAGATAGCGTAAACACCGTTACATGAATGGAATTATTCAGACGTTTTATTCCAATGTTTCTTTTTTTGTTCTTTTTCGTTTTTGTACTCGCTTCTCTTTGTTCTCTTCTTCATTTCCTGTTCCCTCTTAACATGTGCCAGCTCGGCAATTTCGGCAACGGCCCCAACGGCAAAGAGCTCACCCTGATGGCGCCGTCCCTGCGGCTGCAGACCTTAACCCCCCTTGCCGGCAGCCTGGCCTTGGTGGGCGACAGCGGCGCAATCACGGGCCGGTCCGACGTGCAATTGGCCATCTACAAAGACACGGGAGGGGCGAGCAGCAGCGTTGGCACTCAAGATGCGCTGCGACCTGCTGAGGTAACACACAAACAATAAATGACGTGATTAACCGGAATGCATTCAACATGCAAAGGACCCTATGTCTTCTCGGAGAAGCTATGAAATTGTACAACAGTAGCATGTTACTGACAAAAATGTCTTGCCCATCTCATCAAAGCTCTGTCATCAACCTGCGCATTTTTCTTTTCTCCCTCGGCGTTTTGATCTGTTTCCTTGATTTTTGATCCTATCACAATAGGTGTCCGACCTGGCACGCCAGGGGGTAGCCACCGTGGCCGAGCTGCGCGCTCCTCGTATGGCAACAAACGTGCTCTCAGCGAACACTGGCGGAGAAAACAGTGACGGAGAGGTAATGCTATAATGTATAACTCAATGATTCAATGCAAATTTAGCGCCTGATGAGAGAGCGTTGCCCAAAACCTGAGCGTGCCCGTTTCGTCGCATCACTTCGGTTAACACATGTAAAGGTGCGCATGGAATCCCACATGCAATTTGGCGGCAAATTTGAGCTTCGTGGCGCTACCATTGTGGACTCCTCTCTCGCTGGCTTGGATGCACTCGGCGTCACCTGGCTTACGGGTAAGCGTGCGCGTGATTTAAAAGCGCCATCCTTTATGGGAGAGGTTTTCTTCTTCTTTTTAGTTTCGTCTGCTGTTTATGAATATGTGTGCTCGTATTTCAACACACCACACAAAAATTGCCCTGGAATGTCCTGTTTCGCTTTTTGTTGGTGTGTACAATACCCCTGTCCTAATCCTTCCTCTCCTTTTTTACCTACTTTTTCGCAGTGCGCGGCGCCGCGGCCTCTTCGCTGGCGTACCTGACTCCGAACCAAACCCTAGCGAGCCTCCCAGGCGCGTTTGTAGGGGTGGATGGCGTGGCCCATTTCGATAAGCTGGGCGTGAAAGCCCTAGGAAGTGATTTAGACTGCAAGGGCCACACTCTATCCAACGTTGAGGTGTGTGTGTTTTGTTTCTAGAGGGAAACGTGAATGCATAACTCCTTTTGTTTGTCTTATTTTTGTTGTGCGCATTTTTTTCCTTTTGCTTGGTGACTCTGTGGCTTCTTTTAAATTCCGGTGCACAATATTCGTTGCGTTTCACTTATGTTCTTGTTCGTTAAAAATTGACGCAGGTGCGGGGCGGCGCGCTGGAAAGTGTCTCTTCAGTAAGTGCCGCATCCATCGCCGTGACGGGGGGTACTGCTGCGGCTGCGGCCGATGTCGCAACGGCCACGGGCAAACAAGCTCTTGCTTTACTGGGGCGTGGGGGCAGCCTGGAGGGGAGCGTGGGGGCTGCTTTGGCCTGGGACCCGACCACGGCAGGTGGGGGCACCTTACATGTGCCCAACCTGGGAGGCCACCAGTGGGGTGGGCACGTGAACGCGCGCGGGTTTGAGCTTCAGGGCGCCAAAATGATGGGCGGCAGCGTGACGGGAGTCGCCGAAGTGCTTTCCAGCGGTGGCCTTGGGTGCCAGGTGTGAGCAAGAAAGCTGCAAAACTTGCATGTTGGTTGGCTTGATTATTCTTTCAGAAAAATCTGGCTGAAAATGACCTTCTGGTCTAGTCGCAGTTTCACATTGTCTTCTTTTGTGTATTTCCTGTGTTTAAAACAATATATATATCAGGGTGATTTGGACGTGTTCGGCGACGGTAGTGTGGGTGGCACTTTAGTGGTGGGCGGCACGGTCATGGGCAGCGGCCCTTACGTGGACTCTTCCGACGCTCGCCTGAAGCAAAACGTCCGTGACTTGTTCAGCGATGATAATGGCGTCACGCACCGACGGTTGGACAGTTCATCCAAGCTCGAGTCAGCGGCAATCAACGCAGTGCGAGCGCTTCGGCCCGTGCGTTACTCCTTCAACGCGTCAGCGGCCCCTAATCGCACATTCCCCCGAGGCGAAGAGGTATGACAAACTACAGCAGCCACGAACTTGACGTAATGTATTGGGTGATAGCAGTAGCAACAATACTTGCTCAACCTCACAATTTTGAATGTCGTGGCACTGCATTCGTATCTACTCGAACCTTTTGTTGCATCGTGAATTGTCGAATACCACGCAGCGCATTCCTTTTGTGCGTATGCATCTTAGAACGCGCCTGCTTTTCTTACACTCCGTACGCCTACACATTTCACTCAACATGCGCTTTTGGGTTAATGACTGGTCGTTATTTGCGTAATTTGTAGGTTGGCTTTTTGGCACAAGAAGTCGAAGCAGTGCTGCCCGAGCTCGTGACCACTTCACCAGACGGATTCAAGGGCCTGGCCTACGCCCGCTTTACCCCCGTGCTTGCCAGTGCCGTCACTGCGCTGGCGCGCCACGCGGACTCCCTCAGCGAAGAAGTAGACTACCTCCGGAAGCGCGACCGCGGACGCGACGCAGCAGTGGCCCAAGCTGCCCAGCTTGCGGCTGCCACTGCTACAGCGGCGCAAGAAAAGCGGCTGAACGCCGCCGAATCGGCTGCTGCTGCGAGTGTAGCGGCGGTCGAAGCGCTAACGGCGCGGCTGTTAGCACTCGAGACCGCCCTAATTGGGGGAAGCTTATTGACGGGTCAGAAAGCTTCCCCATCGAGCACCATTCACGAACCAGCAGCTTAAACTCAAACTTTACGTCTTTGTCTTAGGTAACCGGAATTGGAAGTGCCAACTCGGTTTAGATGAGCCTTCTCGTTCATGTTTTAGACTCAGCCGTAATGTAGGCGGTAAATTTAGTTTTTTTTTCTTTGCGCCGTTTAGTCCATAAGCATAGGCTTCGTTTTCACCGGTCTTCGTGCTTCGTTTCGCGCGAAAAATAATTTCGTAAACCCACGAAATCTTGCGACGGTTGGTTTTTGAGGATCGACTTCTTCTCGTTTCCTTCCATGATGCTTTAGCAAGATTAGCGGTTGCTCAAGAACAACTCGTATCGAGAAAGCGTGTATCACTAGAAAACTCAAAAGTGCGCATAGCTCACATAGAATCAGCAAGGAGTCCTCCGATCAAGCAATTACTGTGAAAAGCTTGATTTTTGAAACTAGGCTAGGAAGAAAGTCATCGCGACAATGTCAACACACGACCTTCAAGAGCTTCTGAAAGTGCACGTGCAGGAACTCCGTGTGTTGAAAGAGCGTTTACCTGCTGATCAGCGCACGGTAGATCCGGTGGATCGCGAGGGTGTTGCCGTACCAGCTTCTGTGGTAGGTCGCCTTTGCATCCTATAAAATCCTATGAGATGTCTCAGTCTGCGCCTCGTTGATCAGGTGTTCTAACGCAGTAAGTGCTCTCTTTTGTCTCTAGGTTGACCCGGCCGTCATTTCGCCGCTCGTGACCATTTATGAAAAGCGCGTTCACGAGCTTCAGACCTTGAACAGCACTTTGGTGCGGGGGCGCGACACGTTAGAGGCCGAAGTGCGGCGGCTCGCGCATGAAAACGAACTGTTGCGCGAAGCCAAGCTGCGCGACCTCCAGCGGGGCGACAGCGAGCACCAGAGCGAAGAACAGCACCGGTCGCTGGAAGCTGCTGTTGCTGAGCTCAAGGAGCGCATGACTTACGTGGAAGAAGAGCGGCACTTGTTGCTCCAGCAAAAGGAAAGCCTTGCTGATGAACTGGACCAAGTCCTGAACGATCGCTCTGAGCAAGACTCCAAGCTAGCCGCCATGGCCACTCAAATCCGCGAGCTGCAGTTCTCCCGCAGTGCGATGGACCAGCTTGGGGCTGAGAAGGCTGCTGCAGAAGAGCGGGTCGTGCAGCTCTCCCAAGAACTCGGCAACGAGCAACAGCGCATGGCACAGCAAGAAGCCACCAGCCGCGAACTAGAGAGCGATTGTGAGCAGCTCCGAGCAGCAGTACAGCGAGCAGAAGCCGCCCGCCAGGCCGCTGAGAAGCACGGCGAAGACACGGACACGGTGCTCCAGGAGAAAGTTCAAACGTTTGCCGGGCGCATCCGCGACTTGCAGTCGAAATTAGCGGCCAAGACTAATGACTGTGAAGCGAGGTGATTGGGAGGGGTTCATCTCTTTTCAAGCTGATCATGTGCTCTTCCATTGTATTCCATATTCAACATCGTGTGGCATGGCATTTTAGTTTCCTTTCGCTCTTCCACGATACAGGGACGCGTCAGGGCGCACGATGCGACGCGAGCTGGACCAAGTGCTGGCGGACAACAAAGGCATGGTGCTCCTGATGGGGCGCATGGAAAAACAGCTGGCGGACTTTGGGGCCCGCGAAGAGAAAGTCGAAAGCGCGGCGCGGGCATGCAAAGACGCCGCCGAGAAAGCTCTTTTGGAACGGGATACGGCGGTGGCCACTGAGGCGTATTTGAGGGGGGAATTGGAGCGCCTGCGCGAAGCGCGGGTGAAAGAATACGAAGACCGCGCAGCGCAGCACGAGGCGGCCCTGGCGGAATGCAGAGGTGAACTCACCAAACAATTGCGGTCCAAAGAAGCCGCGGTAGATCGCCTCATCTCTGAGAACGAGCGACTTCGCGTAGAGATGGAGGCGGCCGCTCAATCCGAACGCGAAAGCGGGTCCAGGTTAAGCCAGCTCTCCAGTGCTCTCGAGGCCGAGCGGCGGTCCATTGGCGAGACTTGTCGCAGCTTAGAGGAGCGCGCGGCTTCTGCAGAAGCCCGGGCGTTGTCCCTCGAGAAAGAGGCGGATACCACGCGGTCCGCCCAGCTCGAGGCGCAAGGCAAGTTGCAACGGTCAGTGCGGGACACGGAGCGCAAGCAGCACGAATTAGACGAGCGGCGGCACAAGCTCGAGAGCGACTTGTCAACTCTGGAATATGCCCTGGAGGTGGCGACAGCAGCAAAAGACAAGGCCGAGAGAGATGTGTTGTCTCTGTCCACCGAACGAGACACCCTCGCCCTCGCTGCGAAACGAGTCGAGACCTTGCAGCGCGAAGTGAAACAATTGGAGGAGAGTCTCGGTGACGAGCAGCAGAAAGTCTTGCACCTTGACATGCGTGTCCAAGATGCCAATGCCCAATTGGCCAATGCCAAGGAGGTCCACGCCAAAGAATGCGAATTTCTGAAAGGCGACAAGCTGCAGCAAGAGTCTTTGCTCACGAGTTTATGGGAAAGGGACAAGGTTGAGTTGAACGCCACCATAGCCACTACGCAAGCGCTAAACTTGCGCTTGAGCCACTTGTCCGCTGACCTGGCCGAAGCCCAGGCCAACTACCAGGACGCTCAGGAACGGGCCAATAAACTCGAGTCTGCATTTGACGACTCACAGCAGCGCCTCTCGGAGTTGTCCATTGCCGTTGCTGAGGCAAGCGTGAAAGAACAGGCGCGGCTCCGGGAGTATAGCAAGTTGAAAGCGGAAAACGCTCGATTGAGCTCCACTTATCAAGGCAAATCTCTGGGAGCTTCCAGTCGCTGGTCCGGAAGCCTGGAGTACGGGATCAGATCTCCGGCGGAAGGCATTACTGGCTCTGGCTAGAACCACTTTTACTTGTAATAGTCTTGTTCACGTGGAGCTCTTTCCAGTGCTTCAGAGTTCAGATTTCCAAGTGTACAACGCACAACACAACTAATTTCCTACTTCCTAGAATTAAGGATTGAGGACGCGGGCTTCTCGAGAGGCCATGTGTATATGTAATATTTATACAACTACAACGGAGAACTCAGGACGCAACAAGCAACAACAATAATGTTTACTCTCGTTTGACCAAGAGGTGAGCAATCAGACTTAAACCCTTGCTTAAACCATGGAGCGGCGTGAGACGTGATGAGAGGTGGGGGCGGGGTGGGTTTGTCGGTTTTGGCCGTCCAGCAAAAAAAAAAAAAAAAAAAGGCCACTTTCCGCTCACCCCAGGAGGGTCACCCCAGAGGGTGGATCGGCCATTCCTGTAGAAAGAGCACCCAACGGACAACTCAACCCACCATGGAGAGGGGCCCAAAATTGAAATAGGGACTACCCACCACCAGACCAGGGCGGGGGGGGGTCGGAATCGGGGAATCTCTTGAAAATGGCTCTCCCATTTTCCCATTAACTGAATGTTTTTTTGATACAGGCCCCGAAGGGCCGGAATTAGAAGGCTAGCACAAAGGAATTCAACAAGTGTGTGCCTTAAGCACCCCTAAGGAGAAAACTCCCACGGCGGCCTTGAGAGCCGCGAAGAGGGGGC
>Ga0307931_1000688_pt1 | contig 22016 bp, 29 predicted proteins | sample OrgLakmetageno47_FD_201816 | JGI IMG/M metagenome (GOLD analysis project Ga0307931, IMG submission 201816) | Saline water microbial communities from Organic Lake, Antarctica - #47 | ecosystem: Environmental > Aquatic > Non-marine Saline and Alkaline > Saline | place: Antarctica: Organic Lake...
TAACTGCCGTGGCGCCCGGCTCATGGGCATACGTGCGACGTGGCCAGCCCAACGAAGAATCCGATTATGAAAGTAACTGTCGATGTCAAGAATGCCCAAGCGACGGAAGAGACTCGCGGAAGTGATTTGGTGGCGGAAGGCATGATAGAGGTTCACACGGCACATGCTACGACCACACACTTCGAATGCGCTTATATAAATCTCCACGCAAGAACCAAGCTTCGTAACCTTAAAGTAAAGTAGGCACGATTCAGTTCCTAAGATACTTGTCAGCGGTATACTTCAAAGCTAAATACTTCTACACTTATCTATTTTAAAAAAATGTTAAATGCAAAAACACCTACGCGCAGATCTAATTCTCTTGTCTTAGGGAAACAATCAGACCACCAAGCAGTCCTTGGATCTACTTTGAAGCTGAATTGTCGAATGGTCGGAATGACGAAATGATGTATTGTTGTACTTCTAAACCCAAACCACGTTCACACAACCAAAAGGCATTCCGGATTTGATAAACGAAACGTTGCTGCCTCACTTCCTGAAAGCCATTACGAATCAGAGATAGTTATACTTACGTCAACAAATGATTGAATTATTCATTTTTTTTCAAATCTTACCAACAACAACGCGAGTTTGGCCAATTACGAGGCTATGTAATAGAGGTAATTCTTTCAAGTAAGATATATTGCCATGTGCCCCAGTTCTCCAAACATTAAGATTTTGGAGCCATAACAATTTTCCAAATACGCGGATGTCTCCTGATGTTCGAGTGCCGTTGAGGTTAATAGACTGAATTCTCGTTGTGTGCTTAAAAACGTTTAAGTCTCCATGACACAATGTCGCATGCAAATTGAGCGTTCGAAGTTGGAACAAAGTTTTAAAGACTGCGATAGATCCATAGACCTTATTATAATCTAGTCTTCGAACATTCGAATCCTTTGAAGAGCGTGAAGGCACCTCCATAGAATGATCTGCAGCAGTCATGGCAAGCCGTAGTACTCTCAGCTTAGGAGTAAATTGGAACACACCGATGTCTCCGAAGCACGAAGTTCCGCTGAGCCCAAGCGCAAGAAGGTGTTGTGTTCCACTGAAAACACTTATGGGACCAAATACGCTTCGAACGCCATCAAGATCGACAGATTGGAGCAAAGGAGTGCCTTCAAAACAAGCTATAGATCCAGTGATGCTTGTATGATGGAGGTCGAGAGCAACTAGAGATGGTGTATTATGAAATACTTCAATTGAGCCAGTGACATTAGTATTGCTCAGATCTATCCCCAATAAGCTTGGCATAATCGAAAAGCAAGAAATATTCCCTGCAGAAGGCAGAGAGGTACAAAAGAATCAGAACAAGTGCACAGAGAGTCTTGTGCAAATAGCACAAGAAACTTACAGCAATTGAGACATCATACCATGAACACTTGTCGATCCAAGCAGGCAAACTTCTAGATATAAAGCCTCGTTCAAGACATCAATTGAACCACAGATTCCACTGCATTCAGCCATGTTCAGCAGGCGAAGATTGCGCAAGTGCTTCAGCACTACAATGTCACCTTCAACACGGCTTGTACTCAAGTTTAGGACGCACAACTGTTTGAGGTCTCTGAGGCAGTAAATATTGCCAATGAACCACGGGACTGTAGTATGTCGGCCAGCGCTCTGAACTTCAAGCTCTTCTTTGCGCTCCATTCTTATGCCAAATTTGGAATCTTCAGTAGACCTTCCAATTTCAAGGTGGGTTAAATCAACTAGCCATTCACAAAGCGCCTCTAAATCACCTTCTGCGTGTCTGCAGTTCACGATTCGCAGTACTTTAAACCAAATGCATTGATATGCCCATGGCAAGACTTGTGTTATCAAAGGATTATTTTCACATTGAATGCCGCTATGCCAAAGCGCCATTTCACTGCAGCAAAATTTTAAAAGGTCGCTGTCTCTAGCATTTTTAGGAAACACTTTCACATTGAGATCTTTCCTCGAAGAAGATGCTTGAAAGGGAAACCAGCAGGTGAATATACCAACGCAGTAAAATAGTGTTCGCACTTGGTGCTCAAACAAATTTCCCTTTTCATTAGGACCAAGATTTCTTTTCGCGACTAGGTGTGCTCCTTCGAATGCAGATTTCATGCGCATCATTGCGACTCGGAATGGTAGCCAGCTGACCAGAGAAAATATGAAAGCAAGGCAGCGTTCGTTAGAGCTTCCACTTGGTGCAAAACGAAGCATCAATACGGGGTTGGGCCTTGTAGAACGAATGAGAAACTCTCCAGAGCGGAGGAAGCCTTGAAATGCAACAATGGCAAAACCGGCCACAAATTGCACGTTGAAGCGTGGAAGGTGAAAAACGGGCCAATCAAGACTGACTGCTAAGGAAGGAATGTTTGTGAGTACTCCAAGAACGTCGCTTGCGCCGCGTGCCCAACCGTACGTCCCTCGAAAAAACTGAATCAGTGGAAGCGAAAACATCACAGCCAGAATAAGCTGTGTTGCGGCCAGTCTCAATGCAAAGACTGTTTCCTCGAATTCACTATAAAGTTCAAATGCGACTGGTGTAATTTGCCGACACCTATCCCAAACTTGCCCATCTTGTAGGTTGAGCAGATCTAGAACAACTACTGGCCTCCCGCAATCACTTACTGACGTTACAGTTCCTTTCTTGAATTCATCTTCACCATTACAAACTTCGACTTGGTCTCCAATGCTAAATAAGTTGACATTCATCCGTGAACTGCGTTTTCCACTGGCACGGGAAACAACGCAGTCGAGCGGTTTAATAGTCGCAAAAATTGTTACGAATGGAATCACAAACGCTGGAACTGCTAGAATGGGACTGAAGACAATAAGGGGAATTCCATACGTAATGATTGCTAAAGTGCACCAACTCATTAAGAGGGTAGTGACAATGAATACAAGTCCAATGCTGTACGCATTTCGTGGAAGCGACGAGCCTAAGCACGTCCCACAAGGGTTGCGTCCCTGATCAAAAGAAGGGGAAAATGATGAGATGAAAAACAGAATAATATTACAATATTATTGCGAGACCTACTTCACCTTGTGATGACGTCCAAAGACATTTTCCGCAAATGTGTACGGACAAATGACAGTAATACTGGCCCACATAGGTATTGAAAACGGCTTATAACTCACAACAGAGATCAAAAATGGTATTTTACAAAAGAACCAATGGCCATCTGGAACTTGAAATGATAAATATTCGATTAAAACCCAGATACCAACAATAACTTCGAGGAATAAGAATATCAATGCCGTATCTCTGTCTGCGATTTCATGTCGCGCATCCATCCATTTCTCAATTTCATCGATCATAGTGAGTAGAACATCATCTCCAGCATGATTACGCCACATCTCCCAAGCTTTACCCTTTTGTGTCTCAGATGTCATTTCAATTACTTTTGGCACCTTTTGAATCTTCTGAAACAAATCTTTTTGTGCTGCGGGTGGAATTGCGTCTATAATATGCTCAATGGAATAACTTTTTTCGGCTGTAATCAGATTTGAAAGAGCGTCACGTAGTCGATCTTCTGAGCTCGATTGATGTGCCCAATCACAATACTTTTTCTCGTCGTGTTCTGCTACTTCTTTTTCATCAAATGATTCACCGCTGGTTATTTGCACGATAAGGGGCAAGAAATTATTTCAAAAAATCATTTGTACAGGACACACGCTAGAGAGAGGGATAAATTACCTGTGCTTCGAACGTGTACAACACATCCTCCAGCACTGCTCTTTTCTTATTTCTACATTTCGATTTGCAATTCGGTAAGAAGCGCCCACAAAATCTCCCTCTGGAAAAGCCTTAGCTATCCCTGGTATTGCTTCATTCAAGCGAAGCAGGAGTCCATGCTGATCGCTGTACGATAATTCACTTGCCGCCACAACCAAACCGTCGGCCCGATTGTTGGGTTGCTGAGGAAATAATATGTGCACAACTTTAAGAAGTCGTTGCCCAGCTACAAAAGATACAAGAACGAACATTGTAAAGAGGAGTGTAAATCCAGGCTGAAAGAATTGGCCTCCCTGGAGCATGGGGTGGTCGTAGTCTTTGCACAGCGCTTTTAAATTTTCTTCAATGTAATATGGACTTCTATAATATTCCTTATCGAAGTATTCCAAACTATATGCGTCGTCATCTTCTTCCAGTATTTCGCTGGCCATGAGCCTTGGCAGCGAGCTCAGACTGCCTCTGTCGTAAAAAAATGCTCACTTGTCATCCATGGGTCGAAAACACATGTGATGATCACAGCACATGTAGTGAAAATCAATGTATTGCAATAGTAAGTAGTACGTACTACGTGGTTCTCGCCGTACTAGTATTCATGAGTAGTCGTACAGTCGTACAGATAGTTCATGAAAGCAAGTTCATTATAACTGAAGTTGGTGTATGGTAGCGACCGTTGGCTTTCATACAGTCGAGTTCAGTCGTCAATTTATGTCCACGATTTCATATACATAGACTTAGCTTTTAAACTTGAATTTAAATTGATAAAGCACTGAAGCCAGTGCTACGAGCAGCGCGCAAATTAATAGAAATGTCAGGAATGATCACGAATGCCCTCGTCCATATTAGCCAGCGGCGAGTAAGTATGCCAGCTACTAGTTCCTGTAGTGTAAATTTACGCCATACATGTATATCTGGCTCTAATAGTACCAATCCTTAAGCTTTACGCAACAATCAAAATCTGCGTGCACAGCACAATGCAGCAGCAAGTAGCTTTAATAATATTCCTGACTAAGATGAATAGTATATGAATAATGCTCACCTTGCTCGTAAGGTTAAGGTCTCTTCTCCAACTCTTCAAAAAAAAATAATGAAGAGAAAGTGCTAACCTTTAGCTTTTATATAGGTATCATTATTTTGTGAAGGATGGGCGTGGTAAGTCAGCGAGCCCATAACGATCTTGTTGTAATTAAGCGCTTGCCTTTACGCACATGCATTACGCACAAGGACACTCAGCCCAGTCAGACTTTTTCTGGGGGTTACATTTTCTGTTGCTATATGCCACAGAGTGGTGTTTCTTTGTATAGACTAGACTTTACGCACATGCATTCACAGATAGATATTACAGTTGCGCCTTTGTGGTTGCCCTCGATTTCTCTTTTTGTTCCTTGTGATGGCTATGGGAGTAGTGGATTAGAGATAGGGAGCAACTTCATCAGAGCCGGCCCATTCGAAGCGAATTTGGCTGGCGTTTGGAATTTCTTATTTATACAATGATTTAGTGAATTAAATCGATGAATTTCGAGGTGTAAACCCATTAACAGTGCTTATAAGCAATTCAAATGCGCGCCTGAACTTCTACAACGCTCCGTGCTGTACGAAAATGGGCGCATTTGCCACACATCTAAACTCTCAATCTCACACGATAGCCCATCATCGCTCTTTTGGGAAACAATGGCTACGCCCGCAGCGGGCTGCTGCTGTGAACCAATGTGTGGTAATGACTGGTGATAAACTGACGACGTTGTAAGCCCTCCATCCATAAAAGTTTCAACGATAGAGCGATCAACCAGAATTCGTAAAGGCACTCTCTTTGAAAGCTTATCGATAATGCTGTTTGCATCGAAAGTGTTCGATGAGACATCATGTAGCTTTCCTTGAGCTCTAGGAGTCTGCTCGTCATCGTCATTTAAGTATCTGGCATTTGTATCAACCACAACAAGCGATTTAGCCGTCGGCAGCCCATTCTTTGCGAACGACATCTCAGCTAAAATTTCAATGTATGTGTCCTTCGCGTGTACGAATGCAGCATCGTCGCCGGATTGATTCCGCCACAATACGCGGAAACCACAAGCAATATTGCGCGTGTGAAATGCGGCAGGCAACCCCGTGAATCGAATCGAAGCTTCAATATCAAGTAATTCACCGTGGAACGGTAAAGGCGTCAACGGCTGCGATACTTGAAGGTTTCTAACATTCAAACTCGCTGTTGGGTCATGATTCCGTAACCTCGACAGCTCTGGGACAGGGTAACTGACTATGGACATGCCATCCGGTGCCGCTTCGACCACTCTTGGGACCCCCAATGCCGATTGCCAAGATTTTCTCTCGGCTTTTCGGGATCCTACATTTTGGCCCTGAGCAGCGGAGCCATGTGGCCCAAAGAGCCATGCCCACATGACACGGCGGGGTTGACGATTTTCACGAGTTACGCCACTGCGTAACTTTCCTCGTTGCTCAAGCTTGCTTATAGTCGTGCCTTCACGTGGTATTCTCAAGTCGCAACCCTTGTTGTCTAAAAATGTTTTCGCAGCATAGTAATGCACATTTTCGTCGACCAACGTGGCACGCTTCTCTACACCTGTGTAAGGGTCAACCAAAGGATGGAAAATTCCAAGCTTCTCATCGTACGTACCAGCTTGCCACCAGTCACCTTTCAAACCTACTGCGGACCATTTGTGAACCCACAACGGCTTTCCATTGTGATGGCTCCCCGGTAGTTCAAAGAAGTCTGGGCACTCATAATACCTCAAACTTGGGTCCGGCGGAGCCAACGGGCCGAGTTCGCGCCAGCCATCGTTGCGCATGACGGATTCTAGGTTGGCAGCTTCCCACAGAATGGTGCCACGGTCTGTGCCAACGGCCATGCGCCACGCGCCCCAAGTAGTCTTGAAGAGTTCCGTCGGATCCCGGGCATCAGTAACGATGATTGGGTTCGAGTCCACGTAATCCCATTCCGTCAAGTATGGGTCCGAACGATTGCGCGGCACGGCTAGCCAAATCACGTCGTTTGTACTGGAGCTCACGGTTAAAAGCTGTTCATGAGTTCAGCCCAAATCATTAGTTGAGATTCGAATATTCAAGAGGCATACTACATACAGTACTGCACTTGTTGCAGACTTCAATAGTATAGTTACATTTGCAGGTCATTCTTCTGTATCTTACCGGCGTGCGGGCTGTGTCATCTAGTATGGTCGCAGAACCACTGAAGTCGCCGAACTCATCGTAGCTCCGCTGTCTAGTCAGAGCCATGGGCAGTTGCTCCCAGTCCACCAAGTCTCTTGAAATAGCGTGCCCCCACATGCGAGGAGTTTGGTACTGGTAAAAGAGGTGGTATATGTCGTGTACTGGGTCGTACATGGGTCCGTTTGGATCATTCATCCTGTTGATGCACAGGCCGATTCGGGCTCAAAGATGAGGCCATGAAAGCTTGCGAGAAGGAATTTATTGACATCCCCCAAGCTTGGACCTCGTGTGAAGACTACCCCCCCCTCCCCCTATTGCCCTCGCGCCTATAATTAAAAACATACGCTACTGCCTGCATCGGAACAATGCTGCATTTAAGACGCACCAGTCAAATGGCCACGGCACGAAGTGAAAGAGTGGCATGGTAGGGTCGGCAGCGCGGGGGTCGTTCGCATCATCGGTCTTTTGGCTAGATACCAGAAAGGCAGGGTTTTGTACCGCTGAATCTGTGCCAGTTCTTTCGCGATCACCAATGAAATTTAATTCACCTTGCCCTGCATAGGCTTTCCGTTCGAACGTTCCATTGGTGGCAAGTACTATGCAACCCACGAGGGCGCACCATACCATTCCAGTTGCTACGCTAAGTCGTTCTGATGCCTGCAGAGTGCAGCGAAGCAACAAAAGAAAATCAAACACTGCTGAAGAATATACCTTGAAGCCATTTCAATCGTAGAAATTGCAAGGCTAGCGTCATAATCAGAAGATGAAATCTAAGCATTTTGAGTAGCTCCATTAGATATGCAGCATCTAAGAAATCCCCTCGTCTATTGCTCATTCATTTCACCGTTAAAAACTTATCATCATCGCCGTCACTGCATCTTTCCAGGTCGTTTCTTCGAAGAGACTGATGATTGGTGAGTCTCATTGAATTGTTCACCGTTTTGTGGATATCCTTGGCTTTGTTGTCGCCGCGGCAAAGGAAGTCTGCACAACACTTTGCTTTACTTCTTCGGGGAAGTGTCAAGAATCGAGAGTCTTCACGAGTAAACAACAACAACTAAAACTGCAACAAGAAGAAGACAAGAAGAGACATTCGAAATATATCATATTCGGTGCCTTTTCCAGCTTCCAGCTTTCCACTTTCTTTCTGCAGCTCTGCAGGCAGGCTGCAGCTTCGCAGCTTCGCAGCTCGCAGCATCGCAGCAACAGTTGTTCGTTCCAGCAGTTTCACCTGCTTTGGAGAACTGGGCTGCAACAGCACGACGACTATCAACAGGTTTAGAAAACGCTAGAAAAAGAAAAGAAGTGAAAGCCTAGGCAGCTGATAGAAATGAATTCCTGTGCCTAGCGTTGATTTAGTTAGCTTAGAGCGATTAAGTCGCCTTTACTATCATGTCCCTATACGACGAGTACCACAACGAATACTTGGGCCTCGTAAAAGTGGTGGGCACTCACACTGCCGAGCTGCTGCAATGCAATCCATTCACACCTGACGCTCACTTGAAACCTTGTAAGGCGATAGATGCAGCCCTCAGCGAGGCCATGGATGTGGTGCGTTGGTAAAAAGAGAGAGCTTACAACCACTACTCTTAACGAATTTGCGAATGAAGCTAATAGTATTCAAAGCAGTGTCAAGCATCATTCAGTAATCTATTAAGTTTGAAATCATTCCATTCTTGGTTTGAAGAGCGCTCTGCGTGTTGAGTACGTGGATGTTTGTGCTCTCGGTGTGCCCTTTATCTCGCCCCCGTTCTGCTCGGAATGCAGGTGAAGCAAATTGAGATTCACGGGCGAAGTTTAAAGAAGCCTGCCAACCGTGAACTCATCGTCGAGCGTGCCCGCGGCTTTCGGCGATCGCTCGCTAGCTTGCGAGCAGAATACGAGTCGGCCAGAGCTCAGCACGAGCAGGAAGTAAGTGCATGAGTGAGAGCAACGCCAGGACCACAGAAACCCACTTTTAGGCACTTCCGTCCATGCATTTCGTATGCATAAGCTCTGCCATGAGAGGAAGCACGCAGTTGCAATTGAGGATCGTAGCCACCGCTATCACCACCACTATTACCTCCATTTCTATCGGTTTCGTTGCGCTAGCTCTGCGGACCATTTTAAGAAGCATCGTGCACTGCGATAAATCTCAAGTCACTTACTTGATCGTCTTTCTCTGCCATGCCAGTACCAAAATGCATGCACATGTACCTCAATTAACACACATACGTGTACTTGTTATACATGCACGCGTACATGTGTTTAGGTGCTCTTTTGCACCACGGGCCAGCGTCCCGGAGGCAACTGCGACGACGACGATTTCGACCCGGAAGAAAGGGGCGCCCCCAACCGAGGTACGAGGAAGTGGTGCAAAAAAAATGGTGTATAGCTTGCACAGTCACTCCTTCAAGCATTGCTAGCCTCAACTTCCAGAAGGGAATGGCTTCATGGCCTTTCAAGCTTAGCTTCAAACTATTTTTCTTTTCCACTTTATATTTGAGAGTACACCTTTTTCTCTTTTGCTATTTCTCTCATCATCTTCTCGTAGCCTTCCCACTCTTCTATGCTCTCTCATTGTTCCTACTATTTGTGTGCAGGCGGCAACACCGGCACGGCAGAAGAGCGTAGCCGCGCTATGGCCGCCACCGACCGCTTGAGCCGCTCCAGCGACCAAATTCAACGCAGTTTACAGGTGCGCATGTGCGTGTATGCGTGAATGCGTGTAGCAAATGTATTGGTTGATCCTGTCACTATTCAAGCGCAGAGATTGAAGTATACGGAGATAGTAGTTGATCATATAAATTCACAAAGGAGGCAAAAATAGAAGCAGTTTTATTCGTATTCTGCTTCAATTCTCGACTCGCCTTTCACCATCTATTTCTGTGGGACATTATCTCTTTATCTTTATTCTCTCCCTCTCTCTCTATTCACTAGGTCCTAGAAGAAACCGAGAGCATTGGCCAGGACGTTGCTGCAGAGCTAGGAAGGTCTCGCGAGAAAATCGAGTCTGCCTCCACGCGCGTCAAGTAATTGTATAGAAGGGCCCTCCTGTTTACATCTAGGAAGCAATCAATCGTATCCATCGTTGCTCTCCGTATTGCTTCTTTGTGTTGGGTCTTGATATTGCTTCTACTGCTCGAAGGAAGTGTGTGTTCAAATGCGTCGTGTGCACTTTACTTTGAGTTTGTTGCGTGCATTATCTCGAAATCAGTTATCTTACCGACCTGAATCCGCCATATTCGTTGTCTTTACTCAAACTTTATACTCCTGTCACCATACCTTTCCCTCGAAATATTCTTTGTTTTCTCCTCTGCAGGGCTGTTGATGCGCTAACTAGCGAATCAAGGCGCGTGCTCCGAGGGATGCAGCAGCGCGATAACGTTCAGAAATTAGTGGGGAGAGGTTTAGTGGCAGTGGTGCTAGTGGCAGCTACTTATGCGGCTTTCAATGCGCTTTTTTAGGGCAGTAAGAATTCGTGGTGGGTGTTGGGCAATCGCGCCTAGCCCAATGCTCTCTTTCTATCGGCGTTTTCCTTAGCTATTTGCACTGTTGATGCCACTGTAGAATATTTTTTTGTGCGTGGGATAAGAGGATCGTATATCTATGAGATATCTAGCTCGCATTAGAGCTTAAAGAGGTGGCTGATCTACGATTTGAGACTACCCACTACAGTAACCACTGACACGGGCACCGGCACACGATCACACTTCTCGATAATACTTATAAAACGCATATTTAGGTCAAAGAATGTTACTTATTTCTATCGTGATGCCAAGCTCTGCTGTTGCCGGTTACAATATTTCCAGTTTTCTGAGTTGTTGAGGGCGCTAAGCTATGAGCTTCAGCATAGTATCCCGTCAACAATAGAAGCAATCACCTAGAGTGCAAAGTTACTTTAGAAGTCGTACTAGTGCTTGAGATCGGGGTCTATCGAGCCCACTTACGGAGTTCTTCTAGCTTTCGCAACACCGGATTCTCAAGGGAATCAGCATACTGTCATCAACCTCGTCTATTTTACAGCTAGTAAAGTTGCTACTATAGAAATGGTGCTATTGCCCCTGTTTTTAATCCTTCAGCAAATATACGTGGCGCGTGCTGGATCCTTCGTTTATCCTGACTTCAATGACACGCAAGGCCTTGTGTTTAACCACGATGCCGCCACGACCAGCTGTGCCCATTTGGAAGGCACTGCTATGTACGGTGACTACGAAGGCAACGCGGACAAGCGGCAGCACATCATTGGCGCACGGTCGCGCGACTCGCAGTGCCCCGGTAGTTTTACTCTTGAGTACTGTCCATTTCCTCTCTTCTTTCTCGTTTCCTCTAACTCTCTCTTTCTCTGTTTCCCTCTCATACATACATGAGTAGCATGACGAATCCGAGTTTCGCTAGCTAGAGAGTATTCAAATTGTTTAGAGCTTTTTATTTCTAAGCTAGTATTTAAAGCAACGCTTTAGATTTTCGGCAACACGCACACACACATCATCACATTCACACCCAACCGCATCCTCAGGTGGCAATTGCGAGCCGGAACTGGATGAGGCGGATTTGAGCAACAGCGCGGGGCCGTTTTGGCGGCCGCACGGCCAATCCAACAAGCTGCACTACAATTCCACGGGAGCCGTGGACCACTACTTGGCCCAGGGGCGGCGAGAACAAGCGGATTTGCACGGGGTGCACACTGAATATGTAGTCACTTCCACCGATGACCCAACCACCACCGAGGCGATAGGAGGCCACGGCACGGGTAAGGCTGCAGGCACCGCGGGGTTTGGGCACCGCGACGACTACAAACCCTCCAAGTCCACGCGCTGTGCTGGGCGCCTGCGCCTCAACCCTTCGGGCCCTTCCAAGCGAGGCAGCGTTTGGCACCGGATGCCGTTGACGGTGATGACGGGCTTCGAAACCAGCTTCACCTTTCAAATTTCCGACCACAGCCGGGAGTGCTCCACCCACAAAGACCCGTCGTTCTCCACCCAGTTGTACGAGTCGTGCGCGACCCACGGTGGGGATGGCTTTGCGTTTGTGCTGCAGCGCGATGCCAACGGAACCTCGGCCCTGGGTGCCGACGGGCGGGGTTTAGGCTACGAGGGCATCGAAAACAGTTTGGCCGTGGAATTTGACACGTGGTACAACCCGGACACCAATACCTCAACCACAGGGGTGCGTTATTTCAAATGATAGGATTATGAAAGACAAAGTACGTTGCTGTACTGTACGGTAGGAAAGTAAGTCCAAACAAAGGGCTTGTGTGCTGAGCATAGTGTGCAAAATGTTTCGCGTCGAGTTTTCCTTTGTTTGCTCAATTGTTTAATCCTATTTTCGATTCGTTCAAAAACGCGTGCGTGCATGTTGTGTGTGTGTGTGTATGCGTTTTTGTCACCACCACCACAAACACCAATCAAGGTGGACCTGGTCGTGGATCACGTGGCCATTCATTCGCGCGGGGCAGACGCCAACTCCGCCGTGGAGTCGGCTAGCTTAGCCCAGCAGCGGCCGCACGCTTTGGGGGACGGCGCAGTACACCTCGTCAAGGTGTGGCAAATTGGAGTTGGTCTGTTTACAATTGTGTGGTTGCTGTTGCCTTGTCATATTCTTGCTAGTATGGCAGCAAACAACTTTTCTTATGCAGTATTGGTGCGTGTGTGTTTGCATGCTTATGCGCTTAAATATGGGCTTTCTTTCCTTCGTAGCATGTGTTGTTGTGTGAGCGCTGTTGTGAGCGAGTGATGGCACTTCCATTTTCATTTCCCCATAGGTGGTGTACGTGCCGTTTGTGGCGGTGGAATACATTCATAAATTTACGGCCCTGCCGCAGACCGTGCAATACCTCAAAGACAACGACGAAAACCGCCGCCTCGGAACTCTGCTGGTACTAATACATGCAAATTAAAGAAGACAAAATTAGAGAAATTAATTTAAATCAGCTTCTCGGCTACTTTCAGTTATAGTTCGAGGAGTCAACCCTTGTCAATGATTTTTTTTTGCTATTGTTCTATGACAGAAAGAATAGAATTTACTCTCCTATCATTATCTTTTGACTAATTCTTTCCTCATTTCCTTCTCTTTAAAGGTGTTCGTAGACGATGGCGTGACTTCTGACGAGCCTTTAATCGCTGTGCCCATCAATTTATCGGTATGGCCTTACATGGGCATGCATGTCATGGAGACAATAAGAAGCGACTGATGCGTTTGCAAGTTGTTTATGAGAAAACTCCTTAAAGCCGTTCATGCATTTCGATTTGGTTTTCTTGTTTTTTCGTAGGTGCTATTGCGGTTGCCGCAAGACCAGGCCATCGTTGGATTCACGGCTTCTACAGGGCTGAAATGGCAAAAGCACGACATTTTGAGCTGGGCCTGGTGCGGCGACCAGAAAGACATGCCCTGCGATCTGACCCACCAAGCGCACTTCGAGAGCTCGGTAAAGGGAATGCAATCGTAACGACGCGGAGAATTAGAGAATGGGAAAGAATGGGAAGGAAATGAATGCGGCAGATCTCACATATCGTCAATTCAACGCATTGCATCCCTCATTAGGTCTTTGACTACGCGCAGAAGGGCGCTCGTTCCGATGCTGTGCATCCACGGTAAGTGCAACATGAAACGCTTATAGTGTACTTACTCAAGAGGATTGTTGATTGAGGCTGCTTGCATGCCATCCCTTACGAGTGCACTCCGCTTGTTCTTTTGTTTGTGCTTGCACGGTGTGGGGGAGGGGGGGGGGAATGAGGTACGTGTTCATGTCTGCACACATGTACTCACACGCCTGCGGTCTCTGCTGTTCTTCTGCACGTAGCTACGTGCCTGGCCCGGGTTTCGGTGGCGTGACGCGCACAGATCCGTTGGAAAATATGGTCCCCGCCAAAGGGGGATTCGCCTCTTCTACGGGCCTCGACAAGGTACTCTACTGTATATACATGTATCATGATGGTGCTGGTTTGCGCATATACAGCTCAAGTGCATTCTTTATGTGCCTCTGTTACTGCTGTGTACTTGCCTTTCTTTATTTTTGGGAGAGTATTGACTAGCCTAGACTGGATTTGCTTGAGAGTGCTTTGTGTTTCTGGTACCCTTGTTCTTTCCTCACTCTCTTTTCCTATGAACACTTTTACTGTACTTCCTTTTTTTCAACTTTCTGCCAGGACCGCAACTACGGTGGCGCAGCGTCCACCCGCCACGAGAGCCCGGACTCGGACGCCGCGCTGGACCGCGCCAAGGGGAACCCAACGGATCGCATGCAGGTAACGCGCTGGTGGTGGTTGAAGATGCGCACGTGTATTGCTTTTGTGGTTGTCTGTATGTACTTATACGTGTGCTGCTGTGTGCTGCTGTATGCGTGTTTGCGCATATGTGCTTGCTTGTATGCACATGTTGTGAGCTACTTAAAATTCTCTTGCCTTCCCTTTTTGAACGCAGCAAATCATCATACCCTGGATATATTCTCCTATGCCTACACTGGAATAAATTATGGCTTTTTCCCTCCTACCTCTCTTTGCTGGAACATTTGCCGTTGCCACTGATATTCGTCCCTCGTCATGACTTGACAGAACCGTGCAGCTAACGCTGACAAAGCACCGGGCTCCGAGGGCTACCACGAGCACGGCACCGCCGCGCACTTGCCGTTGTTCCACCACAGCCATGGCCGCAACGAGGGACTGCTCTATGCCAGTGGAGAGCGCGAATCGACCACGCAGACCTCGCTTGCTGCTGAACACGCGAGCGCTAATTTGCAAGTGCCAGCACCCGTGCAAGCAGCGAGTTATGAAGCTAGTGATGGGCCCGGAGATATTTACCATACGGCGCCGAGCGAGCGCTTTCAAGAGGGCACGGAAGTTCGGAAGAAGTAAAGTTAAGGCAACGAGCTTATACTCACCTGAGATGTATACACATATCCTTCGATATGTAGAAGGCGGTCTGGCTTATATGTTGCATTGAATTAGAGATAGATAATGATAGGAGGCCCTGGGCAACCTTCCCAGCTCCATGGGAGCATGGTTGACCGCACAAACAGGCAGTACAAAAGGTTGTACACAAATCGGACTGATTTGCGTTGATATCCCCTACCACTACATTAGGGTACTCTGCCTCTGGCGGAAGCGTCGGTCCGTATACCGGACCTCACTCTACTCCCCCACGCAACGCAGTGAGAGGCAGGGGGCGCGCAGAACAGGATATTCGTCTCGGTCGCAGTAAGATCGTGTTGTTCATCAATTCTTCGTCAAACTTGAGGTCGTATGGCTCGGATAATGTAGAGTCATCTAGTCGGTCACAACTGTCAGCTATGCACCATAGGCATCTTAGGCCGGCACGCCCATGCTCACCATCTCTTGTGTGGTGACCCTCCAAAGATCTTGTGTTGAAAGTGAATCAATCTGCGCAGTTCTCTCCCCCACGGAAGTCAAAAAGAAGAGAAGGCTCAGGGATTGTAAATAGTAATGCGTAGCTCGAGTTTCGTATAATGCAGTTCACAGAGCAAGTGGTCCGTGAACATCTTGAGGTCCTGTCATAGGGGCGCAACGTTGGAGTAAAAGGAGAAGATTCGGTCAGCGAATCTCCACCAAAGTTTCAGCGACTGCAGCCTTCCCCACGATGATAATACTGGAGAAGGGGCTCAATGAAAATGTGAGTGAGTGTAAAATATTCAACCACTGGTGATGTAGTCCACCAGTTGCCCAGTGAACGTCTTGAGGATCCATCGTGGAACCTTTGTTGGGAAAATGCCGGGCATAACACGGCTCTCCCTCACCAAAGCATCTCTCCCCCGCGATGGACATGCGAAAGAGTTGCTCGTAGAAAATGCAAAACAATAATGCCTCACCATAATCATGAATGTGTAGCCCACCGAGTGTTCGGCGAGCGTCTTGACGGCCACGCACGGGGGCCGTTGCAAACATATAAACCACGCGCCGAGGAAGTTGCCATCGCTCAAAGCATCAGGGACCCACGTAGGTCCCATTCTACTCTGACTTCAGGCCGTTGCAAACATATAAACCACGCGCCGAGGAAGTTGCCATCGCTCAAAGCATCAGGGACCCACGTAGGTCCCATTCTACTCTGACTTCAGGCCGTAAACTGGGCCCATAACCTAGAAGGCGGTCTGGCTTATATGTTGCATTGAATTAGAGATAGATAATGATAGGAGGCCCTGGGCAACCTTCCCAGCTCCATGGGAGCATGGTTGACCGCACAAACAGGCAGTACTAAAGGTTGTGGTGCTCTCATCGGAACACCGGGGTATTTGTGTTGATATCCCCTACCACTACATTAGGGTGCTCTGCCTCTAGCGGAAGCGTCGGTCCGTATACCGGACCTCACTCTAATATGCCTACTTGCGATCTAACAAAGACCTAAAAGGGGGCCGTGGCTTGCATTTTCCCAATTGTATTGTACTGCACCTGCCACGGCCGTGGTGCCAAGTGCCAAGACCTATGGCCTTCTGCGCTTATTTCATTAAACATTAAACATTACACCGAAAACAGTGCCACTCCTTATCATGCATAGCTGTATGCACTCTCCGCAGCATTGGCTTCTGTGTTCTGTGTCATTTGGGTTTGTATTAGTTCGAGTTCGAGTTCTCTTTTATAAATAGTAATGAGTGGCAGATCGCTGCACATGGCGCTCGGCACATGCACATAACACATTCACATCTTGCACATCGTACATTTTTTTTGACAGAAAGCAGAAAGCAGAAAGCACAGGAAATGCGATGTATATTTTCTGTTTCGTATTATGTTAGAGTTTGTAATGAAGCTCTGTGATCGACGTCATCTCTTCGAACGACAAGCAACTCAAACTCTCCAACTGTTGTCGCCCCTCTCGCCTCGTAGCCAAAAGCTCCTACGATTGTAGCTTACAGCTGTCAAAAGGACTCGTGATCGACGTCATCTCTTCGAACGACAAGCAACTCAAACTCTCCAACTGTTGTCGCCCCTCTCGCCTCGTAGCCAAAAGCTCCTACGATTGTAGCTTACAGCTGTCAAAAGGACTCGTTGCGAGTAAACTAATCTCACGGCCGTAAAGTCAGCTAGTCCAGAAGTGTATCTAACACCCTGAAATCAAGCCATGCGCCTGACGCAGTTGTTTATTTCCGAAGCGGACATTGAAAGTCTTTCAAAATGGAAATACTCGGTTATTGACGAGTCGATCACGACGGTAAGGAGCACAGTCGTCAACACATGTTGGCCCAAAAGCGGGCGTAGCAAGTCCAGCACCCGCGCAAGTACATCGTATTTCGCGAAACAATACTTCCATTTCGCTGGACTCTAGCAAACACAAACCTTTTTCAGTAGTAAAGGCTTCCCAGATACAGACACAGCATCCTTTGAAACTGCCCGAGCACTTCCTTATCAACCTCACTTTCATCATGCACTACTCTACGTGTGCTTTCTGCTACCTTTTGGTACTTCCTCAGATGCTCTTGACGCCCTTTTGGAACGCGTGCGTGGCGTGCGTGCCCCGTGAGTGTGCGCCCAATGCGCTCACTCTCGCGGGGTTCATTTGCATCGTGCAAGGGTTCGCGATCACGCAGGCCTATTTGCACACGTATCCGGTGATGGCTGTGGTGGCCGCGAGCGTGCTGGGGTTCATTTACTTCACTCTCGATGCGATCGATGGTGATTTCATAATGTTATTGCGAAACGTCGTTCCTTCCTTCCGTCCCAACACTCTCGATGCATTTCTCGAGCCACCCCCTCTACACTTGTTCTTCTCTCACTACTATCGCCTTTCTTGCTTATGTATAATTCTCTATTTTGGGGGAATGTACATGCACCACCTGCGCCAACAGGCAAGCACGCCCGCAACATCCGCAATTCCTCCCCTCTGGGGGAGCTTTTCGACCACGCCTGCGACAACTTGTCCCTGGCCCTGGCCACGGTGCAGCTCTTTTGGATCGTGGGCATTTACGACAACCGCCTCCTCTATGCCCTCACTTTTGCGTTTTCTTTGAACTTTTTCTGTGAGCACTTGAGCGCTTTCGATGCTGTGGATCGCACCATACGGTTTGGGAAGTTCACGGGCCCAGGCGAAGCCATCGCGCTGTGGTAAGCGTGCACGTGTATACATGTACTAGCCTGTGTGTCTATTTGTTAGTGTGGGTGTATTAAATTTCTCCCTGTGCGCTCGCGCTTGCTTTTTCTCTCACTCACTCGCTTGCTCTCTCTCTCTCTATCTTGCTCTTTTATACTATAGGTTGATGTGGCAGTTGGGGAGCGTGTTTGGCCTCATGTCGCCGATTTATGCTGCTGTTGTCAGCGGGGTCAAATCCATCGATGCACAGGTATTCATTGAAAGATATAATGAGGAGGAAGAGTGATGGTAGAGTAGTCCTAGATAGTAACTAAAAGAATATCGGTGCACCTGTAATCATGTCAGCTCATCACAAGTTTCGTTGATTCGACACTTCTTCGCTGCGTCCATGCGCGTTGGCTTTTCTGTAGTTGTTGTTATTATTATCTATTTGTATACCCCTTTCCTTGCTCCCTCACTCTCCCCGGACCCCTTTTCATGTACAATTCGCCCATAATCAAGCTCCTTCAGCCGTGGCTCCACATTGAGTTGCCGTGGCCTCCGTCTGGTTCGAGTGATGAGTCAGAAGCTCTGGCAGCGGCCTTTGTGGGCGAATTAGCCTGCGTAGCTGCCCTAATTTACTTCATTCTGAAAACCGTGCACCAGGTATGGAAAATGCATAAGATTATATGATACTCCCCTATTGCGAAGGAATTTCAACAATTCATACAAAGCTGTAAGTTGACGATTTTTCCAAACGTAATCTGACTGGAATGAGTGTATGCAACCAATCAAGCACGACGCGAAAAGCACACACCCGCCTGCTTTGGTCATACTCCTCGCTCTCATGCATCTACGTGTTTTGTCGAACCTTACATTCTTTTCCCTCGCTCGTTCTTACCGCTATGGCCTCATGGTCGTTGTTTCTCGACTTTTCTTCTTCTCTTCGGTAGATTTTGGGCATGCGGTCGGAGCATCGCCAGACCCAAGGGCTTTTGCTCCTGTGCTTCACCATTCGCCTGATTCCATTGTTCGCGATCGTTGCGGGCCCTTCGGGCCTCTATTCCTTCGGTGGGCACCCGTACTTCTTGTCGTCGCACGCGTCTACATGTGCAGCTTCTGCAGCGGCAGCGTCAGCGGCTCCGACAATGAGCGATGCCGCAAGCTCAGCTTTCACCGATTCGGCTGCCACTGCCGCCGCTGCTGCTGCCGCAAATGGTGTGTCGTCTGCGTCCTTCTTGGCCGGGGCCAGAGTCGACGAAACCGTGAGTGCGGCAGCAGGCGCAGCAGCGGCAGCAGCAGTGGCGGCGGCAGCGGCATCATCACAACATTTGTGTGCTGGGCCTCTCGCCTCAGGACTGTCAGGGTTGAGCAGTTCTTTTAGTGGCGGAAGCATGCATGCTGTCACGCTGGGAGGCGGCGTGAGCGTAGGGCGGGTGTTGGCAGACGGGATTTTCATGTCGGTGTTTTCGTCGGACATTATCGTCGCGAAAATGGCCAACAGAGAAGTGGGTACACGAGCAAGTACATTGAACATTGATTGATATTCTGACCGATAAACTTTCAGCCTTGTATGAATCTCTCTCTCTCTCTCTTCCTCCCTCGATTTTTTTAAATTATATACAATGAATTCTCTGTAGAACAGGAAAAGGCTGCAGTACTAAGATACATCTATTCATGCTTTTTTTTTTCATCGCTTCTAGTTCTCACTTCCCTGTTCGCTTTCTGTCACCCTAAATTCTTATTCATTGGCCTCGCCCTGTCTCAACGATTGCGTGTATTGTCCTGTGTTGCATGTCTATGCACAACGCATGGGGCAGTTTCACCCCCTAGTGGCGCTCTTAACGCTGGCGTCCACGCTAGCACCCTGGGTCGCTGTGGCCTGCACCCTCATATACTACGCCTCCACGTTTTGGGACCTGTGCAGCGGGTTAAATTTGCCGTTGCTGACGCCGCTCGTAAACGTGTACTGTGACGGTAAGTTATTCTTTCTTTGTATACACATTCTCTCTCCTTTCGGATCTCACTTTCCCTGCATCGAATGTGCACCATTTGTGTGATTCGAATTCTTCGTGTAGGCATTTTCGACATGTGCCACGTGGGCCACATGAAGCAGTTTGAGCAAGCATTAATGTGCACGCGCGCACACAGGCTCATTGTCGGCGTGATCAGCGATGAGGTGAAGTCTAGCGTAATGTGGTGTGGTGTGGTGGGGTGGGGTGAAAGAAAAAAAAGAAAGAAAAATAATAAAGGGAGAAAGATAGCTAGTAAGATGCGTGCTTCTGTCACTACTTGTGTCAAAGCGCAAAGAGGTTGAGACCCAAAACAAAGCCCTCTTTATCACACTGAAAGATTTCATTACACTCAACTCTCTCCTTTTCCCCATTGTTTATATATTGACACGTCAGGTGGCTGCTCCTTACAAGCGCCTACCAGTGATGAACTCGCGCGAGCGGTAAGGATTTGGGGGTTATTTTCGAATGTCTTGCTCTCGATTGGTCGCATTTCACGCTCATCATCCGTTTGCATGTTTGCTTTGGAACCTCAGAAGAACTGCTCGATAATTATCATTTGTGCATACAGTATTCTCGTCGTCTCAATTTAACTCCTTTCATCAGGTATGAAGCAGTCCGAGCATGCAAGCATGTGTCGGCCGTAATAGAAGACGCCCCTCTGTACATCCCAGACGAAGCTTTCTTGACCAAGCACAATATTCATTTGGTTGCAGCGGGCGAAGAGTAAGTAGTTGTTGTTGCTGGTCGTTGATATATTATTATTCTTTCTCTTCTTGCAGGTTTCTAAAGGACGCTTATTCAGGCGAAGCTTTCTCGCATCTCTCTCTTTCTTGGCTATTCAATTTATTGTATTTTTCGTGTTTCCACTTTGTCATTAGATGTCACGTATACACTGCATCTGTGCACTTCTCCTTTAGGTACGTGGAAGACCCTACGGATTATTACTTTGCAGTCCCGAGAAAGCTCGGCATATTGCGCAAGACCAAGCGCACCCCATCCATCTCCACTTCCGACCTCTTGGAGCGTGTGATTCAGCGAGGCCCAGACGCCAACAGCCGAGCAGCTCCAGCAAAAGCCGTGAAGGCATGATGAGGTCAAAGCGAATGGCTTTTTTCCAGGGATCTTGCTGGTGAAAATTGCTTGATTGATATAAGTGAACAGCCAAATCCGTAAGAACGACACGAAGATCAGTTCTCCGTTGAGTTTGAGTCCGGATTTATGCAGTTTTCGCGCAGATGAATTAATACTCCCAACTTTGGCCCGACTTAGTTAGGGCAAATAATATTTGTACCAAAGCAGCCAACGGCCAAGAAATTAAATTCGCTTCGACTTCTCCGCTCTTGTTTTTGTTCTCTTGCCACAACTGGACTTTGACTTGGGTATGGGTATGCGACATGCGACATGCCCAGAATCAAAATTCACGTGGTGGCGCGAAAGTAAAAAGGGGGATGGTGGGCTCGTGGGCATAAGCATAGGGAGGTATGTCGATGCCTCTTGGCTCTCAAATGGCCCTGAAGAGAGAGGCAGCGGGAATCCATTTGCATTTGCATTTGCAATCCAATAGGGCAATAGGGCACTGCAGGGTACTGGGTACGTAGCACCAGAAGAGGATAATCTGATATTTCTACAGAATCACCAGAATCATTAGTGATTCGCCATCAGTAATCATGTCCATTTCTTATACTTTAACACTAACTTAGGGAAATTTCCTGGTCTGGGGGAATGCATGCATGTCAAAACACTGCCTTTAGGGCAGTGTCTGGTCTGTAGTCAAAATAGCAGTACAGTGTCTTGAAGGCACTGTAGTACTTAGCTACCGTATTTAACATTATATTAGTGTAAACACAGCAAAAATGGGGAAACGGGATCTTTGAACAGCGGAGTGCAGGAGCTTTAGTTGACCTGTTGTCACAAAGGATGTCGGCGCGTGGGGAAAATGAGGGGGCTTCAGTTCTAGGTCGTGGCAAGGGGCGTAGGCGTGGTGCGCCGTTGCCTATGCCGAAGACACGAGCAGGCCGAGGATCTGCAGTCAGCAACATTGACAGAGCTAGCAGCAATAGCAGCAACGACAGCGGCAGATTGTTAGC
>Ga0307931_1000690_pt1 | contig 22006 bp, 23 predicted proteins | sample OrgLakmetageno47_FD_201816 | JGI IMG/M metagenome (GOLD analysis project Ga0307931, IMG submission 201816) | Saline water microbial communities from Organic Lake, Antarctica - #47 | ecosystem: Environmental > Aquatic > Non-marine Saline and Alkaline > Saline | place: Antarctica: Organic Lake...
CTAACCTCGGACGCTGCTCAATACCATGAAACGCCACCCCTCTTGCATGCGATGATGCCGACGATGGCTCAACTTTTGCCGGGCTTCTTGAGTGCGTGCACAGAATCGGCTGAGAGCATCAATCATAGCAATGGCATTTGTGCGAACCACATTAGTCCCCACAGCTACAGCTTCAACAGCAGTACCAGCTACGATAGCAATCTCACTCCTCGCCGCCGCCCTGGGAACTCTCATTTGGTAGCCCTCGATTTATCGGGCAACGAGAGGGTGAGCTCTGGGGCTCTGGCCAAGGTGGCACGCTTGTTGAGTCACGGTGCTTTAGCCAAACGCCGCGCAGAGATGAACCCTCGCTGCAGTGCTCAGGACTTGACCTGGTGGGAAAGTGAAGACAGTGATGGCGATGCTGATGGTGCCGCGTCGAAAAGCAAAAACAGTACCGGTAATGCTACCAGCACTTCTAGCAGTAGTAAAGTAGCCAGCAGCAGCTCTCCTCAAGGAATGCCTTCAATGAACGGATTTACCCTTCGATCTCAAGTCTACGTGCCCCTTCGCTGCACCTCTCTATCCCTGTTAGGGCATCCCCTCGGGGATCATGGCGTAGCAGCCCTATCTAGAGCGCTCATTCGTCAAACCACCCGAGGCTCCGGTACCAGTGACTCCACTTACTCCAAGAGTGCTGACACTGATCTTGGCTCAACTAGCGCAGGTCGCAGCAGCAGGAATGCCATCCCTGTATATGATGATGAAGCTTCTTCTTCTCCACTGCGGCTAGTGGAACTAGACCTCAGTGGAGTGGGCATGGGTGTAGTTGGTGTGTCGTCACTTGCTGATGCCCTAGTACATACTTGCAGACATTCTGGTGGTCTCTGCAATTCACTGAAGGCGCTCTTCTTGTCCTCCAACCCGATCGGCGATGAAGGTGCTTGCGCTCTGTCTCGCGCCTTGGCATATCCTAGTAACTTCAATGTCGGCAGCAGCAGCGTAAGTTCCAGTGGCGGATGGTCGATGGTACTGGAAGAATTAGATCTGATGAATGCGCAATTAGGCCCTCTTGCTGCGACTGCCCTTTCTCAAGCGTTGAGAATTGGTGCTGCATCATGGGATGAATCCAAACAATTTCCTCGCGGTAGTACCTCTACAACTGCCAGCTTAGATGCCGCATCTGGCACCAATACCTCTTCCTTAAGAGCTCCAGGCGAAGCTTCAGAATCGTCATCCCGTAGTAGCAGTGCTACCTACTGTGGCCGCATGAATTCAAACAGCAGCGGCGGCGGTAAAAACACACCTCGCCCGTTGCCTCGCTTGCAAGTGTTGCATTTGCACGGCAATCATTTGGGCGACGATGGCGCTGAAGAACTGGCAAACCTCCTCATGAGGGAAGGGATTGCGGCGGCGTCTTCATCTGTAGTGGCTCCGGAGACTGCAGCAGCTAGTGAGACTACTTCAGTGTTGACAGGTAGTGCAGCAGCAGCATCTTTGTTGGTGGGGAACGGGCCGTCGAATCTATTGAAGTTAGACCTGGGCATGAACGGGGTGGGCGACCGAGGCGGCATCGCTCTCGCCAATGCTCTGAAGCACAACACCAAGCTCCAGTCCCTGTATTTGGACTCGAATGGCCTCGGTCCAACCACCGGCGCAAGTTTAGTTGAGGCCTTGAAGTCCTGGGGCCCAAACACCGAGTTGTCAGCTTTGAGCCTCGCCGGAAATCCTCTGATGAACAGGGTAAGCAGCCTCAATGAACAACAAGAGCAATACTCGATACTTAGCAGTAGAAACGAGCATGGTAACAGCAGCAGTGACAGCAATGACAGCAATGACAGCAGCAGCAGTAGCGGAAGTGGACAAGAAGCATCAACGCAATCTTTCGGTGCTGCAATTGCTGAGTTATTAATCCCTGCAGCCATGAACGCACGTCAAGACGCGCAATGCCCTTCTTTGGCCTCGGCACATGAAGCAACTCGCGTGAAGTTGAAGGAAAGCATGGTGGAGGTGGCTGCACTCAAACGCCAGCTGCTTGAGAAAGACCACTTGTTGATGTTACTTCACGATGACCGGAAGCTTCTTGGCTGGCTCTCTGCACTTGCTTGTACGGTTCTCCTTGTTCTGGCTCTATTTGCAATATCCTCGGCTCACCGCGCTCCAACTTCTCCCGCAGTGGCGGATCTCAATGCACAAGAATCCAGCGGCGAACTTCTGCAAGACAAGTCGCCTCTTACATCCACAGCAGCAGGAGCAGTTGCTATGGAAGATTGGGTTGAGAAACTGCCTGGCCTCTCCTCGTCGGGTGATGGCAGTTGTGGAGTACTACCAGGCGGAGAAATGTGGTCTTCTAGCGGTGGTCTGGGAAGCTTAGATTTGGGAACTGGAAGCCCCCTGTCTTCCTCAATGCATATAGGCAGAATAGGAGTCAACAATTGCGTGAATGGAAGCAGTGACTCAGCGGCAGACTCGAGAGGACCCTTATCTTCATCTTCGTTCGACCATGCTCCAAGCCCAATTCAACGCCCAGGACGTGCATCTCCTTCTGATGGGTCCATCAAAGCCTCAATGAGCAGCAGTAATAGGCACAGCAACACCGAGAACAGCAAAAATTACGCCATAGTTAACGAGCAGAACACAGAAGACGATGAGAACGACCTTTTGGCGCGCCACGGTGAATATATAAACGATGTGTGCTAAGTACCAGTAGTGTGGCTTACTCTTCTTCTTTAGATAACCGTTTAATTTTCTTCCATTTTGCCTTCTTTCACTCCTCGTGAATGAATATCTGCATTCCTCTCTGTTCTTTTTGCCAGGTTTCGACGCGCTCCTAGCCTTCGATGAACCTCGCGCCAATTCTCCTGTAGGCCACCGGGCTGCATCTTCTAGTACTTCTTCTTCGCAATCTCAGCAGCGCTCAGATTCCTCCGCAACCACGGCAACCACAAACAAAGCAATGAAATCCCAATCTAAAATAGACATTCCTTCACCAGCAGCATCAATAACACCAGCACCAGCGGTAACGTCACCGGTAAAATTACCGGTAAAGCCAGCGACGCCGGTAGCCACAACATCGACGCCTCCTAGTAGCAAAGCATCTACTAGTGGTAGTGGAGGAGGCAAACGAGGAGGCAAAAGCATGCATAAAGGCAAATCGTGGGAAGAGCGCTGTTCTGAGGTTGGTGCAGCCGCAGCCAGCGCTAGAAGTGGTGGATCTAGAGCAGCCGATGATAGCCAAGGAGGAGGAGGTTGGGATGCCCCAGCTACTGCTGTCACCACCACTGTCGCCACCACCGCTGCATTAGCAGCCCTAGCAGCAGCGAAAGCAAAGAACGAGAAAGCGGGCACTTCGAACACCAATAAGGGAGGAGGCGTTGGTGAAAAGGATGCTTCGAAAGGTGCGCGAGGTGGAGGGGGCAATAGCGGGCGCAAAAACAGGGGCTCTGGTGCCCGTTAGTTTCAACTTTTCAGCTATTGATTTTAGCTGGATACTACGTGCACTTGGAATCGGGGAATGCCTCCACGCCAAGAATTGCCTCTGCTGCTTTCCTAAGTCACTCAGAGGGTTCGAGGGCACAAGACACATAGAATTAGAATACTCGCAACGCGATAAGTAGATGTGGATTGTGGATGTGGAAAATAGAAAAACTTAAGTCGTTGAGACTGTGACTATTAGGGCTTAGGTCCAATTGCAAATCAATAACTCCATCTCGATTTTCCCACCCAAAACCCATGTCCAGAGAGCCAAGTGGGAATTGGCCACCTTCTAACCTCAGAAACGCCTCTGAAGTTCAAATAAAGGGAATTTGAAATTGCTACAGGATCACAGGCGTGCACTTCCTTGATTCCTTGCGATTACTATGGCGATGCCATTTTGGATCGTGCCGCTTTTATACTGAGTCTGAAATGCCTGATACGTGCAGTAAGCTGCCAGAAGTATTTTCGTCGTCTTCAGCGCCAGGTTCCACTGCAGAGGTGGCTGCGGTGTCAGGTGCGGCAGTAGCTACAATGCGCTTGTTTGCGACAGCGACTGCCTCCCAGGGCCTAGCTCGCCAGCAGTTGAGGACACAGAATTCATTATTCACGCAAATACGCCCCAGGCACAGATATACACATCGAAGATTACAGTTGTAGCCAGATTCGTCTTTGGGAAAAAAAAAAATATTTCTATTCTTTTAATTACCATGCGTCTTACGGATGCACAACAAGAAGTCCAACGAGCTACAATAGTGCTCTTACTTGGCGGCGCTGTCACGCGCAAAGACGAGATGCGAGCCGAGGAAAGGCGCAAACTGCCCTACGAGTTTTTGACCGTTGAGCTCTAATGTCGGAGACTCCGTGCCAAAACTCTGAGAGGCACCAAGATATTAGCAGAAAATTAGATGGAAAAGTAAGCAAATATAAAGGACAAAGCTGGAACAGATCGCCCCATGTCCTTGCAAAGAAAAAGAAAACGGCATCCGTAAAAGTCAGCCATCGCTTATGAAGAGCATATGGAATGAACCTCAAGGTCGAAGGCGGCACTCGACAATGCTGCTAATGCGTCTGGCGTGGCTAACGCAGTAGGAACATCCAGCACCACGAATGTCTCCTCAACTTCGTCATCTGATGCAGTTTCTGTGTTACCAAGATCTTCGGATGCGTCATCAGCGCGAGCTTTAGCTAGTGATGGCACAGAAGGCGAGTATTCAGCTGTACAGCGGCGCTTCTGGGGCGATTCCATGCGTTAAATGTATGAGCTAGATGCTGTGCTAGATGGCTTCTCGCCGATATCACTGCACTATTATACGAAGTGCAGAAGGCAGCAAATTTGCACTATTATCGAGAAAGCTCACAGCGTTTGCCTTGAGTAAGATAGCAACAAACTTCAGAATGCTTTCTCGGTAGATTTTAAAGAAGAGTCGCCAAGGAAGCCACGCTAAATGTCGTTTCTTAGCTTACAGCAATAGTAAGCCAGTATTACTGTATCGGTAGCCGCCGATTTAGATATCCTATCCAGCTGTACATCCCAGAGAAGAGGCTAGCAATGAGGGCAGACAATGTTGTAGAATGTCAATCGGTCTATGTACCGATGTAGCCAGCTATATGTAGCTCCGGTAAAGTATTCCATTCAGTCCATTCAGACACACTTCGATATCATCACGAAAGCGTCGAGATGATGTCGAGATTCGAGCATGTTTAAAAAACTACCCTCCTGAAGGGGGATCTTGATGGTAAAGTTAGAACATACACCATCATGTTGTGTGTTCACTTCTCTCTTCCCAAACAACTGCTCGACAGATCGACAGACACCGTTCTCGTTCTCGTTCCTTGCGCTCGTAGACTCAATTCTCAACTCCTTGGGGCACGAAGCCATGAACTGCGCTGACCTATCGAACAGCTGTATCCTGTACGCTGCATCGATAGAGGCACTAGAATTTAGCAACAGCTACTAGCTTGCACCAGGAAAGTCTTCCAGAATTCTAGATAGTAATAGTAAGTAAAAATCACAGCGCACAATTCATAAGGGAGTAAATAAAAACCACCGCGCAACTCATGTCGCAGCACAGTCCTGCGGGGGACAGCGATTCCATTGGGGCTTCGAGCATGAATGACGACTTTCACGAGGAAGATGACGGCTCAGAGCACTTGAATTATCCAGAGCTTAGCCGAGAGTGGATGCTGGTGAGCCACGATCATGCATTGTAGCATGACAGTAGTCGTAGCGGTAGTGCACGAGCTTGAATGCTTGAGGCATAGTCTTCTTTGCCTCTATGTTCCCGCTAATCATCTACGCATGTGCGTTTCATAGGCGAAGTGTTGGTTGACGGGTCATTTGAAGCCTCCTGACGTTAATGAGCACCTCGACTTGAAAGACCAAGGAATACGCTTAGAAGAGCTGACGGAAATATGTAAGGACTTAGGAAGCGACCCCGACCTGAAGAGCCTCGACATCAGGTGGTTTATTTAAGAGGAATAGTGTTTGAACCAAAAAATCGACAGCTCATTTACAAAATTTCCCTCCCTTGTGTATCTTCAAGGCTGGCCATTCAACGTTCTAGTCACTGCCATTTTATTACTATTTTTTGTGCACCACCGCATGTGGTTGCAATTCTCTTTCATTTTTATGGCGTGCTTGTAATCTTTGGCTCGTCAAAGTGGCAACTTCCTTGGCACCGTCAATGATCCGGAGACGGGCGAAGAGCCCATTCGGCCGGCAGATGGGCATCCTTACTTCCCGACTCCGGTATAGTGAAGAGACAACTACCCGCCGTAGCTAATTTCACATATTTATCCATCCATAATTCTCCCTGGTTTAAGCCTTTTATTCATCTATTGCATCCATTGATTAATTGGGGTACGTAAAGTTACTTTATTTCTAAATGTCACTCTGCTATTTTGGTAATCGAGATGATCTCGTGTTGCATAAGTGATCGCGTGATGTTTCTTAGAGCGCAATTTATGCTTTGTAGAAAACGGTAGCGGCTTGTGTGTGCATCCCTTTTTTTCTGAACTTTTCCCTTGCTCTAGGGCGCGGAAGTACTCGCAGGCGCGTTGAAGCAAAACCAAGCATTGACGCACGTGGATTTGAGCCGGAACGGCCTCGGCGACTACGGGCAAGTGAGCGCGCTGCTGCTGTTGGAGGCCCTGGTGGGAAAAGAGCGGCTTGCCATTTTTGACTTCAGCGCTAACGGGCTGGTTGGACCGGACGGTACTGATGTTGTAATAATAGTGTGTTGGGAAATGTCACGTCATGTGCACTATTCTCCATTCTTATTCAATATCTCGTAATCCAGAAAGTAAATTGATCAGTTGTTGCACCATTCTTTGCCTTCAAGCGTCTCTTTCATTCTTCCTTCTTCCCGCTCCAGGCACCCGCTACACGGCTTTGTCAATGCTGACCAAGCAAGTTCTCCCGACGTGGCCTCACCTGATGCACTTCACCTTGGCCTTCAATGAACTGCATGCTGAGGCAGCGAAATTACTGGCCGGGGCTCTTCACGACGCGCCAAACTTAGTGTGTGCATTAGTGCCATGATGTACCTATATTTGCCTCATTTTCAGCCTTGTTCTCTTAATAGGCCGGAATATATCATTCAATCGGCACTGCAGTTTTCATGCCCCCCCCCCCCCTCCCTCCATCCTTCTCTCTCTTTCTCTCTATTTCCCTATTGCCCTAACTCTTCGCTACCTCCCTCAACCAGGTGTCCCTGGACTTGGGCTGCAACCGTTTGGGTGAAGACCCGCGAGGCGATGGAGATCCCAGCGGGGTCACGGCCCTCTCTGCCTCCCTCGCCCAGCATTTGTCCCTGACCTCTCTGAATTTACGCGACAATAGGCTTGGGTGAGTGGTTGAGACTTCGCCTTGCATTCAAAACATCAATGGTTGATTTAGGCGACTTTTCTTCTTTTTCTTCTATTACTTGTGTAACCATCGTTGGCACAAACGATCACTATTCTTCTCCCATGTGGCTCAGGAACAAGGAATGTGCCAAGGCGGTGTCCGCAGCAGCCGCCATGCCCGCTCTGGTCTCCCTCGATTTGAGTGGCAATTTGTGCTCCACCGTTGGTGCCTGCGCCGTGCTCGATGCTTTCTGGTATGCTAAGAAGTGTGCAGCCTTTCATTTTGGGCCAACTCAAAGTTTTGCCCAGAAATAAGTCACGAAACGAAGGATAAGGCACCATTATGTTTCGTATGCAATCGACTCATTATCTGTTTTGCACCCTCTTTGGTTTATGTTTTCCCTACACAGGTGCGACGAGCACCTCCAGCACTTGAATCTCTCTGGTAACCCCCTCAGCCAGGGAGACCTGAGCGGCGGTGGCAGTGGATTAGGCGCGATCGCGAAAATGTTGAAGCAGAACGCGTGTTTAACGTGTGTCGAGCTGGCGGGTGTGGGCCTAACGGACAAAGCCGCCTCGGCCTTTTTGAGTGCTTTGAAGCGCGACAACACCACCCTATTTCGGCTGGAGGTGGGCGGCAATGCGCCCTATGGTCTGAGCTGGTCCAAAGAGAGGGATTTGGCGGAAGCGTGCGAGGCCAACATGGAACTAGCGCAAGTGGCTAGTAATCCTTCTAGGTAATGCCTAGAACAGAAGAAGGCCATAGTAACGAAAGAAGGAGGATGTGAAGAAAGCAGTGCTTCTTTTTAAATGTTGATTACCTTCGCTTTTCTCTCCTTTTATACTTCTTCTTTTTGTGTGCCTCGTGCTCTTGTGGTTTGCGATGCCTCTCGTGTATAGATTTGATTTCGAAAGGTCGGCGCCATCTACTCGCAAAGCACTGCTGCGCAAGATCCACACGTTGCCTTCAAGGCCGCTGCGGAAATTAACTCAAAACCCCACCTTTATGGGGGACGCTGCCCATTTAGCGGAGGTAAGCTGCTCTCTACCATTGAGAAGGGAAAGACAATGTATCATTTTTAATGATGGCTAGGGATTGCACGACTTCATAGCAGTTATCACCCTTTTTTGCTCAGATATGTAAGCCAAATTGAACTTCTGTGCATATTTTTGTTCGTCTCTATCCTCACCTTGCAGGTAGAAGCTGAAGAGCGCAGTTTGTCCGGGGCCAGTGGCCATTTCAGCGGCATGTATGTGGAGCCTCTGTACAGCCGCGAGGCCCGCGACGGTGTGCGTATGCACAAGCGGCTCCTGGAGCTCGTGCCGCCTAGCGAAGAAGACCTTCTGGCCACCGCTACAGGGAAGCTTGATGCTTTAAAAGCCGCCAAAATGAATCAACTCCCGGCTGCGGCGCATAGTGGAAGCAACTCCGGCGCGATGCCGAACCACAGCAATGGCGGCAGCAGCGGCGTTGGCGAGGGTTCTAGCGAGGTCGGCTTGCCGCCAGCAAACAAGGCAGGGGGCATTCACAGCACCAATAGCAGCCATAAGGCTGAAAGCAGCCATAATTTAGGAGGGCTGCCAGGGGCTGGCACTGCACTGCCACCCATCTAAATCGGTTCTGCTGTGACCCCTTGTTTCGTGTTTGACATCCCACTTTTCAGCGATAGATATCGAAGTCGAGATCGCAGCTACAATCCAAGCCCACTAGATATAACCTATGCCTGGTGACAGATCAATTTCCCCTCTTTCATCCTTATCTCTTGATTATACTGAAATTATACCTCATCTTCATCTTCACAACATCCTCACTCAAATCAACTCCCCTCGATTTCTATTCCAGGGGAGGGATCAAACCATTTGACATTCGATTTTCGCGAAGCAGCTTCCTTCAAACCTTCTCTCGTCTCGCTAATATTAGCGCCGATAATATGTTGGCTACTGTAGCGAGTCTAGCTAGAAGTGTGCCCTGACGCTACGACATCTGCGTGACTTTGTTGGTGATTCAGCGTAGGCATACAGTGGGCTAAGCGTTGCAGGTCTCATATAACATTCTGTCGTGTTATAGCATTCATTCGCTACCATGAGTAGTGGTCCGCGGCCTCGGCATTTAATTGCGCCCAGTCACTCTTCGCTCGGGGAGCCGAAAGAGTTGGCACGAAAGCCTCAAGCATGGGTGCCAGACAGCATCAAACGATTCAACAATCTGGTGCGCCCGGGTTATCTTTTAATGCCAAGAGTCTGGTTGTGCGTAGGGCTTGGTAGACCGATTTATTAGCATCATTTCGTTTCCTTTAATTAGGGTTGATTAATTGACTATCTAACTCAAGCTCTTTTACTTATCATCACCATCATAATAGGCGGACCGAGCGCGCGTAGGCGAAGGCCGTGTGTTGCCGCGCCCACCGAGAGAAGAACGCGAGCTGAGTAATGTGGGGCCTGGGATGCACAATGTGAGTTTCAAGCCCCTTCACAAGAAAATGGAGACCATTTCAAATGCGCAAATATTATGCAAGCTACCTATAGCGTTCACCACCCTTTGAGACTCCGGTAGAAATATTAGCACCCATTTTTCATCCAAGATTTAATTTCGCTTGTCTTTGCCCTTTTTTTTAATCGTCTGCAGGTGCCGATGCACTCAGAACTCTTGCAACGATGCCCAGCTTTTGCAGGCACTTCTCGTAGCGTGCCACACAGCGGTTTCAACGCTACCAAGCGCCCTCTGAGCCAGCCCTCAATGGAGTTTGCTGACACCCCGGCTTCCTACGACCTACAGGGGCGATTTGGCTCGTCCTTTGCCATGCTAGCCCAGCAACGGCCGGCGAGCCCACCGGGGTTGACCTTCGGCCACAGGAGTGTTCCTTCTTCTTCCAAAAGCGGCGCTAAAAGCGCCGGAGGAGGCACTTCAAAAACTGGCGGCTTGAGTGATAGCGGAAACATGCGCCAGCCTAGGCCCGGCAGCCCTGGCACTTTTGACCCGGTCTCAGGGTTGCCGAACTCCTCTGCCTTCCTGTCAGTGGCTAGAGGCGGCCCTCAGGCTTTGCGCACTGACATTGGCTCAGCGACTCGTGCTGCTTCGAAAGGCGCGCAGGGAGGAGGCCAGGTACAAATTGGTGTACTTTTATGCTACGCCATGTCTCTATTTTGGGCTTCAATTAGGTTCGCTGGCATTTTTAATGAAATAGCACACGTGTGCATGTTTTCGATTATGATTGTGTGTCGTAGGTTAGAATGTACATGTTTATATGCTTCTACTCTCAATCTCATATCGCACAAACTTCTTCATCTCCATGCTTTCATTTGCTGAGGGCAGATTTACATCTACACGCGAGGCCGCCCCCTTCGTCCCAACGGTGACGGTGACCCCCACACACTTGGCCCAATTCGTCATATGAGCCCAAACAGAGAAAACCGGCGAGGCGGCCAGGTACTGACTTATCAACTTTGCTTATATTTGCTTTTACTAAGGCTCAAAGTTTGCGTGCGGTAGTAGATAAAGCACAATGCTTCGAACATTCATGAAGAAAGCATTCCACTGCGCTTGTACTACGCACCTTCTTTACCAAGCGATCTCATGTTTCAACAGGTGCACATGCCGCTGAGCAGCTCGATGTCTCACGGTATGTCCTTTGGTGCTACCAGCGGACCTCCTCATTCTCCCGTGGGCAGTGGTTTGATGCCGCATCGACCACGCACTGCTGACCACGAGGCTGACGACCGACAACGAGCGACGCAATCCTTTCACGCAGCTCTCAATTCGGTAGTCTCGCTGTTGGTGAACTTTGAAATGCTTGGCAAGGAATTAGTGTGCTCTTACGAAGCATTTCTCAAAGCCCCGAGAAGCAAGACACGAAGTACCAACAGTAGTACAGTAGAGCAATGAGTGCATTCGAACTAAATGCATTTAATTTCTGATAGCATTTGCCTTTTCATTTCCACTCCAGGTGGTCTCAGCACTTGCTTCTTCAAGCCAGGTCAGCAGCAAGAACGGGCAACAAGACGAAACAGCGAGAGGAAGCCATGCGTCAGGAGGAGGGGCAGGAGGGCGAGAGGCATCGCCTGAAGCCGAGGTTGTTGATAACGGCGCTTCTAGTAATGTGTGGGCGCAGCCAGGGAGCACTCATGGCGCTTGGGGTGGGTCGCGCTCGTTAGCTGTAACAACGACATTGTCACAGCAGCAACGGCAACCACCATCGCAACCAGGCGGAGGCAAACCACGACGGGAACCTTTTGGTCGGACCCATACTCCTGCAAATGCTACTGTAGCGTCGCAAAAACAGCGAAGTGGCGGTGGGAAAGCAATAGAGGTGCCTGCGTCGAAAAGCGGAGGTGCTATTGATAGTGGAAGAACCACGAGAGCGGCGACAGCGTCGAGTGTGACGAGACAACGACGAGGAGGAGGAGGAAGCTTCGAGGGTGAGAACATGCTGCCGCTTGGATCGTCGATGCGATCGAAAGAGGCTCAGGTGATAGATGCAAGGAAGATAGAAGGCAGCGTTGAACAGAAAGTGGTTTCCAAACATTACAAGAAATAGACGAGAAACGTATGACAGCGACCGGTAGAAGAATGAACGTTTTATAATCAACTCCCTATATAATTTTCTTTTAGTTTGGATGCGTTCCTTCTGAGACACTTATTCATTTGTTTGGTGATTATCCTATCTGTGTGGTATCGGCAATTGTTCAGGTTGCAGCTCAGAAAGCGTTGGCAGCGGGTGGGAGTGCATCAACGGTGATTGGTGCAGCGAGGGCAGCCGAAGCGGGCGCACTTCGCTTCGAGCATGAAATTGCTTCCGTGCGTACCTTACCACGCGACAATCAAAGAAATGGGTTCTTTCAATAACATTTGGCGAAATCAGCAGCGTAACTGCTCTTCCAGATTTCCTTTATCAGAAATTCCCTTTTTTTCGTGCTTATATTTATCGTGGTTTGCGATACTAGGATTCCTAGCGGTGTTACTACAAACCGAAGAACTCCTTCGTCGTAACCACTATATGCAACCCAATTAAATACAGAAGCAACTACACAGTAACTACAAATAAACCAAGTTGGCGAGGAGGTGCCTTTATACTGTTCAGTGTTTCTGAAACATCGCCCATAATAACTGCCGAGGTCAAAAAGGAATTGGCCTGGTTTACATTGAAAGGAAGAAGGGGATTTCAATGTGCCAAGTGCGCTAAACTAATAGATTATAGATTACGGGGCCGCGGGTTTTAAGCGGGAAGCTTGAACTTAACGAGAAATATGTACAATTAAGTGAGGTAGCTACACAAGGGCCACTTAGAGCTGTGCGCCAAGTTCGACGAATGCTGTCGCGACGCAGTTTGACGAAGAGTGTGCGAACGCTGACGCCTCATCGCTTTGGTCTTTTCTGCAGCAGCATCTTGATGACTGATTTGTCTGGCTTCTAGCCTGGTGATCACTGAGGCCAAGACCTAAGGCTTGAGATGCCTTATCTAACGCATGGTCACGGGCAGGTCCGTCTCCAGGCAATGCCATCTCGTTCCAGCAGCCAACCGACAAGAAGTCTGCCACCGCAACGTCGTCCAAAGAATCCGGTGACGTCACTTTGTCAGCACGAGGCCGTCTACGCGGTGCCCTTGAGACATCTGCTCGGCGTATACTACTGGAAGCGACGATGGCGGGTACGGAGGGTGTTCTTGGCAAAATTGTGCCTGCCGCGAACTCGGCGGCCACCGGTTGGGCCGATTGCACACTCCGTAAAGGCACAAGCAGCGCGCCTTTTGAAGCAGACATGCTGCCCGAGCCTGGACATCGACTGGATAGTGTAGTACCAGTCACATTGACTGCACAAGTGCTTGTTGGGCTGCTCGGAGACAGTGGTTGGTCTCTCGAGCTGCCTGCTGCGAAACATCGTGTCTTAATGCCGGCGTTCTGGTTCATGCTGGCTGGACGCTTGAGCCCACGAACATAAATGGAACGATTCGCAACTGCTGAAGCACCAAGTCTAAATTCTGCAGAAGATTTGCTCAGGGGTATGCTCATCGCAACTTCACTGGCTGCAGGGCATTCAGCAGGAACACCGAGAGAGGTGCCAGAATGTGCAGCAGCGTTGCAAGCATCTTCGAGCAAAGAGTCGAAAGTTTGAAAACTATCACTGCTGGAGCAGGCTTGCTGTAGAATATTATTAACTTTCGTGTGCGAACGAGCTGCCATCTTGAGCTCCTAGGCAGTGAATCTCTTACAGACTTGAGGAGTTTGCACCACGAGATATTCAAAGATCCTCTGCAATATTCGTTTCTCGTCATCAATCTCATGTCCGACGCAGAGCGCGTCACTCGTGTACACAGTCCGGAACGTTTCGGTCCGTCATCGACACGGAATCCTCGTGGAATGTTCGGTTCAAGAAGGAATCTGCCCACGCCCTGTAATTGCAGGGGTTCGTGAAGCCGAAGTAAAACGTATCATGATTGGCCTGAATTGCCACGATGAGTCTTGCTCCACCATAGAGCGGTACCTAGTACTCAATCTAGCCATAGCCCTGAATAGTTCACAATCGATGCGCTCCCCAGGGCGGCGCTCCAATACAGGAACAGGCCGCGTGGGTCTAGGCAAGATGGTTAAAGTCGGGGCAATTATCATTTCTGTAGCGTGCATCTGCTTCGCAAGCATATTTTATTCCATGGAGCCGCACAACAGGGAGCTAGCTTCTGATTTGCCCATAGAGTCGGCAGTGCACGCTAGCTCGACCGATGCAGATCTAGGACGACACAACAGCCTAGAACTGTCACCCCTGGACGATGATGCTACGACGAGAAGCATTCGAGGGCTTTTCACGCTCCACCATGGTCAAGCATCGGGTACCCAACTAGCGTCACCACCTGAAAGCCTAGCTGCCGGCAGGACTGTGACTTCTACTAGCAAGGAATCACTCTTGCTACCATCAAAGAAACGAAGTACGAATGACGCAATACCTGATCAAGTGAACTTACTTAAAAGCACCCATTATGGAGGTGGCATCTCTATTTCGAAAGCGAAGCTTTCTGAGACTAGTGAGATTGTTCCTAAAGACGATGGGGTCGAGGACCGCGCTGTGCACCGAAGCCGCAATCTAGAACTAGTGCTCGAATTAGCCTCAGATGTCGAGTCCGATGCTACGCCAGGGCATACTTCTGCAACAGATGCGGCGACAGATGCGGATCCAGTTGCGGTGTCGGCAGCAGAGGAGCTGTCTTTAGATAATGGACAGGCGAGTGTGGAGCAACCTAGTACTGTTCAACTGGATTTGGCCCCGGATGTCGAGCCAATCGTGACCCCAACCATTAGGCTCCCTGTACAGGAGCCACTGACTGACGGTGTTTCGTCATCAGAAAGTAGTGTGCTTCAGACCAACGACTTACATGAAAGCAATGCCAATGGTAGTGATGAAAAAGTGGAGGCAGCAGTAGTGGAGGGCAGCAGTAAAGCAGCCCGCAAAGCCCTAGCCAAGGCACGGGCAGCAGAGGCAGCGGAGGCGAAACGAAAGCAAAAAGAAGCCCGTGCAGTAGCGTTAGCGAACGAAAGAGCCGCCACGGTGGCTGCGGCAGTGGAGGATCGAGTACAGGGAAGAGCGCGCAGTGCGATTTCGTCGTGCTTTGAGCCGACTTGCCCTCGGCCTTGGCGAGACGCTTCAGGTGAAAGAGGAGGAGCAGTTTGAAGTCAATGATACTAGCCTCAGTGTACAAATCCCCTCAATTTTACGCGCTATTTATTCACCTGCTGCAAGTGTGTAATTTGTATTGAGCCTAACTCTTTCTTTTGCTGCTCTGTGGCTTAGGCGAACGCATCGAGGCCCACGGTGGCGGCATGCTTAGGGATTGGTCGGCCAGTAGCGACGGCCTCTTCTATTGGTGAGCGAACAGCGGTCCTATCTTCCTCAATCCTCATTGCTCCATAATACGCAATATTGATACTCCATGGTGCCGTGCTGCTGAATGCGTTTTGATTCCATTGGGCACTCTGTGTTAAACACGATGTATTAGGTACGGCGAAGGCCCTAAATCCGAGTCCGGGCACTCCTCAGCGATTCGCGGGTACGTGGCGTGCTCGCTAGGCGGGCCTTGGCGGGCCCTTGGCGACATGCTGACCGCCCCCGAAGTAGTGGCAGGTGTGGACTCACAACAGGAGGCACAAGCGACCCGGTTAAGAAAGCACGAATCGGAAAAGAGAAGCCAGAAGTCGGCTACCTCCTGGACCCCTCCTTCTGCTGCTGATCATCTCGATTTCCCGCGCTGGTCCTTGAAGGTTCGAGAGAGGGAAAATGGTGATTTAAAACATGTTGATCTTGCTTGTGGCTCTGTCGCGAGTGTGACATTTGCTACCCCATACTACCTGTCCAGAATTTAGGCCCGCGCATATGTGCAGTTTTCTAATTTTGTGTGTGTTCGTCTGTGTACATGCATAGGCCGAGCAAATGATTTTGGAGCGGCCAAAAGTGATTTTCAACGCTGCCACCGGCAAATACGTCATGTGGTTTCATCTCGATGCCACTCATTCGGCTCCTCCTGCTCCTGGTGCCGCTGCTGCTGCTGTGTCTCCTAGTCCTGCTGCTGAGTTGCGCCGAGGCGAGAAGTCGTCCTCTGCTCTGGGCAGTAACACTACCGCAGACTATGGTGACGACGACGACGACGATGAGGATGATAAAGACGAGGATGAAGACACGCGAAGAAGTGCAGGTCAAGAACTTGGCGCAGGTTTCGGCCAAGGCGTCAAGCCAAGCAAAGTAAAGCGTCGCAAGTATTGGATTCGCCGCGCGGGCGTGGCAGTGGCAGATCATCCACAAGGCCCTTTCCTGTTCGCGCATGCTCTCAAGCCAGACGGCGAAGCTTCCTTAGACTTGCAGGTATGGCTGATGCTTGCTTAGGGGGGGTGTATGCATCTTCCGCAAACTTTTAAAAAGTATGGTCATCTTATGCTGAGAGGATGTTTACTATTCATGGTAAATTGTTATCCTTCGTCGTCTTGGTCCTTTTAAAAGAGTGCCGAAATAATGTGTGCATGCTCTCCTCTTTGCAGTTATTCCAAGAAGAAGTCGAAGAAATGAACGAGCCAAGGAATGCGGACACGCCCTTTAACGCAAACAGCCTCTTGCCTAGTCTGCTGGCACATGCCGCGAATGGGAACAACCAGAGTTCTTCGGAGTTTACTAAGAATACTTCGTTGATCAACGCGACCTCCAGAAGAAGTAGAAGCGATGATGGTCTGAATACAACTTTGCGTGCTGCGCCTCGAGCCTACCTCATTCGGAGCTGCGATAATGTAATACATGGAGAGCATAGACCCTTGAATATACCTGATGCATTTTAGTGCTTTCTAACACCCGAGAAGTTTTTATAGGGGGATCATGTTACCATGCGCTTTATCATGACTTTTCTCAGGTCTTTGTGGGCATATCCCCTCTGAGCGATGACTATCTCAACACCACTGGCATCATCTCCACCTACCGCCCTGCTCTCGAAGGAATGGCCGTGTTCCGAATACCGAACGGTGAGTGTAGCGATGAAAGGGGGTATATACTGTATCATGTGTGGACATCTGGTACAGTAGGAGTACTCTCTATCTTCTCGTGCGCAGGGTATTGTGTGTTTTCATGATTATCCTTTTTGCTTTCTTAATTGCCCCGATGCACGTCTAGGCACCTACTACGCGCTTTTGTCTCACATGACGGGCTGGGAGTCCAATCCTTTAGTCTCGCTGCGCGCTGCGGGCTCATCCTTAGCCGATCCACAGTGGGTGAACATGGGGAATCCTACGCACGAACCCCGCAGCTACCACGCGCAGCCCACCTTCGTTGTTCGACTTCAAGACAGACGGCATCGGCCTTTCTTCGCTCTGGTTGGAATTTGATTATCTCACAACCTTGTTTCGCTAATCCAAAGTCATTTCATAAAATCAAGTCATTGGTTTCTTCGTTCATTCGACCCGATTCTGTCCATCGTGCTTCGAAATTTTTCTCTTCTTGCACATTGTCGACACACGTGACCCCTTTTTGTTCTTACGCCTACATCTCCTTCTTCTGTTCTTTACCGCATGTCTAGATGAGTGACAACTGGGTGCGTGCCGGTCCGCGAGGCTTGAGAGATGCAGGCTACATTTGGCTCCCCCTCATCTTTCACAGCCATTCCGTGAGTAGTTGTTTCTTGGTTGCCCTCGTAAGATGTGCATGAGTTCATCATCGCTGATAATTGAGTGAATGCTAAATGTGCACAATCGAAAAATCTATGTTCATGTGTTTTTCCTACTTGAATCTAGGAAGTACATGAACTTATGAGCGTGTGCTTTTTTCCTACTATTGTATTAGGTGCGTCTCCAGCGCTTAACCAATTGGACCACTAACCGCCCTTTGAAGGACGCGAAATGGGAGAACGCCAGCACTCTGCACGCCCTTGCCACCTCCGAGCATGCTACCACCATTCCGGGCAGCGCAAAAGGAGGAGGCAAGGGGGGGAGCGGCGAGAGCTGGAGCCAAGCAGACGACCCCCACTCGAACTGGTGCACTGACGGAAGTTACCTGCAAGAAACGCCGTAAGTGGGAGATTAGAGTAGATACACATCATATTTTTGACTTATATACCTTTAAATGTAGGATCTATTTGATCAAACATGGCTCCTAATGCATACCATTTTCGTCTTATTCTGTCAACTTGCTTTTTTTTGTGCTCATCTTCATAGCTATTGCTGTTCGGCCGAGTGCGATGCTTATTGTGGCGCTTCTGACTGTTTGTTGCCTCGAGCAAGAGCGTTCAACCTGAGCCTTCTCTCGAAATATGGTCTCAATGAGTCGATCGTTCGCTTGCCTCTTGAGGAAGGTATGAATTGGAGCATATTTGTCGTGAAGTGTCGGTTTCAAAGCTTTCACGTTGTGGACTATCCTTCATGCCATAATTTTTGTGTATCCTATCGATCCCTGATAGCTTACTCGCTCCCACGAGATATCTTCCACTGATCACTCACCTAATTTATTCCTATGCTTCCTTACTTGCCATCCTCCTATTATACGGCCATCTACAGCCCTCGAGGTCGCCAAGCATTACGGTCGAGCGAGCGGCGGGCGTACGGGTATGGCCACCGTAGTTGAAGCGGTGACGCAAGGAGCCCGCGTGGAGTGTTGCCCGGAAGCCATCACACGACCGTGCGAGTCGGCGTCGGATACTGCCTGTTTGTTGGAGTTGGCACCCCGCAAAAGGCCGTCATCCTCGAAAGCGAACAGCGCTGCAGCATTGGATTGGTCGCCGAAAATGGAAAAAGTGAGGCCTGGAAGCGAGGAGAAGGGGAGAGAAGAGAAAAGAATAGAGAGTGAACAAAGTAGAATAAAGATGATATTGTATGCTGGTTGCTCAACTAATAATTAGGTACACGTATACTGCAAAGTTGCATCCCGTGTCGCATTAGCTGACCTTGCAAACACGCAATTTGTGCTCCTGTGTTCGTTTCTTTTTTTTGAGCAGATATCCAAGAAAGAGCAGGAGAAGCAAGAGAAGCGAGCGATGCTTCGTCGCATTGACTCGGCCTTCTTTGCGTCCTCCAAAAGTGCCAAAAAGAAGTCGTCATCGCCGAGCACAAGCCTTTCTTCGTCGTCAGCGGGTAGCACCGCAGTCAGCGCCGTCGCACTTGCCTCCGCGGCTGCTGCTGCCGCCGCCGTGAAGGCGCCTTTTCCTGCCTCTTTGCCTGACAGCAGCAGCAGTAGTAGTAGCTCCGAAGGAGGTGGGGATGTAAGCGGTGATCCTTCGGAAGTTTTAGTGGTGAATGCAGTTGCGGTGCCAGCGAATTCCGCGAATCACACCATCGTAGCCAACGCAGGAGGAGGAGGAGGAGGCAGTTGGGCTGAAAGGCAAAAGGTAGTACTTTCCTGTTTGGTATTCTTGTGTGTTTACAGCTGTGCATTGTCCTTGCATGATCTCAGCATTGCAAATGATCAATGTTCTCCTTTTTCTTCCTGTTGACATTTCTTCTCTTCCAACCAGGCCGCAGAACGCGAGCAGAAGCGCATGATCTCGGCAGCGGTGGCGAAGAAAGAGAAGGAGCGCCTATCCCTCTTCAAGTCCATTGACAGGAATACTTTTTCAGCAGCTGCCAAGGCTGCCGCCAACCCACCAACAGCAGCTGCGCCTCTGAAACCAGCGCCCGCACCGAGGTAGTGATAGATGACAAGCCGCCCTTCTAAAGCCGCCCTAGTTATCGCACGTTTATGCACCACTGACGAACGCCTTGGTGCAGCAATAGTCACGTATCATACAGCTCGTTTGGTTCTCATTTTGTTTTCATCCTGAATGGGCTTTCACTAGTCTGTTTTGATTTGTTTCATTATTGGCCTTGTATCTTTGGTCATACAGACCGCCGAAGCCCAACATTTTTGAAAGGTTAGATTTAACGGGTAAAAAGAATGTGCAGGAGCGGCTCGAAACTGCCAAGTCTACAAAAGGAGGCAGCGCTAGCCGGGAAGTCCAGGATCCAGGTGTAGATGGCTTAGCAGCCAAGCATGGCGCGTCTATGCTAGCTGCCAACAGCCCTCGACCTCCTCCACACCCGCTATGGGCTGCGAACCGATTAAGACGGGCTGCGGAGAAAGATGACCCTGGCGTAGATGGCTTGAAAGCTCGCGCGCCTGAGGCTGCTCCGCCGTCGGACGGACCGACAAAGAAAGGGAAATGGGCAAAGAGAGCTGCAGATGCCCCCCCAACTGCGCCTTCTTCACCAGCGCAGCCCAATGCACCCGCCGCTGCACCTCAAAAAGGGAAGTGGGCTAAAGGCAAATGGGCAAAGAAGGGAGGCTAATTCTTTGACCTCGCTAGTTCACTTGCGTGCAAACGCCATGTGCGTTTGGTGTTTACTAGAAGAATCCTGACTGGGCTGGCCTCATATAAACCAAGCTCTCTCTTCTCTTAACTTCTCTCTTCTTCTTTTTTTCTATATATCATTAAATGTTAAATGGCATTAAAATATTAATAAATTCGCGCCATGCCATTCATTTCCGATTTGAATTTTCACTTCGCTAGAAAAGGACCCTTCATATGCGATTTACCGCACTAGGGAACCCTTAATGGCTTTAGATAAGGGGCGCACTCCGAATAAAAAGCTGACTACATAAATTAAGAACCAAGCCGCTTGGTATGTCTGGTTACGGAATAACCACATGAGCCGTTTTTATTGGGATGCCGCAGGTGCGCCTCCATCCCAGTCAAAAAGCGGCTCTTGTGGCTCTTGCTTCTTCTCCCACGGCATTATCCACTCGTTCCGGTACCCTTTGCTTTTCGCGTGCGAATTCAACCATACGGGTAATTTGAGGTCCCAGTGCAGCGCTGCTAGCCGCAGCATTAGGCCTAACCCAAGAGCTACTGCTCCTCCAGTTCGAATGTGCTCCGGTTGGTAGCGCGACCAAAGGGCGTACACTAGTGAAGTCAGCACCGCGGGTACGGTGTACAGCCGCCCTCCAGAGCTCAAGATGCGAATCTTCCGCTGGCACAGCAGGTCTTGAGCCACCCCGCCGAAGCACCCAGTGCAGAGTCCCGATAACAGCGTGACGATGAACGGAGCGCCTGCCATTGAAGCTATATGGGTACCGACTACAGTGAAGTACAGCATCCCGATTGCGTCGGGGACGAGGTACCAGCCTAGGCAGACATACGAAAGGGGTAAGACATGGGACAGAGAGGTCGTCACTACATAGGACTTGTAGTGGAAATTAATATTATCAAACTTACCTTTCTGTGCTCCAGACCGTTCCATAAAAGGCCATGCAATAAAAGTTGCGAAAGAACTGACGAGAATGTTGGTAAGGAACGACGGATCGGCCACCCAAAAGTAAGCACGGCCCAAGAAGGCGTCGCGAAAAGTGCCGCCTCCGAGGCATGCAGCACACGCGACCACCAGACAGCCAACGATGTCCATGTCGCTCCGAGCGGCACGGATGGTGGCCGTGTAGGCCCACATCGAAATCATCATGTGGCTAAGCCTACCAAACAAGAAAGAATAATAAAATCAGAACTAAAATATTCTGATCTCAGTGTTCGTAACGTCCATCCATGCAGAAAAGACATGGAAAATGTTTTGAGTGAACCTGTAGACGATCACTGCTTCGAGCGTGCCTGGAACGGGCGCAGATGCTCCACCATGAAGCATCAAAGCTTTTGACCCTATAGTCTTCGCTACCATTGGGAGGGCAGGTAAAACGCTATGCATGGTGTCGCTTGAGGAATCTACGCTATTTGAGAGATTCGCTTTGAAGATGGCTTTACGTGTTGATTGAAAAAAAGACTCGCAGCCTCAACAGTGGCGCTTCAGTATAAGTCGATTGCTAAAAGTACTCTCTCAATTGTCTGCTAGGGGAATTTTGGGTTGTGTCAAGCGCTAATGCATCGCTGAAATGATATCTATTAGAAATGTTTCACGCGGCGGGAATGCGGCGGGAACAACCACAACATCCTTCTATTTTGTCATAAGACTCTTCAACATCAAACGGGTCCCGTCGGTCGGGGTGTCAAAGTGTCGGAGCTGGGCGGGAGGGGGTAAAGAAATTGTACTTGATACAAAAAAAAATACAGGGGGTATTGATTGATTACAGGTAGTTCCGGGTAATAAGGGCGAACTCGAACTAATACAAACCCAAATGGCACAGAAGCCAATGCTGCGGGCAGAAGTGGGAATGCGCGTGCGTTGCGCAAACAAAGCAAGTGCGGAATGATTCAGGAGGGAGAGGGGCATTGGC
>Ga0307931_1000692_pt1 | contig 21976 bp, 21 predicted proteins | sample OrgLakmetageno47_FD_201816 | JGI IMG/M metagenome (GOLD analysis project Ga0307931, IMG submission 201816) | Saline water microbial communities from Organic Lake, Antarctica - #47 | ecosystem: Environmental > Aquatic > Non-marine Saline and Alkaline > Saline | place: Antarctica: Organic Lake...
ATGCCCCTCTCCCTCCTGAATCATTCCGCACTTGCTTTGTTTGCGCAACGCACGCGCATTCCCACTTCTGCCCGCAGCATTGGCTTCTGTGCCATTTGGGTTTGTATTAGTTCGAGTTCGAGTTTCTGCCTGTGTGCAATTTGCCCTTCTTTTGCCACATCCTTCCTGATGGGCGTGGTCTCTGCCCACAGTTAAGTGCTACGCATTGCCGGCATGGGCGCCGTTTGAAAGACTTTACCACGAAGAGTGGTTGTGCTGATGAGTTACACCCAAAAGATCCAGGGAGATTCTACGGTGACGTCACTGCAGTATTCGAGGAATCTTGCGACGTAATTATCGCCCGATTGGTAAAATTTACTTCCCCACGTAATTTACGCGTAATTTACGGCGTAAATCGTAACCTGGAGTATAGCTGTATAATTTAGGCGTCAAAAGGAGGAGCAAGGAGGGCCTAAAGACCAAAGACCTCAGAGCCTCAGAAGCATACGGATAATTCCGTGTTCAACGAGAGAGAAATCTAATGCCAGATTCCAGTTGTCCATGTAAGCGCCCGGTAGTATACACAGTACGCAGTAGTCGAGTACGCGAGGTCTTCCGCGAAATTTAAAAAAAAAGGATTCTCATTGCTCATTGGTATTGGCCATTGGTCCCGGTTGGTGAATCCATAATGGATTAACATTTTCATCGCCAAGTACACAAGGTATTTCCAGACTAGGCCATGTCAGGTCCTCTAATATATATGTATTAGTTAGCGGCCTTCTCAGCTATTAAATTTCAGAGGAGGGGTTGGAGCAAAGTGGGTCTGAGATCTCAACAACTGCCTGTCCTTTGTCCTCTGCCCTACGCGACGATCTTAGCGCAAGGATGTACATAGTTAGGGCTGGGCCTTAGAAGCACCACGCATCCGCGGGTCGAACTTTATCGATGGCATTGTAAACTGCCGATGCGATTTCCGAGTGCGAGAGCGCTGATGCGACGTGGCCTGGATTTTCGCCGTCTTTATTTCTGATGCCGGGATGGGCCCCAACTTCGAGAAAAGCCTCGCAGCATGTTAAACGACCGTTCAGCGCAGCATGATGCAAAAGGCTGTTGCCATCCTCATCCTGAGTCTTCAAGATTACTGGGGTTCTTTCCAACGCCATCCTTAAAGTCATGTGTACCTCAGTGCTCTCCGGTTGCTTCATAAATTCCACAGCCTCTTCAAAGGTCATAGGCTCATAATGTTCTTCGTTAGTGGTTTCACTCATGGCTATAGATTGAGATCAGCACTACAAGAGATATGCGAATAACCAGCGCTCAAACAAAAACAAAAAGTATTCAACTAGCTGGATGTCTAAAGCTAATCACTTCAATAGTCTGATATGAATGTATACAAGAATACAAGTGTCCTCAGCTTCGCAATCCTGAGTAGAAATGAAGTACCTTGACTGCTTTACAACCCTTGATAAAGGAATATATTATAATTTTGAAAATGTCTGCGACTATAACGCGTCCCTTCTGTTCACCCGTCTGAGGACGAAGTTCGCGAGGTGCGAGTAGAAGTAGCTCACGTTATTACACGTTACTGTCGACTAGTGACTGTCGGACAAAGTTTAGCGTTGTTGATGAGATCGAGAATCGAGAACCAACAAAACAGCAAGCAACAAGTGAGACAACAAGTCAGAAAAATACTGATCAGCTGATCAGCGTTAGACGTCCTAATATAGTATGTATCTTCCTCCGCTTTTTTCCCGCGCACGCGCACGCTGCTCTTCGCTTCTCTTCTACTCTTCGTTTTTCGTCGAGCTAGCTTTACTTTACTGTAGCACTGTAGCTCTCATCCTCCATTTCACTCATTGCAGCTCTTTGCATAGTTCAAAGGCAAAACTTGAATAGTTTAATCGCATAAGGTTTGAGTGACTAAGCTCGTGCTGAACGCCACCTGCTGATATTCAAGAGGAATACATACATCTGAAACTAGTTCTACCAAGGTCTGAAAAGTAATAAGTTGAACTTCGTCGGCAAAGATGCAGCAAAGGACATTGCTAGCTTTTCTGCTTGCTTTCGGCACAGCTGGAGCCTTCCAATCGACTGTATTTATATTCCGGAGCATTGTGGTCTTAAATGCCAAGAAAGCTGGGACAAAACCCTCAGGAGGATTTGGCGCCGCGCCCAAGGCCGTCGTGCCTCCTAAATTTGACGGCAAAGCTACAATCGAAAGGCACATGAAAGCATACAACGCGCTTCGAAAAGGGCCAGAGTTCGGTTGTGACGTCTACGTCAATGCCGACGGCTCCGAGAAGTTTTGGTTCGTTGGCAAGAGCGTTCTCGACGAAAGTCTTGCTTGCGATCCAACGACGAGCGCAGGGATCCAAAAGCGTATCATTTTAGAACACGCCAAATTGCTTCAGAAAGAAGTTCGCATGGCAAAAGCGCTTACGCTGTGGACTGCTCCGTCCAATTCAGAAGTATCCGTGGCGCAGCACCAGCAAGCACTCACTCAGGTGCCGTCAGTCGGCGACGAGGATCTAGTGGCGAAAGCGCTCGCAGGACCACTGGTCGGCTTTGAACCCGAACAATACCTCAACGGCAATTTAGGCTTTTACGTGAAGCTTCAACCAGACGGTAAAATTCCAGTAGGTAGTACTGTGAATGCGCAGATCGTCAGCCCCCAAGAGCTCGACCAGCTTTCAGCGGCAGGGCGGCTAGGCGCGGACGTGGAGTATGTCAAAGCTGAGGACGGCGATGCCGAGCTGAAGAAAGTTCAACCGAAGCCCAGGGCAGCCATCCCTACTAAAAGAAACACAGGGGTTACTCGCTGAGCGAAATGTGTTTAAATTTTGCAATTGCACAGAGGGGTTAAGATTCTTAACTTGAGCGTAGCACCGCGATCGAAAACTACGTACCAGTAACGCGGCGTGCGATTTAGATTTTAGCGAGGCGGTGGCGGCATTGAAATGGGCACTCGGATGACTACATCACAAGTTAGTGGTACCTAGCAATGTTTTCGTCCTGGCGCTCTGGTGTGAATATATAATTTAAGCGATAAAAGTCGAAAGGAAAGCCAAAAAGGAGGCGGAGGTCATAAGAAATTCAAAAGTCTAGTCTAGTCACTAGTCTAGTTAATACTCCCCAAAAATACAAAGAAACACCACTGTGGCAAATAGCAACAGAAAAATGTGACCTTCCTATTAGTCTTCTAATTCCGGCCCTTCGGGGCCTGTCTCAAAAATGTGACCTTCAGAACAAGTCTCACTGGGCTGAGTGTCCTTTTGCGTAATGCAATTGTAATCCTTTTCTCTCGAGGTGTCCTTCAGCCATCTGGCATCAGGAGGTTTGGGAATGGAGTGAGTCAGCTGTCTCCACTTCGACCTGTCCTTGCCTTTGCCTTGGCAATAGCGATCCACTCATCGAAATCCTTCGAAATGCCCTTACTTTTGAGCGCGTTCTCCAACGTCTTGCCCCAAGTCATCTGTGGACAACCAATCGGTCGAGAATGCGATACCCAACCAGTCAGCAACTGCCGTGGCGCCCGGCTCATGGGCATCCGTGCGACGTGGCCAGCCCAACGAAGAATCCGATCATGAAAGTAACTGTCGATGTCAAGAATGCCCAAGCGACGGAAGAGACTCGCGGAAGTGATATGGTGGCGGAAGGTATGAAGGAGGTTCACATGGCACATGCTACGAGCACACCTGTTGTGGAAACTTCGAAGGCGCTTGAATAAATCTTCACGCAAGGACCAAGCTTCACAACCGCAAAGTAAAGTAGGCAAGATAAGAGCCTTGTCTACTTCGCCCTTAAGTTACTCCGAAAAATACTTGTCAGCAAAAATGTTTTTTAGGGCGCCAAAAGCAGCCGTCGCTGATGTTATTCGCTTGTCAACATATGCATCAGAGGTAAGCGAGTAGTGGAGCATTGAGCCCAAGTACTTGAATTTCTCACAAAAATCAATGAAACCAGTGCCATCAATGTAGAAACGGGATGTGCCCGCAGCCTCGTACGCCATTCGAGGCGGTGGAAAGTACATTGCCTCAGTCTTGGACGCTGCATTACCGCGACCAACATGCATGCAAAGCCCGAATTTCCGAAGATGGGCATAGATATGACTGGACCCCCTAATTAGATCGCCACGCGATTGGAAGAGAAGAACACAGTCGTCTGCGAAAAGAGAAGTCCAAAATTCAAAAGAACAGGCATCGCGCACACGGGAGGCTCTCTCACCCGTTGTCTGCCCGTACTCGCGCGTCATAAACTCCGGCTTTGAGACACCTTCCGGCCACTCCAACGTTTCCATTGCCGCCTTGACGAGATGATAATTCAAAAGTTATATCTTAAATCTTTCGATACCTAACCCCAACTCAACCAAAATTGATACCTCATATAGCACTTATTAATCAGCAAAAAAAACATTTGGTGGCTTGTGGAGTTCAGAGATGAACAGCTGTTTCTTGCATTGAAAGATTGAGTGCCCTTGGCTCTTGGATGAATTGCGAATTCAAGAGTGACCTCGGACAATCGATTGGCCGCTAATTACTTGAGGGAATCGCTTGAGACGGCTGGGGATACCCAAAGAGCGCAGTGCCTGTCAGCTGAGCTACCCAAACCCCTGTGTACGCCGAAACCACCATGAAGGGAAGGAGGGCGCCGACATTGCTCGAGAAATCCGCCGCCATGGAAAGAATCATGATCGATGCGAGAGGAGTGCGCGTGGTGGCCGCCTGTATGCTTGCCATCAAGCACACACTCGCCACAGGAAGCCAACTCGCGGCGACCCAACCACTGCTGCTAGACACTGCAGCTGCAACCGCTGCCGCAGACCCTGCCTTGGTGGCTGGCGAAGTGATGGCAATGGCCTGGGCCACTAAAGCACCCGCATAAAAAGTGGGGAAAATAACGCCTCCCGGTAGGCCAGCTCCTGCGGCGATGGCAATGGCTGCGCACTTGGCGAGCGCTACTTGCCCTACTTCTAAGCCAGGCGAAGGAGCAGCGCCGCCCAGGCCCACCCATGCATACGACGTGAGGGCTGGGTGCACAGCCGTGTCCGCGGCGGATTGCGCTAGCAGAGTACCGAGCCTGGTCTCACCCCAAAGCAGAGTGTGTGGCCAAAACACGCCAAGCACACCCGTTAAAAAGCCTGCCATGGCACGCACGGCCACTGGGCGCCACGCCACTTTGCATGTACTGCTCGCGCACAGGTGAGGTGACGATGATGCCTGCTCCACTTTCGGTATTGGCTCGTCACTCGAACCGTGGCTTCCGGTAGGTGCAGCTGGCGGTGGCGCTGGCGTCGCAGGACTTTCCAGCCATGCTGCTGTCCGTTTCAGGGCCTTAATGACGAGTACTAAAGCCACAGAAAGGAAACCCCCGGTGGCACCGAGCATGAGCGCCATGGCGTAGTAAAACGACGGCCATGTTGTTGCTTCACTAGCGGGTCCAGTCAACCCGCCCATGTAATTGAAGTCCCCACCGACGACGGAAGCAGCACCAACTGTCGTTGACATCATAGCAAGCGATATGACTGCTGCAACGGACGCTACTGCAGATGGGCTCAAACTGTCAGCACCACCTACTCCAAGACTGCTGGTAGGGTCAAGCAGCTCAAGTGCAAAGAAGCAGCCTGCCAAGGGCATGTTTAGGAAAGCTGAGAGCGCTGCGGACGCGCCAGCAATGCTCAGCACTTTTACTTGAGTACTAGAGCAACGAGGTAGCTTAGCCGCTAATCGAGCACCTACTACGCCCCCTACGCATACCATGGGTGCCTCGGGCCCCACCGAGAAGCCAGCTGCGGCCGTGATCAGCGAGAGTATGCACACGGGCACCAGGCACGCCAGCCCTGGGAAGTTGGCACTCCCACCATCAGCAGCGTGCATCACCCAAACTCCCACGCCATATCCAGGCGGGAGCAAGGGCCCTAAGGAGCCAACTAGAATCCCACCCAAAGTGCATGCAGCTACCGTATACGAAGGCCCCGTAACGCTGGAGTTGACATGTGCGAAGAGCTGCTCTGGCCCCCACGTCCAAATCGCATACACGCATATCCTCAGAGTAATACCATAGAGCTTCACCAGGCCAGATATAAGCACGCCCAGCAGTGCGCTCCACCCATGTATCTCTAACGGGGATAATTTACGTCTTTCAGATCGAGCGTCTAAAGATGCTGGCGGCTGCCGCGATGATTTGTGCGTCGAGGCGTCGATGCGCACTGGTATCATGGGCGCCCGTTCATCTTCACCGTCGTCGTTGCCCCCATCTTGAGGGATTTGAGAGGAAGAGTGAGAGTCTTTTTCAGTATTGCCGCCTTTAAACGTTTTCATTTGCATGCTGCCCGAGGATGGGCTGGCTTTAAGCACAGGAGCTCTACAGGACGGCTGAAAGGATACGTAGAGGCAATCCTAGCTACAGAGCACTTGCTGAAGCGTCTATGTCGTTCAATTATAAAGACTCTTTAGAGCCTCGAGATAACCTCAACTGATAAACTATGCGATTGCCAATTCAATACCTACGTCTATCATCTTTTGAAGCACAGTGCGCCTGCTCGAAGAATTTTGCCCATTTTTGGAATCCTTGTGTCTCACAAAATGACGACGTCATCCAAACTATATTTACAGGGAGGGTGAAGCCGAACTTTCAAGGAAATTATCCGCTTATCCGTCGTAAGTTCTCCGTGTTTTTGTGTATTGAATTAGATTGCGTTGTATTGAAAGGGACAACAGCCGCCGCGCCCATTTCTAGTGGGATATCAGAACTAAATAGCACTACGGCAAAAGTATCGTGATAATTATAAGTACTCATGTGGGCGTCTCCGCCTCGGGCTTTCTTATAACGAGGCCCACTTCGGCTTTCACCGGGGTTGCGACCTCAGGCGCCACTTTCTCGCGAGAAGGCCGCGGCTTCAGAGAGCTCAGCGCGTTTCGGAACGAGGTGCCCAGTTGGCGAAAGGCCGCCGCAACCTTCTGCCCCGGGGTTGGCTCGGGCTCCCAGGCTTCATCGGGTAAGCCCCACAGAGGCCGCGGCAGGACCCAGGTAGTTCTCCCTGTAGGCACATGGGTGTAAAACCACCGGCGGTATAAGCCGTCGAACTCCCGCATGTAGCGCTTGGTGCGGAGCATATGGCGCCCGGTTTTTCGCTGCGTTTGGCGTCCTCGCAACGCGGCCTGGATCATGGTAGCAGCTTTGGCCTTGTTTTCCTCCGCGCGACGAGCTTTGTCGGCTTTGCTCAACTTCTTTTGCATGGGCGCAGGGGTGCTCGATTTCCGCCGCGCCGACTTCTTTGCTTTCAGCGGCTTCATCGTGCCGTTTGGAGTCATTGGTTCGCCGTCTGTGTCACTGACGTCCGTCCTCTCCGTGCCTCCTCCATCTGTGTCGCTTCTAGCCGTGCCGCCCTCGCTTCGAGCGGTGCCATCGCCGCCGCCGCTACGAGCTGACATGTCGCCGCCATCACTGTCTCCGCCCACCATCTCGCGGCCCGTGCTGAGGGGTGTCACAGGCTCACTGCCGTTATCGCTGAAAGTATCTCCCAGCAGTGACGAGGGCTTTCGCTGTTGGATGCGCCAAGGGAGGTCATCAGGAGATCGATGGTAAAGCAGCGGAGGCACTTCAAGCATCGAATAACCACTGCGAGTGTTGTAGTAGAAAAACGTAGGCCCTTCGTCGACTGGCAGAGGCAGCGGGTCTTCTTTAATGTCGGGTGCTGCGGAAGGCACAGCAGGTGGCGTTTCTGGCACTCCAGCCTCGGATGCTTCGCTATTGAAACTGCTGTTTCGAGAGGACATCGCACTCCCGATTTTCTTCAACTTTTTCTTGACCGGCTTCTTTTTCGCTTTCTTCTGTGGTATCGGCACTTTTTCGTATACTTCGGCAGCTAAGTGACCCGCCTTGATTTTGGCGCTCCTTTGCCGGTACATTGTTTGCACGTAAACAATCAGCTCTTCCTCGGAGCGCCTCTTCTTCGGGAAGAGCAAACTGGGGCGAATCCAGGTGACTCGGCCCGTAAGCGTGCACACGAAGTACTGGTTGCCGGATTCGTAGTCGAAGTGTTTGGTGTAAAGAGGCTCCGGAAGCGCTGCTACCGTCCGTCGGACCTGTAAAGGGAATAGAGAATACAGACAGTCACGTAATGTTACACAGATATGTTGAAGGGAAGCGTGAACAACACAACTATCTTATTCCTAGCAATGATAACGCAAAGGCGCAAAAGAGTAGATTGACATGGATAAAAGCAGTTTATTACATTGCGTCTGAGCCAAACCTTGCATCGCATGATGTGTCCACGAATGCCCGCCTGGAGCATGATGACGTCAGCTTCCCTGCACGCCCACCCGGGCACTCGCCGCGGCCTCCGAGGTGGAGGCTTCTTCACAGGGGCGTCTGATTTGTTCCTCGAGCTTCGACTGCTCATGGAGAGGCTTCGTTTGATGGCTGTGGAAATGCCAGCAATTGCTGCAAGACCTCGTTTGGAGCCTGGTCGAGGTGAAGACCCAACGCTGAGTATACCGCTCATGAGGTTGTTGTTCTTCTTGCTCGCTGTCTCTTTCGGACCTCTCTCCTTCCCTCCTTGGCTCTGGTTTTTGGGTGGGGTCGCCGGAGCACCATCATCGCCAACACGCTGGCTTTGGGCGGCTGGCACGGCAAGCATGGTGCTGCTCTTAAACCGAGCCATGATCTCGTTGCCAGGTGACACTTCTTCGCCCCCTACTTCTTGAAGCCCCCGGGCAGTTAAATCGCCGAAACGCACGCTCTTGGGCGTGCCGGGCCTTGACTCGTGAACCAGGCCAGGGGTGGGGGGCTCACTTGGGAATTCTTTGCTGGAAGACCGACGGAGGATGCCCCGATTGGGCTCCATTAAGGACTCCTGCGCTTGCCTCAAGGGCTGGTCAGGGCTCGTGGTTGCAGGCAAAGCTCCAGACAGGCCCTCCGGGTCAAGGCCTGGCGCAGGCTTAGGATCAGGAGGAGGCGGCGGAGGGACCCAGTCGTCCCATTCGTTGCCATATATCGGTGTAACGCATAGCTCCCACACAAGTTTCTGGCCAGAAGCAGTGTCAGTCCCTGCGCCTTTCTTCTTTCCGAACAGCCCCTTGGGCTTGCTGTTAGGTTCCAACAAGCGTACAGCGCTTCTCAAGCTTTTTGTCGAAGAAGCGGTCGAAGGCGGCACTGGCATAGGTGGGCAGTAGCAATACTCTAAACCGTTGTCGACTGTGAGCGCTAGCGCCATGGCATCATGGTAAAGCGGGGCGCGAGTGATGGGAGTGCGGCTGAGGCGCTCGACGACTGCGCCCACCAGGCCCGCCATCACTTCATGCGCGCCTGCCCTTCGCTCAGCTTCGTCGCGCAAACCTACTTCCCGCACTAGCCAACGCCCAAGCATTTCGACTTGACGGCGCACTGGGTCTTTGCGGCGTCCTACGCGCAGGTTCACCATCACGCCCTCGAGGTCATCCCCCACCATGGCCGCTAGTAGAGAGTGCAAAAGCACAAACTAGCGCGAGCGTATTCTTGGATGAATCTTGGGTCGTTGGCTAGTGTGAATCCCAAAAGTCATGAGGTGGGTTCAAGGATCAACACATCAACACCATGACTATTCGTAACACGAATAATCAACCTAGCAATTGGCCGTTAAATCCTCATGGTTTTGAGGATTAGCTCCACACGAAGAAGTGGAGCACGTCACTTGATTGGTTGGTTTTTCTTTCTTTGACCGGAATTCCGCGATTCCGATTTCGTAGCGTACTTCTGTGCCTTTACTCTTTACTCTTCACTTCATCCAAAGTACTGCTATAAATTAGAATTCATTTCTCTTCGAAATCGCGCAGAAGGCAAGTGAATTAGTCCCGTGCAATTACATAAAGCAGCACCGCCCGAAAAAAAAACTAAAAACACATCATCCGATCATCCCACGGAGTTCCACGCGGGCATACCACATTTGTGTATGTTCGCCCAGCCATGCTGCTCGCACAGCCCCATGTGCCTATATTGAGGTAGTTTGGTACGCGTTCGGGGGTTTGATTGGGCGTGGGCCAGGGGGGCCCACCGCACCCGTGCCGGCTTCCGTTCGAGGCACGTAGCTCCCACTCGCGAACGAAAAGTTGGTGAGGTTTTCCAGCTTCGCGTTCACTTCCTCGTTGAAGTCCGCGCTCCGGGCCCCGCTCTTCAGGCTCGGCACCGGCAACCGCCGCGCGAGCCCACCGCCCCCGTGGAAGTTGGCGGGTAACGGCTGGCCAGGGAGTGGCACCGTAGCGCCGCCGTTCGAAGCCGCCAGTGATGGCTCCGCCGCGGCAGTGCGCACGCCGTTCACCGTGGTCGCCACCAGGCCACGGCGCGTGAAGTCATCCAATTTTGCCTGCGTTTGTTTGAGCCTCGCCGCAAGCAAATCGTTGGCAGCAGCCTCACGCACCAAAGTCGACGCAAGCTCGGCCATTTTGTCTTCTTTCGCTTTGCGCTTCACTTCGCGCGCTCGCATCGCCTTGTTCTCAGCACCGAGCCGCTCTACCTCCTTCCGCAAGTTTTCCAGCTCTGACGCATCTTTCCCCAAGTTGCCCGTGAGCATTTTGAATTTGGTGGACATTTCTGCGGTCTTCGCTTCACTTTCTTCGATTTCTGTCAACAAAGCGCGCAATTGCTTGTCGAACTTGGCCTGAATTTCGTCCCGTATCTGCGCGCGAGCTTCGGCGGCTATCACGTCCGACTCGTCTTGCAACCGCAGAGACTCTTCGAGGAGGCGCATTTTCGCTTGCGTTTCGGCTTTGTAGCGCTCTAGGGCGCTCTCGTCTAGCTCGGCTCGCTCGGCTGCTCGTCGGCGCTCTTCGGCTAACATCGCTCGCAACTGCTTGGCGTCTTCCTCCAACGCTTGCTGCTTTTTCTTGGCCAGCGCTTTGAAGGCACGCAAGTTTTCACTCTCGCTGCCACCCGCGGCCACGCCGCGACTTCCTGAAGAAACATTCGCGAGCTGCGAATACAGCACGTTAATCTCCGCCAAGAGTTCGTCTTTGTCGTGCAGCAAGTGATTCAGGGCAGCAGACGCCGTGCCCATGGCCAAGCTCTGGGCTTTGTTCGCGGCCTGCCGCTCGACCATCAACTTCCGGAACTCAATCTTGAGGTCCGCGTAGCTTTCCACGTGCGCGCCGGCGGCTTGCTCTTGCTCTTCGCGAGCTTGCTGGGCCGCTTGCTTGAGACCGTCGTTGGCATCCAGCTCAACTTGCAAGGCCTCCTGGGCCAGCACCATCGCATCCACCGCTTCGCGCCGCTGCACCTTGAGCTCCAGCATCTTGGCGGACGTCGCTACTTCGGCGTTGTCCAAGTCTCTCGAAAGCGCATCTTCGAGAATGGAGGGCTCGGGGTGCGTAGCTTCCAACAAGCCTTTGAGCTGATGCTCTTTCACGCTTCGCTCCACCATCCGCACCGCTGAGACCAGGGCGCCGTAACTGTCGGGGGCACGCCATATAGCGGCCTTCTCTTCCAGCACCCCACCTTGCTCAAGCGACACGTGGTAGTTCGTGGTCCCTTCGGAATCGAGGTAGGGCAGCAGTTCGTCGGCTGCGTCATCGGAAGCTTCGCCCTCGAGGTTGAGAGCAGACAGCCCGCTGACTTTGTCTGGCGCAGTGAACTTGTCTGCTCCATCGATTAAGTCCCACGCTCTCTGAAAACAGAAAAAAAAGAGCAGAAGCGCATATGAGGAGCAAACCAAGCATGATAGCAGATGCGAATATTAGTTTTGCGCATAATATGCTTGTATTGAAATGGTGAAAGGAATTATGGGCAAGGTCATGCACTACTCCACGGAACATCAGAATTGCTTTCTCATTAGCAGCGCATGATTGTGATGCGTCTCCTTTCTAACCCCGGAACTAAGTGCCTGATTCCTACCTGGAGTAATGAAAGCTTCTCTGCGTCGAGGCTACCCTCCTCGTCGCGCATCTCTGTCAGAGCCAGGACAGCTTTCACGATTTCGTCATTCACCGTACCATTGTCTAAAGCGTATGTCACCACCGTGGCATGCGACTCCCACTTAGCCGGATCCATCTCACGATCGCCGACTAGGGGTAACTACCAGCTTGTATGCTGCAGAGTAGCCGCCCAATCTCGTGGGCAGAAGTGAAAGAACCCTCGCAAGACGGCGGCCTAGTCTTAGCCCTTGACTTGATCCTCAGCGCGCACTGTAAAATGAAGGACTGTGATTGGCTAAGAAACATTATTTCACTGAAACATCACTGAAGCAAAACACAACAAAAACATTTCGCTAAACACTGCGGGAGACGGAAGCACATTGTAACCTTGAGGCGAACTCAGAAGACAATGAGCTCTCCGGAAATGTTGCCTGCATTAGCCGGAAGATTTGCAAACGAGAATGATTCCATCAATGGTGAGTTTTTGATGCCAAGTCTATCACATTTTTTCGTGTAGAATACATGAAGAATAATGCATGGAACAAAGTTCTGACTCCTCATAAAAACGTTATGTTCTTCACAAACTACCTCGAACATTTCCACATACGAGCTTCAGTCGTCAAGTTCTATTAATTACTCACTGGCGCCTCTTTTTTGCAACGTTGAAAGGTAATTTGAGCGAAAACACGGAAACCTTGGCCTCCTTTCAAGAACAAATTTCGACGCTGACCAAGGCGTGCACCGACCAAGATGAGCACATGGCCAAACTATTCAAAGAATTAGACGAAGCTCGAGCCCATGGTGTTTTTGCTGCCAACCAAGCATGTGCACAGCGCGATGCAGCGGTGGAACGTCTTGAGCTCGAAATTGCGCAGCTGAAAGGTCAACTGAGCGTCTCCGAGGCAGAGCGAGTACAACACAAGCGCGCACTCGAGCAGGAAGCAATTACTCTCGCTTCAGAGCGCCAATCGCTTGACCAATCTTCAGTTCTAGCCAAACAAGAGGGCGCTGCCAAGGACCAATGGCGCGCGCGCTACGAGTCTGAGACTGCCACTGCTGCGGCGCTCCGGGATGAAGTGCGCGCACTTCAGAGCAAAGTAGCGGACCTGGAGCATGAGGCACGCATCGTGCTACGTGGCCACGCCGCTCTCACGGCGAACCTTCGGGAGGAGCATGCTTGCGCACTGCGCGATTGCCGTGCGGAACTCGAAGAAGCTCGGCTCAAAGACCGCGCTGCGCTGGAAGCTCAACGGGAAGCGGCTGTGGAGCACTTGACTCGAAAGTTGGACCGAGCAGAAGTGGCGCACCGTGCCGTAGTGGACGACCTCTCGTCAAGCCTGGGCAAGTTACAGTCGTCGTGCGTAGGGATCACCTACTACAGTGAAGCAGGGAGCCCTGCCAAGAGCTGCGGCGGCAGTGACGGTTTGTTTTCCCCCGACAAGCAATCGTCATCGCCAAACCATGGCTTGTCCGAGAATAACCCCATGTCGCCCCAGCAAGCACCCACGCCACTCACCCCAAGCCCTTTCTCGCCAGAGCAGTTGCCAGCGCTGATGTCGCCGAGATCTGCAGAGCAATCTACCGCGGGTGGAGTCTACGCGCTCTATCAACAGGCGCTTTTTGCGTGCAACAAAGCTCAGGCTGAGCTTCGCGCCAGCCGGAAGGTAGTCGCAGAACAGAAGGCGAAAGTTGATGCGCTGACTCTGGACCTCGACGAGACTCGATCGTCAGCTGCAGCCGCTGCGAAAGAAGCAGAAGACGCGGCAACGGAACAAGGGCGGCAGTTGGCCGTGGCGCTGAGCGTCGCAGAGGAGGCGCAGCCGTCGCGGACTTTGGTGCACGATGCCGCGGCTGCCAAGTATCTTGCCCAAGATGCGACCCAAAAGCTCGAAGCTCGGGACGCTGAGTTGGCTGTCGCTCGAAATGAAGTGGCCCAAGGAAAACAAGCACTGCGCTACGCACAAACTGCAAGCGACGCGAAAATAGCTCAACTGGCGATGGAAGTGGCGTCTTTGAAAGCAAATTTGGAGACGGCGGAAAATGAAACCAACACTTGGCGCACAGAAGCGGAAGGCCACCGCAAGAAGTTGACGGCTGTCGCTGTAGGGGATTTGATGTCGGACGCCGATGCAAAGCGCTTGAACGAAGAGCTCACAGCGCTGAAGACTTCGCAAGCAGCGGCCGAGAAAAAAGCCTCGGCTGCGGTGCAAGACCTCGAAACACTCCGGTTGGCGAAATCGGACCTTGAATTGAGCCTGGAGTCTGCAAGGCAAGACCTCAAGGATTTGCGTGAAGCCAGCCTTGGCCAATTAGCCTTACTGCGCCCGCCTCCATCATCGCCTTCGACTTCATTGTCACCGTCACCGAAGAAGGCGTCCGCGTGGGAGCAAGGGTCAAACCCCAAGCACGGCGACCAGGAAGCGTTTGTGGTTGCTGACGTGGCACGGCTCGAGCAGGCGATTGCGGGCCACCAACGGGCTGCTGCATTTGCTGCTGCACGCCACGAGGAAGCAATGCAAGCTGCACGAATTCAGCAAGAGCAGCAAGCGCAGGCTTTCCGCGCGCAGCGTTGTGCGCTCGAGGGGGACGCGCGCGCGGCCCACGCTGCCTGCCAAGCCGCAGTGGAACGGTGCAAGGGCACTGAACTCAAGCTGCAGCACGCAGAAGCTGAGCTGGACGCCACGAGAGCCACCATGGCCCGGTGGGACAAGCCAGAGGAAGCGGTGAAGTACGCGGAAGCGCAAGTGTTGTCGACCCTCGAAGAAGTCGCGCGCCTGGAGCGGTGCGCGTTGGAAGAGCGCCACAAGCACCAAGCCCTGGCTACTAAATTAGCGCACGTGGAAGCTTCGGTGGAGCCGCTGAAGCGCGACAAGGAAATGCTAGACATGCAGCTCCGCGACAGCCAGGCAGACGTGGCGTCACTCGACACGCAACTCACGCAGCGCGAGCATGAACTCACGGTGCTGAAAGCCCTGCAAGCGTTGCGCGGTCCCTCCGCGAAGAAAGAGCTCAGCGCGTTGAGCAACATGGAGCTGGGCGATAATAGTTCGCTGCCGCCTTCTCTCCCATCCGAGGTGGTGGTGGCAACTGCGCATCTCGCGTGGTCGTTTTTGCGCGTCTTTGGGGACGAATCCAACGCCTCGCCCAAGTACGTCGGCCCTCCGGATCGACTTCCGCCAGAACTGCACAGTGGCAGCCGGGTTGTGAACGCGTCCTGGGGGGTATGCCGGGGTGTCCTGCACTCGAACCACAACCTTGCTGCAGCTCTGGAGCGTGTGACCCCCGCAGTCTTGAACCAACCGAAGCACGTTTCGGCAGCCAGAGCGCTCGCGGAACTTGTGAAAAGCCGTGACGTGGCGAGCGTAGCGGCTGAGAGCATGGCCTGCGGTGCGGTGTGGGCGTGGGCGGCTGGCACGATTGCTTCAGCGGAGGTGATGCGCGGGGATGCGCATTGAAGGAAGGGGCTGAGAGCAGAAGAACTAAAAAGAAAAATCAAGCCATATGGAGTTGGTGCTAGCACTTTATTGCTTTATTGTAGATAGATAGATCCAGTTAACACAGATATAACGAGTGACGAGCAACAAGGGGCCGCCAGAGCAGGGTTCATAAGATAAAAATACAAAAACACTATTTCTTCTTGGACATAAGACATACGTCTTTCTTTCTACGTGGAGGCAGTATGGATATTCAATAGTTCGAAGTTCTGAAATAACTAGCGGCAAATAGAATATAGGAACTAATAGGAAGCCAAAACCAACGACCTTCTTGACTTTTACTAGTAGTTGATGAAGCTCCGAGGAGGCCACTGGTCCACTGGCCAATGGCATTCAAACGCTAACGCCCAGGTGCGAATTATCGGAATAATCATTATACCTTTTTAACCTTAAGCATATAGTACACCTCATATGCAGGAGCGAAATGTTTTAATCACAAACCATACACAAGCCCACTCCCTGCCGTGTTCATTGCATTTGGTTTATTGCCACTTGGCTTGCTTGGTATTCCTGAATGCAATAGCAATAACCAGGCATCGGCGGCCTGAGGTATTCGCATTTGCATGCCATTCGACACTTCGCTTGTCTTGTGACAGACTTTTCCCTACCGGCCATCACCCCACAAAAATAGATAGAGAACATCTGCGCTCGTTCGCCAATCTCAGACAAGGAAACATCCCTCACGAAAGCCCCGAATAGTGAACGAAAGTAAACGCAGCAGCGTGCACAGCTGGTACAGTATAAGCTGCCAAGTCTTTCTTTTGGCTGTCTCCATGGAGGTACTCCCGATGCACGAGGCGATAGCCTACAATAAACCGCAAATGCATCAAAATTGAGAGATCCAGGGAACAATCATATGAAAAGAAGAAAAGAGAATGAGAGGATAAGGAAGATTAGCACGCGCGCGTGCGTCTCTACGTAAGACCAACGCCTAGCAGCGCCTGTACACGTGCACCTCAAAATTGCTCTGTGCGCGTTCACGTACGCGCACAGAAGGAGGCAAAGGTCCAGTTCGTGCAGTTTTTATCTCCTCTCGACTATAAACCGCCAACCTCAATTCCTCCTTCCACTTTTCCTCTCTCTCTTCTCATGTCTCACCGTCCGCTTCCAGGCACTCCACTAGTGGGCCAAGCAAGGCTCCTGCGGGCGCACTCCACGCGCCGCTCCCCCCTGTAGTGGCGTTGCCCGCGGCCCTTGCTTTCCGTGCCTCGGCTTGCGGGCCGACGACGTCTTGGCCAATCAACATCAGCGACAGGACCTGCGCAAGCAACAACTCGTTAGACATGCGATAAGTAAGTGTCGTGGAAGTGGTTGAGACGGTAGCAGCAGTGGCAATGAAGAGACAGGAAAGGAAGACGGGTTAACAAAAAGGAAGGCTTGCAAACAAGACTGCGAGAGGAGCACAATGCACGCAAATAGACAACACGATTCAAGCACTTGAGTGCCGCTTCTTCACACGCCTACCAGTTGGTCGTAAAGCATGCTCAAAGCCTTGTGCTTGAGAGGCAGACCGCTTCCCAGCTCTGCGCCACCGCCACCTTCGCTCGGGTAAGTCGTGTACGCACTTGCTTTGCCTCCGCACGCAGCTTGCCCCAGTGCTAGCCATTCAGATTCAGTGGACGCCTCAGCGGTTAAAATCCGGTACACAGGCAGTGCGCTCCCACCACCACCACCTCCTCCTCCTTCTGTCGACGATGCAGGTTTGGCGTCTGAGTGTGTAGGCTCAGAAGCACTACTAGGCGAAGAAGAGCAGCCCAGGGTGGTCGCAACTGCAGATGCTCGATAAGCAGCAGATCCAGGCTCAGTGCTCGGCGAAGCAGATGACGAAGAAGAAGAGGCGGGAGAGAAAGTGATGGGTGGAGCCCCTAGAGCAGGTGTTACTTCGCACGCTCGGAGAGGCATGCCACTACTGCTGCTGCCGCTACCGCCACTCCCGTGGTTGCTTCCATGGTTACCGTTGTGCTGCCCGTGGCTGCCACCTCGATTGTGGTGGGCTTCCGGCAAGCACAGCGCTCGTGCACCTTCGCCACTCTTGGTGGTAGTGGTGTCAGACGAAGAAGCCCCTGGCTGAAAGTCGAAGCCTCGAGTCCACCGCTTCTCCAGGCACCAGCCCCGCGGCTCAAACAGGTCCAACAAGTACGCTGGCGAGCTGGTGCAGCGGCCCATCTCCATGTGGGCCCACCCTGCGCCGTAGCCCTGCGCGTGCGAGGCGCTTCCCAAGTGCACCCACGCTTTCCGCATTTCCCGCGCAATTTCCCCGCGCTCCATCACGATGTGCTTCATGCTAATGCCGCCGTTGCTGCTGTCGCCGCTTGACACCCCGTTGTTGTTGATGGCAGCAACTGCCCCGTTACCTTGCGCGCCCTGCTTCGACCGCCACTGCTGCGCGTGCGTGTTCCAGTCCACCATGAAGAGCTTCGGCCCCCGTCCTGTGAAACCGCCCAATCCTCTCATGTCGAAGGACAGGGCCGAGCTGTGCCCCATCGACGCACTCAACCGCCGCCGCTGCTGCTGCCGTCCTTGGCTTACTTAGTTTACTCTCTGGCTTGCCCTCAACTGCTGCTGCTGCTGCTGCTGCCGCAACTACAGTTGCAGCGCCAGCTGAGCTCATTCTTTTCGTGGTTGTGTTCGCTGCCAGTGAACCAAAAGGTAACTGCTGTTGCTTGTTCGTAGTCGCAGAGAGCCGACGGGCTTTACGAGCCCTCCTCCTGCCAGTGGTTGAAGAAGGGGCAGACGGTGACGCGAGCGCCGGTGGAGGGGCAGCAGAGGAGGCAGCTGCTGGCATGTAATGGTGCGTGAATCGGCTCTCCGCGCGCACGAAGGCCATTTCTACGTCTCCAAAACCCAGTGGGGGCTTCCGACCGCACAGCTGCTGGTGCGGGTTTTCCTCACGCGAGAAAGGGTAAATCCCGTGCTTGTCCAAGCAGTTTACCAGCGCCGCAACGAGGCTTTCTTCGCAGCCGTGCAACTCAATCAAGAGCTGGTCGAACGGTAAAGGTTCGCCCGTGGCGCACATTTCTCGAAACAGCCTCCACTCTGAACAAAAAGGGTAACATACAGCCACCGCGTGTACGCAGGAAGCACACGTCAAGAACACAAGAAGAGGCGCGAGCTTTGACGACACTACGAAATGATCCATGCTTATACAAAACACGTCTCACCGCTTCCCTCGATGTCCACTTTTAAGACGTCCAAGTGGGCGTGGTCGTTCCGCGCCATCAGTTGCTTCAAACTACCCCCGTCTGTGAAGAAATTGTGCTTTTCTTGGAGAACCTATAAGACATTTAGTGTGTGCAATGTAAACAGGAATGATTACGACTACTTGTATAGGCACGTTTGAGAAGAAACATCTGCAAACAAAAAACTGAGGCTATCATTAACGTCGGATGGTAGACGAGAAGGTCGCAGCATGCGTGACAACAGTACTGGAGCATAAGACTGCAGCGCGCTTCTTACCGACTCAGCCACCAGAGCCGTCTTTGAAAAAGTAACGCTTGGGTCAATGTCACGCAGGCCGCCAGGGAATATGGGGTAGTCGTCGACGGAAGGGTCGTGCCCCCACAGCTTGCAGCCGGAGCCTTTCAAACGGCCCATCAAGTCCTCTTCGAACGACGACTCGTGCGAGATGCCAAACGAATAAATCACGCACGGCGCGTCCACCGGTGGACTGTCGGACGCAGCCAGGGTCCCTGCTGGCGGGCGTGGCCCGAGCAAAGCCTGCCAGTTGCACATGAACTTGCCACCCTCGGAAACACGGCCCACCCGGTCTAGCCACGGGCACACAAACGCAGGGCGGTACTTGTTCCAGTACGCGTGCAAATTTTTGTCTTTGGGTTGGCCAGTGCGGAATTCCTCGACGTGTTGCAAATATGCAGTAGTGCTTTTCTTGCTCCACGAGTGCTGCCCTTGGGCCACACCCATCACCATCATGAGTGAAACAAGTACAACAAAATGCATGGCGGTCATGCTAGTAGTACTATAATCTCAGTGAGCGTTTTCACAGTGACGAGAGCTCGAAAGAAGACGACACAGCAATCTAATCGATGTAGTGATGCCTACCAGCTATATATTAACTATGCTACTAATATCCTGTCATACCCCTCTTCTTTAGTCAATGATACAACACAGTTAAAACTCTAGCTAGAGAACCCAAGTATATAGTGATATAGTGATGTGCTCGGAAACCGCAGTGAATTGGCACTTATAGCCTGTTAAATCTTGGTCGATAGTTGATGATGATTGCTGACGTTATTAGCAAGGTCCGTGTAGTATTGGGTGGCGGGCGCGTTGGTCTCTTCGGGTAACAGCATCGATCTTCTCTTCGCTCACTACGCTCACCCGCTCCGCGCATCCCCCGCCCCGCTCAAATCCTATCATCCGACTCCAAGCAAGAAGAAAAGAATTCCTGTACCTATGTCGTTGTCATCTAGAATAACACCGAGGAGTAAGAACAACAGAACAACCGAGGAGGCAGCGCGGAGCAGCAGAGTTGTAATAATAAGTACTTGTAGCAGAGGAGCAGAGGCGTCTTTTACTTTCGCCTTTTTTTGCGTCCTCCACGCACAACGACTCACTTTTGGTTGTCATCGGCGGGTATATTACAAGACTGAAGCCAGCTCTAGCTATACGCCACGACCGGTGATTCCTATGATTTATGCATTGCAGGACCTCGTCTTGGAATTCTGCAATGAACAGTGATGATTTCAATGTACCCATCAAGTCTTTGGTGGTCATTTTCTTCGTTGCTGCGCCTGTATCTTTTATAATCATGTTTCGGCATTTTTGCCGTTACGTGTCCTCGCCAACGTTTTTAAAGCATTCGACTCCCTCTCGATACATTTTCGCTTAGGATTTGATTTCTATTGGAAAGGCCGCACGTCTTCACGATGCCAGCAACATGTTGCTCTTGTGCATCCTTAGTCTGTCAAGGCGTGATAGGCTGCGTGAGGGGCGTATGCGGCTGCCTTGACTCTACATGCGCCTGCATACGGGTTCAGTGCTGTTGCGACGAGACACAAGGCCGAAAGGTGACATTGAAAGTTGCGGGTCCTGCTTAGAAGTACTTGCTAAGTTTTTGGATGGAGTACTCGATTTTTTTAGTAAGTTTAGGCCAGTCCAGTATTTGGGCAGGTGAATATATGAGCTACGGTAGCCTCTCAAGTTGCGCACTAAGACTTAACACTATCTACCTCTTTCTGTGCAGGATGCTTGCATCACCATCGACGACAATCGTGGTTTCGACTGCATCGGTTGCGTTTTGTTTGGGCGTCAATGCGGTACCTCTGGGTGCTGCATCAGAGATCAGGATGGCCACAACGTTGGGTGCATTATTTGCGAAGTGCAGTGCGACATGTGTCGGGTGCGTCTAGAGCTGTCTTGCTTGGCCTTAGATACATTATCATGATTTGTATTTGATACGCTTCTTTTAACTCGAGCTCCTGACCCTTTCTGCTGCACAGTGCCCATGCTATCTCGTTGGCGCAGCGCTCCTACCGGTGGCCATCGCGATCACTGCCGCTGGTAAGAGCTTGATGGCATCATTGAAAATGTCGGGTTTGAATACTTCATCCGAGCAGTGTTTTGCGGGATTCTCATTTTGCGCTATGCCTTTTATTGCCAGGTGTGCCTACCAGGCTGCTGACATGGCTCACGATGCCGTTGGAGACTACGTTAAAGACTACAACGAAAGGGTAAGCGTGCTTTGGAATTGCGCGCGAAACTTAATTTTGAAGTCCTTTAGCTCGGTTACAAGTTTGAAAATGGTCGGTATGTTCTAAGGATGTACTTGCTGCAAGCAAAAGTCCACTAAGCGTTATGTGATATTTAGTGCAACTTTCTGTGCTTGCTGCTTGCTGAATCAATAGTTCGACGCAAAAGTGGCTGCAGAAAAAGCGGCAGCCGATAAAGTGGAGGCAGCGAAAGCAGCTGACAAGGACGCTAAAGCGTCCAAAGCAGCGGATCAGATCATGCACCTCACGGGTAACTCGGTGTCCGTGCCCAGTGGGAGCTTCGGCGGCAAGGAAGCTATCGTGAGTCAGCCTACAGGAGGAGGAAGTGAAGCAGCCGGCAGGGGCTCTAGCTTGGATAAGTTACCCGGTGACGATGCTGCCACGTCGGCTGCTCAAAGCAAAGGGAGCGAATTTGCAAAGAATCACCCCGAGCTTTTAGGGCAGGGTTCACAGCTCGGTTAAGCGCGCAGTATAAGTTGCGCACTGATGATTGTGGCGATAAGTTGATTGGTTTTCTGCTTCTTTCAAAGCGAAATTGGGCCGGGGCCTTAAGACGCCGACACCGAGGTGTCGTAAGCCGTAAGTAAGGACTGGCAGCATGAAGTGAGTTTGAAGTTTTTTGTTTACGTCCCAGATTTCTAGAGCCTCTAATCTCTAGTTCTAGTTCAATTGTCATAATAGAACTCGAACTAATACAAACCCAAATGACACAGAAGCCAATGCTGCGGGCAGAAGTGGGAATGCGCGTGCGTTGCGCAAAACAAACAAGTATTGAATAACTCGAGAGGGGGAGGGGCATTGGCCAAGTCCCTCGCAAAAAGCGGGGCACTTGTGGGTATTGGGCACTCTGCAGAACAACAAAGAGGAAGGCGCGCGAGCGTAGCTCGTGACT
>Ga0307931_1000693_pt1 | contig 21926 bp, 21 predicted proteins | sample OrgLakmetageno47_FD_201816 | JGI IMG/M metagenome (GOLD analysis project Ga0307931, IMG submission 201816) | Saline water microbial communities from Organic Lake, Antarctica - #47 | ecosystem: Environmental > Aquatic > Non-marine Saline and Alkaline > Saline | place: Antarctica: Organic Lake...
GCAAAATCCTTGGCACATTTTCAGCCTGACTCCAATTTGGGAAATCATTCTTGGCACAAACCTTGGCACAAACCTTGGCATATTTCTTGGCAAACATCCAGCTTGGCTAGATCTTGAGTAACGATCCGTGGCATAAACCTTGGCATAATCCTTGGCATAAGTCTTGGCATAAATATTGGGTGGTGATCCTTGGCGCAAATCTTGGCACAATCCTTGGCACAATCCTTGGCAACAATCCAGCTTGGCTAGAATTTTGGCTTGTGACGCGGACACACAAATGGCATGCTCAATATTCAGCACAGGAGCTGCTTACACATCGTACATTGAACTGAGCACATATGGCGTCCTTCTATACGTAATGAGTGCAGACGAAACGAGGTACGGCCTATCTACAGAAAGCAACACCGTGGCGTGGGTATGGTAACCCGAATTGTAGAACATACTATGATTCCGTAAGCATAATTGAAGCACTTAAAAGATGCTAAGTTATTCTAATAGCTTGTTAACATGTTACAAGTCCGGCAGCAAAGGAGTCATGGAAGTATCATAATCTAGGAGCATGAATGAATATCTTATACTTTACGCTAAGTCAACTTACAATCAATCTCCTGCTAGCTTTACGTGTCTGATAAGGCGTGGTCATAGCATCCATTCTTGACTCATGCACCCAGATGATGATTCAATCACTCCATGTGCAGGCTACTATGCTTTGTAGCTACAAGGGTGCTTGAGGACTGCTAGCCAGAGCTCCAGCAGCTAGAGCTGGCTAGCTAGAAAATTCTATGCCAGTTCTGCAGCTAATTACAGAGAGAGGAAAACTTAGCAGGAATGCCCAACGGATATGTCCACAAAAAGTGGTCCATATGAGCCATCGCACTCCTCTGTGTACTTGTGCAAACGTGTAAACCGACCGCTCGTAAGATTGTTCGCTTCGTTGTCTGTCCTCGGTCGGTATCGGTACGTGACTATCGGAATCTCTCAATTAGTCTTTCATCATGGCTCTTGTCGCGGCAGCTTTGATGGTGGCATCGCTCTTCGCATTGCCGTCACATGCGTTTCAAGGAATTCAGTTCAGATCTCACACACGCCACCGTGCGACGGTTACTTCATCAGCAAGTGCTGCCTTATCACCCGTCATTATCTGCCCAGCTCAATTCGGCACTGAGGACGATTACGCCGGACTTAAGGTGCTAGCCTATTCTTAGTTTTGAATATTTTTAACATTAAGATTTCTTCGTCAACTCTACTCAGGCGGCCCTTGAAGCTGCGGGTCACCCAAAAGTAGTGGTGACGCCGTTATCGCGACTAGCATGGTTACGCATCCTTCCTAGCGCCTTTACAAAAGCATACTGGGATTCTTCGCTCCAAATTACACCAGCCTTAGATTTTTATCTCTCGGCAATTGATGAGGTGCAGATAGGCTAAGAGATGCTCACTCTTAAGGTTGAATCTTTGAGGAAAATAGTCAAGCTGTGGCTTCAAAAACTGAGTTTTGCAAGCAATAGCCTACCACTTACTTTGCTTTTCTTGATTGTTGTTAGGCAGTTGCAGAGGTACGGTCAAGCTGCGGTGAAGAAACTCCAATTACAGTGGTTGGGCATTCTATTGGAGGTTGGGTCGCTCGAGGGTACTTAGCAGAACGCCCGAATGTGCTCGCCAAGGTGTGGCTGTCATGGTGTCGAAACTCTCACGCTTAATATTTTTATTTGCACATTGAATTCCGTACTACGTTGCAGGTAAATGTGATCGCTACTTTGGGCAGTCCAAATAGGTCACCTCCCGTAGGATCTCTTTGGGCAAGTGCAGATCAAACACGAGGTCTCTTGCGGTCTGTGAATGAGAAGTGGGTGGCGCTGGGCGACACTCGGCCTCCAAAGACAGTATGTGTTATTGGTCGCGGCACTCTCGCCGAATTTAAGGTGATGAATGGTTGCTAGGATTCTCCATTGTTTTTGTAGTACACACAACGTACTTCTGCCCATGCTGCATTTACCAGCCCTTTTCGGTGTGGAACGAGGACACGCGGCGTTCTCCCCTCCTCGAGGGTTTTCTGGCCCTCGTCTCCTACCTTGCACTCAGCGGCGAAGGCATCGGTGCTTTTGGCGATGGACTCATACCCACCTCGGCTGCTGTCGTTGACCTGGGCACAGAAGATGCTAGCGAGGTATGGCGTACTATTTCGAGTATAATAAAATGCATTTACTGCCTCCTTTCATAACTTGCGTATGGCTTGTCGAATAGGTGACAATAATTGAGCTTGAAGACTGCAATCATGCGGATTTTGTTCCAACTCCTGGGCTCTCACTGAAGCTTCCAGAGACTTACCAATGGTATGGTAGCAGCCAGCAGCTCCTAAAATGGCTTCCTGAACTCCGCGCATCAGAAAAAGCAAGCCAAATGATTTCCGTCTCCGAAGTTATTGTTTAATAAGTTTCGTGTGAAAGTTCTGGATGATCCTTTTTCTTTTGTTGAGTCCCCCGAGGGGAGGTCCTTTGCCTTCTAGTGAAAGTCTTCGTTGAAAAGGCACTTGTCAGGTGCTGACTGCAACGCTGGACTCAGCGGTGTGGTAGTTGAATTAGGTACCTTCTGGGGGGAAGTCGAGGCGCCCCTTCAGACCTCCAGATGAGCTTCTTTTCTTCTTTATCTCTTAAGTCTATATGTTCCTCTGAAAGAGCAGAGGGGGCTGTTTTGTATAATCCATGGATCTCGTCTTGCGTCTTGTCATAAAGAGATGAGAAAGGGCGAGGGCACAGGCACACTCAAATCTCAGAGTATGTTCGGATTCCCACGGGAAATTACGCGGAATTCCCGCGGAAAGGGAAATTTTTACCAATCAGACGTGATTTCCGCGACGGAGATTTTGCAGTGCCTTTATGACTACGGCACGGAAATCCCACGGAAATTCCGCGGAAATACCAAGTGAAGTGGAATTTTTAGCCATCGCGCGGGAATTCCGCGGAAACGGGAATCGAAGCCCTGAGCTCAGAGTGGGGAGTTCAGAGTTCTTATTCTTAGTAGTAGTAGTAGTAGTTCTTAGTGGACAAACAACTGCCTTCCCTTGAAACTCCAGCCATTTCACATGGCAGTCGCGATTGACACCACCGTGAGAAACGGTTCCCTATCACCGCAGTTCTCGTCTGTGCTGTGCGTCTGTGTTGTTCGCAAAACTACTTTACTTACTGTGCTAAGTACTATACTAGTATGGTAAGAATCTTCTTAAGTGACGAGCACTGTTCAGCATGGTTTTGAATACACAACGCTACTATCACTTCCATGGCCACTCGGGAATGTGTTCCGAACTGGCCTCTTAGTTTGAGCTGCTTTGCTTTTTATGAGACAGGCTTTTTCCTGTTAGCCTTCTAATTCCGGCCCCTCGGGGGCTCGGGGTCTGTGTCAAAACCACAATATTTTCAAGTTCTGCACCAATAGGCGTTCGCGTTCGTGAGAAAAGACAGACTACTGCACTAACCCACTGTACACTCCATTCCATCGCGGTATCGCGGTGGTCCGTGCCCCATGGCGGTGCAGTATCAGTAGAAGTAAGTTAAGTTACAGTAGAAAGTCTGTAGCAAGCTAGTAGCGAGAGACCTGAATTTGAACTGCTATTTCAATCATGTCTTCCAAGCTTCCTTCAACCCCCAAAAAGAATTGGGAACCCGACTCGTCTTCGACGGTGTGCAAAATGTGCAATGCTCAATTTAGCATATGGACTCGGCGGCATCACTGCCGATCTTGTGGCAAGCTGGCATGCTCTGGGTGCACTTGTCACACAGCCATGGTTGAGGGATCTTCGTTTCCAGAGCGAGTGTGCGTTGCTTGCAAGGCTGGAAGGGAAGATGATCACAGGGCTGGTGATGCTGTAGTGCCAGCTACTGCCGATGATTCATCTCTTGCCAAAAGAACAAACAATATTCTTGATACACCTCTTGTCGACGGAACTGTCTCGAAGCCTGAACGAGTGCCCGACATCGCACTCGATGCCGCAGAGACTACTTCAGAGGCTGATCCGCTATTCCGGGCACTCAACTCGAGCGAAGAAGCATGGCTTGCGCAATCCTCAAATATCTGCTTGATCAGCCGTCTTTCGTCCGCTGCCGCTCGAGCCGCTACTGACGCCGCCTTGGCGAGTGCTCTAGCTGTCACCCGCACGCAGCAGCCTTACCTAAACGTGTGCATAGATGCTCAAACAAAGCGCTTCGTGCGAATTACACAGCACGCTGACCATACCAGTGAGGACCTGAACTTTGTCGTCGAAAGCGATAATGGCAGTGATGGGCTCGGTGCGGCTGCGCGAGCGTGTGGACGAGCTCAATTGGCCGTAGGCATTGATCGTGGCGTATCGCTGGCGCGTTGCCATGTGGGGCGGCACGCGGAGAGCGGTGCAACCTACTTGGTGCTGGTGTGCGACCATCTCGCCATGGATGCGAGGTCACTTGTAATCTGGGCTGAAGACCTCACTGCCGCCCTTGTCAACGGCGAGGAGAGCAATGATGACATCAACAATGCCGAAACAATGCTGCCTTTCGTGGATTGGACAGAGCGTATCCCTCCTGTAACTCTGCCGCCGTTTGCCGGCCAAGCCTCAGTGATGTTGGCGGCTACCAAGGCAGTGGCGTCAGAATCTCTCGCGACAGCTCCTCCTGTGGTAGGCCTCGTGCACTGTATTGCTCCAGCCGCCTTTGAAAAGCTACGTATCGCAAGCAAAGCCCGCGGCGCTACTCTCAACGCTCCACTCATGACGGCATTCTTGGCAGCTGTGGTTGATGCAGCGCGTGGTCAAGACCCTTCCTTGGAAGCTGCGCCCCAGCACGTGCGAAGCGTGTGTGCCGTTGATCTTCGGTGTCGGCTTACGCCTCCGCTCGATGTGCGCTACATGAACAACAGCGCTTCTGTCGTGCCCGTGTCAGCTACTTTTCGTGCAGCAACAGCAGCGGTGGCCGAGAAAGAGAAAAAGGATGACTTGTGGAAAGTGGCACAAGAGGCGCAGGCGGGGCTAATGGAGGCAGTAGCTGGAGGCGAGCAGTTCCGATTGCAGGACATCACACGACGCGGCGCATTTGCAGAAATGGGACCCATTTTCGCGATACCTTGCTTGTGGTCGAATGTGGGGCATGTAGGCTCTGTAGTTACGATGAAGGGCGAGAGTGAAAGCGGTAGGGCTGAGTCTGAAGAAGTTTCGGCGCTTGTGTCGGCGGAGGTGTTGGTGGCTGGAGCGGGCTCGAACCCGGTGATCAGCGGCCATGTGGTTGAAGCAGGGGGAGCTTTGGCGCTCACAGTGACATATGCTCCTGCATTTCATGATGCAGCTACGGCTGAGCTCATCGTGCAGCGCTTCGAGCACCACGTGTGCGTTCTTGGCAACTCAACCGGAACGGAGGGCAAGTAAGAATTTGACTCTGGCAATATGTGCGGGTATTATGAGATCAATTGGAGATGGTTGACTGCTAAGATTTAGCTTGGGTCTATCTCTCTATGGAGATGTTCGCAAGCACAGCACGTTCATGCGAGAGCGTACTGCGCAGCGTAAGTGGCATGGTGATTACAAATTGCTTACTACCAATTTTTGTTGTCTTCTGGCGGAATCCTAGCTAAGTTCATGTACATGTACTCGTTACGCGTTACCACCACATAAGTAGGAATAGGCACGGGCAAATCCGATATTCCTTTGCCCTTTTGCTACTTGGAGTGTAAACTATGAAGTATGTAGTTGTCTTTGAATATCAAGTCGCAAGTCGCCACTCACAGAGGGGACTTAGAAAATTCATTGCGTATGCCGCTGCCGTTACTGTAATCGCATAGCTATATACGTAGGTACGAAGCAGCCCTTGTGATACTGGCGAAATGGGCAGTTCTTGTAGAAAGATGAACCCCGGCCGGGCATTGAATTCGCCCAGGCCCGTAAGACTGCGTTGATGCCGATTTGGTGGTATCATACCCTATGACTAGTACTTACTAAATCCAGTTCACCTGTCGGGGGGGGGGGAGCACAGAAAATACACAGGAAGGAAATCAAAAAGGTACAAGGCAGAACTACCAATTACAAGTAATACCACCACCAGAAGCCTTACTAGGCCAGGCTAGCTAGTTCGTACTATCCCTAAACAAAGAAATACACGTGTACAGTAGTCGCAGGGGCACCATGGGCAAATCGATACAATCCCAATACAAAGAAAGGCACGTGCACAGTAGTCGCAGACGCAAAATAGGCGGATCATCTTCATGAAGGGACTTCTTATTGCCTACTCCTCTGTGGGTTGGAAACAGGAATAAAGAAAGCCGCTTTCCGGGTTCTTATCCACTTCCGATTTCGCCGGTTAAATGCCTCCGATTCCTCTACCTGGCCAGTAGTCGAGTCATTAAGTTGTCTCTAGTAGTTCGTAAGCTAGTCTGGTCTTATTATTTAGTCCCCAAAACAAAGAATGGCCGGTACACAGCGGCCTCAGGGGCACAATATAGAATGCGCTCGAGCTGCACATGCGCTAGGAAATTCGCCCCAGAAGCCAAGAAGGCCAATTAAGACTTCAACTGGCGCCTTTCCTCCGAACAAGTTGGAGGGGCTGAGTGCCCGTTTTCGCTTTCGCTTTCGCTTTCGCTTAGTTATATCCAGAAAACAGCGGGCCCAAAAGCTTTCCTAATGAGTCGGCTGTCTCTTCTTGAGTATTCCTAGTATCCCTAAGCTCTGCGATTTGCCCTAGCTTCCTCTCGTTCTACTTCCCTCTCTGCTATACTTGGGCCCGAGGGGGGGAATCCCTTCGGACGAACGGAACTTGGGAGCTAGCGTAACAGCTGTGTTCCCTTGTTCCGAACAGTGCCGTTCGTGTGTCACTAGCGAGTCCACGAGGATTTTTGCGGGCTTTTTCATCCCCAGTAGGAAATCGTCTTAGTTTTTTCTCAGTCGCCGGGCGCCAGCTGATCTGCCGATAACCACAGACCACAGGCCACAGGCCACACTCCGCAAACTCCTCCACTCCTCCACCCTCTGCAGAGAGGCACAAAAATATTCTAATGTATTATATTATATAATGGAGTTCTCCTGACGTCCACTGTACTTAGGGTCGAAGTCGAAACACAGGAAAAGGGAAACATAGGAAACAAACCCGGATTTTTCGCGTATTTCGTTTCCAAGAAACAAAAATGTTCCGCCCTGGGCGTTTCTGGTTTCTAGAAACGAAACGCATGGTCTTTGCGCGCTGTTTCTCTCACCATCCATCTGGATATTTCGTTTCGATCTCTCTAGTAGTAGAAGGAATCAGAATGCACTAAGAAGAGGCAAATGGCGAATACTTTTACTGTATAACAACCCTGTAATTGTACTCGAACTCCACTTAAAATTCAAACATGCATTATCGCACCAAGTGGACTGCGATCCGGGCTAGTCCTCTGAATAATCTCCCGAAGTGCACCTATTTCGGGGGGCGGAATTGAAATGAAACCCGAGAGTGACATTGGAAATCCGGGCGTTTCGTTTTCACTGGGGAAACAGAAACAAGCAGTCCGCCTTCGAGGCCCGTTTCATGAGAAACGAAACAATCACACCGGGTGCATCCAAGGAACATCCCTGAAAAGCCCGTGTTTCGTTTCTTCCGAATTTCCGGGTTTCAACTTGCTTCTTCCCTAACTGTACCACTCCCCATCGTTCGCGTAAACTTCGCACGTGCAAAGGTAACTTCTTCTTTACTACAACAGGGGCCAGTGTTAACTATCCACCGGTTCAAAAAAATGGTCGAAATCTATTACCTTCGAGCTCGAATAAATCCAGGGGATCGTTCCATCCGCGGTCATGGGAGAGAGATATAATGACTTCCATAATGCATACTAACTTTGGTGCAATTCCACTTGGATGGTCCTGAGTTACATCGATATAACTTTTGGATGTAAAATTGGCATGTAAATTGGTGGTGTATGATTCACCGAAGTATACAATTTTGCGCATGAAGACCCACCTCTAGCCCAACTGAACACGTTGGGATGCTAATACGGCCTTCATAGCTTTCTAATGTGACCTTTTAAGCCTCTGAGGATGCTATTTGGCCGACGCGGTGGCGTTTCGCGTGGTGGCGACAAAAATGCGCATGTCGCGAAAATTTGCATTTATACGTACATTTTCGCACTGGAGTCCCCGGAAAGTACAAGAAGACCGCCAAGTTAGTTCCATCCGCGGTCATGGGAGAGAGATACTGTATAGTAATGATTATGGCAAATTTAAAGTTTCAAACAAATCCACTCGGGTCCTCGCGAGTTACAGCCCATGCCCCTACTTAGCTAGCCAATGGGAAGTTAACACTGGCCCCTGTACTGAGATGACGTGCTCACATCAAGATAAAAAAATGCTGCGAGCTTCGGAGAAACATTCTGCAACTGCTTGACGTAGCCCGACAACAAGGTTGCTTGCTCATTCAGTGGCTAACCGACCTTAACGACTTCCTTAAGCACTCCGCATATACTTTTTGAAGCCATGGATGCTTTAGAGATGCATTTGCGGCGACTTAGGTGCGGACCCTCAATCTTTATTTTTCGTCTACCTACAACTTTTTTAGAGATATGTGATGTCGAGTATTCTCATAATTCGCTACTACGAAGAGACATTCGAAGCCTTGACTTCACTGTCTGTTATCTCCTTCTTTTTTTTGCAGTGATGCTGATGATGCTCGACTAGCTGGCGTGCTTCCCGAGCTGCTTCCTACAGTGCTCCAATACTTGGATAACCCAGAAACGAGGTCAGGCCTATTTTGAAGTAAAGGGGAAAGAACCGCAGCGCAGAAGACTATGCACTGCAAGAGTTGGCGTAGGGATATGTATTACCGCTCACTGCAAATTTTATACTTCTCACTCGCAGACTAAAAGCTGTCGAATTGCTGAACCACTTGTCGAAGCGCGTTCGGCCCAATCTGTCATTACCACTTCCAGTCTTTGCCTTAGCCCGCGTCGCGACACAACCAAACGCCTCTTCCTTTCAACGAAACTTCGCGGCCGCTTACTTGGAAATGGCTGCGAGTCGCTTGACGACACCACGCATGCGCGGCCAAGCTAGCGCAGCGGCGCTTGGTGCGCTTGCCGCTACCGATACATCAATAGCGCCCGCGTTCGGTGCTGTGGAGGCATCCCTGTGTGCCGTTGCGCTGCATACCGTATGCGACATCAACTCCGCATATGGCAACCAATTGCCACCGCATGGTATTGGATCATCTGATGAGAACGGTATCGCGTATTCAGCAATGCCTCCTCCGTTGCTTGATGGCGACCAGCAACCCAACCTCGAAGTACCATCCTTCGACGCTACTCGTGTGGTAGACTTCTTGCTCGATGTGCTCCTCGCCCCACCGCTCCGGCCCGATCACATCGCTTATCTTACCTCACCAGATGTCACTGCTCCAAGCGCTGTTTCATCGGATTCTGTTGCTACATCACCTGCTACTGTCGCATGGCCGATTCCAGCTGGACTCTCGCCGCGACGGCTCCGGCGGTTGTGTGGTAAAACACTCGACGCTGCGTTGACTACTACCGAAGCATGGAGCTCCGTGGCAAACTTGAAGTCGCGCAAGCTTGCTGTGCTGAATTTTCTACCGCCGCGTGGCAGGGGTGTGCTTCTGGTGCCTAGATTAAGGCCGCTTAATAGTAGCTGTGGCATCAGCGGTGATCCTAGCACCCCAACGACCGGAGAGTGGTGCACTGTGTGCTTGGGCCCAGGAGATGCACTGCCACTTCTTCTCGTAGCATCTGTGGACTCATCAGGGGCTGTGGCAGAAGCAGGATCAGCGGGGTTAGCGCTGCTTCGCTCTTCAGAGACCGCGCGATCAGCGCTCGTGAGGGATGCTACTAACACAGCGCCGGTTTCGCCCGAAAGGGAGCCTAATGAGGAGCCGCTGTTGAGGGAAGACGAACGAGTTGCAGAAACCTTGCTCGCCTTCTTCTTAGGCGATCCCTTATCTGTACATGGCGGGCCGCGCAGCCCACTTACTCCCAACATGAGATCTGCCATCCTAAGGTGGCTCCTGAACGACTGCCCCACGGGACTCGCCAGGTGCAGGCAGGCTTTCACAACTTAATTTTCTGCTGAACTTCTTTCGGTTTATCTGGTTATCTATATTGTTAGGGGTTTGCTGCAAAATTGCTTTTATAATGTACTAATACTATGAGCTTTCATGTTTATTGAATTTGTTGTTCTCATTCGTCTTGTTAGGGCGGGGGCTGGACCTCTTCCGTTGCGAGTGGTTCAAGAATCTTTGTTTGGTGACCATGGATCTCTGGCGTTGCGAAGCGACGGCGCTGCTCTTGCACACTTTCTGGCCGCACGAGTTGACACTCAAGACCACGTGAAACCAGGGGGTGGTGACGACACATGTTGTGGCAGAACCGACTCTCCTTGTGAAGGATACGCCATCCTGGCCTCGGTTTTAGTGGAAGCTGCTCTCAAGGTAAGCAGTGCGACCGTTAATCGCTCTCTGAAGTTATATACATTACTTCTAATTGTTAAATTCGCACAATAAAAGGTCCTTGCATCGGCCCGAAGTTACGAAACTATTCAAGGTGATGCCTCGACGGCGGCAATAAGTGATCGCGGTGCAATGAGAGCTGGCGACCTTGCAGAGCGATGTTGTGGCGTGCTTGCTACCGTGGCCAACCGCAGCCCACAAATCGCCTGTTGCGCACGTCCTGTTGTTTCCCCTGACTCAACAGGAGGCGAAATAAATTCACGCAGAGGTGTTATCAAAGATAGTTATGGCCTTGCAGTAAGGTCCGCAGCCACGCTCTTTTCACTTCTCGCGACCAAAAGTACTGCGTCACACTTACGCACCGCCGCTGCAGAAGCTCTGCATGCACTTGCAGCTGCCTTCGCCTCATGCCGCGCAGAAGACAAAGGCCTTGAGTGTTTCGATTCGGTTGAGACAGGTCATGGAACACTGCTCGCTACCCTCGTTCCGCTAAGGAGGCTGTTGTGGTCAATGTCAAAAAGCAGCGATTATCGCGCACGACACTGTGTGGTAACTTGGGCAGATCAAGCAGCCTGGAGCCGTGGTGAACCTGCTGCTACTTACCTCTTGAGCTGCCTCGCGTCAGACCACCATGCTGATGTGCGTGAGGCTGCTTCTCATGCTTTGGAGGCTATTGATTCAGCCGAGGAGGCCTCGCCCTCATCTGAAGCTTTACCTGACCGTGACCCTATCGCTTCGTTTGTTCACTTCGTCAACTTTGCTGTTACTGGAGGTGACGGAAGCCCTGCTCTGCATACTCTCCCGCTGAGAGCGCGAGCATCAGTTATCAAATTTGCGATGACGATCCTTGAACGTATTCGTAGCATCGATGCGCCAACCAACACACACAGCAATACTGTCCGTCTTAGTGAAGTGAGCCCTGCTGTTGGCGCAGTGCTCGTTGCCAACTCATCACGTGAGACTTCATTTGCACTCATATCAGCGGCTCTTAGCTCTGATAATGTGCAAAGCCCTCAACATAACAAAAGTGTTCGACCCTTCCTAGCGGCATTTAGTGATCTAGTAGCGTCATCCATGCACCTCCTTGACGAGGCTGCTCTTGAACAGCAACACTCATCAGACGGAGATCACACGGTAATAGAGACTGTGCCATCAGTGGTGGCCGCCAACTGCCTATTACTGTCACTCAAAGCTTGTGCCCAAGCTCTCCAGGACGATTCATTGACGGGTGAATCTATTAAGAATCTCTGGTCAGGATTACCTGGTACACTCCTTCGGCAATTTGCGGCTCAAATGCATCGCTTTGCTTCTCTTGCTGGACACACGAGTGAGGTATCCAACGCTTCGCATCTTGGCGTGCAATCAGTATCAGGAGGCGATAGTGGAAGCAGCCAAATAGGGCGAGCAGCATCTGATGCGACAGCAGTAGCATTGTCAAGGCGCTGCGCTGAAATTATGGGTGTTTTGGCGCCCTTTGCACCATCAGTGGCCTCAGAGCAATTGCTTGTCGCAGCTACAGGAGTCTTGCAAGCCGAAAAGAACGAGCACAATGGTTTCTTAAGTAATCGTAATGTTGCGCCTCAAAGCAACAGTGCAACTGGGGCTCGCCGCTCAGCTCTTGTATCTGCTCTCACCTCCGTAGGCGCCCTTGCGGAGGCCCTTCATGCGTCACATACCAGCCTGGAGAAGATCAAACAAGTGGTCGTTTCTGAAAATGCCAATGGAGCTCCAGACGCTGCGTCATCTTCGTTGTTGTCTTGTGAGAATTTAGCTCGATCGGTGCATCGAGCAGTTGCTGCAGCAGGGGGTTTCGTTGGATGCAACGACACCGAAGTTCACTTGGCGGCTGCGTACGCCATCACGCGCTCGGCAAATTTTAATGTGCCTCTGCCTTCACTTGGGGTGGAAGAGGTCCTCCCTTCACCAGCACCAGAAAGTGCTATCAGTGCACCACCATCACCAGCTTTGCAGTACAGTTCTATCGAAGCAGCAGCAGCTGCTGGAGATCGTGCTGCGGTGCGCTCTTTGATGCAGCACCGAGACGGTGCAACCCCTGCTTCTGAACCTCTTCAGTCCCAGGTAATGGGATTCGGTGCAGGGTGGATAGGTGATCTCTGGCAGAAGTGTGCAACACTTGCAAACACTCATGCCGAAGATACTCAACGTGCAGGAGCTGCTGCTGCTGTCCTCGCCACAGCTGCAGCGTCTCCGAGTGCAACTACGAGAAGTGCAGCAATTTCGGCGCTCTTGGCTACGGCGAATCGCAATGACCCAGACTTTGCTTTTGCCGTGGGCTTTGCGCTAGCTGCTCACGCCCTCGCATCGCCCGTCTTTGCCGACAACGAGTTAACAGAGGATCGATTTTCACCAGTGGGTGGTGTTTTGGTGCTCGACGCGGTGCTTCGCGGCCCGATGCAGGACTCTTCCCCCATGGTGCGTCGCAACGGCGCCACTTGGCTCCTCGCGATCCTCGTAGCTGCACCACCTGCGTTTGTTGCACTTCGTAGCATGTTAGCTAAGGGTATCAGCCTTGGCTCAAGTCAGACAACTGTGGACGGTGAAGTGGCAGCATTTGTGTGGCAGGGTTGGCTGGAACGCATCCCCATTTTGCAGAAGTGCTTTCTCAAGCTTCTCCTGGACCGGCGGCAAAGTGAACTAGGCAAAGAAGTAGCTGCTCTCGGACTCGCTGCCACTGCCAAGGCCGCTCAGGCCATGGATAATGTTGTTTACAAAGTTGGAGGCGATGATAAGAGGCATGAGGTGCGTTGATGAATGACATGAGAGGCAACTTTTTCTTCTTAGGGATTAGTTTTCTGCGTTCTTGTCAAATTCATAATCATATTACTTAATTTCTCTCATTTTACTACACTGTATTGTTCGAAGCATGATTTTTACTTGTTCGTGTCTGGCCCCTCTTATGTAAATTTGCTAGATTCTCAGTACAACTTTGTTGGCGGATCTAACCGCTGCGTTCAAGAAGTCCGACCCTTCTGCTGCGCACACGGACGCCGAACCTTACCCTTCTAGGATGTCCCCGCTAGAGCCTGGATCTCCAGATGATGGGGATGGTGCCACAGATGTTGTTCAGGGCATCGAAGCTGGCGCTGCACGCGAACTGCTTGCCTCTTTAAGACAGCGAGTGAATGACCATCAAGAAGCTCGAAACCAGGGAGGTCGTGCTGCCAACCGCTTAAGCCACGCTGACCCAATTGAGCTTTTGGGTGCTCTATACCAACAAGTGGGCTCTGCTGCATCCGGAGAAGGCCTCTCTTCGACTGGTGTTTACGCTGAGCTGGTAGTAGGCGGCTACACTCAAAATTCGGCTTTTTGAAACCTTGCGTTTAGTTTGTGTGATGGAAATTTCCCCGCTTGACACATATCTTGAATGCACGTGACCCTCCTCAGGTGGACCTGGCGATGGGAATGGGCCGACCTCAGCTCTTGTACACGTTCCTCGCGGCTGTTGCATCACATGAGGTCTTTTGACCTCTCACATAACTTGCTCTAGATTTTGTTATCGGAAGAACGAGAGGTGTTTGTTTCGAAATTGTTTTTGATGCCTAAGTTGTTTCCCATCATCGAATAGGTCTGGCAGTCGAGTGAACACGCGAAGCGCTGTGCGAAGCATTGTATTCAGAACCCGGGCTCATCTTCTGACCCTGCCTCAACGGCGGATGCCACAACAATAGGGCCCGAGAAGGCGTGGACTGCGAGTGGCGATCTCCTTCCTCGGCTCTTTTGCTTGAGATTCGACCCGAATCCCCACTCGAGGCAAGTGATGCGGCGCCTGTGGGACACCCTTCTGCCGAAGAGGTCTGACCAGCAGGCAGCCGTGGCACTGAGATGGCCGGATGTCGTAAGCCGCTGTGTGAACAGAGCGACATCGGCGGGGAAGTGGCGCGAAAGGGAGGCAGCGCTGGGAGCACTTGCGGAGTTGTGTCGGCGAAGCGGAGAGAATGCATGGGATAAATTTGGCCCTTGGATCGAGGCGCTTTGGCAGTGCGCGCTTGGAGGCTTGGACGATGTTCGAGAAAGCGCCAAAGCGACGGCCCTTGCCCTGGCCAAAGAACTAGTGCGACTCACTACTCGGTAAGAAAAGTTCTTTTTAACTATGCTTGCAATTTGTAACAAGTGATTTTACCCACGCAGTAAGCATTGTTTTGAAAGGCGATTTACCATGAACGAACCAATAACATCACCAATCGTAGGTTCGTGGATTTAAAAGTGAATGCTCGCACTGCGCCAGCAGCAGTAGCTCGCCTGTTGCCTTTGCTGTTGCGTGCGAGCACTTCCACGACCAGTGCTTTGGACGACGATGAGGACGATGGCAGTAGTATGGATGATATGGAAGGCAATCGAGAGGAACGCGCTCCATCCAGTGCAGCTCTCGGTCGAGCGGTTGTCGTGATGAGCAGTGAAGGCCGCGCTGTGGCTATGGCCGCTCTCGTCAAAGTAAAATGCTGTGCATGTCATATAAGAATTAATCTCGGCCCCGTCATCTCAGCCCTTTGCTTGCTTCACAACAGGTGGTGGAGTCGGCCGGCCTTGCTTTGAGACCATACGCTGCGCGTGTCATTGTCACCGTGGCAGTCGCAGTCTCAGAACTGGAGCCCCCGGCACTCGCGTACTTGCAGTTCCATGCCGAAGAGTGAGATCATTATGTGTTTTTCCTCAACTCAAATTATTTATTAATGCTTGTTTATATCGTCAGTGTACTCGCCTATTGAATATTGCATTTCGAAGAATTGCTTGTCCTCTGGACGATTTCAATTTCAATGACACAAGTGCAAATTTTATGCACATACGTCATGCTGCTTTGATTTCTATGCTTTCTTCAACGAATGTTGCCTTCTTCTTCTTCTTCTTCTTCTTCAGGTTTACAGGCGGCTCCTCAGGGCTCGAAGAGTTGCGCCTCTCTCTAGCTAAGCAAGGGCCTCTAGCGAGCGCGTTTCGGGCCGCCTTAGCCCTGGTAGATGACTCCATTGCTGCCAAGCTCGTGCCTGAACTCCTCGGGCTCTTGCGCCGTGGCGGAGGGCTCGCAACTCGTGTGACTGCAGCTACTGCCGTGGATTCGCTTTGTCAATCGGTTGGGAAAATCATTCAAACTTTGCTTTTTGTCTCACTTTAGATTAGCTTTAGTTTTTACGTGTATATGTGTCTGCACGTCAATGATTTACAAGGTTCCAAACGTGCTGCGGGCTCGGCTACATTCATTGCGTGGAGAGGTCCCTGCCAGAAAGTTGCTCTTTCTGCTCGGAGATCTTGCTCTTTCGGAACACAGCCCCGCTGTTCGCAAATCTTTTCAGGTTGACCTACGCACAATACAACCTTATCGATCTCACTGGTGTATGTTCCTTCTTTGATTTTGATTTTGGACAGTCTTATGCATTTCTGCTGCGTTAAAAGCGTGGCACGACAAAGGCCGTGGAATCATCTTACTTCTCGCCTTTATTCAACCTTCTCCCTAAAATTCTGATACATTTTTGAAGGTTTCCCTCGGGAACGTAGCTCGCCTAGCGCCTCCACAATCGTTGCGGGCTCTTTTGATCAAGGGGTTTGTGCGGCGCTACCGCGACGCAACACTCGGTGACGATGGCACTAAAGCGCGCGCAGCGGATGCTATTGCACAGGTACAAAAATACTGCTAATTCAGCCTAATAGATTATATTAGTGTATTTGGCTACTCGGGCACTCTTCGATCTTTTTCTTCGAACTGTGCTTTTCCTGACTCTGGCCTTTTTGTGGGTTTTACTGCATGCTATAGGTGTGCCGCCGAGCAGCTTTCCAGGTGGATCGATCGGCATGGCCTCCTTTGCTATCACTCGCTTTCGTCGCAAGACTAGATCCAAACACTGATCGTTCAGCGGTGTCTTCTTGGACTACTGTATGGGGACACGGCCTTGCCGCCTGTGATGCCAACGGCAGCGACAATTGTGCTCGCAATGATGATGCTACGCAAAACGAGGCCACTCAAAGCGATTCGGTGTCAAGTGATTCCGAAGCATCCTTCAGGGATGTCGAAGCACTGGCTGCCCTAGCTCCTTCATTGGTGCACGAAATGTGTGCTCATCTCAGCTCGCGCTCTTGGTTTGAGAGACAAGCAGGTGCCAAGGCAGCTGCTGCACTATGCTCTGTGCTTGGCTCTTCCTTGCACCAATCACTAGTGCCAGTTCCGCAACCTCTTGTAGCTGCGTTGCGAGCTTCCTTGAACCAACGATCGGACACGAGTCAGCTTGAACAAGACTCATCAGCAGCATCTGAGGGACTGCTTTGTCATGAGACTGGCGGAAGCGAGACTGAATCTTCCCAAGTGGGGGTGGAACATTTGGTTGATGTAGTTGTTGTTGTACAATCTTCGGTGAGCGACAAATCAGATGACCAGGCAGCACCAATGGACACGGCAAGTGTTGGTCGCGACGAGTTGGTAAAGCGCAACGAGGAAGAAACAAGCAGGCCTGAAACATCATCATGCGGTGTGCCCGCCAGTCTGTGCTTGGTTCGAGCGTTGGCATTATGCATAGCATCTCAACACCGGTGCTGGGATGGGAAGCATCAAGTTATTGATAGTTTAGCGCAAACAGTTGCTGCATGTGGCGCCGCGGAATTGTTTGATTCATCTGCGCCTTCCGATTGGCTCATCGATCCTCATGATAATTTACTCGTAGCGCCGTCAGCACTATTGAGATCAACTTCAAGTGATGATCAGGCACCACTCAGTAGTGCGAATTTCTCGACTGCTACTAATTCAAGTCATTTTGATGACGCTGGGGAGCCCTTGCGCAAGGATGCGCGGTTATCAGCACCGACGCGATCCAGTTATTCTACTGGAGATTCCAATACTCCCTCTACTGAGCAGCCGGTCACTCTGCCAATAGCTGGTGTCCCAATGTTGGCCCTGGAGAGCCTCAAAACGGCGCGTCAACTATCGTTGCCAGGCATGACTGTGCTTATTCTTAAGCAACTATCGCCGAACTTACCTCGGCACCATCGGAGGCAGTGCTGCAGTGCCCTCGCCACTTTTCTCCGGGCAGCCTCAAGCATGCCTGGTGCGGAATCGCTCTTGCCGCTGGTGGGACCGCCACTCGCTCGCTACGCCACTTTACCTGGTTTTGGGGTACCAAATAAAATAGGACAACTGTTCCTGACCAGGTGCAGCGAAACGGGCATAAATACTAGAGAGCAAGGGTTCGAACCAGAGAAAGATGTAGTTTTGCAGTGCCGTGCAATTGACGCTTTAGGTGAAGCGTTCCCTTGTCGAAATGGAATTCAAGAAATGGAAAACTGCACTTCTAGGTCTTCATTTCCATGGTTTCGTTGCCTACTTGAGTCTGCTTTGCCCCTACTACCGCCTTCGAGTTCTCCCTGGACTGTTCGTACGGCACTTTTGTCTGCTCTCACGAACGCAATGAATCGTGGGTGTGCGATCCTTCCTGAAGTTAGTAGCGCCTTTATAGAGGACCTGCTGCGTGCTTCAGCTCTCGGGCTTGAAGATGCCAAGTACACTCATGTAAGAAAGAGCCTCTTAACTTTCATTTGGTAACATTTTCTCCAATCATACGACGTCTATCTTTCCTTGCGTTCTGCTTCTCTTTTACTCTCTTATTAGGTGCGTGTCGCAGCAGCAAAGCTCCTAGCCACCATCGCAAAGTGGCCAATCAAACATGGCGCAAGCGATCAGTCGCGGCTCTTACCGCACCGTGACGTCCTCGAGAGCCTTGTTTCGAGTTGCTTAACCTCAAAGGCTGCTTCTGCGAGCCCTTCCGTCGCTGAGCAAGCAAACATGGCCAAGCGAGCGCTCGAAGAATGGTGATGAGGAAACTTCGAGACGAAATCCAGGACATGGGCACCGTAGATCAGGATCGGTACTGCTTAGCCCCGACGGACTCAAAAATGGAAATTTTCAAACGCCACCAAAGGGATTTTTTGTGTTATGAATGTTTTTTCTGGGTAGAATTTGATCCTGTCGTTCCTACATTGCCAAAAATTTGATCCTGTCGTTCCCAAATTGAAATTAAATCTGAGACTGCCGTTCCAAATTCTAAATATTTGATCCTGTCGTTCCAAATTCTAAATATTTGATCCTGTCGTTCCAAATTCTAAATATTTGATCCCGTCGTTCCAAAATAAAAATATTTGATCCTGTCGTTCCAAATTCTAAATATTTGATCCTGTCGTTCCCAAAGTGAAATTAGATCTGAGACTATCGTTCCAAATTCAAAATATTTGATCCTGCCGTTCCCAAATTGAAATTAAATCTGGGACTGTCGTTCCAAATTCAAAATATTCGATCCTGTTGTTCCCAAATTGGAATTAAATCTGGGACTGCCGTTTCAAATCCAAAATATCTGATCCTACCGTTCCCAAATTGAAATTACTATCACAATCGGCTTCTTCGTTGGGCTGGCCACGGGTCTCGGATGTGTCGATGTTGACTTCGAGGAGCTTCAAGAACCCAAAAGCAGTGGTATTATCGGCGGTTTCTTCATTATCTCCTTCATTGTTACTACTATCATCTTCAGAGTCTTTATCACCGGATACTTTATCGTCGGGCGCGACTGCGTCTTCCATACTGTCCCCTTCGCGCTCCATATCGCTCTTCATGAGGGCTTGGACGAGGTCCTTGTTCTTCCATTTTGACAATGGGGTCAGCGAGGTCATCTCGGTAGCCGCGTTCACGCAGAGTACGCACCAAATCATCTTTCTTTTTTTAATGCCTTTGTAAGCTAGCATATTCGTTGCCATTGTCGAGGCACGCCCACACAGCTGCCTGCAAGTAGTATCCACAGAATAAAGACCGGTTCAAAATGAGTGAGACGTGACCATGATCATGATTTCAAATTTGGAATGACAGGATCAGATATTTTGAATTTGGAACGACAAAATCAAATATTTAATTTCAATTTAGGAACGACAGGATCAAATATTTTGAAACTTGGAACGACAGTCTCAGATTTAATTTCAATTTGGGAACGACAGGATCAAATATTTTGAAATGGAACGACAGTCTCAGATTTAACTTCAATTTAGGAACGACAGGATCAAATATTTTGAATTTCGGAACGACAGGATCAAATATTTTGAATATGGAACGACAGTCTCAGATTTAATTTCAATTTCGGAACGACAGGATCAAATAATTCGAATATGTAACGACAGGATCCTATATTTTCAATATGGGAACGACAGGATCGAATATTTGGCCTATTTGGAACGACAGGATCAAATTTTACTTTTTTTTTTGGTGGTTGGAAAGAGGCAAACTCGCGCAGTTTCATCAAAATCGGCCCCTATAATCCCCTTCTAGACGCGATCAAAATTTCTAAAAATCTTTAGCTAGGGCTTTAAAACAAATAGCTATAATATAATTACCGTGCACTACAAAACGAAAATAGCAAGCTCAGATTCAAGGCAAGCTACGCCTTCGCTTCCCGCGGAACGCGCCATATCTCCCGAATGAGCCGCCGGCAAAAGAAGTTAGCGTGTCAGAATTTGCCATGAAGATCAACTTGATTATCGAGAAGGTTTGTCGCTGCCGAAAGGTCTAGCTAGGGAGAGCTTAGAATAGGGGGAATTCAAGAGGGCTACGGGGACGAGATGTGCCGTAAATAAAGAAATTGTGCTCCTCTAGGCGCCTTCGGAGTATGGGCTTCGCCCACTTGCCACTTGTAGTTGTTTTTTCAAAGAGAGACACATAAAGAATGCACTTGAGCTGCACATGCGCTAGCAAATTTACTCCAGGTATTCGCCTTAGTTGTATATTTGTTACATTAGCATACTGGATATGGCTGTAACTGGAAGATTCAATGTAGTCTTGAAGCTTTTGGTCACTACTACGTCTTAATATCCCATTCGTTAACGTACGAACAAAACAGAAGTATGAATATGCGCATTGTTTTAAATAGATTTACGACCGCATATGTCTAGTTGATTACTAGGAGTTAGCGATATATGTGAAAAGCGCAGTAGTTTGTGGAAGAGTGAATTGCAACTTAACATATACGAGGCGAAATGAATCAGCGTTTGATTGGATAGTGCTTGCTTGGTCATTGCACCGCTTAGGGTAACCCCTGTATTGAAGTCCGTCATGATAGTACCACTCGCCGGTGCGCTCGTCGTGGAAACTGGCTGTCCAGTGGCCTGGCAAGTGCTGAATAATGGCCGCGAGGGAGTAGCGTTCTCTCGAGGACGTCTGGGTTGTGGCCTGCATGGGTGCTTCCAGGGTCACTTCCAATGGTTGCTCAAGCCAAAGATGCCCCGGTTGCGCGCCTTGAGTATAGAGAACCAGTAGTGGTGGAAAATTTCGAGTTTAGTATTGCATTCACATGAAGCGCCGCAAGTATAATATTGAATACCGCTGGTGTGGTTTTCGACGTATACGACACCTTTTGGGTGAGTATTCAAACGATCTTCACCGAGTTCGATAGCTTTGTGTTCACTTGATGCGACCATGTCGTCTACGACTTGCTTCGCTGAAATTGCATGCGCGTTTTTTACCATGTTGACGGGTGTATCAAGTGTTTGCCCGCATCGTATCATTGTTCAAGAGTTCGTTGCTTCGTTGCAAGTGCCAGTTTTCCGCCACGAGGCTATCTTTATAGGCAATTTGGTTGTTAGCGTGCCTTAAATCGGTAGAATCTAAATTGGCACGCTGACGAATGGTGTCGAAGATTGTCAAGTTGCAAGTAAAGTCTTGATAGTGCCGTGCGCATTTGAATGGGCGATCTAAGAGGCCACAGTTTATCCAGTCGGAGATTCCGCCGTAAGTGCTGATGATCTCCCTGTGTCTTCCGCTGAAGTGCACTACGCATTCAGATTCTAGGCGGCGTTCGTCAGCATGCAATTGCTGTGTGATTATATCAAGTGCTGCTACGTGTCGTAACTGACGCAGTTGTGCATCATTATTAACAACTCCCAATCGTGACCATAGTGCCCGCACGTATGCCACTACTTTTGGTTGATGGACCTCCAGTTTTCTTCGTCACGGTCATCTTCAAACGCTCCATAACCACTGTTGTTGTCGCGGACGAACTTAATTGCTGGGTAGATGTGCGTATACCAGAATTTCTCACTTGACGTGAAGTCCTCGTGGCATAAGAGCGCGTGCGCTGCCACCTGCGCCCCAATTTCAATTTTTCCATGCGCTGAATTGAGCACGCGCTGTGCAAAATGCTTTGTCGTTCGGGTGTCGGCGCCCTTGTCGGGAGCAACGGATGGATACTTGTCGATGTGCAAAAAGCAAAAGTAAAATAAGGCTAGGGTTAGAGTGCGCGACATTCAATGGGTATCTCAAAATGAAGATGTATTTGTGTATAAGATGCATGACTTGGCACTGTCTCCAAATTTGAAGTTCAAATTCATTCATCTTCATGAATTTTATAACGTTAGGTGCTTAATTCTAGTGTTAAATTGTCATTTTTGACCTTTCAAGACTCACAGATCCGTTGGATTTGTAGGGAATAAAAAGTTTAGGGTTAGGGTTAGGGTTAGGGTTAG